>Ga0207710_10000179_pt1 | contig 64100 bp, 90 predicted proteins | sample KBSS24metaG_FD_184400 | JGI IMG/M metagenome (GOLD analysis project Ga0207710, IMG submission 184400) | Switchgrass rhizosphere microbial communities from Kellogg Biological Station, Michigan, USA - KBS S2-4 metaG (SPAdes) (version 2) | ecosystem: Host-associated > Plants > Roots > Rhizosphere...
TTTCCTGCGGTTCGCCGTTGAGCCAAACTTTCAGGGAGCCTTTTGCGCCGAAGTCGACTCGGATCACGATCTCGAACCAGTTTCCGAGTTCGGGCATCGGCGCTTCCCAGTATTCGCCGACGCCATTTCCAGATCCAAGCCACAGCATCGGGGTCGATTTGTTTTTGTAGAGTTGCAGAGAGAGCGGCGGCGAGCCACCGCTTTGATCTTGGACCTGCCAGATGATTCCCCAGTGGCCAAAGTCCCAGGAGTCGACGCGACTGAGGATCCGAAAGTAGCGAACATCGCCTTCTTTGAATGTCTGGCCCGAGAACGCCACGGCCCTGGGCTTCCCGGTACCCGGCTCTTTGTCGCCTTCTTTGACTTCGAAACGCCCGGAATACGCTCCCTGCGAGGCTGGTTCTTTTACAGCCGTGACTCGTCCCGGGATCGCTTGGACGAAGTTCCACTGAGACAGATCCCCAGTCTCAAAGTCCCCTTTGAAGAATTCCGAGGCAGACGCCGCTGGAACGACGACAAGGAACGCTCCGACAACCAGAGCGATTGCTACACCGATCCTTCGCGGAGAGCCCACCCGCTAAACGTACATTAGTTATCGAAATTTACTGTGTATAAGGAGCCCAGTCATCCGAGCGGCCGTTGCCTACGACGAACGGATCGGAAAGGCCTAGATCGTTGAGCCGGTCGCCAGCCAGCGGCGCTGAATGGCGAGGCTCCCAACGGCAGCGGCGCTTCTTCTGGCGGCAGTTCGAGTTAGGGGCTTTTAGTGGGGCGGGCTGGACTCGAACCAGCGACCAAGGGATTATGAGTCCCGTGCTCTCCCTCAGGGATGCCGCGTCCGGAGCGAAATCGAGCGCCGCCACCCTCCAGATGCGACCTGGATGCGACCTCGAGCGTCAACCGATCGCCTCCCGGATGGCGTCCATGCTGCGCCCGAGGGGTTGGGTGTAGTGACGGGTCGCCGTGTCAATGTCGTGGCGGGTGACGGCGGCGAGGTCGGCGGGGTCGACGCCGGCGGCGCGGAGGTGGGTGACGTAGGAGTGTCGGCACTCGTGGGGCTTGATCGGCAGGCCGCTGGCGATTTCGGCCGGCTCCCACACGTCCCGGCGAAAGTTCTTGTCCCACCAGACGCCGCCGCTGGGCGTCGGGAATAGCAGGGGCGTGTCGATGCGGAGCGGGTAGCGCCGAAGGATGGCCGCGAGTGACGGCGCGATCGGGTTCTCCCCTTCGTGCTTCTTCTCCCGCGTGTCGCCGCGGGTGATGACGCCTTTGTAGGCGGTGCCGGTGGGGTAGAAAAGCATCTGCTCGAGATCCATCTCGGCGCGCAGGAGGGCGAACACCTCGCCGATGCGGAAGTTCGCGAGACAGATCGTGCCAAGGACAGCCTCGTAGTCGGTCGCCGAGTAGTGCAACTCCTCCCCGGTCTGCCGGTGGCGCTCAGGTTTCGGCGTCTGCCGGCGGATGTCAGCGCGCCCCGCCGAGGCGAATTCGCGCAGCTGGTCGAAGGTCCAGACTTGAATCCGCTTTGGCGGCTTGACGATCCGAGGATCGTTGGCGCGCACTGAGACTCCCATCGCGAAGTTCATTTCCACCACGTCGTCGGTGATCGCGTCCTGCGTCATCGCCGAGAGGGTGTTGCGGATGCCGATCGCTCCCTTGTGGGCGCGCTTTTCGACCCTGAGCATGTGATCGAAGGCCGTCACCATGTGGCGCCGCTTCAACTCGCGGTAGGGCCAGTCGGCGAGGGAGCGGCCCTCAACTGGTATCTGCAGGGCGGCACGGAGTCGGGTCGCGTGGGAGTCGGCGGTCTGAGGTGAACGGGGATGGCGCTCGGGCCAGATGCGGGCGTAGTCGCCCAGGGTCGACCCGGCGAGCGACGCCGGAGTCGCGGCCGCGCGCTCCGCTTGAGCGTAGGCGGCATCGATCGCCTCCTGGGCTTCGCGCTTCAGCTTGAAGGTGCCGGCGCTCTTGCGCTTTCCCTCAGCGTTGGTGTAGCGAGCGACCCAGACCGTCTCCCCTGACGGGTTGGGCCTCTTCAGTGGGGTCTCGCGTCGCTTCATGCTGCCTTCCTTCCCTCGTCGCGGTGTTCGGCGAGGTAGGAATCTACGTCGGCTTTCGCGATCCGCCGGCATTCTCTGAATCGGTAGCTCGCAATTTCGCCATCTCGAATCATGTTTTTGACGGTCCGCGGATCCACCGCCAGCAGTCGCGCCAGCGACTCGACGGTGTAGAAGGGCGGCTGCTTGAGCTCGGTGACGGCGACCTCGGTCACGCGATCACGCCGCCTCGGGGTCGTAGGGACCGCGGACGGCGCCTGCGTCGAAGAGCGAGACCTGCTCCTTGGCGCGTTTGCGGGCGCCGACCGCAGGGGTCGCCAGCAGTCGCATTCGCCGGACCCCCCCCAGCTCGAAGATCTCTACCTCGTATCCTCGCGCCCGAAGAGCGGTGGCGGCGACCTCGATCGAGGTGATGCCGTTAAGGTGGAAGACCTTCTCCTCGAGGCCGTTGTCGCGGACCTCTTTGGTCGACAGGAGCGAGACGATCTCGCCAAGGGTTTCGAGGGCGCCGAACTCGGTCACGCCGCCATCTCCCCCACACCGCATTCGACCTTCAGCCGCTCATACATCGACGGGTGGTTGGACCCGTAGCGCTCGTCGATCTCCCGGCAGAACAGCTTGCACTCGTCGCTCAGCTCGTGCCAGTGGATGCGGAGTCGCTTGACGCCTTCGTGGCCGGCGCGGCAGAGCGGGGCGCCGATCACCGGGGCGTAGAGGATCGCCAGCAACTCGTCCTCTGGGAGGTCTCCGAATTCGCGGCGGATCCATTGCTTTTCGACGAGATGGTGAGCGTCGAGCGGGTAGGTGCAGACGTGGCCGCGGCGGCGGGCCTCGCCGTCGATGCGCTCGGAGTAGAAGCATTCTTCGTCGCGCACCTGGTCGTTGAAGCGCTGGCGGGCGCGGGTCTCAGCGGCGGAGCGGTCGGCGCCGAGGGCACGGCCTGGCTTCTTCGGGAGCGGGCGGAGATCGCAGCCGTGGATCGGGCAGCGGCGTTCGCCGGCTCGGGCCTGGAAGGCGACCTTCTGCTCGTGCTCCCCCTCGGGGCACCACTTCATCCCCATCAGGCGGCCGCTCCAATTCGGGAACGCATTTCCTCCAACCGGGCAGCAAGCGCGGGTTGGCGGGCTGGCTCATGCGCCTGGCAGAAGTCCGAGCCGACCAGTGCGTACCGCGAGCAGGGCCGTCCCTTCCCTGGCGGCTGCTTCTTGATGCCCTTGCAGCGTCGGTAGCCGCCGTTCTTCTTGCGGAGCCACCGCTTGTAGGCGCCGCGATTGGCGGTCCCCGGTGAGCCTGGCTGCCGGCGCCGTTCGTTGGCCTTGGCGGTCGCCGCCTCCCGAGACAGGGCCGGTAGGTGGAGTCGCTTGAAGCCTTGGCTGATCGACTCGGCGGCCGACGCTGCGGACGCATAGCCGGCCTTCTCCCAGACCCGGCGTCCCAACTCCCGGATCGAGACGCCCTGCTCCAAGTGGAAGTGGTGAAGCGCCTGGAGGTGGCGGTCGGCCAGCTTCCCGTGGACGCCTGCCGGCTTCCCGCCACCCCGTTTCTTCACGGTCGTCGGCGTATCGCACCACAGGCAGCGAAGCTCGGCGCTGACCGCACACTGCTCCTTGCAGTTCGGGCAGAAGCCGTGGGTCTGGCGGGCCATCAGGCAGCGCTCCCCATTAACGCCTCGCGCACCGTGGCGCGCGCTTCGGCCAGATCCCGTAGCCGCTTCTCGAAGAGGCCGGTGATGTTCGGGGCGCGGTCCTGGGCTTGGACGATCTCGCGGGCTTCCCGGGCGGCTTGGACGCAGAGGTCGTCGGGGAACTCGGCGAGAAGCTCGGCGAGGCGGTCGCGGCGCGGGAGCGGCCAGTCTCGGCCGTGATCATTGGTCCCGAGCATCCGCAACCCGGCGGTGAGGTGGTGCCAGATCTCACGCCTCGGCGAGGAGGTGACAGGGTCGGGGCTGTACCGATCGACGGATGGGAAATTGGAAAGCCCTGACCCTTCTTCGGGACGGTCCTGGGCCGGGACGGGACGGGACGGGTCTAGGGTCCTGACGGCGTCCATGCAAAGTCCGAACGCCGTCCGAACCGTGTCCGAGTTTTGTCCGGGCGGACAGGTCGCGGACACTAGGAGGACACCTCCGCTCGTTCCTTGCGCTTGCGCTCCGCCTCGGCGTCGCGCCTCTTTTTGAGCGCGGCCTTGGAGGGGTGAAAATCCAGGAAGTCGTGGATGACGAAATCGTCGGCGTGGCTTTCCCACATACCGAGTTCGGTCAAGGTCGAAACCGCCGACTCCAACTCCTTGGGCTTCTGAAAGAGGCCGGCAACGAACCACGACGGGACCACACCGTCCGTTTCGTGGTCGGCGGCGTAGGTGATCCCGATCACGTGCAGGCCGATCGAGGCCGGGCAGCGGTACCAGGCTTCCCGCACCTTCGGGTGCGAGTGAAAGCCATCGTCCAGCTTTGCCCACGTCATCGCCCTCCTCCGCGTACCATCACGCCACCAACCTCCTGGCGGCTCGGTCGACCTTCTTGGCCAATCCGGGGGGGGCATCGTCACGGGCAGCGAGGTACCGAACGTCCTCACGGGTTAGGTAGAGCTTCGTCCCACACCCATCCCTAGATGCCCTGCGGACGGTTTCGGACGGTTTCGAGAGCGGATAGGTAGTTCCGGGTGGGTCGGACTTCCGCGCGCGGCTCTCCGCCCGTTTGTGCTCGTCGCAGCAGTGCTTGGCGTTCGGGCGCCGATGATCGATCGAGGCGTCGCAGTGGCGGTACTCGCAGACGCGCGCGTTCACTGCTCACCCTCCTGCGCGTCGATCGCAGCGAAGAACCGGCGGCGGGTGTCCTCGAGCGGGCCGATCTCCCCGAGCGCGGCACTCGCCACGTCCTGCGGGCGCTGGTGACCTTCCATGCCGGCAACGTCCTGGCCGGTGATGTAGCGGAGGGCGCGTTCTGCCTCTTCTAGTCGAGTCTGTAGGGCGTCTCGTTGTGCCTCGGCCTGGTCTACCCGTGCTCTCTCCTGGTCTAGGAGGGCGGCTGGTACAAGGCGCTCGTGATTAGTCGGCTGCGGTCCCCAAAGCTCGGCCTTCCAACGAACCGTGCCGCCGCGCCCGTCGCCTACCGGTGCGTACTCGCTGACGCGCCATTCCCTTCGCCCCTCAGAGCCATCGGGCTGCCTCTGTGGCTGGGGGTTAGGCATGCCCATCACCACTTGATCACGGGCGGTTGGCGTTTACCTTCACGCTCTTCGCGAGCGATCTTTTCCCAGACTTCCTTCTGGACCTGGACGATGTCTCGCTCGGATGCGTGGGGCGGCGGGACTTCGTCTCGACACGCGATGCAACCCGGAACGCAACCGCTGGCCATCAGCCCTCGCTCCTTCCCTGCTCGGCTGGCAGACAACACGCCTCGGAGTCGCAGGGCCGTGCAAGGCGCATCTCGAAAGGCCTCTCGCCCTCAAGCGCGTTGCGGTCGGTGACGTAGACCTCGGTGACGCAGCCGCAGTCCCATTCCTGCGGCGACACTTGCGGCAGGTCGTGGCAAGAGACGACGCGCGCGTCCTCAATCGACTCCGCGACGAACGAGAAGATCCCCGTGCCCGCCACTAGCTCTCCTCTCCCTGCTGTAGGGCGGCGGCAACTACGCAATGAGCGGCTTCAGTCGAACGCGGGGCCTTGACGGGGGCGATCACATTCGCCTTAGGCTTGGGAATGGAGCCGAGAGAGTTCGAGATCCGCCCCGACGAGGATGATCCGGATGCAGTCGTTATCCGTCGCCCGCCGCTGTTGAAAGTCTCATTCGATCCGGTTACCGGCGAGGAGATGTACTCGCTCACCGAGGCGGGGAAGAAGGTCGCGGAGCGGCAAGCCAGCGCTGAAGGCAACTGAAGGCTCACCGCTCGCCCCCCGTCCCGATTGGCCGAGCGGCTTCACAGCTCCGGCAAATTTCTTGGCGGATGCCGGAAGAGGCCGGGACGCCAATCGTCGGCGGAACGAACCAGTCGTGCTTGCAGCCACCCTCCCCTACATCCGACAGGCGGTCAGGGATGAAGCTGCGGAGGCGGTCGGCGGCGTCGCGGAAATGACCAGCCTTGATCGGATCGCGTTCGCGGATGGCACCCGCCGCTCGGTCGAAGTAGATCGCGGCGACGGTGAGAACAGCGGCTTCTCGTCGCTCACCGTCGCCGCCGACGACAAGGCCACGCTCGGCCTGCATCTCGTCGTAGCTCCGAGGACGCTGGCGGGAAAGGGCCGACTCCAAGATGCCGTGCTCGCGTTCCTGGAAGTCATCCATGCTGGCGAGCCAGTCGCGGAACTCTTCGGCCTCGCTCACGCTCATCCAGACCGGGATGAATGACTCAGGCATCGGTGGCCCCCCCTACATCGGTGGGCTCCAACTCGATGACCGGGCGCCGGATGGGCTTCGGAGCGCCCTCAAGTAGGTGGCTGATGTCCCTCGGCTCGCGGGCGTCGTGCAGATAGGCCTCGACTGCGGATGCACGAAGCAAATCGTCCCCCGCCCCCTCTGGTGCTTGGTCGGGTTGGGGCTGGGTGGAGGCGAGAGCGACCCTGAGAGCGCCAGCCACTCGCGCGTCTACGGCGTCGGCCAACCGTTCGAGGCTGGGATCATTCGGGGCCAGTGCCTCACCCTCAGCGTCTCGCCACTCGTAGGCACCGACCATGTCGCCGATGGCTTCCCGTAGCTCTAGACGCACCGGCCCGTCAACGTCAAGCAACAGAGCCTCCAGCTCCGGCCGCCCTCCCTCTACTGGTTGGCAGCGGGGGCAGTCGCAGGAGACCATCTCCTGACTGAGGGACTTCGCGTCTCCGACTACCTCAGGTCGTTCGCCGCTCCCGTCGCATTCATCGGCACCGGCTCTCCGCGAGCCTCCCTCGGTGCCCTTGCGGTGATGGCCGTGGATTGGGCACTGGGCGGAGCGGTGGTCCGTTGGGCAGGTGCAGTCCTCTACATGCTCGGAGTCGAGGGAGGCACGGAGCTTCGCTCGGGCGGTCTTCAGAGCGAACGGTGCGGGCGTCTCAACGGTGTCCTCGGACAGCCCCGCACCGATGCAGGCGAATAGGCGCTCGGCCTCCTCTCGCGTCAACTCGACGCGCATCGTCTCCTCTACCGCTCGACTATTCGGCATGGCTGGCAGCCTCCTTGGCGAGTTCGCCCACGAGGGAATCGGCCGTGTCGCGCAAGCCCTCGGCCCAGTTCTTAGCTTCTCCCGGGTCGCCGTCCAAGGCCTCGTCTTTAGCCATGGCGAGCTTGAACTCAGCCTCGTCTATGAGCTTGCTCAGATCAGCCATCCTCAGCCTCCTTGGGAGTCGGTGTTGTGTTGGAAGGCGGTGGTGATGTTGTGTTGGAAGGCGGTGGCGATCGCGGCCCCGAGCGCGTCTCGGACCTTCCAGTCCAGCGCGTTCTTTCCCACGTAGCAGAGGTCTGAGGCGCGGACTGCTGCCTCAATGGCCTCGTCGCTCAGTAGCCGCTCTTTGAAGTGGGCGAGCAAGCTGGGTAGGGCGGCGGCGAGGTCGTCGCGAGCCTGACCCAGCCAGCGCTCCCGACCGCCTGCGGACTCGTCCTCCCAGCGTCCACGCGGCGGCGCGGGGATCTCGCAGTAGCGTTCGTAGAGCCGAGACGCCACAGCCTCTACCGCCTCCTCCGGAACCTGTACATCTGCCTGGCTGCTCATCGCGTTGGCTCCGCCTCGGGGGCGCCGTACCGTTCGATCAGCCAGCCGGGCACGTAAAGGCGGTTGTCAGCCTGGATGCGCATGCGCGCGATCTGAGAGGCCGCATCCAGGTTTGCCGCCGCCGAGTAGACCGCCCGCGCGCTGTCAGCCAGCCCGTCCGGGAGGGAGAAGTCGCCCATCGCGGTTGCGGCGACCCGCATCGCCTCGTTCGCTTTCAGAAGCTCGGGCGGCCTCACGTCCCCTTCTCCTTGGAGTCGGAGAGACCGGCCACGGTGACGAGCGCCTTGAACGCCTCGGAGCACGCGCAGGAGGCGAGAAGGTCTGCGTCACGGTGAGCGCGCGCGTCGTCGTCTGGGTCGAGTACGGCTTGCAGCGCGCCCGTCGCCGCCCCTACCGCCTCGGGGTAGAATTCGCGCACGTTCTCGGCCTCGATGCATTCCGGGTCGAGCGCGATTTGAACCTCTTGCCCCTCCAGGTCTAGTACTGGCTGCCCAGAGCACTCGGGAACCGACCCGAAGACCTCATCAAGGACACGACAGAGGATCCGGTCCTCCATGTGGAGCGTCAGTTCTTCGTAGAGGCGCTCTCGTAGCTTTTCCAGGTCTAGTACTGGCTGGGTGGACTGGTCGGCTGGTTCGTAGGTGGCCTCGAAGATGTCGGGCTTGCAGCAGGCGAGGAGGCGGCCCCGCAGATCAGGAAGCGGCTCGCGAATCAGCCAGTCGCCCTGCTTGCAGATCCACCAGCCGCCCAGCGTGAAGATGCGGAGATGTCCGTGCGGGTGATGCTGGACGACTTTGTCGCGATCGGCGCCCTCGGGGAGCACCCGGTCAAGCCACCCGAGCATCGCCTTGCGGTCCCCCGTCCACTGGACCGCCTCGACCTCAACGGCCTTCTTTCGGAACCGTTTACTCACTGCCTATCACCCCCTGCGAGCTTCTTGGCCTCAAAGTCGCGCTGGCGCTGATCGGCCTCTTCGATCATCGTCGCGCCCTCTTTGAAGGCGAGCTGGTCGGCGAAGTACGGCCGGGTCGTGAAGCGATCGCCGCTGGCTGGTTCTTCGACGGTGAGCCAGATCCGAGTCCGTTTCTTCTCGACCTTGGCGACCTCGAGCCACTGGCCCCGGCCCTGGTACTGGAAGGGCAGCCAGTCGCCGACGACGATCTGCTCGGCCGCCTTGTACTCGTAGTTGCCGACCATCAACTCGCTCACCGGTCCTCACCCCCTGGGGCTGGGAGATAGCGGCGAGATTCAGAGTCGGTGACGCCGAACATAGATGCCGTGCCCGGGCGATCCAGCGTGGGCTTCCCGGTCGGGCCTCTCCGCTTGTAGACCGTCAACTCGTCCGGCCAGCCGTCCTCCCCCTGCCCCGAATCACCCCCCTGGGTCTGGTCCTGCTCCGCGAGGATCTCGTCGATCTCCAGCCGGTGCCGGCGTTCCTCGTCTGGGTCCATCAGGCCTTGGGCGGGACCGTCACCCTCCTGGGTCTCTGGCTGGCACGCACGACATGGGTACGTACCGGTTGGGCGCCCGCTGCCGTCTCGGCCGTACTCGACGTGTTCCTGCTCACTGCCTCCGCACCGCTCGCAAGGCTCCTGGGTCTCTGGGGATGCGTTGAGGGCGGCGAGCGCGGCGGCGAAGGACTCGCGGACGAAGACGGCGATGTCGTCATCCGGGACGAGCGTGCCCCCTGCGCCGTCGGCGACCTGTCGCCTGATTCGCGATTCAGCGTCTGAGCGCGTCGTCTGATCTTCCAGCGCCGCCTCTACCTTCCAGCGCTCGTCCTCTCGGATGAAGTCCTCGACGGCCCCGACAACAGCACCGACCAGTTCGGCCGTCATGGCCGCGCCCCCGGTCGCGTCATACACCGCGCCGTGAGCGATTGCACCTGCCTCTAGAGCCCTCTCCAGGTAGGTGGGGTTCTCAGTGGACATCGGCTGGGTCCTCGCTTTCGTGCTCGGCAAGGACGGCCGCGAAGTCGCCGAGGCCGCGCTGTAGCTGGGCGTCCCATTCGGCACGACGGGTAGATCCAGGCTGGCCCTTGTAGTCGTCGTTCAACTCGGCGATGTCCTCGTAGCGCGCAGGGTCCACGGCACCGACATGCACCGAGCAGCAATAGCGATGGAGCAGAACCGCGAGCGCGTTTCGCCAGCCTCGGACGTGGATCGTGGTGTTGACGAACGGGTCGGCGACGGCGTGCTTGTCGATCCGCTTGTCGTCCTCACGGACTTCGACCGTGTAGGCGTCACCCGTCTGCCGCGAGTCGTAGGTGGGCGCAATGCTCTGCCGCTCAACGCCCATCGTCGCCTCCTTCCCCCTGCTCCTTGGGTGGCTGGCCGGTCTCGAAGTCGGTCCGGTGAGCGAGGCGGAGATGACGAGCGGCCTCGCGAAGGCAGTCCGCCCCGCCAAGTAGCCGCTCCCTCGTTGGGGCTGCGGTCTCCTCCTCCGCTTCCTTTTCTCGCCCCGCGGCAAACCGCTCGAAGTCCTGAGCGATCCCCTCAACGCGTGGACCCTCTAGTCCCTGGTGGGGCTCGGGCTGGGTGGCGTCGAGACGTTGAAGGCGGTCGATCTCGGCGGCGATGAGAGCGCCGGCCTTGACCAGCTCGCGGACCTCGTTCGCGCTCGGTTTCCAGCCGTCCGTGAAGGGCCAAAGCCGCTCGGCCTCATAGACCCGCTTCGACAGGCCCGCGCCTGCGTGTAGCGCGTACGCCGCTGCTGCCTGCGCTAGCTCGCCTTGGTCGTGCTGGTCGTCGTGCTCTGGCGTCCAACCCTCGGCCTCTACCTGCCGGCGTCGCTCGGCCGCGATCAGTGCAGCACCGTCCTCCCCCACCTCGTCCTGTACTGGGGTGGCGGGTGGGTTGACGTCGAGGAGAGCCTGAAGGTGATCCGCCTCCTCCGCTTGGGACCGCCCGCGCTGACGTTTTTTCTCATTCCTGTACTCGGCGTATTCCTTGGCGGACTGGCGAAGGCAGGCGATGTCGTGCTCCAAGGCAGCCCGTAGCCCCTCGTCCCCTCCCCCAGTACCTAGCTGGTGGGGCTGGCCAATTTGCTTCAGCGTCTCGCGGAGGAACGTGGCGGCGAAGACGAACGGCTCGGGAGACGTGCCTTCCCACCGGCAGCCCTCGGCTCGCTGATCGAACTCGCGGATCGCGGCCTCGAAGCGACCGGCCCAAAGCTCGACCACGTCGTCTACCTGCTCGGCGGCCTCGCGCTCTACCGCTGCGCAATGCCCACACCTCCTCTTACCGCTGCCGTTGCACTCGCCGCACGGTTCGGTGCCGTCCTCGCCGCTGCCGCCGCACGCCTCGCAGTCTCCCCCTACCTGCTCGGTACCTAGCTGGTTGGAGAGCTTGCGGAGGAAGGCGACGTCGGAGATTTGAAGGCCGGCTACCGCCGAGGAACCGCCGGGATTCCCATAACGAAGGGCAAGCGATTCGATCCGGTCGGCGATCTCTTCTAGGCGCTCCTTGTCCTGTGGGGTGAGCACTCAGACCACCGCCTCGATCGGCTCGAACTCGCGGCGTAGTCGGTGGTCGGCGATCCGCTTGCGCCCACTGGAGATCTCGCGCTCGCCGATATGGGTCAGTAGGTACGGCCAGCCTTCGGTCGGGCAGAAGTCCCCGACGATGCGGATGGTGCGGTCGCCACGGCGGAAGGTGGACCCCTTGCCGATCGGGCCCGTGTAGGCGCTCACGATGCAGCCACCGCCTCCGCGATCTGCTCGTCAAGCTCGCGGCTCAGTACCCGGGCCTCACGGCCGCTCTTCGCGGCCGCGTTGATCTTGCCGGCGTGCCTGTAGGTGATGACGGATGCCTCGAAAGCCTCGGGCGTGCCCTCGGCCTTGAAGAAGTCGTAGGTGCCGTCGTCTGCGACCTGGAGGATCGCGGCCCAGTTCGACTCGCCGAACCCCGATTCCTCGGCCAGCAATGGGTAACCCCCGCCGACCTGCGCGTGTGCGGCGGCGCTGATGAAGCCGCCCGTCTTCAGATCGATGACACCGAACCCCTCGGCCTCGTGGCAGGCGCAGCGGTTGCGGTTGCAGCGGCGTTGGATGCGACCGCGGAAATCGAGACGGCCCGCGACGCCGAGTTGCTTGGAGTAGACGACCTGCTCGACCTGGGCGGCGTTCGGATCGTGGTCGAACCAGAAGGCGGAGACCCCGGCGGCAAGTCCTTTCTCCCGATCGCTCAGCGCGTCGAAGTCGAGCCCCGGGCGCCCGGCCGACAATGCCTCGAAGGCAAGCATGTGGACGTTCGTCCCCTCTTCGCCGGCGAGGTCGCGGACCTTCTCGTAGGTGAGCCCGTGAGCGTTTAGCTCCTTCCACATCTCCTCGGCCGAGGTAAGCCAATGGTGGTACTCGGCCGCCGTGGATTGCGTGTACAGGCGGGCGACGCCCTCGCACTGGGTACGCGCCGCCCAGCGCAGCAGGTTCTCCGAGTTGAAGTCGAGCGGCTTGACGACGGTCGTCACGCCCGTGAGCTGTTTGCCTCGCTTGCCCGTCTGCTCGTTGTGGCGCCAGTAGGTGTGGTCGGCCTCGTAGAACCAGAGGGAGTCGCCGGAAGGCAGAGCGATGCGCTGGCCGTCACACACCGGCCGGCGCCTCCTGCGGCTCTTCGGCCGCGTCGTCCTGGGCCAGCCGCTCGAGCGCCGCTTCCAGCTTGTCGGCTTGCTCGGGCTTCAGCGAGTCGACCCGCTCTTTCAGCGCCTTGCCCGACGCGGCCCTCAGGCCGTTGATCCCGCAGGCGCTCAGCAATTGGCCGATTCGGGTGTATGAAAGCTGCTGCCTGGTGATCGCCTCGCCGATGCGACCGACGCGCTCGGGATCGAGCGGTTCGGTGATCTCCTCGGGCTCGTACTCCGGCGCTTCTCGGCGCTCCTGGTCGGGGCTTGGCTGACCGTCCTCTACGTCCTGAGTGAAAAGCGCCGAGGCGCCGGTGACGGCGAGCACTACATCCACCCGCGCCCGCTTCTCGGCCATCTTGACCACGGTGTTCCAGAGGTCGGGGAGGTCGGGGTTCGGGACCTCGCCCTGGTCCTGGTCGGTTATGCGCTGATCGCCGGCGGGGAAGTTGGCGCCGCAGCCGCCCTTCTTTTTCCAGCAGAAGAAGGTCCGATCTTGGTTGCTCTCGAAGATCGTGGCCTTGCCGCACTTCGGGCAGTGCCGCTGCTGCTGGCGGACGGCGTACTTCTTCTCGCGAGTGGTGCAGATGCCCTCGCCGTAGCCGAGGCGAGTTCCGCTCGGGGCGTGGAACGCGGTCGCCCGGGAGATCACGGTCAGGTGGTCATCCGGCCCCCAGACCTTCTCGTTGACGATCTGTACGTCGAGTTGGAAGAGGACGGAGAGCTTCTCGGCGCCAGGCTTCAGCAGCGTCGGTTTCTTCGTGCCCGGAATGACGCCGTAGTCGACTTTCTCGACCATCGCTTTCGCCTGGGCTTCCTTGATCACGTCGAGGCGTTTGACCAACTCGGGCGCCTGCACCTGGGGCGTGACGGCGACGGTCGCACCGCCGGCTGGGATGAGCGAATTGAGATCAGGGACGGCCGGTACGGGCGCGGCCTCCTCGACGGCCGTGGCCTCGACCACGCCGTCGCCGTTCTCCGGACTCATGCCCCGTGCCTCTCGGCCACCAGCGCCGTCAGGTCGTCGATCTCGTTGACGATCTCCCCCACCCGCACATGCAGGTCCGCCGCGCCGATCTGCTCGCGGTCGAGGTCCAGCCGCTTCATCACACCGACCAGGGCGCTGCGGGCCACGTCGAGCCCGAGACCGACCCGGTGGACCGTCTCTGCTTCGAGCGGCTCAGGCTCCTTCTTGGGCCGGCGGGCGAGGTAGTCGGCGATCGCCGTGGGCGGAGCGCACTCGATCGGCGCCAACCGCCGGCCGTTGTCCACCCGCTCAACGATGTCCCCCGGGTGGATTAGGTTCTCTTTGTTCACGGCTTACCTCCGTGGATTGGGGCGTCGGGGACCGCAGATCCCGCGGCGCCTCGTTTCTGTTGTGTGGAAGGCGGGAAGGGGCGGACGCCGGCCTCTCGGCAGATGCGCCGGTAGTCCCAGAGCGCGTAGAGGAAGCCGGCCGCCAGCAGGACGACGAGCGCGAGCAGGCCGATGGTCACCGGGCTCATCGAGGCACCCGCCTCTTCGGCTGGGTCGTCAGGTGCCAGCGCTCGCAAAACTCGCAGAGGTAGGCCCGCTGCGGTCCGGCTTTACTCGCCCGCGCCGCCACGGAGATCGCATCGGCCTTCGCCTCATAGCCCCGCTTGCCCGTCTCCTCGCAGCGGGTCACGGGAGGCATGAGCCGGGGCAGCACCGGGCGGGCGTGAAGTCGCTTCGCGGCGGCGCTCATGCCACACGCCCGATCTCGCCGTGCTCCCGCTGCCTGCGAGAGGTCCAGTAGGAGCGGTAGGCGGCGCCGAGATCGCACGGGCGGGCTCGCTCGGGACGAGTGCGCTGAAGACGCGGATCGCGCCGGGTCGCCCGGTAGGCCCGGACGGAGGCGACGACGAAGGTGATCAGCACCACGGCGATCGCCACGACCACGATCAGGAAGGCGATCAGGTACCGATGGGCTTCCTGGGAGGAGAGGGTGGCGAGCATCAGACGGTCGCTCCGCTCGCTCGGGGGCCATGTGCCGGGCGCGGGTCGAAACCCGCCGCGGCGATGGCGTTGTTCCACCGTGAGAAGTAGAAGATGACCGTGTTGGTCGAGGGCCATTCCCCGTCCTCAAACCGCGCCTTAATCTGCGCGGCCTCGGACGAGCCCTGCCATGCGGCCATCGCTGGAAGCCAGTCACGCGACGTGGGTGGAGCGCCGTAACGACGGCTCCACTCCTGGATCTTCGCGACGATCCGCTCGCGCGACCAGATCCGATTGGCACGCGGCGCGCACTCGGCGCAACGCTTGGCAGCGGTCCCCGGACCGTCATTCCCGTTCGTAGGGGCGCCGCAGTCCTCGCAGGTCCCGCCGTACGACGTCTCGCGACGGCATTTTTCCGAGCACCACTTCCGGCGCCCGTGGGTCCCACGCAGATCGGTGCCGCAGCCGGGACACACGCGCTCGCTGGCCATCAGAACCGCGCCCCCGCCTCGGTCCGTTCGGTCCGCAGGTCAACCAGCCCGTGAAGCTCTCCGACCGCCTCCTCGAACTCCCGGTAGGCCTCGTTGATTCGGGTGCAGATCGCGCCGGCACCGGTGACCGCCAGCCCCAGTCGTTCAGAGCGGAACCGGATCGCCTGGAGGTCCTGGTCGATCCCGACCTTCACCGTCTCGGCCTCGGTGGGGCTGTAGTAGCCGGACCTCGGCATCAGGACTTGCCGTCCTTCTTGGTGGCTGCTCTGTGGTCGCCGGCCGCCCGGGAGGCCGAGACCTCAAGGCGCCTCAACTCCTCCAGGGGGTCTTGGCCGGTGCTCGCAGCGTGGGAAGCAAGACTGGCGGCGTCCGCGAAGGCTCGCGCCCGGGTGTCAAGTCGGAGCTGCTCCTGCTCGCGCTGGTTCATCAGGACCGCCCCCCGACCAGATCCCCCACTCGCTCAGCGGTGACGGTGCGTCCGGTCTCGAGGTCCTCCCACTCGAATCGGGCGCACCAGAGCGTTTCCGTCGCTGCGTCCTGCGACCACTCGCTCGTCTGGCCAGTCAGATCCTCGATCCGGGAAGCCAGCTCCAGCTCGTTGGCACAGTCGTACCGCTCCTCCCGAGAGTCGTCCTCGTGGAAGGGGTTGGTCACTTCGACTCGGAAGCTCATGCGGCGGCGCTCCGGGCCGGGACGGGTACGCCGGCCTCCTGGTCGGCAAGGAACCGCTCCAATGCCTCCGACAGGACAAACGAGCGCGATCGCTTTTGCACGTCGCAGAACTCATCGAGTCGGCGGAGAAGGTCTCCGTCAACCCGAGTCGCTATCTGGTGCTCCGCCGCCTTGCCCATCGTGGGACAAACTGTATCAGATTGATAGAAGTTCTGTCAAATCGATACCAGTTCTACCTATTCTCCCTGCACTCGGCGCTGAAGATTTCTCCAGCAGCTAGGTAAGGTGCGCGTTTCCAATGGCCGGCCCCCTTAGCGATAAAGAGTTGGGCAAGCGATTGAGCGCAGGGCGCGGATACGCCCGGGAGAGCATCACTGCGTTCGCTGAGCGAATCGAAGCCGGCCGCCAGCAGCTAGAGAGGTGGGAGAAAGGCGACTTCGGCAGCGAGGAGCGGCCGAACACGACCGAGCGCAAGCGAGCCCAGGCCATCCGCCAGGTCGGAACAGCCGCCGAGTTGCCAGAGGCGTTCTTCACCGTCGACCTACAACGGTTGCCCGACATGGAGCGCGCCGACCGACTCGTGCAAGTGATGACGCCGAGCGAGCGGGCTACGTTTGAGGAACGGGCGCTTCAGAAAGCTCTTGCTGACGCGAGCGAGCAATCTGCTCCCAGTGATCCCCACAGCACTGAGCCAGGCGCCTAACCGGGGACTCGAGCGGGAGGCCCGCTGCTATCTCTTCATGGGCCGTCGCCAACCGGCGGGCTGCCTCGATGTCCGACACTGCCGTTTCGATGCTCACCTTGAAGGATCTCCCCAGCTCATTTGCTGAATCCGCGTTAAACAGTCGGCGAACCGGAGTTATTGCAGACGGAATCCGCCCTGTAAAGGGGAAAATGCTGACGCTGACCACAGCGGTCGCTCGGCCTTTCAGGGAGTGGCAAAGACGCTCTGGCACCAGGAAACGCGCAGGGGCTCGACCTCGGTGTCGGTGCGCCGATCCGCAGACCGAGCCACGATGGCGTTGAACTCTTCCTCCATCCGTTCGGCCAACGAGAGGGCTTCGTCGAGTCCCTCGGCGTCGAGGACCGCGGGGGTCCGCTGGACATGGAAGCGATCGTCGTTGCCCAGGGTGCCGGCGCGGATCGACCTGGCGTAGTCGTCTAACTGGGCCTGCATGAATTTCCCGAGCAGGTGCTTGGCCAGCATCGGGTTCTCCTCGAGGAGCTGGTTCCACTGGTCGTCTTCCACCAGCACCCGATCGACGTGCCGGTAGTAGTGCGCGACCGCGCCCCGAACTTTCCTCTCGTCGACTAGCTCGACGCAGCCAAGGGCCGCGAGGCGCCGAACGTGATGGGCAACCTTGTCCAAGGGATACCGGCCGCCGAGGGCGTCGGCGATCTCCTTCGGGGAGCAGACGCCCTGATCGGAGAGGACCCGCCAGCTTTCGCGACGGATCTCGTGCCCCATTGCCTCGATCCAGTTCGCGTTGATCTGCTGCTGCTGGCTCAGTTTGGCGGCCAATTTCCTCTCCTTCTCCAGAAGTTCTGAGCGGTAGAGGTTAGCCCTTCGGCAAAAAGGCTCCGTCTCAGCGCTGATTTCGCTCACAGCGCTGTAACGACCTACAGCGTCCCTACGGTCGGGCCCATATCCCGACTGTTGAGGGGAGGTGAGCCGCATGCAGATCAGCATCACGAAGCAGGTCATCCCGCCAAGCGCCAAAGGCAAGATCTCCTAGCCCGGCGTAGCGCGGTGCCCTTGGGTCAGCACCCCGGGGCCGATCAGGGGCACCGCCTCTCCCCCTCGCCGCTACCCTGCCCCGCTGCGGGAGCCGTCCCCCGACCCACCCCGAACCACCCTGAGTACCGCGAAAGCGCATAACGGCCGGTCCGTCCCACTCCTCCCCTGAACTCGCACCCTTCTGGCCGTTGACTCGGCACGCATTGATCGCGAGACACTGGTCCAATGCTCAAGGCGAGCGAACTCCGGCAACGGCGGCTCGGCATCGACCCGGCGAGCGTCTTCGTTTGCCGGGAACTCCTGATGCTCGGTTCCCGGCTCGGGTTCATCCCGGAGAGCCAGCGAGAGGTCGAAGGGCTGTCGGGCTGGGAAGTGGTGAAGCGGGTCGAGCCGATGATGCGGCGCCGCCGCTGAAAACCTCGCTCACGGTACATCCCAGGTTCCCTGAGGGCACCCGCGCTCAATCGGGGCTCCATAGGTTCGCCGCGTGCCGGGCATCCTCGAACCGCTCGCCCAGGTGCTGCGAGACATCCGTGAGGAGGCCGGCGTCCTTCAGATCGAAGTCGCCGCTCGTGCAGGCGTCAGTCGATCGGTGATCACCAAGTTCGAGCAGTCCCAACTCGGCGTCGAGATCGGCATCGACTCCCTGGTCGACGCCTATGCCGAGGAGTGCAAGGTGGACTGGCTGACGATCTGGCGCAGAGCCCTTGCCGAGGCTGAAGGAAAACAGCCCCCCGCCTCGACCATGTGAGTGGGGGAAGGCGGGGGGCCGGGGTGGCCTCAGGTTCCCTGAGAGAACCCAGTCCAGACGGGACTATAACCGGCGGACGCGCCCCGGAACGACAAAAGGCCCGCCACCCCCGATAGGGATGACGGGCCTCGAAGGCGCGACTGGTTGGATGGCGATTAACGCCGGAGCGGACCTGGCAGCAGGGCCCGCGCCTCCAGGGCGGCAACCTCCGCTTCGAGTCCCTTGACCCGGATGGTGAGAGCTGAGATCCGATGATCCTGTACTCGCTCGCTCGAGGTCGAGGCCACGGCGCCGGAGCAGGAGACGGCGATCGCGACGAGGAGGGCAAGGAGGAAGAGCAGCAGGCGCCTCATTCCTCTTCTCCTTCGACCCGAATTTCGTGGGCTTCTCGGGAGGCGCGTTCGGCCGCGTCGATCCCTTCGCAAGCGTGCTCTTCGGTCTCGTAGCCCTGGCTGGAGCGGCAGAGGATCTCGCCGTTCCCGCGCGCCTTGAGGCGCCAGTAGATCTTGCCGTCGTCTCCGGTGAAGATCTCGTAATGGGCGTGTGCAGGCGTCATCGGTTCCTCTTTCGGACGGGGGTTACCTGACGATGGGTGGCCTCGCCGGCAGCGAGGATCGGTAGCTCGAGCGCGACGATCGCCTTGACCGAGACGAGGTCGACGGAGACGCCGAGGAAGCCGAGGCCCGCGACGACGGTGCCGGCGACCAGGGTGTTGGAGCGAGCCGGGTAGCGCCGATACAGCGCGGTCGCCCCCGACCAGAGCCGCTTCGCCGCGGCCTTGAGGTAGTGAGCCATGCCGATCAACTCCAGTCCGGGCGCGCAGCGATCCCGTGATCGAAGTCGCCGATGGGCCGTTCCTTATCGGCAACCTCGCCGCCGTTGGACTGGCTGCCGTCAGAAGCCGAGGTGTTGCCCTCGCGGGTCTTTACCATCGTGTCGCCGGGCTTGACGTCGGCCCGAATCGTCACGACGTGCTCGCCACCCCAGAGGCAGCCGATGTCCCCGGCGCGGGCCTTCTGGATCGGCACGGCACGCAGGCCATTGGTATGGGCCAGCGCGTCGGCAGTGATGTAGGGGGCGTAGCCGAGGCGAATCCGGTTCGGGATCTTGGCCCCGCCCAGGTGGACGACGATCCAGCAGGCGCAGCACCCGCACCAGAACACCGGCCCCGAGTAGCCGGTGAATTCGATCATCTCGCCGACCTTCTTGCCCCAGTTGGATCCGGGCGGTTCCTCGTGGACGCCAACGAGGCCGTTGGACTTCACGATCGCTTCCTCGCCCGGGGACTTCGCGTAGCGCTTGCGGAGTTTCTCGCGGTAGTCCTTGCGGCGGTTGCCGGCGGCGGCCTCCTCCTGCGTGCGCTCGCGACCCCGGATCAGCTTCTGGGTGCCTTCGGAGATCGTGTTGCGCTTGAGCTTGGCCTGCGCGTCGCCGAGGACGCCGAGGCAGTTGGCGACCTCTTCGGCCGCCTCGAAGGTCTCGCCCCCGAGCACGCCGTCGGCCTCGATCTCGCGGTCGATCTTGAGGTGTCGGTACTGCTCGTTGATCTGCCCCTGTAAGGCGTGAACGTCCTCGCCTTTCAGACGCGGCGAGTGCAGAGACAGGGGGCGGTGAACGGCCTTTTGGCCGGCAGTCGAGGTGGGCACGGTGGCCCTCCTTTCGATAGGTGGGGCCGCCCACTCAGGCGGCGAGTCTCATTCGGTGCAGATGGGAAGGTGGGCGAGGTCGCCGATCCCACAGAGGACTTCGCCTGCCGCGCCGCCGGGGTTGCCGACGACACCGCCTTTGCTCGGCGGGGTGACGGGAGGTGCGGGCGGCGGTTCCTGGGTCGGGGGTGCGGGAGTCGTCGGCGTTGGTGCCGGCGCCGGGACACTCGGTTCGGCGACAGGCTCGCTCGGCGCGGCGGGAGTCGACGGGGGCGAGGGACTCGGCGCGTGACCGTGGGGCGCCGGCGCCGGTCCATGCCCTTCGGCCGGAGCCGCGTGATGGGCGGGCTCGGACGCCGGGGCGCCAGGCACGCTGGTCACCGCAAGCGCTGGGCTCGCCGGCTGGGTCGCTGGCGCCGCCACACCGTGCCCGCGCGCTTGCGCCTGCCGATCGCGACTCGGCCGGTAGCCGAGGATGCGGTCGATCTCCCGCAGGGCACGCGCGACCTGTACGTCGAAGGGCGGGAAGCCGGGCGCGCTCGCGCACCCGGTGCCGGCGGCGATGATCAGCGTGTGGCGCTGGGCCAGTAGTCGCGTCAGGAAGTGCTTGCGCGTCTCCAGCTCGTGCGACTTCGGATCTTCGGTGCGGACCCGGGATCCGTTGGCCGTCTGCTCGGCGATGGCGCAGGCGATCCTGCGGACCTCGCTCTGGGTGCTCTGGGCGGTCGGGTTGACGACCCCGGCCTGAAGCGCGATCGAGACCAGCAGCAGCACGACGATCAGCCCGAGCAACCCAGCCAGCACCGGCGGCGTCTTCGTGGCGTCCTCACGGGTCCTCATGGGTGCAGCCCTCCGAAAGCGATCGTGGCGGCCAGGACAAGGGCGAGGAGGGAGATCAGGAAGAGGACGGTGATCGGCGTGCGGCGAAGGTCGTGGTCGATCTGCGATAGCTCGCTGCCGAGCCGGTGGCGGAAGTTCATCGCCGCATCCAGGCGCTCGCACCCAGGACGATCCCCAGCAGCGTGGCCACCGCCCCGATGGCCCCTCCAACCGCTCCGGCCTGATCGGACCACGGCAGGAGCACGGCCAGGTAGACGATCACCAGCACCAGGAGCAGGACCACCAGCGAGCGCAGGTTCCCGAGTTCCTTGTCCTTCAAGTCGGGCGGTTTCACGCACGGGCTCACTTCCTCCGTCTCTCGCGGGTTGAGGGTCCGATCTGATGCGGCAGGTACAGCGAAGAGGAGAAACCGTCCGAAACCGTCCGCAGGCGCTTTAGCGGTGCCGCTCTGGTACGGTCGCGAACCTCTGACGGGCAGCTAGAGGGGAGGACCGATGCGGCGCTGGCGGAAGATGACGTGGGTGATCGTGGCCTGGTGCGTGGTGATGGCGATCTGGATCGTCGCCGCAATAGCCAGCGCGGACCCCTCGGGCCAGTGTGCCCGCGAGACCTACCGAGGCGCCTGCGAAGCCGGTTCGACGGCGGGATCTGGCATCGCCGTCGTCGCTCTGTGGTTCATCTGGTTCTTCGGCTTCCTCGTTCTGTCTCTCATCTGGTTTATGACGAGGCCGAAGGGGCGCGAATGCCCGGTGTGTGGGGAGACGGTGAAGCGCGGGCGGACGACCTGCCCCGGTTGCCGGTACGACTTCGCGGCTGCCGTCGACCACGAGCCACCGGCGCCTGCGTAGTTGCGACATTCAGCATCGCTCCCTACACTGGGCGCGCGTTTACCAAAGCGCCCCCGCGACGCAGCAACGTCCGGGGGCATGACACGGGAGGTTGAGTCCCATGCGAAATCGAAATTACATCCTCGGGGTGCTGGTCGTCATGCTGGGGACGACGATCTGGGTAGGGGTGGCCCGGGCGGTACCGCTCACGGGAGCCACAGCGCGGCACTACGTCGACCGCTTCGAGCGTGAACGAGGATCTGGTACGGAAGGCTGGCGGATTGGTCGATGCAACCGGCATAGTGCCGCCGAGATCGTCTGTTGGACCACCGAGCTAGGGGTCTGGGAACCGGTTCCCGGCCTTGAAGAACTCTGCGACGCGACCTACCCAATCGCCGTCACTCGTTGGCCGCATTGGTTCCGGCTCGTCTGGGAGTACATCGAACGTCCCTGGGCGGCCTATCCGCGTTAGCTAGGAGGCGTGCAGCATGTAGAGCAGTGAGCTGCCGCCGCCGCTCGCGATCGAGCCACGTTTCAGCATTTTTGGTTCGCCGCCGTTGTTCCTCCGAGCCTGAACTTTGATCGTGTGCGGTGCAGCCGTCAGTGCCAGGCGGTAGACCTGCGTCACGGTGACGACGGTGCCAGCGGTATTGGCGCTCCCAATGTATTCCGCCGCATCTTCCTGTTCCGCGCCGTCTACCAGGAGCACCGCCCTGGCGGCAGCGGCGGCAACAAGGAAGGTGGCGGAGAGGGTGACGACCAGGATGCTCGGGACCGCAGGAGTGATTTCGAGTTTGAGGCCCGGCATGTCGACCAACGATTCCGTCAGCGTTTTGGATTCACTCAGCTGCAGGAGGCCGCTGGTCGGTTTGAGCTTGCGGGACGTGATCACCGCGTCGGCGACCGTCAGCGTCCCGTCTTCCGCCAGCGTGGCGTCGCCTTTCATCGCCTTCCAGGCCGCAGCCCCCGTGTTCTGGACGACCAGGAGCTTGCCCGCGCCCTGACCTACCCCGACACTGTCGGTGAACTCCCGAAACGCCCGCGGCACGTCGGGGCCACCGGGGCTGTAGTCGGTCGATTTAGGGACCGTCGCTTTGAGGCTCCCGTAGCTCGTTTCGGGCATCGAGATCGGCTCCTTAGAGGTCTGCCGGCGCGGCGCCGGCCAGGTGTTCGAAGTCGGCGAAGGCGGCGGCAATGGCCGCGAACGTCGCGTATTTGCTGCCCGTCATCTCGTCGAAGGTCTCGCCCGAGATCGCCTCGTAGTCGACCCGCTCCCAGGCGGGCGTCAACTTGTGTTCGACCAGCCACTCCGTACGTTCTGGGTCGGGAGTCTGGGTGAGCAGGGTGCGGATGAAGTGGCGCCCCGGTTCGGGGGTCCGTGGCCGCGCGATCACGAATAGTTCCTCTTCGGCCACAGGCTTCAGCGTGCGTTTGAGCCCGATCCGGATCGATTCGGTCTGCCCACGCCGCCAGCCCGTCGGCTGTTTGATCTCGGCCCGTAGCTGCGCCTCGCTCATTTCGGGCGTCACCTCGATCCCGACGAGCTGGGCCGAGAAGGGCAGTGCCCACGCAGGGCAGAGGTCCGGGTCGAGAAGGATCGCCCAGCCGGCCATTCCCGCTCGGGGACGGACCAGATCGAAGGTCGGTTGCAGCGGCGCGCTCAGCCCTTGGAGGTACTTGAGGAGGTCGCCGCTGGTGTCGTCCTCGACGTGGAAGCCCAGCCCTTCGTAGAAGAGTTCGGCGAGGTCGGTCCCTGCTTCGCTCACGACGCCGTCACTTCCAAGGTGCCGACTTCGGCCAGCGGGGCAGGGCCGGGGAGTTCGATGTCCGATTTCGCGTAGCTGCCGGCGCCGTGTTTGCGCGATTCGAGCAAGATCACGCGATCGACACCCGGCACCCGGTCGACTTCGGAGATCAGCTCGTAGAAGTACAGGTGGGTGGCGTTCCGCCAGAAGCCGGCGGGCGGATTGCCATGCTGGCCACCGGTGCCCCACGTTGCCGGCGAGAGGTATTCCCCCAGACGCGATTCGACCGCGGCTTTGACGGCGACGGGGTCGAAGCCGGCGAGCGCGGAGACTTCGACCTTCACGTCGATTTTCGTGCGGGTCGGGTTTTCGCCGTAGACCAGGACGCCGCTGGGGACCTTGGCCTGTTGGCGGCCGACCAGTTCGGCCATACGTTCCGCGCTCACGTCTTGCCCGGCCGCGTCGACCGGGAAGTCGCAGACCACAAGGGGGTTGCCTTCGGTTTTGGCGACCGGGTCGTAGCCGCCGATGCATAGGCAGCGCTCGATCCCGGCGAGGGAGCGTGCGTCCTTAGCGAAGTCTTCCTCGGTGATCAGCGAGAGCGAGATGAGCTGAAGCTCTTCGACCAGGCGGTCGAGGTAGTCGTCTTCGTCCTCTTCGTCGACGCCGCCGGAAGTGACCCCGACCAGCGCGATCGACTGGATGTAGTTGTAGGCGTCGCTCGGGGCGGGAGCGGCGGTGAGGCCATTTGCCTGGGTGCCGGCGATCACCGCGCGCAGCGTCACCGCGCCCGCCCCGGTCACCGAGGAACCTGGCGGCACCACTACGTCGGAGACGACTTCGAAGCCCGCCGGCTGCCCGTCGTTGGGGACGGCGATCGTCACCTTCGTCCCGGCTTTGATCGTGTGCCCGAGGGTGTCGGAGAGCGTCCAGGTAGAAGTCACGGTTGCCGGCGCGGCCTGGATTGGCGGGACCCCGGCGACCTTTTCTCCGAACCCCTTGAGAAAGGCGGCGCGCATTTCGGCGGCCATGCCGCGCGTGATCGAGATCAGGCGCGCCCAGACTTTGATCTGCCACTCGGTGAGGCTGCCGTCGGGTGCGAACCAGCCTTCGAATCGCGCCTCGAGCGCTTCGTTAATTTCCCGCTCGATCGTCGCCGGGTCGTTCTGCGGATCGATGTCTTCGAAGATGCTCACTGCCCCTCCTGCCTGACCACGATCCGTTTGATCTCCTCTTGCACGAACGCCTCCCCCATCACCCGAGCGCGCGGCTCCCAGCGCTCTACGGCGCTCAGATAGACGACGGCATCGGGATTGGGGACCTCCTGGGCGAAGGCCTCATCCGGCCGCCCGAACGCCGGCTTGTCCAGGAGCGATTCTTCGGGCGTGCGCAGGACCGCTGTGATGCACTGCCCGAACTCGGCCGGCGTGTCCTGTTCGATCTCGACGGGTGCCCCGTCGGCCACGCGAAAGGGCGTGCGGAAGTGCGGGGCTCGCGCCACGGGTTGCGCTCCTCTAGAAGGCGTGGTCGGGTTCGGTGGCCTGCGGCTTGAAGCGGAGGATCAGCGGGTCGAGATCCCCTCCCTCGGGGAAGGCGAGAACGGCGCGGTCGCCGCGCTTTGGATAGAAGAGGCCGGCGGGGCGAGGGATGGGGTCCCACTCAGCTGGGTCCGTCGCCCCGACGTCGTCATCGGGCAGCTTGCAGCGCACCTTGTCGCTCAGCGTCGTCGCGTCGTCGAGGACGGTGGCGGTGACGATCTGCGCGTCCGGGAGGTCGATTGCCGAGCGGGTGAGGTTGGCGGGGTCAGGCACCTACATCACCTCGCAGCCGAAGTGGACGTGGTCGTAGTGGTTGCCGCCTTCCATCGTGTTGTGGATCAGTTGGAGGCGGTAGCCATGCGCTTCGTGGGTGACGAGCCCGGCGCCGCTCCAGGGGATCCCAAACGCCTTGGCGATGGCGGCGGCGAGGGCGGCCTCCTCGGGCGTTTCGTAGCCATTGGAAATATCTGCCGCCCAGGCGGTCGCGGGCGGTCCCTGATGGTCGGAGCGGTTGCCATCGACGGTCGGGCCGTGGGCAGCGTTGGCTTCGCGGACCGACTGCCTGGTGACGGCAGGGAAGCCATGACCGTGGGCGTAGTCGATGACCTCGTTGACCACGTCTTCGGCCGTCCCCGAGTAGACGCCCATGCCATTTTCGCCTTCCCCGGCAAGGCTCCGGGAGCCCGTCGGGTTGGCCACAGTCTTCGTCTCGTTCGCCGCTTCTGGCAATGGCCGGGTCGCTTTGCGGAGCGTGACCTGCACTTTGCGCGCCGCCGGGTGGCCGAGCAGGGGCACCGCGATCTTCGCCGCGATGTAGCGGCCCTTGCCTTCGTGGGTCGAAGCCTTGACTGCCGAGGAGATCGCTTCCTTCTGCTTTTCCTTGGCCGGCGGATCGCCCGGGCCAAGGCTCGCGGGGCCGTAGCCGGCGACGGTGGCAACCGCGCCGGGCGGAACCCCCCACCCTCGGCCCTCGCTCGACGCCGCCGTGAGCGCGGTGACGGTGCACTCACTCACCGGCTTGCGCGAGTTCGCGTCGAAGTCGACGTCTTCGATCGCATCGTTCACGGGGGTCCGGTGACCGGGTTCGCGACGGATCGCCAGGCGCACCGCGCCCCGTGCCAGTTCGTCCTCGGAGATGTAGTAGAAGACGCCCGCGCAGAAAAAGGCCCGCCAGTTGACCGCTTTGGCGTAGCGCTGGATCGCCGCCCAGAAATCCTCGGGCCCGCCGCGTTCGCCGCCCTTGGCTTTGACTTCGAAGGATCGCGGCTTGGTATGTTCGACCGAGCCCGACGATTCGCCCGGCCCGCCGTCGAAGGCTTCGACCCACGCCCGCGCTTCATCTCCAAACAGGCCGTAGTTGCCGGCACCGTTCGTCGATTCACCGGCGCCCGACTTCTGCACCGCCTGAGCGATTTCGTAGAAGGTCGCCTCGGGGTGGGCCTTGTGGTAGCCGACGGCGGTAACACCGGTCCACTCGGGTTCCCCGAACAGGAAGCCTGAGATCTCTTCGGCCGTGGGGCGGATCCGCGTGTACGGTTCCAGCGCCTCCAGGACGTTGCCGCCGTCGACAGCGCCCGCATCGGTCTCATCAATCAGGGCGGCGACGACCGCGACCTTGCAGACGAACGGGCAGGGCTCGGAGGCCGCGATCCGCAGCGCCGTCTCCAGCACTTCGGTCTGGTGTGCCGTGGGCGTCTGCCCCTTGACCTTCAGACCCTTCGTGTCGCCGACACCCTTGCCGCGCTTGGCGCCAGCTTCCTTGGCCGCCTTCTTTGCCTGGCGTTCGGTTTTGATCGGCTGCTGTTCTTCGAGCTGCGGGCAGACGATCGGCGCGCGCGGGAGCACTTCTTCAACCAGGCCGCAGATGAACTCGGCAAGGGTCAATTCGTTGGGCTGGCCCCGGTGGGCGTAGCGCTTGAGCGGCCCGAGCGATTCCCGCAGCAGGGCGATCTCCCGGTCCTCGAACTTCAGCGTCATCATGGCGCCGCTCTTCGTGGTGCCGACGTAGCGGAACCAGAGGCCGTCGAGCTCGCAGTCCCAGGTCTGGCTCGCCAGTGAAGCTTCGAGCCAGCGGAGCTCGGGGTCGTAGATCTGAAGTTCGATCAGGCTCGACCCCTCGGTCGAGCGGGTCAGCATCGGCGTGCCGACGATCGACCCGCCGACCAGGGCAGTGACGCCGCTGCCGTCGCGCAGCGTCAGGTCGTGGATCGAGGATTCGAGCCCTTGCACCCGGCCGGTCTCGACCGCGATCGCGGCGCCGACCCCCTTCTTCTCGGCCACGTCAGAGAACGAGGGTGCGGTTGGGCGGCAACTTCAAGAACGGGCTGCGCGGAAAGACGGGGTTCTTGTCGGCGATCTCGCTCCAGCGTTTCCATTCGCCGTTGAACACGTCCTTGGCGATCGAGGAGAAGGTCTCATTCGCGGAGGTGGTGTGCGTCAGCGGCACCGGCGGCCCGATGCCAGGGCCGCGCTTCTGATCGCCGAACCCTTTGTTGGGCGGGCGCTTCTTCTTGCTCCCGAAGATGTCGTGGGTGTACTCGAGGAGGTGCAGGGTGAGCGCCTGGCGGTACAGCGTGCCGTCACCGCCCCGCATCACCTCGTCCTCGTTGGTCGAAAGCTCGATGCCCTCTTCGGGCAGCACCCACCACTTGCCGGGGAAGTGGACTGGCCCCCAGACCTGGAACACCGGTGGCACCGACTCGTCTCCGGTCGTGTCGCGGCCGAGCTTCAAGATCGTGTCGAGCTGGCGCTGGACCGACTGCGGGTGGATGCCCCAGCCGTCGAGCATGAGCGGCACGTCCTGAGTGAGCTGGGCCTGCCCTTCCCAGTCTGAGAGGGCCACGTCCTCGATCCGTTCGACGCTCTTCCAGCCGCCGAGACCAGTGCCCGGCAGGGTCGCCACCCCGTCGCCCATCGGGACGGTGATGTCTATGTCGGGGTTCTTGGAGATGATCCGCACTTCGCTCATCGGAAAGCCGCTTCGTCCTCGGCATGCTGGGTGGTATTGCGGGCGATCTCCTTGCCGTCGAGGTTGACCACCGATTCGATGACGATCGGGCGCCGGGCGCCTGCGGAGAAGGTCCGCGAGAGGCCCGAGGAGTTCGGCCGGGGCCGGTTGTTCGGCACCGAGCGGCGGCGGTTCGGGTGGTGGCGGCGCTGTTCAGCCTCGGCTTTGCTCGGGCCGGGGATGAGTTTCCCGCCGGGGCCTTCGATCAGCCCTTCTTCGCGATGCAGTTTCGCTTCTTTTCGGGTCAGCTCGCCGCCGAATTCGACCGAGCCGACTTCGCCGATTTCGGGCGCGCTCATCCCGAGGAAGGCGAAGACGTTGGACTTGGCGAAGACTTCGTTGATCAGGTGGATGCCTTCGTTGACCCGGTGGATCAGGCCGTTGACAAACCACTCGGAGGCGTTGTCGACCCAGCGCATGACGCCGAGCTTCGATTTCTGGCTCAGGTGTTCCCAGACTTCGTAGGCGATGAAGGCGCCCGTCACGCCGGCGCCGAGCCCGAGCCCGATCTCCGTGCCGATCCGACCGCCGACCCTGCGCGCGCCGGCCATCACCAGCGCCTCGCCGCCGAACGCCTTGAAGATCCACAGCCCGATCACGAGCTTTCCGCCGACCCCGGCGTTCTGGAAAGAGTGGAACACCGCGATCGCCAACCGCAGCCCGAGCTTGCCCCCCTGTTCGGCCATGTGGGGGAGCATCTTTTCCAGCTCCTGGAAGAGGAATTCCTCCAGCCCTTCGAACTGCTTCTCGATCCGGTTGATCTTCTGCTGGGAGGTCAGGTCCGGGTCGTTCAGCGTTTTGATGAACTCTTTGAGCTGATCCTCGCCGCCCTCGATCGCGGGCATCAGCGCCTTCGTCATCCCGAGCTGCAAGCCGAGCGAGGCGATTTTGAGTTCGCGCTGCCCCTTGACCATCCCGTAGATGCCTTCCTCGGTGGTCTTGTTCAGCGTGACGCCATATTCGTCGGCCCAGTGAAGCTGTTCCTTCAGCCCCTTGACACCTTCGGAGAAGAGAGGCGTGAGCGTCTGGAAGCCTTTGCCGAGGAGGGCTTTGGCAGCCGTGGATCGTTTGGCGCCACCTTCCTCCTCGCCGAGCGCCCTGGCCACCCGGAGCAGGCCCCACTCGAAGTTTTTGGCGCCCTTCTGGACTTCTTCCTGGCTGATGCCGAGCTGGTGAAAAGGAGTTAGCGCCGTGCTGCCCTTGCGCCCTGCTTCCACCATTTTCGAGGAGAGGGTGCCGAACGCCATCGAGAGCGCTTTCGGGTCGATCTCCCGGCTGTGCAGCACCGCTGCCCAGCGAGAAGCGACGTTCGTGCTGAAGCCGAAGTTGCGCGACAGACTCGCCGTGGCAAGCCCCAGGTTCTCCGTGTTCTCCGTCGCCGCCTTCAGCGCGAAGATGCCGCCAACGCCGAGGATCCCGATCCCGTACTTCGCCGCCTTGCCGAGCGCACCGAAGGCGCGCGAGAGCACGCCCGTCTTCCGCGCCGTCTTCTCGGACTCGGTGCCGATCGCGCGCGTCGTACCGACCGTGCGCTCCTGCTCCTCACGAACGGCGACGTAGCCCTCGACGGTTTCCCGGACGCCTTTCAGCTCCAGGCGGATCGCCAACAGCTCCTCGGAGAGATCGGACATGCGAGCCCTCCTTTCGAGCGGCGACTAGAACAGTTGGCCGACGGCGTTGGCGATCCGCACGGCGGCGTCTTTCGCGTGGCGGTGACGGAGATCGTCAGCCCAGACGACTAGTGCCTGGTGTATGGCCTGCCTTTCGGGGTTGCGCTCGTCCAGTACGCGGTCGGGATCCAAGCCATACAGACCCGCGAGCGCGGCGAACTCAATTCGCTTATCGCCGGCGAGCGACTCTATAAACGCTGGTCGTCCGTGACGTTGGCGGCGCCCATCCACTGATCGAGGTCGCGGTAGTGGGCGAGGATCAGTAGTTCGACGTTCTCACCGTTGCCGAAGGCGTCGACCAGGATCGAGCGGGCCGTCGGGTTCTCGTCCATTTCGATGCGCAAGGCGCGGGCGAGGTTGCGGTCGTAGCGGATCGGCCCCTCGACACCCAGCTCGGGCATCGCGTCCTCGAGCGGGACCAGATCGCCGTCGCGGGTGGTGAAGAACCCGACGCAGGCGGCAATGATCGTGTCGCACATGCTCTTGAGGACGGCCTTTTTGTCGTGGCTCAGAGACATCTTGCGCTGGCGCTCGCTCAGTTTTTCCAGTTCGTCACCGTCGAGCACGCGGTACTTCGCGACGAGCTTGGAGCCGTAGCCGGGAAGCTCCAGCTCAAGCGGCACACGCTCGGAGGCCATCGACTTGCGATCGGCCTCCAGTTCGTCCGCCAGGCTCCGCGGCGCCTCGGCGGGAGCGGCGCCCTCATCCAGGGCAGGGTCAGTCATGGCGTCGTGCGCCTCCATGTGATCTCTCCTTCGTAGGGGTGCGGCGGACTAGACGATCGAGCTGACGTTGACCTCGAACGCGATCATGCCCTCGTCGTCGTTTTCGGAGTCGGTGTCCGACTTCCAGACCGCCTTGAGGGTGCCGATGTAGGTTTCGCCCTCACCGATGATGTTGCCGTCGGGGTCAAGTTCCAGCTCGGTCACCTGCACGGGCGTCTGCTTGCCGCAGAGCCTCCGCAATTCCTTCAGTTTGCCGGGGACAACGCCGGTGTCGAAACCGCGTTCGCAGGTGATGTTTTCGATTTCCTGTTTGCCGTCGAGGTTGATCGGCGGGACGGCTCGGCCCCCTCCGGGGTGGTACTTCTTCTGAGAGGAGTCGGTTTTGCCACCGGCCCGCTTGTCCCAGGTCCCCTCGTCGACATTGTTGACCCGGGCCTTGACGAGCCGGTCGTTGTTCAATCCCATCAGGAAACCCCCTCAACGGTGTAGTCGATCTCGACGGTCTCGGCTGCCGGCGCCCGCCGCGCGTCGATCACGCCCCGGACCTTGCCTTCGAATAGCTGTTTGATCGGGTTGACGCCTTCGCTCACGTCAATCGAGTACGCCTCGGGGTGGGCGACCCCTGGTCGGCGATCCTCAAAGAGCGCCCCGATTTCGAAGTACGGCTGGCACACGCCCTTCAGGGCGCCTTCCAACTCGCCGAGCTTGTGGCCTTTGGAGTCGACCTGTCCGAGGACCGTGTCCTCTGCGACGACCTGCCCCCTGGCCTTTAGCGCCATATCGATCCGCCGGTTAGAGCCCCAGGTGTGGTTGGGGTCGGTCAGCGGGTTGGCCATCGTGCGGTAGCCGTAGATCCGGGCCTGCCCGATCACCCAGCGGATGACGTTGATCGCGAGCTTCAGTTCTTCGCGTTCGGTGTCGGTCCAGGATTCCTGCGAGAGCCCGAGCGCCGCGTCGAGGATCCCGTTCTTCCCGGCAGCCGGGTCGTTGGGGTTGTTCACCTTCAGCGTCGGGCTGTACGTCTCGGCGTCGTGGGCTGCGATCCGTGCCAAGACGAAGATCGAGGGCGGCAGCGTCTTCGTAACGCCTTCAGCCGAGGCCACCTCGATCCAAGGAGCGAACGGCAGGAAGGAGCAGCGCCGCAGCGTTTTGTCGACGGTGCTCCATTCTTCGGCGGCGGAGAGGTGGGTCGCCTTCGTCCGAGTGTCGATCCCGTCAGGGACGACGACGCGGTTGTAGAGCTTGGCGTGTTCGGCCATCGCCACGCGCGCGGCTTTCGTCGTCTGACCCGGCCAAGCGAGCTGACCCGGCCCGAGCTCCGTCAGAAAGGCTTTTTGGGCCGCTTCCCACTGGGTGATCGTGATGTTCGCCCGGTCGTCGGTGCCGCCCGAGAGGGTGACTTCCTGGGTTTTCGGTTCGCCTCCGCCGAGGTCTTTGAGGCGGATGTAGGCCGATGCTTTCACCCAGGCCAGCAGTTCGGCTCGGGTCAAGGGGAAGGGCGTTTCCTCGACGAGGACGCCTTCGTAGAGGACTTCGAGCTTGGTAGTGCTGCCCGTCAGCGTCGTCTTCACTTTGACGTTGCTCGACCAGGCGCCCGGATCCACGTCACCTTTGGCGTTGGCGGCCAGGATTTCGAACGTGTTGACCGAGCTGCCGTCGACCAGTTTGACCGAACCCTGTTTCGCGGCAGGGCCGACGACCCGGCTGAACCAGTTGTCGTAGGAGCCACCGTCCGGGAGCCAGCGCGCCGCGTCGGGCAGGTAGCCGTAGCTAACTTCACGGCCAAAGACGGCTTCGAATACGGAGTCGGTTTGGCACTGCACCGCGACCCCGACGGGGCCACGTTCGGCCAACCCGCACACGAAGTTACGGGCAACATCGACCGACGGCGTCGTGGGGACGCTCGCCTCGATCTCTTTCTCGATAACGCCTGGTGCGCTCACTTCGATGCCTCCTGATCCTCGTGGGCTTTCTTCACGTCGCCGACGAGGATGCGGCCATTCTCTCCGCTCCCAGCGACAGTTGCGAGATCAATGTCAAGCTGCTCGGCCAGCTCGACCGCCTCAGCCGTGGGCTCCGGCTCGGCTGCCTCGGCGACCTCGACGAACTTGCCCTCGGCCAGCTTTGCGGCGTCGTAGGCGTTCTCGGGATCGAAGCCGACCGCGACCTCGCCGGGGCCGAAGTTCGCTCCGGTGTGGATGTCCTCGATCTGAGTCGAGCAGACGCGATATTCCTTCACGGTTCCTCCGCTTCAACGTCCACGTCCACTTCAGTGATCGTGGGTAGGTCGGTTTCTTCGTACGGTTCTTCCAGCGGCTCCTTGAGGCCGGCGCCGTGCTGGGCGATGCCCTTCACCAGCACTTCGAAGACGTTGGTCCCCGCGGCGATCGTGCGATCGGCCTGCGGATCCATGTCGTCGGTGCGCCAACCGACGAAGATCGTGCCCTCGGCAAAGCCGCCAAGGGAGCCCTGGTGCAGCAGCAGTAGCTCGACGGCCTTGCGGTAGCGCTCCGCCAGCGCCGTGGTCGATGCCTGGTCTTTCGCCGAGACGACGACCGAGACAGTCACCCGAAAGCCAGCGCGGTACTTGCCCTCACCATCACGTTTCGGGCGCCGTTCGCCGTTGCCGGGGGTCAGAATCACCACGGCCGGCAACCCCTCCTCGACCTTCTTCTGGAGGGTGTCACCGTCGCTCATCACGTAGGAGTGCGGCAACAGCATCGATTTCGGCTCGCGCGCTGCATGGCGCTCGAGCAGAGCCAGGTAGGTGGGGATCCACCTCTTCAGCGTGGCCTTGACCGCCTCTTTGACATCGCCGCCTTCGACGATCGGACCGAAGATCGCGTCGTCGCTCACCTAGACCTCCCCGGTCGTGATGTAGCGCTGGAGGATGCGGACGAAGCTGCGACGATCGAGGTCGGTGAAGTCGACGGGGCGGCGGGCTGGCATCCGGCTCGTCCCTCGCTGGTGAAAGCGCCCATAAGGGATGCGCGAGCCGACGAGTAAGGAGTCGTCGGTGACCTCCTCTATGTGGTCGCCGCCCTTGCGAGTCAGGGAGTACATGAGCTTGCGGGTGGCCTGGAGGATCTCCGGCGGGAGTCCACGCGCCGCCTTCTCGGCGAGCGTGGCCGGCTTCAACGCCTCCCAACCCCCCGAACCCCGCCGGCCCTCGCTCTCGAACTGCTCGGCGATCTGATCGCGCATGTCGTCGGCGATCTTCAGAAGCGCCGGCCTGGGGTCCCCGACGTAGGAGGAGAAGCGCAGAAGGTCGCGGTCGATCTGCTCCTCGCCGTAGATGTCCAGCGAGAGCTTCACCAGCAGGTCTCGGCAATGCCACTCGGCGCCGGGAAGCTGGAGGAGGGCAGCGGACCGGTGCCACCCACCGCCTTGCCGTCGCCGCCCTCGCCACACTGCTCAGCGACTGCCTCGGTCAGGGCATCCATGCCGTCGTCGAAGAGCGCCTTGTACTGCTCGTAGGGCGAGCGGCTGCTGCCTACCTGCTCAGGGAAGTAGGAAAGCTCGACCAGCATGGCCGTGTAGAGGGCCGCCATGCCGCGAGCCCGGTCTTTCAGGGCCTTAGAGCAGGGATTCAGCCCTATCCGTGATGCGACGTGGGCCGTCGCGTAGTTGGCGAGAGCTTCAACCTCGTCAGCGGTCGGGCGAGTGTCGGCATTGAAGGTGCCGATCTCCCGACCGCCGCTCTCCTCTCCGGTCTTCGTGCGCGCCCGGAGCAGTGCGCCGATCTCGGCCAGAGCCGGTCGCCAGTCGACTTCGAGCGGGTCTGCCGTCAGCGCGAGCGGATCGTTCGTGACCCGGTACTCCTCGACCGCTTCCACCCCTTCGTCGTCGGCGATGACGACGTAGAAGCCCTTCTGCTCGGGGAAGGTGATCCAGACGCGATAGTTGCCGGCGGCGAATTCGGTGATCCCTTTCGTGGTGCGCGCCTGCACGACGTTGTTCTCGGCGTCCTCGAGGCGCACGCCCAGCGTTCCGACGAGCCCCGTGGGGAGATTCGTCAGCGTGATCGGCCGGCTCTCACCCGGGGCTACTGCCTCCATTCGCTCACACCCCCCTTGCCAGGATCCCCGGCGCAATCGTGGGCGGCCGGTAGCTCGCATCGACGACTTGGAGCGCTTCCCACGGAATCTGTTCCGCGAGCCCACCGGCGCCGCTCGGGAATTTCGACCAGATCGACCCAGCCCCGCCGTATTTGTTTTCGGGGCCTTTCCAGGGATCGGTGGTGGTGGCCTGCGACCCGGGCACCGTGTATTCGTTCGCGCACTTGATCGTGACGTTGCCGGCGGAGTCGTGCACGTACATCCCGAAGTCTCGGATCGCCGCGCAGACGGTGCGAATCGCGGCGTTGCCGATCGTGCTGAGGTCGAAGCTCGGGGGCAGGCGAAGGCACATACCCTGCTGGATCGCGTCGGCTTCTGAGGAGGCGCCGTCTGCCTTGCTCGCCGGCCAGCGGAAGGTCGGTGATTTCGCGTTGCCCGCTTTGGGGACCGCGACCTCGAGCGCGTGGCCGATATAGCCGCGCTGCATCTCCGCCGGCGTGATCGCCCCACCGAGAAGCGGCAGACCAGAAGCGGCGGCGCTGAAGTGCCGGCCGCCGGCGACTCCGGGCCACGAGGTGTCGTCGAAGTAGCCGAGGCTCTTCGACAAGTCTTTGAAGCCGGCGCCGGCCTCGCAGTGAAAGCCGGGTTTTTCGAGCCAGGCCGCCGAACACCCCGTGGCCTGACCGCCGGAGTGCGGGCCGTCAACCTCGAACTGGGAGAACTTCCAGAACTCCCACATGTCGATCGTGCCGTCGAGGTTGCGGCGCTGGATGACAACGTGGTTGTCGCCGGGGAACGGGCCGGGCGGTCGGGCCTGCGGTGGGATCGGCACCGCCGCCATGATCGTTTCGAGGTCTTTCCAGTAGGGGCTGATCCCCGCCTCGGCTTCTGGCTGGTCGATTCGGACCGTGTAGGTGGGCGTGGTCGGCGTGGCGTAGAAGATCGAGACCGAGAAGGTCTGGTAGCTGAAGCCATAGGAGGTCGCTTTCCCCTGGCTGACGAGCTTCGCTACGAACGCCGCGCTTTCGGCATCGATCGGCGCGTCGGAGGGAAGTGGCTGATTCCAGAACGCGGCCGGCGCAGGCAGCATCAGTAGGTCAGGAGGTACGGGGATTTCACGCCGCCGACGGGATCGGTCGGCGCCACAAGGGCGGCAGCGGCTTTGAATTCAGCCTGCGTTTCCTTCTTGATCGGGTTCAGGTTGAAGGCCCCCATGCAGGTGCCGGTCGCCGATTCGAAGACGATGCACGCCCAGTACAGGCCGGGTTCCGTGACGACGAGCGCGGCTTCGAACGGGACTTTCTGCGGCTGTTCGACCGTGCCCTGCGCGACTTCGGCCGAGACCGCCTTGCGTTCCCCGGCGGCGTTGTGAAGGGCGGCGATCACTTTCCCGTTGGCGGTCGCCCCGACCTGGTAGGTGAGGCCGGTGATCGTGCAGGCGTGCTGGATCTTGATCGGCACCCAAATCTCGGCTTTGGCCCCGGGCACGAAGCTGCCTGAGCCAGAGCCCCAGCCGTCGGCTGAGAAGCGCGAGCCGAGGTTGAGGGACCCGACCTTGCCGGCCGTCACCGAGCCGTCGGGGACGACCCCGGTGAACTTCGTCCATTTGACCGCCGTCGTACCGACCGTGAAGCCGGAGGCGCTGCTGGCGAAGACGAAGCCCTGGGCTTTGTTGACGGTGCCGTTCTCGACGAAGACGGCCGCGCCCTGGAACTCGCTCGCGGAGTCCATGGAGGTGTCGCGGGTGAGGATGAAGGGCTGGGAGACGCCGCCGTTCTGGGTGACGACGTAGAGGCCGTTCTGGGCTTCAGCCGCCTGATCCTTGACGAGGATCCGCTGGCCGACCGTGAGGCCGTTTTCGCCGTCGAGTTTCAAGGCGCCGTTGGCGTTGCCGGTCAGGGTCGCGCCGACGCCAGCGGTGCCATTCGCGTAGGTGCAGGCGGGGAGCGGTTCGGTGGTCGCGAAGGCGGCGGAGGGCTTGACGGGCCGGCTCTGCACCAGGGCGTCCACGTAGGACTTGACGGCGGACGCGGTGGCCGCGTGGGTCGCGTCTTCTTCGAGCGTGGTGAGGAGCGTGCGGATGCTCGGCGTGCCGACGGCCCCGTCGATGTAGGCGCCGGCGAACTTCGAGGGCGTGACCGAGCCATCGGCGGGCGTCCCGGTGAGGTCGATTTCCTTCGGACCCGAGGGGTTGCGGCCGAGGTAGAGCGCGATCGGGGTGCCGCTTTCATTGGTGCGGATGTACCAGCGGCCGAGCGCGAGAGTCGAGGACGGCGCTGCGGTGCCCACTTCGGCGACACCGGCGGTGACGAGGGCGAGCAGAGTGGTGTCGTCGCTGTTCAGCACCTTGCCCGCTTCCCCTGCAGCACCAGCGTCTTTCGTCGCGGCGGTGTGCAGGCCGAGATTCGCTCGAGCCGTGCTGGCGCTGCCGAGATCCGAGAGGTTCGAGGAGGCGGTCAGCTTGCCGGCCACCGTGCCGGCCAGAGCAGTCGCGACGGACTCGTCCGCTTCCAGGCGTTCGGCGATCTCCTTCAGCGTGTCGAGAGCGCCCGGCGCCCCGTTGATCAGCGCATTGATCTGGGCGGTCAGAAACTGTTTGGTAACCGGGTGGAGCGCGTTGGTCGGGTCACCGGAGAGCGTCAGCGGACCCGTCATCGTCCCGCCGGCTTTCGGCACCGCAGCGTCGGCCACGGCTTTCGCCGCTTCACGTGCCGTCTGCTCGGAGGCCAGCGCGGCGTTGATCGTCGCCACCGCGCTGGCCAGCTCGACGTCCGTGGCGGCGGTAGCTGCATCCTGCTTGGAAGTGAGGAGAGACGAGATGAGCGCCTCGGGCGTCGTCACCGTGCCGGCGTCGTTGACCAGCGCGAGGCGGCCGCTCTCGTCGATGAAGATGCGGACCTTGCCCTCGGGGGCCGGCGCCACTTCGTCGGGCGAGCGCTTCACCAGCGCGACTCCACCTGACATCTCAGCTCACCTCCACCAGGTCGCCATCGATCACAAGGTCTCCTTCTACGTCGATTTCTTCCGCGAACAGCACTTGCTTGCCGCTCGGGACATGGAACGTCTCGCCCGCCGGGATCACCCGGGGCGTGTACTCAGCCTTCTTCGCGAACTCCTCGCGAGAGATCTCCGGGAAGCGGATGGGACTCATCGGCTATCACCCCGCGACCGGGTTGTCGCGGGGCATGGTGGCGTTGCTCAGTCGCCCGAGTCCTCGCCGGTGACCTCGGCTGGAACGCCGATGGCCCCGAGCCCGCGCAGACGATCGGCCTCGCCGTCCAGCGCATCGTCGGGAAGCGGCTGACCGCGCCGCACTTCGATCATGCCATTCGGCGTGTCGACGTAGGCCTTGAGGGCGGTGACTACCTCTCGATCAGGAGCCATTGCCGTTCACCCCCGTGACCTGCAGGACCGCCGCGGCGTTGTCGGCGACGTAGACGGGCACGACCTCGAGGACGTACAGGTCCGTCTTCGCGTCGGCGTCCCGTTCGTACTCCTGGTCCAGGGCCTTCTCGAACAGCATGTGCCCGACCTGGCCGCCCTTGCAGAAGAGGGCGTTGCCGACCGTCTGCAGCGGCGTCGACTTGAGGGTCAGCCCCCATTCGTCGAGGAGCGCCTTGAGCTGGCCGTTCGGGTAGGTCAGGTTGAGGTAGAAGGCGTCCGCCGGGTTGACGATCAGCAGATCCGGGCGGATCCCTGCTTTGTCTTCCTCGAACTGCTGGAAGACGGCGGCGAAGTCGGCCATCGCCAGCTTCGACGGGTCCGCCTTCAGCAGACCTTCGGTGAACGGTTTGCGCCAGCCTTTTGAGACGGCCGTGATTTCGCGGCCCCATGCCGAGGTGGCCGCCAGCAGCGTGGCGATGCCTCGGGTCTGGAGTTTGTCCGCGAAGGTGTTTGCCGCCTGCGTGAACTGACGCTGGGCCGCGAACACCTGGTTGCGCCGTTTCACCTCGTCGTGGACCTCGATGGTGCCGGCGTAGGACTCGGGCCGGCTGACCTTCGGGGTGTGACGAGTCGAGCCGAGACGCACGGCCTCCGAGCCGGGCGCGCGGGGCGCGATCGACTGATCGGCCGGGAGGAAGTAATCCTCCGGGAACGTCTCGGTGTAGATCACGGCGCCGCCCTGGACCGTCAGGCCCGGGGTGTTGAACACGTTCTCGATGAAGTAGCCCATGTTCTCGGCGACCAGGCTCCGGATGATCTCCGGGATGATCGTTGGCGGGTTGACGAGAGCGTCAACCGTGATCTGGGTACCGCTTACCGTCGCTCCACCGAGAGGATTGGCGACGGGATTCTGAACCGTAGTCATCGTTCGTCCTCCTAGTAGAGATCGACCTCGGCGAACGCTTCCGCGGACACCGTGGTCAGGCAGCGGCCGACGGCCGGCACTTTGTAGGGCGGTTTGCCTTCTTTGATTTCGGCTTCGGTGGCGGCCACGGCTTTCACGGCTTTGCCACCGGTGCCGACGCCGACCTCGTCACCGGCGGTCAGGTTTTCCCCGGCGAGGACCCGCGCGATGGCGGGACGCCGGACGACTGCCACTCGGCGCTCGACCGACATGGCATCCTGGGAAGTCGGACCCGAGTCCTGCTCGGCGACGCCGAGGACCGAGACCGCTTTCGCGGTGGCATGTTCGATCGGGTAGTCGCCGTTGGCGGTTTTGGTCGCGACGGCATTGACGAAGCGGCCGGCGTTGACCTGGGCGTTGGCGAAACCAGTGATGCTCTGCCCTGGTTTGTAGCGAGCGATCTGCTCAGACATGTGGACCTCCTAGAGCCCGTAGTTGACGCGGATCACCCGCGGTTGATTCCGAACGAGGCGAGGACGCGGTCGACCTGACCGTTCTCCGCCTCAACGCTGGCGCCGATCTCGGTGACCGGAACGGTGTTCTCCGGCAGGCCGTCGATGAACGTCCGGGTGGACGCCTCGATCTCCCCGCCCTTGTCGAGCTGCTCGCGGTAGGCGGCGGCGGCGGACGGCGGGAACTTGCCGACCTTCACGGCACCGTCGATGATCGACGTGCGCTCCGCCGAGAGCTGCGCGGCGCGTGCGGCGCGCCCCTCTTTCGCTTCGGCCTGCACCTGCTCGAAGGCGGCCTTGTCGACGGTGACGCCGTTCTCGTTGCCGGCGCTCGCTGCGACTGGCTCCGCCGGGGTCTCGGCCGTCTCCTCGGCGCCCTCCGTCTCCGTGGTCTCCTCCTCGGCCTCCGCTGCCTCACGCAGCTCCTGACCTTTGGCGATGACCTCCTCGTCGGTGGCGTCCTCCGCCAGGCCGAGGCTGTCCCGGATCTGTTTCGGATCCATGGTGTCCTCCTCGTTGTCTGGCTGCGCGGAGGCAGCCGTTTTCGGCGCCGGCTTCTCCGGACGCTCAAGGTTGGATGCGAGGACGCGCTGCTCTTTGCGCTCGCGGAAGTTGGCGACTACGGAGGTGGCCGAGGCGGCGACCGGGACGTATTGCTCCCGCACGCGGACCGGCTCGCCGAAGGTGATGGTGTCCTCGCCGTCGGTCTCGAATGGGATCGACCACAGGCCGCCCTCGTCGTCGTCGGCGATTACCTCGAGTGGGTCAACGCGAATATCGCGACACCACCACCAATAGGTGTCGTGCTCGGTCTCGTTTTCCAGAGTCCACTCGAAGTTGAAGCGCTGGCGAACCGTGCCGTCGCTGACGCTCGCGGCTACCTCTGACATCGACTCCTCCTTTGGTCGCGCTGCAGCCGTCAGGCTTTCCGGTCCCTCGATCAGGAACCGCTCCAAGTCCTCCAGGTCTTTGATCGCCGGTTCGATCGGGCCGAGCAGGGCGACCGCCGTGACGACCATCGAGTAGCGCTTACCGCCCTCGGTGGTGACATCGAATGCGGCCTCCATCGAGCGATTCGGGAATGCGCTCGGTGCTGCCTCGGCCAGCCATCCCGGCGCCTCGATCCAGTCCCCGACCAGCACCGCTCCTTCGTTCTCTAGGCGTAGGTTCACCCAGCGCCCGAAGGCGGGTTCGGCGTCCCCGAGTGCGGCGAAGGGATTGGAGTCGATCGTCGGCGCCCCATTGATCTCGGAGATGTGGCCGAGCTTCGTCCGGGGGCTGATGATGTGCGGGTCGTTGTTGGCTGCCTCTGCGGCATCGGCGAGGTGTTCGAAGGTGATCGTCACCGACCCAGTCGAGGCCGACCACTCCATGCCAACGGTCGCGATCTCGACACCCTCGATGGTGCGGTACTCCATGTGGGGCGTCTCCTTCGTCCGTAGTGAAGCCGTGGCCCGGGGCCTTCCGTTGACCCCGGGCCGCGCACCCCATCAACAACAACGTGAGGCGTCAGGCGCCCTCAGCTACGTGAAGCTCTATCCAGGTGTCGTCCAGCGCCTCGGCGGTGAACTCGCGCTCCAGCGCCTCGCAAGCCCGCATCGCCATCTCGGCGTTGGTTGCGTGGATCGTTTGATCAACGGACTCGCCGGTCTTCAACTGCTCCCAGAAACGGCCCATCTCGACACCACGGGTGAATTCCGGATCGTCGGTATCGAAGGCGAGGACCAGGCTGAAGCTTGCATCGCTACTCACTGGCTCGGTGCCGCCTCGTCGGTGTGCACCGCCACAAGCGTCCCCCTACACCGTGGGCCGCCTTCGCAGTTCGCGTAGCCACCGGTCGGGTAGTCGGCCTCAGCGTCTTCGAGCGATTCGTATTCGGTGCCGTCGATCGCCGTGCATTCCTCGCAGGCGTTCTGATCCAGCAGCTCCGAGGCGTACAAGTACTTCGGCGGGTTCTCCTGGAAGACGGCCTTGCGACCGGTGTTCATCGCCTGCACCGTCGAGCCTGAGAGCTGCTGCTGCAGGTAGTCGTCGGAGAGGGTCGAGAGGTAGTCCTTGACCTGGCCGGCGACTTCAGCGGCGGAGAGCGCGCCCGATTCGGCGGTGAGGCTGATCGCCCGGCGGCCGGCGGCCTCAGAGAGCGATCGGGTCAGCAGCGTGTCGACGGCGCTGGCGCGGGCCTTGAGCCCGGCCGTGTCGAGGTCCGGCGCCTTCGGGGTGACCCCCTGGCGCTCGGCCTCACCCATCGCCTGTTCGACGCCCTGGGCGGCCATTTCGAGCATGGAGGTCTCCAGCGTCTCGGCGAAGACGGGCGACGCCTCGACAGCGGCGAGCCTCTCGAGGTCGCCGTCGGCAGCCTCGATCGCCGCCGCCAGCTCGTCGATCTGATCGGCCTGCTTGCCCTTGATCGCCGCGACCAATGAGTCGATCCGACTCTGGACCTGGGCGTCCATTAGCTCGTAGTCGACCTTGGCCGCCACCTCTTGGCTGTAGGGCTGGCGGCGCAGGGGGCGGTCGGGCAGGGAGAGATCGGCTGCCGCAGCCGCCACCTGGCGCCGCCTCTCCCCCGCCTTCGCCGCGGCGGACGGTGCGGGTTCGGGCGGGGAAGGTGCAGGCGCTGGGGCAGGAGCGGGCGCATCGGGGTCGACCGGCAGGAAGCCGTAGCGGCGACGGATCTGGTTCTGGATGCCCTCGTCGACCTGGATCGCTCCGGTCTGGATCAGCAGCGCGAGATCCTGCGCGGCGAGATCCTCGCCACCGGCCCGTTCGTAGGAGAGCTGAGGCGCCGGCTCGTCGGGGCCGTAGTTGACGTCGACCCAGTACTCGATCACCTGCTCGGTGAAGACATCGACGATCCAGTCGGCGATGGCCTCCTGTGCGAAGCCGAAGAAGTCGAGGAAGTCCGATCCGAGCGCGCGGCTGCCCGTCTTCGTCTGCCCGAGCTGCATGAACATCATCAGGAACGAGCGGGCCATCTCCTCGTTGTGGAAGTTCATCGAGGCGACCGTGTCGGGCAGCGAGCCCTCTACGCCCTTCAGCTTCAGGTCGGCCCCGGGTGGGATCCCGACGCCGGCCGTTTCGCCGCTCCGCGCTTCTGAGGCGATCCGCTGCATGGCGTCGATGTCCGGCTGCGAGTTGGTCGCGGCCACGCCGACGGGGAGCCCGAGTCCGTTTCGCTGGTGCTTGGTCACATCGACCCTCATCAGCTCGTCCTTGGAGAGCCAGGAGCGGTAGCAGGCGCGCAGCATCGAAGTGCCGACCCAGCTCCCTGCCTCCTGTTCCCAGACGTAGGTGACCAGGCGGTTGGCGGGGATGTCCTGGTTTTGGATCCCGAAGAGTTGGCGGACCTTGACGAGGTCGCCGTTGGGCTCGGCGAAGATCTGCCCGACCGTGCGCGGGTGACGCGGCGCCAGCTTGGTCAGGTGCCAGCGGCCGTCCTCACCGATTTCTCCGACCGTCTCGAAGTAGAAGAACCCGTACAGCAGGCCCAGCAGCGCATCGCTCAGGTGACTGCCGAAGGAGAAGGCGTTGCGGCGGCGACCGGCGTGGTATTCGTCGTCGCCCTTGATCGGCATGTTGAGGTCCTTCGCCAGCGCTTCGACGACCTCGGGCCGGGCGTTGTTCGGGTCGATCGGCCAGCGGAACCGGCGGATCGGCAGCACCGAGCCGAGGTAGAGCCCCTTGACCTGGGCGTCGGTCCGCATCCGGTCGACGACACCGGTGATCTGCGGCCACTTCAGGTCGGGCGCGTACTCGCCCGTCTGGATGAACGCCTGCCACGGGATCGCGGCTGCGTAGCCGTACCCGGGGCCGCCGTAGCCGGTGGCGCTCCCGATCTCTGAGGTCGGCGGCTTGGCGCCGGTGTCGGTGGGCACGTCACCACTCCTTCGTCAGGAAGTTCTCATCGGACCCGAACGGCGTGGCCTGCGACATGGGGGTCGCGAGCCCACCGGTGGGGATCGACGCCATGGCCGCTGCGTCGGCGCGGTCGGGCGAAGGCAGGCCGCGTTTCTTACGTTTGTCCTTCGGCTCGAGGTAGATCTGCCCTTTGGGGTTGTGGAAGTAGCGGATCGAGCCGAGTTGGGCGATCAGGTCGTCGTCCTCGCCATCAGGCGGGAGATCGACGGCGCCGGCGGCCATCTCTTCGCGAAGGGTCCAGAACACCTCAGCCGCACGATTGACGAAGCGTTCCTCGTCGATCGGTTTCCAGCTCGCCTTGAACTTGTGGGCGAGCAGCCCTTCGGCGGCGAGGTTCGCCTGGATGCCGACGCCGACGCCGATCGAGTCGATCACCGCCGGCACGTCGCCACGGATGCGCAGGAGGGCGGCGATGGCGCCCTGCGTTTTGTCGATGCTCTGCTTCGAGTAGGTCTGCACGAGACGGATGACGCCACCGCGGTTGCGGTAGATCGCGGTCTCGTCTTCACCTTCCTCGGCGATATCGCAGCCGTAGGTGCCCTTGTCGGTGCCCGGCAATTCGCGCTCTTGGCAGGCGCGCAGCAGCGCGGGCGGGAAGAGAGTCGAGTCGGAGACCTCTGGGAAGAGGCCGCGGACCTTGGCGACATAGAGCGGAGAGTCTTCGCCCCAGCGCCTCCTCCGCTCCTCGACCCACTCGGGCGCCAGCAGCAGGTCGCGCAACTCCTCGGGGATCTCCTCGTCGGTGAAGTTGGGCGTCTCCAGCCCGTCGATCCTGATACGGCTCCAGTCCGACCCCGGAGCGCAGACCTTGGCGAAGTGGGACTGCGGATCGTCAGGGTTGCCGATCGCCAGCACACGGGCGTTGCGGTTGGTGGCGAGGGTGTCGGCGGCGTCGAAGAGCCATTTCGGCATACCGCACGCCTCGTCGAGAACGACCAGGACGAACCGGGCATGGATGCCCTGGAACGCCGCCATCGCCTCCTCCTTGTTGGAGAGGTCTTGTGGCTTGCGGCCGTAGCCGATGATCTCCTGGCCGATCTTCCACTGAGGGACCTGGCCGCTGGTGATCCGGCCCACCAACTCCCCTTTGCGGTGAGCGCGGCCGATCTCGCGCCAAAGAATCGCCTCGACCTGCGACTGCGACGGCGCCGAGGAAACGACAAACGCCTCGCCCGGGTCGTGCGCCTCCAGCCACCAGCAGGCCAGACGGGAGGCAATGAAGCTCTTGCCGGAGTCGTGGCAGGACTGCACGGCGGTGTAGCGGTTGGCCAGTACCGACTCTGCGATCTGCCTCTGCTTCGACCACAGGAACTCGCCGAGCTTGTCGTCAACCCAGCCGACCGGATCATCGACGAAGGGATTGGGCTCAGGCCAGAGTCGAGACACCACCGCATCGGCGGTGCCGACTGGCAGCGTCCTCATGCCGCCTTGGCGCCGCCCTCAAGCATCTGCATCCGGCGACGGACGATCTCGGGGGCCTTGTCCTTCTGGGCCGCCGTCAGCTTCAGCTCCTCGAGGATGCCCCCGATCAACTCGGCCAGCATCTGCCCGTAGCGCTCGGCGATCTGCACCTGGCGCTCCGCGACCCCGGCGTCGAGCGCCATCTTGGAGTACCTGGCGAGCTGGGCGACGGCGCCTTGGCGGACTTCGATCCAGACGTTCAGCTTCTCGCCGAACATCGTGGATTCGGTCGCCTTCTTCAGCGCGGCGATCTCGGTCGTGCAGTAGGCGACTTCTCCGGCGGCGATGCGCACGCAGGACAGGAGAGCCTCATGGGGCTCGATGTCCATGGCCTCGCCCATGATCGTGGCGGCCTCTTTCGCCGCGGCCCGCTTGCCGCTTTGCGTCGAGCCGCCGTGGAGTTTGCAGCGGCCGGTGCCCTTGTGGTCGGTGCCCCAGCCTTTCTGCTTCTGGCACTTGCCGCCGTCGCGCGTTTTGGCGCCGCACTTAGGGCTCGGGTCGTGGCGCTTACCTCCATGGCCGCCCTTGGCCCCTTGGCCTCGGCGGGAATCGAGGTCGACGACTTCGTTCACGAGAAGTCCATCCGTCCCTGTAGGGCGAACAACAGCAGGAGGACGAGGGCAAGGCAGATCACTAGTCCGAGAAGGAGGGCTGCGAGCTTCTGGGCGGTGCCTTTCGGTCCGTTGGGTCCCATCGGTCTCGGATCCTTTCGAGGGGTCGTAGGGAAGGGAGGTGCTGCCGGCCGGGACTTCCGATTTGTCACCCGGCGTTTCACGCTGAGCGGTCCGCGGTCCCGCCAACCCCGGTACGGGGCCGCATGGGCTCTATCCGCTCGTTGAGGGAGTTCTTTCGGCGCGCGTGCTCACTTGTGGATCGCCTTGTTGCACCACGGCAGCGGTGAATGGCGGGGGTCGGATTCGAACCGACGGCCTCTGCGTTATGAGCGCAGCGAGCTACCTGACTGCTCTACCCCGCGGCGTTGAAGATCCCCGGCCGCTCGCTCCCCCCGGAAGGCGGCCGGGTGTGAACGGCAGCGAGTATCCCTGCGGGGAGTCGAGCCGTTCTGTGGGCGGGACTCGGCCGGTGGGAAGCCAGCGAGACCGCCGCGTGATCTGCGAGAGGGCGTAGTTCGCCCAGTGCAGATTGGGGTCAATCCTAGACAGTGACCTCGGACGGAACTATGAATCGACCCGCAGTAGATCCGGCGGTAGGACAAGATCGCCGTTAGCGCCGATGTACGGCTCGAGGTCGTCGCAGAATTGACGGACGGCCCGTTCAGCGTCCTCCTCGCTCGCGTAGCCCTCGATGCTGGTGGCGGTGATCCGTCCGGTGCCGGCACGGAAGCGCCAACCAAAGCCCTCGCCGACCAAGCCGGGCGGGATGTCGTTGTCCTGCCGCGGGTAGACCTCAAAGCGGGCGTTCACCGCTTCATCCTACGCCGCCGCCTCGACCGGTTCCAGGTAGCGCCGGATCGTGTTCTTGGCGACCCCGAAGTGATCGGCGATGGCCTTGGCCCCGATCTCTCGGCGGTGCTCGTTCCACTCTCGGGCAATGAGAAGGTCGATTTGCCGGCGGCGTTCGTCGTCCTCCCAGTCGAGGAAGGCGGGGCGTTGGCGGCCGGTGTCGGGGTCGCGCTTGTGCTGGCGGCGGGCCTTGCGGACCCAGGATTCGGTCTGCTTCTCGATGAAGGCGACGACGATCGATGGCGTGCCCTCGTACCAGTCGACGATGCGTTTGGCGTGGGCGCGCTCGGCGGTGCCTCCGTCTCGGACGTCGTTGTCGGTGAGGGCGCCACGGCGGAGGTCCATGCGGTCCGGGTCGAAGCTGCGGCGTTCGGCTAGCTCGAACTCGGCGAGCGTGCAGAGGCGGGCGCGGTGCTCCTCATCCCTTGCGTTGGCGAACTGCCAGCGGTACCAGTCGTACAGGGAGCGTTCTTTCGGCGGGGGCTTCGTGGGGTCGTTGCGGAGGGAGACGCCCGCGGGGATTGAAGAGTCGGGGGCGCCGTGGTGCCTGTCGGGGTCGAGGTTGGCGGTGGGGGCCTCGGAGAGGGTCGAAAGTTCAGCGAGGACGTTGCGGATGCGGTCGTCGAGGTTCATGGCGAGGCACTGCCGATGCGACCTGGATGCGACCTCGAGCCGCTGGAACCACCGGGAACGACGGTGAACGAGAGGCCAACGCCGATCCGTCGGTCCCCGCAATTTCGGCTCTGGAGCGGAACCAGAGTGAACGAGCGGGAACTAAGGTGTATGGGGCGGGCTGGACTCGAACCAGCGACCAAGGGATTATGAGTCCCGTGCTCTAACCAACTGAGCTACCGCCCCGCAGGGGCGAGCCTAGCGCCGAGGGCTGGGTCAGGCGCTGAAGAGCTGGGCGAGGGAGCGGCCGACGTCCGGGGGCTCTTCTTCGCCCTTGGCAGCGGCAGCGGCGCCCTCGGCGAGAGCCTTGGCGGCGTCGGCGACCTGGTGGGCGCGACCGCCGCGGATCACGCCGGTTGTCTTCGCTTCGGCGAGGTCGGACTCCATCAGGCCGGCCAGCTCGGCGAGGCGGCGGAGGCCGACGACGCCGGCGGTGCCGCGCAGGGCGTGGGCTTCGGAGCGCATCGTCTCGAAGTCGGCGCTCTCGGTGGCGAGGCCGGCGGCGATCACGTCGCAGCGGCGGCGCGCCTCGTCGGCGAAGGACTGCAGGAGCTCTGTATCCGGGGCGGTTTTGTCGCTCATTCGCTGATCACCTTGTCGACTACTTCGTGCATCTTTTCGAGCCCGAAGGCGCCCTCGACGACCGAGCTGACGACGCCCTCGCGGTTGACCGCGAACAGCCACGGCTCGCTCGGCAGGTGGAAGGCGCGGACCTGCGAGCGCACGCCCTTGCTTGGGTCGTTGTCCTTGTAGATCTCCATGTGAATGAAGGCCGCCTTGTCGCCGGTTTCCTCTTTCGCCTGCTCGGCCACGTCGACGACCGGGCCGCAAACCCGACTCTGGCAGAACTGGGGGGTCGCAAACAAGAGGAGAATCGGTTCCTTCCCCAGCGCATCGGCGTAGTCGACGCGGTTCTGCGTGTCCGGCGGGATCCTCGTCGTGATCTTCGCCAGGTCGCCGCCCACTTCGGAAGCGGTCGGCGTGTGGATCTTCGGCGCCGGCTGCCCGGGCCGCGGGATGTTCTTGAATTCGCCGACGACGGCGCTCGGCAACAGGGATCCCTTCAGTTCGTCGCCTTCCTTGACCAGGGCCGCAATCCGCCACTCGCCTTCGCTCGGAAACTCGATTTCGCTCGAGTAGACGACGCTCGCCGCGTCCGGGTCATCGACGGTCGTCTTGGCCTGGAAGGCGGGCTTGGTCTGCAGCGATTCGATCTTGGCCGGGAACGGGCCGACGGCCGGCTCTTCGAGGGCTTTTTCCTGTGCCTTCGCGACCTCACCCTTGTTACCGGCTTTCGACTTGGACTTGGCGGGAGTCGGCACCTTGGCGAAGTAGAGGGCGACTTCGGCGTCGGGAACCTGGGTGCGATCGCGGTGGAACACCCCGAATGGGTAGCGGTTGTCGCCCTTGTAGAAGACCATCGCGGCAGGGGAGACGACGAGTTCGCTAGGACCGTCGGCCTGCTTCACCACTTCTTCCAGGGTTTTCCCCTGAGCGCTCGGGAAGTCGCTCTTCGGCGGCGCCGAACGGCTTTCGGCGCTGCCCGAGCCTGATCCGCCGGTGGAGGAGTCCGAGCTGCTGCCGCAGCCGGCAAAGAGGGCAGCGGTGGCGAAAAGCAGGCAGGCGAAGACGAAGCTGAAACGGGGGGCGGCGCGCATCCGCGCCCATGTTATTCGCAGTCGCACGCCGAGCGCAGCCCCTCGCCGAGGCCAGGGACGGGCGGTAGGGTGCCGACGGCGACGACAAAGGAGGAGAACGGATGGCGAGCAAAGCGGCACTTGTGACGGGAGCCTCGAGTGGGATCGGGCTGGCGATCGCCCGCACCCTCGGCGAGGAGGGCTATGCGCTGACCGTCTCGGCCCGGCGTCCCGACAAGCTCGAGGAGGCGGCGGCGAACCTGCGCGACGAGGGCTTCGAGGTAAATGCGGTCGCCGCGAACATGACCGAGGAGGACGACGTCCTCGCCGCCTTCGCCAGCCACCGCGCCAGCTACGGCCGCCTCGACGCGCTCGTCAACAACGCCGGGGTCGGGATCGGCGCGCCGATGGAGCAGATCCAAACCAAGCATCTGGACATGCAGCTGGCCGTCAACCTGCGGGCCCTGATCCTCGGCACCCGCGAGGGCCTGCCGCTGCTGCGCGAGGCCGGTGCCGAGCACGGCAAGGCGCTGATCGTCAACACCGCCTCGATTGCCGGCAAGGGCGGCCAGGCCTGGCTCTCGATCTACGCAGCGACCAAGGCGGCGGTGATCAACTTCACCCAGTCGACCCATCGGGAGGCTGGCGGCGGCGGCATTCAGTGCACGGCGCTGGCCCCGGGCTTCGTCGACACGCCGATGACCGAGTTCGCGAAGGGAGAGGTGCCGGCCGAGCAGATGATCCAGCCCTCCGACCTCGGCGAGACGGTCCGCTTCCTGCTCCGCACCTCCCCCAACTGCCACATCCCGGAGATCGTCTTCACCCGCCCGGGAGAGGGCTTGGACACGCCCTGACGTGACGGCGGCGAAAGGCGAGCGCCTGCGCGTCTTCATCGCCGCCTTCGGCGACGCCGGGCACGCCTTCCCGGCGATCGCGCTCGGCAAGGCGCTGGCGGCGCGCGGCCACGAGGTGCTGGTCGAGACCTGGGAGGAACGCCGGGAGGCGGTCGAGGGTGCGGGCCTCGGGTTCGCCGCCGCGGAGGAACACCGGATGTTCCCACCGCCCGAGCCGGACTCGGCTGACGGACAGCACGCGGCCGAGGCCGCGCGGGCACTGCTGCCGCTGCTCGAGGAGATGCGTCCCGACGTCGCCGTCAGCGACATCCTCACCCTGGCACCGGCGCTGGCAGCCGAGCGTGCCGGCGTGCCCCTGGCGACGCTGGTCCCGCACATCTACCCCGTGGTCGAGCCGGGACAGCCGTTCTTCGCGATCGGCCTGCGGACGCCGCGCACGCCCGTCGGCCGCCGGGTCTGGAGAGCCGGGCAAGGGATGCTCGACATCGGCCTCGAGCACGGCCGGCGCGATCTCAACCTGCAACGGGAGCGGCTCGACCTGCCGCCGCTCGAGCGGTTTCACGGCGGCATCAGTCCCGACCTGGCCCTGGTCGCGACCTATCCGCAGCTCGAGTACCCGCGCCAGTGGCCGGCGGGAGTCGAGATCACCGGACCGATGACCTTCGAGCTGCCCCACCCCGAGATCGAGTTGCCGCCCGGGGATGACCCGCTGGTGCTGGTCGCCCCCAGCACCGCCCACGACTCCGAGAACCACCTGGTCCGCACGGCCCTCGCCGCCCTGGCCGACGAGCCGGTGCGCGTCGTCGCGACCACCAACCGGGTGCGCCCTCAGGCACCGATCGAGGTCCCGAAAAACGCGAAGCTGGTCGAATGGCTCAGCTACAGCCAGCTGATGCCAGCCGCCTCGCTGGTGATCTCCCACGGCGGCCACGGCACCGTCGCCCGCGCCCTCGGCGCCGGCACGCCACTGCTGATCTCGCCGATCATCGGCGACATGAGCGAGACCGCGATGCGGGTCGCCTGGACCGGCGCCGGCCTCTCGCTTCCCTGGCGCCTCTGTCGCCCCACGCCGCTGCGCTGGGCGACGCGGCGGCTGTTGAACGAGCCCTCGTTCACCGCGCGAGCAGGCGAGATCGCCTCCTGGGGCCAGGAAAACGACGGAGCGGACCGCGGCGCCGAACTGGTCGAGGCGTTGGCCCGAGGTGGAAACTCCGGGGGTGGGACTCGAACCCACAACCGCTCGATTAACAGTCGAGAGCTCTACCGTTGAGCTACCCCGGATCGTGCCAATCGAGCGCGCTACCTCGAATCGGCCTCGACAAGGGAATTTAGCGGTATCTCAGCGATTCCTGCCTCGACCTCCGCGTGACAGTTCGCGCACAGCAATATGCACTTGCTCGCCTCGATCCTGGATCGCGCCAGGGACCGGCAGTGGCCTGCCTGGCCGAGGTGGAACTCCTTCGTCGCCGGATCGAGGTGGTGAAACTGCAGCGCTCGGTGAGAACGTGAGTAGCCGCAGATAGAGCAGCCTCCCCCGGCCTCCTTCACCAACGTGCCCTTGATTACCTGGCGGCGACGCCCAACCGCTTCAGCTCGACATTTCGAGCAGCGGTAAGAACCGCGACCCTCGCGAACAAACTCCGTCGAGCCGTGCCGCCGGCACAACATGACCTCTCGCCCCAGACCCCCCGGCACGGTCCGCCGTCGACAACGCTGACGCTCAAGTCCATGCCGCTTGATCCAGTATCGGATCGTGGTCACGCTGCGCTCGAGGCGCTCGGCGATCTCCCGCAGTGGGAGATCCTCCTCGATGAGGGCGACCAGCGTGGTTTTGTCGAGCCCCGATTTGGGCGCATAGGTCTTGCTTCTCGCAGTCTGCAGGCCGTACTTCCTTAGCCAGTAGGAAATAGTCGACGGGTGCCTACCCGAGCGCTCGCCAATCGCCTCCAGAGAGAGACCTTCGGCAATGCGTTCCTTGAGGAAGTGTTCGTCCACCTCTCCATTGTCCAAAATGATGCAGACAGAAAGGTGCAGACGGAATCGAGCTACTTCCGCTCGGTGTGGGCGATGCGTTCGACGAGGGCGGCGCGCTCGCGGCTGAGGGTGGCGCGGTGCTGGTAGTCGTCGCGTTCGGCGGCGGCGGCGATTTCGTCCTCCAGGCGGCGCTGCTCGAGCAGGAGGAAGTTGAGCTGCATCGCGTCTGGCGAGGCGGGCTCGCTGCGGGAGAGCATCACCAGTTCGGTCAGCAGGCCCGATAGCTCGTCGTCCTGGGGGAGATTCGAGGCGGGGTCGCCCGGGTGCTCGCGCAGCCAGCTGGCGGCGCGGGCGCCAGAGGGCGAGAGATGGGCCTGACTCAGCCGCTCCAGGTAGCCCCTCCCCTCCTCCGGGAGGGCGATGCACATCGCCAGCAGCGCCCGCTCGCGACGCTCGCGCGAGGTCAGCTCGGCGGCGCGGCGCGGCGGCGCCGTCTGGCGACCGGACGCGGCGGCGGGGGCGGCGCGTTCGGGGCCGCCGCTGGCCGGAGTGGCCGCGACGACGCGGCCCAGCACCATCGCCGGCTCGAAGTCGAGTCGCTCCGCCACCCGCCGCACCAGCTCGTCGCGGCTGGCGCTCTCCCCCAGGCTGGCGAGGATCGGCGCGACCTCGGCGAGGGCGCGATCGCGGTCGGCGGGCGAACCGGCGTCGGTGCCGTCGAGGACCAGCCCGACCTGGAAGGAGGAGAGCTCCTCGGCGCTCTCGACCAGGGCCCGAAATCGCTCGGCACCGCCCTCGGCGGCGATCATCTCGGCCGGGTCCTCGCCGGCCGGCATCGCCGCCACCCGCAGCCGCATTTTCCGCCCGGCGGCGACGCGCTGGGCCCGCAGCATCGCCTCCTGCCCGGCCGAGTCGGCATCGAGGGCCAGCACCACCTCCTCGACCATGCCCGAGAGAGTCGCCACCTGCTCGCCGGTGATCGCCGTGCCCATCACCCCGACCGCCTCCTCGACCCCGGCCTGGTGCAGGGCCAGCACGTCGGTGTAGCCCTCGACGACGACGGCGCGGACGGCCTTGGCGATCGCCGCTTTGGCCCGGTCGACGCCGTAGAGCAACTCGCTCTTGTGGAAGAAGTCGGTCTCGGCGGTGTTGACGTACTTGGCGCCCTGGTCCTCGCGCATCGCCCGCCCACCGAAGCCGAGCGTGCGGCCGCGGCGGTCGCGGATCGGGAACATGATCCGCGAGCGGAAGCGGTCGTACTCGCCGCCGCCCCGACCTCGCTGCACCAGGCCGACCTCATGCAGCTCCTCGACGCTGAAGCCGGCCCGCTGCCCGGCGACCAGGACTTTGTCCCAGGCGCTCGGCGCGAAGCCGACGCCGAAGTCCCGCAGCGTCGCCTCGGCGAGCCCGCGCCCGGCCAGGTAGTCGCGCGCCTTCCCCGCCTCCTTCGACTCCCACAGGTAGCTCGAGTAGAAGGAGGCGGTGCGGTCGAGCAGCTGCTCGAGGCGCCGACGGCGCTGGCGGCGCGCCTCCGCCCGCGGGTCCTCCTGCTCGCGCTCCAGCTCGACCCCGTAGCGGTCGGCGAGCAGCTCGACCGCCTCGGAGAAGCCCAGCCCCTCCTTCTCTTCGACGAACTTGATCACGTCGCCGCCGACCCCGCAGCCGAAGCAGTGGTAGAGCTTCTCCTGGGCGTCGACCGAGAAGGACGGGGTGCGCTCGTCGTGGAACGGGCAGAGCCCGACCCAGCGGGCGCCCTGGCGGCGCAGGTCGGTGTGGGTGGAGATGACCTCGACGATGTCGGCGGTCTGCTTGAGGCGGTCGAGGCTCTCGGTCGAGATCAGCGCCATCAGAACCGCGCCTCCTCGGGGACGGTGAGCTCGGTGAACTTGGCGATGCAGAAGCGGTCGGTCATGCCGGCGATGTAGTCGGTGACGCGCTGGGGCACATCGGCAGCCGGATCCCACTCGGGGATCTCGTCCGGATGGTCGAGATAGTGGTCGAAGAGGCCGCGCATCGTCCGCGCCACCTTCTCGTGCTCGCGCACCGTCGCCGGCCCCAGGTAGACGCGATCGAACATGAACTTGCGCAGGCGTAGCATCGCACCGCCGATCTCCTCGCCCTGGACGATTTCTCCGGCCGTCTCGGAGCGTTCGACGATGTCGCGCACGAGGGTGTCGATCCGGGCCGAGCCGGTCGGTCCCAGCAGCTCGATCTCCACCGTCGGCAGGTCCTCCGCCCTCAGGATCCCCGCCCGCAGGGCGTCGTCGATGTCGTGGTTGATGTAGGCGACGCGGTCGACCAGCTTGACGATCCGGCCCTCCAGCGTCGCCGGCTTGGTGCCGCCGGTGTGGTTGAGGATGCCGTCGCGCACCTGCTCGGTGAGGTTGAGGCCGTGACCGTCGCGCTCCAGCACCTCGACGACCCGCAGCGAGTGCTGGTTGTGCTTGAAGCCGCCGCCACAGCGCTCGCGCAACGCCGCGTCGAGCGCCTGCTCGCCGGCGTGGCCGAAAGGCGGGTGGCCAAGGTCGTGCCCGAGCCCGATCGCCTCGGTCAGGTCCTCGTTCAGGCCCAGCGCCCGCGCCACAGTGCGAGCGATCCCGCAGGCCTCGAGCGTGTGAGTGAGCCGGGTCCGGTAGTGGTCCCCCTCCGGGGCGACGAAGACCTGGGTCTTGTGCTTCAGCCGCCGGAAGGACTTGGAGTGGACGATCCGGTCGCGGTCGCGCTGGAACGGCGTCCGCAGCGGGCTGTCCGGCTCCGGCGTACGACGTAGGGCCGGGTAGGAGCGGGTCGCGTCCGCGGAGAGGAACTCCGCCTCCCAGGCTGAGACGCGATCGGCGAAGGCGGTGGCTACGGGCACCGTCCGATCATAAGCGGGGGCCGATTCCCGCAGACCCGCTACGCCGCTGCTCTCAATTGCACGTGGGCGTGGTGCTCGAGCGTCTCGCCGATGGCGCGTTCGACCTGCCGCAGGGCGAGCGGTTCGGCCGCCGGGGCCGCGGCCAGGGGCTGGGCCAGCGCCTCGACCATGAAGCTGTGCGCCCCCTCGGAGAGTTCGAAGGAGCCCGCTTCGCAGCTGCCGCAGACCACGCCCCCGGCGGCACCGGAGAAGCCGACGATGTGCTCGGCCTCGCCGCAGCTGGCGCAGGAGGCGAGTTCGGGGGCGAAGCCGGCGGCGAGAGCGAGCTTGAGCCGGAAGGAGAGCGCCGCCCCCAGCGCCGCCGCCTGCTCCCCCTCGGCATCGTCGAGCAGCGCCAGGTAGCGGCAGAGCAGGTTGTAGGCGGGCAGGTTGGGCTCGGCCGAGTCGAGCAGGCGCAGGACCGCGTCGCAGGCACGGGCGCCGGCGCTCAGGGCCGGGCCGGAAGAGCGCAGCCGCGGGTAGCCGTCGAGGGTCGAGACGCTGGTCACGGTGAGCAGGTCGCCGCGCCCTTCGTGGAGGACGAGGTCAAGGCGGAAGAAGGGCTCGAGCCGCCCCCCGAAGCGCGAGCGGGGTTTGCGCGCGCCCTTGGCGATCGCCCCGATCCGGCCGCGCTGGCGCGAGTAGAGGTGAAGGATGCGATCGGCCTCTCCGTAGCGGATGCTGCGCAGGACGATCGCCTCGGTCTTGATGGTGTTTCCGGCCACGAAATCAAGGGTGGCCGACGGCCCGGACGGTGCGCTGGGGCGGGTTTTTCCTACCCATGCGGGACTAAGTCGCCCCACGGCGGCGCTTGGGGCGGCGACGCAGGCGCACCTGACAGCTGGGGCAGTAGTAGGTGGAGCGGCCGCCGACGACGATGCGGACGATCCCGCTGCCGCACTCCGGACAGGGCTCCCCCTCGCGGGTGTGGACGAGGAACTCGTCCTGCATGGTCCCCATCTCGCCGCGACCGTCGCGGTAGTCGTCGATCGAGGAGCCGCCGTTCTCGATCCCCGCCTCCAGGGCCGTGACGACGGCGTCGCGCAGCGCCTCGTGGTGCTCGGGCTTCATCGAGCCGGCGGGCGAGAGCGGGTGCAGGCGGGCGCGAAAGAGCGCCTCGTCGGCGTAGATGTTGCCGACGCCGGCGACCCCGGACTGGTCGAGCAGGAACGACTTCAGCGGCACCGTGCGCCCGGCCGCCATCGCCCCCAGCGCCTCAGGCGTGAAGGCTTCCGAGAACGGCTCGACGCCGAGCTTCGCGAAGCGGCCGTCGAGGTCGGCGTCGTCGATCAGGAAGGCCTCGCCGAAGCGGCGCGGATCGGTGAACCAGAGCTCGCGCCCGTCGTCGAGGGCGAAGAGGGCGCGGAGGTGGCGGGCCGAGGTCGAGCGCTCGGCCTCGTAGAGACGGCGCCCCTCGGAGGGATCGATGACGCGGTCGCCCTCGACGAGGACGAGGTTGCCGGTCATCCGCAGGTGCATGACCAGGGTCTGCTCGCGGTCGAGCTCCAGCAGCAGGTACTTGCCGCGACGACCGAGGCCGCGGATCGCGCGACCGCTGACGGCGTCGCCGAGGTCTTCCGGCGGGACCGGCCGCGACCAGCGCCCGTCCAGCACCTCCAGCCGCAGGATCCGCCGGCCGCGCAGCTCGGGGTCCAGCTGGCGGGCTACGGTCTCCACCTCGGGCAACTCGGGCATGCCCGAGTTCTACTCAATCGGTGGCGCGGGGATGGGCCCTGAAGTAGACGTCCTTGAGCTGCTCGCCGGAGAGGTGGGTGTACATCTGGGTCGTCGAGATGTCGGCGTGACCGAGCATCTCCTGAACGGCGCGCAGGTCGCAGCCCCCCGCGAGCAGGTGCGTGGCGAAGCTGTGGCGCAGCGTGTGCGGGCTCATCCGGCCGGAAAGGCCAGCGTCGCGAGCGTGGCGCTGGACGATTTTGTAGAGGCCCTGGCGGGTCAGCGGGCCGCCGCGGAAGTTGAGGAACAGCTTCGGCTCGTGACGGTCGCCGATCAGCTTCGTGCGGCCTTTGCGCATGTAGGCGTCGATCGCCGTGATCGCCTGGCGGCCGAGTGGGACCATCCGCTCCTTCGAGCCCTTGCCGCGGGCGCGGAGGAAGCCCTCGCGCATGTCGACGTCGACGACGTCGAGCCCGATCGTCTCCGAGGCCCGCAGCCCGCAGGCGTACATCACCTCCAGCAACGCCCGGTCGCGCAACGCCGTCGGCTCGGTGCCGCGCGGCGCCGCCAGCAGCTGCTGGACCTCGGCGTAGTTGAGGACCTGCGGCAGCTTCTTGGCCCGCCGCGGCGCGCTCAGCGCCGCCGTCGGGTCGTCGCCGATCAGCTCGTCGCGGCGCAGGTGCTTGTAGAAGGAGCGCAGGCAAGCAGCCTTGCGGTGGATCGTCGCCGCCGAGCAGGCAGGTCGGCCTTCCCCCGTCGCCAGAACGGCCAGGAAGTCGGCGATGTCGGCCGGCCGCGCCTCGAGCGCGTCGCGGTCGTGGGCCGAGAGGTATTCGCCGTACTGGAGCAGGTCGGTGCGGTAGGCGCCGAGCGTGTTGCGGGAAAGGCCGCGCTCCAGCTCCAGGTAGGAGAGGAAGTCGAGGACCAAGGATTGGAAGCGGGAGTCGGCGCCGGGGGACGCGGGCGCAGGGGTCGGCGCGGGCTTGACTGCAACGGCCATGACGGGCTGGTTCGTCTCCGTCGGGGCCAGCCCTCTACGTGCAAGGGACCGTGCTCGCGGGCCACGGGGCCTGTCGCGGGGGGAGGGGGCTTGCGAGCGCGGTCGTCCTCAGCCCCCTCCCCCCGCGCCACCCGTGGCAGCGGCGGCAAGGGCGCTGCCCGCGGCGAGGGGGGCCAGGAAGAACAGCTCGTCCTGCTCGATCGTGCGACCCATAGTGGTTGTCGGCAGGCCCGAGGCGGCGTAGGCGGCCGCGTCCGCCGGTGCTTCAGTGAGGTGGTGGCGCGAGCCGGCTGCCGATCTCAAGGTCCCGACCGCCTGCTCGCGCTCGTCAGGAGTGCCATCCGTCAATGTGCCGTCCGGGGCCGCGAAGTTGGCAGCGATGTCGCCCGCTGGGATCGCGATCTGGACCGGCGCAAGCAGTAGATCGAGGATGGTCAGCGTGTGGTGGCTGACGCCACGGTGGCGCTCGCGGGGGTCGCCGGACGAGAGGCGTGGGGAGATCAGGGTCGGGAGGCCGAGGGCGAGGGCGGCGTGGGTACTGTCGAGGGCCGCCATGCCGCCGTGGCCGAGGGCGGTGTCGGAGCCGATGATGCCGGGGCCTGGGCCGACGATGATCGCGTCCCAACCGAGGTCGGCGGCGGCGGAGTCAAGGGCCCCGGCGACGCTGAGCGCCTCGTGCTCGCCGCCGTAGGCGGGCGCGGCGGTGACATGGCCGTGGAGCAGACCGCGCTCGCGCAGGACCGCGACGTCCCGGGAGAACGAGCCCGGCAACGCCCCTCCCCCGGTCTGCACGTAGCCGACCCGCGGCCCCGTCGAGACCTGGGCCACCGCCCAGGCCGCCGGCGCCAGGTGCCCGTGCAGCGGCAGCACCAAGACCGGCGTCGCCGGACCTGAGGGAGTTGTGGCGCCTTTTCCCCGTATAGGGGGGATAAAGCGCCCCAACTCGCGCTCGACCGGGTCGACGGGGTGCTGGAGCGAGGTGTAGTTGAGCTTGATCACGTGGTCGTCGCCCTCGGGCATGGCGTCGAGGCCGCGGGTGAGGTTGACGTGGACGACGTCGAAGCCCCCGGAGCCGAGGCCGAGCTCGACGGCGGCGACGTTGACCACGACCTCGTCGCCCTCACGCATCTCGCCGAGCAGCGCGATGTCGGCCCAGGCCGGTCGGCGCTCGCCGTCGATCTCGACCAGAAGCGGGTCCGCCGAGACAACGACGCCGTGGCGCAGCGCCAGGCGGCCGCTCATCGCCGCGCCCCTGCGATAGCCAGGTTCACGCCCCGCCCGCAGCTGCTTCCGGCGCCTTAGCGGCCGCGGCGAGGATGCCCTCGCAGACTTCGAGCATGCGGTCGAGATCGCGGACGGCGACGTGCTCGTCGGCGGTGTGGACGGCATCGGGGCCGTTGGCGAGCAGGACGCACTCGAAGCCGTCCAGGCGCAGGGCGTTGACGTCGCTGCCGCCGCCGATCGCGGTTCGCACCGGCTCGACGCCGGCGGAGCGCAGCCCTGCCTCGGCCAGGGCCAGAGCCGGAGAGCCCGGGGGGATCTCGTAGCCGCGGAAGAGCTCCTCGATGCGCACGTCGACGTCGCAGCCGTGCTCGCTGGCGCCCCAGGCGCAGGCCTCGGCGATCTCCCCCGCCACCGCGGCCGCCCGCTCGGAGTCGAGGCTGCGCGCCTCGGCGTGGATCGCGCAGTGGCCGGGCACGACGTTGCCGGAGGTGCCGCCGCGGATGATCCCGACGTTCGCCGTCGTGCCCTCGTCGAGCCGGCCGAGCTTCATCCGGCTGATCGCCGCCGCGGCGGCGGCGATGGCGCTGCTGCCGTCCTCGGGGCGAACGCCGGCGTGGGCCTCGACGCCGGCGAAGTCGGCGAGGATCTTCTGCTGGGTGGGCGTCGCGACGATCACCTCGCCGACCGGGCCGGCGTGGTCGAGCACGAAGCCGTGGCGTGAGCGCAGCCGTGAGGCGTCGAAGGCCTTGGCGCCGCGCAGTCCCTGCTCCTCGGCGACCGTGAGCAGCAACTCGATCCCGACCGGCGGCGGATCCGCCGCCTCGGCGTGGCGCGCCACCAGCTCCATGAAGACGGCGACCGCGGCCTTGTTGTCGGCGCCGAGGATCGTCTCTCCCCGGCTGCGGAAGACCCCTTCGTCCTCGACCACCTCGACCTGCCCGCGGTGCGGGACCGTGTCGACGTGGGCGCAGAACATCGCCCACTCGTCGCTCTGCCCGGGCAGGCGGGCGAGCAGGTTGCCCGCCCCTGCTTCAGCCGGCCCGGCGGCGTCGTCCTCGCTCACCTCGAGCCCCAGCGCCCGCAGGTCGGCGGCGAGCGTGTCGGCGATCTCGCGCTCCTCCCCCGTCGGGCTGCGGATCTCACATAGGCGGACGAACCTCTCGGAGAGACGGCTCACGCCGGACAGGCTAAGCGACGGGAGAATCCGGGCGGCTACAGGCGCTCAGGCCGAGCGCTGAACGCCGACGTCACTGGCGTCCGTCTCCTCGACGGCTTCGAGCGCATCGTCCTCGCGCTCGGCCGGCTGCTCGCTGCCGTGCCGCACCGCCGCCCCGACGAACTCGCGGAAGAGCGGCTCGGGCCGGTTCGGGCGCGAGTTGAACTCGGGGTGGTACTGGGAGGCGACGAAGAAGGGATGGTCGGGCAGCTCGACCATCTCGACCAGGCGCTCGTCCGGCGAGGTGCCGCCGCAGACCAGGCCCTCGTCTTCAAGCCGGCGCCGCAGCTGGTTGTTGACCTCGTAACGGTGGCGGTGGCGCTTGTAGATGACGGCCTCGCCGAAGATCTCGCGGGCTTTGGTGCCCTCGTGCAGTTTCACCGGGTCGGCCCCGAGGCGCATCGTCCCGCCCATGTCGGAGACTTCCTTCTGCTCCGGCAGCAGGTCGACGACCGGGAACGGCGTCTCGGGGTCGAACTCAGCCGAGTTGGCGCCGTCCATGCCGGCGACCGTGCGGGCGAACTCGACGACGGCGATCTGCATCCCCAGGCAGATCCCCAGGTAGGGGATCTGCTTCTCGCGGGCGATCTTCGCCGCCTGGATCTTGCCCTCGATGCCACGCTCGCCGAAGCCGCCCGGGATCAGGATCCCATCCATGCCCTCGAGCAGATCGGGGTCGAGGTTCTCGGAGTCGACCAGCTGGACGTCGACGTCGACGCCGTGGTGGAAGCCGCCATGCTCGAGCGCCTCGATCACCGACTTGTAGGCGTCTTCGAGCTGCACGTACTTGCCGACGACGGCGATCCGGACCGTGCCTTCGGCGGAGTCGGCGCGGCGCACCATCGCCTCCCATTCGGCCAGATCGGGCGAGGGCGCTTCCATCCCGAAGTGGTCGAGGACGAGGTCGTCGACGCCCTCGGCGCGGAAGACCAGCGGCACCTTGTAGATGTTGTCGACGTCGTGGGCGGAGATCACCGCGTCGACCGGAAGGCTGGCGAAGAGGGCGATCTTGCTGCGGATGTCGCGGTCGAGCCGGCCTTCGGAGCGGCAGACCAGCGCGTGCGGCTGGATCCCGATCCGGCGCAGCTCGTTGACCGAGTGCTGGGTCGGCTTCGTCTTAAGTTCGCCGGCGTGGCCGACGTAGGGCACCAGGGTCAGGTGCACGAACATCGCCCGCTTCGGACCGAGGTCCGTGTAGAGCTGGCGGATCGACTCGAGGAACGGCAGCGACTCGATGTCGCCGACCGTGCCGCCGATCTCGGTGAGCACGAAGTCGACCGACTGGGACTCGGCGACGATGAGGATTTTCTGCTTGATCTCGTTGGTGATGTGCGGAATCACCTGGACGGTGGCGCCGAGATAGTCGCCGCGCCGCTCGCGCCGGATCACCGAGTTGTAGACGGAGCCGGCGGTGACGTTGGAGGCGCGCGAGGTGTTCTCGTCGGTGAAGCGCTCGTAGTGACCGAGGTCGAGGTCGGTCTCGGCGCCGTCCTCGGTGACGAAGACCTCGCCATGCTGGAAGGGGCTCATCGTCCCCGGATCGACGTTGATGTAGGGGTCGAACTTCTGCATCTGGACCCGGTAGCCGCGCGAAGCGAGGAGGCGGCCGATCGAGGCGGCGGCGATCCCCTTGCCGAGAGCCGAGACGACACCGCCGGTGACGAAGATGAAGCGGGTGTCGCCTTTGTTGGTTGGGCTCATGCTCTGCCGAGCGAGTCTAGCCAGCGCAGTGGCGGAACCGACTCGATCGTCGCCGAGATAGATCGCAACTCGCCGTAAATGGTCAGTGCCACGACCACGACGAGCGCCACCAGCCGCGCGTCGGCGCCCAACGTGGTCAGCAGCCAGACCCCGGCGATCGCCCCGATCAGGTTGGAACCGGTGTCGCCGAGCATCGCCCGCTCGCCCAGGGTCAGCCAGGCGCCGACCAGGACCGGCCCGGCGAAGATCCCCAGCAGTTCGAAGGGCGCGAAGGTCCAGGCGCCGAGGCAGAGGCCGAGCGCCAACAGCCCGAGCGCCTTCTCGGCCCGTCCGGGACGCAGGTCGAGCAGGTTGCCGAGGTTGGTGGAGAGGATCAGCAGCGCCACGTCGGCCAGGTAGCGCCAATCCTCGAGGCCGCGGCCGGAGACGACGTAGGCGGCCAACGCCAGCGCCCCGATCGCCTTGATCGCACCGGTCGAGAGCCGCCCCTCGCGCAGCGCCCGGGCGTGGCCGCGCCAGCCGCGCGGGCTCGCCGCCGCCTCGCCCTGCCCGAGCGCGTCGTCGAGAAAGCCGAGGAAGACGATCCCCAGCAGGTAGGGCAGCCAGCGCCGCAGGTCCGGCTCGAGCAGGTCGAGGTCGGCGCGGTCGTTGAGGATCGCGAGCGGCGCCAGCGTCACCAGCGCCGCCGTCGCCAGGACCGCGCCGAGCGGGAAGGCCAGCTCGGCGCCGCGGTAGTTGACCCGGACCAGGCCGGCGTCGCGCAGCCCTCGTGCCCCGGCCGGAACCACGAACGCGGCCACCGCGATCGCCAGCGGGAAGCCGACCCAGTACACGTTCAGTTGCCCGGTGCCAGCAGGTCGGGCAGAAGCCGGTCGGCGCTGCCCTTGACGCCGAAGCTGCCCTCGGCGCCGAGCATCGCGAAGACCAGCGCCACCTTGCCGGCGGTCACGTCGACGTCGTCGACGCTGGAGAGGTCGTTGCCCTGGAAGAAGGAGATCGAGGAAGGTTCCGTGGTCGAGGTCTCGATCCCGACCGCCGGCTCGCGGGCGCCGGTGACCCCGGCCATCAGCCCTGACTCGAGCTGGGCGGCCCGGCCGCGCTGCACGGGCCCCATGTCCTGCGGCGAGTCGCGGACGACGATCACCCCGTCGAGGGCACCGAAGCTGCCGCTGGCGCGCGAGAAGAGCTGGCCGCGGACGACTTCCGGCAGGGTGCCGCCGACCACCAGCTGGCGGCCCAGCCCGGTCCCGAGCGCGGTCAGCGCGTCGGGGTTGGTCCGCAGGTCGGCGAAGCGGGTCTTCGAGAGGTCTTCGGCGAGGCCATTGACGTCGACCGGCTCGCGCACCACCCCCACTCCGACCAGCCGCGCCCCGGTCGGCGCCAGCGCGTCCTCGACGGCGCCGGTCAGTTCGCCCGGCAGGCCGCCGAGGGCGACGATCGCGATCCGTTTGCCGTCGAGTCGGTCGCGGACCAGCGCCGGGTAGACGCGGTCGGAGAATTCGTTGGAGCGACCGAGCTGGCCGCTGAGGTCGTCGGCGCGCGAGCGGGCGTCCTGGAGGTTGCCGACCAGGCTCGCCTCGAGGTTCTTGCGGGTGCTCGTCAAGGCATCGCCGCCGAACTCGGCGCCGATCAGGATCCCGATCGCCAGGGCCAGAAAGACGGCGATCAGCGAGGTGGCGTGGTAGCGGGCGCTGTATCCCATCGACCCGGGAAGGCTAGATGGTCGCCGCCGGCACGGCCGCGGCCGTGCCTAGATCCCCAGCCAGATCCGCACCTTCAGCCAGAACAGTTCGAAGACGTCGTTGAGGGCCGGCGAGGTGATCACGAGGATCGTCAGCAGGACCAGGAAGGCGACCACGAAGAGGAGCGCCGGCCGCAGCGCCGAGGCCGGCTGGTAGAGCCGGCTGACGCCCTTGGCGTCGACCAGCTTCTCGCCGATCCGCAGCCGGGTCAGGAAGGTCGAGGCCATGCCGCCGCGCTTGCGGTCGAGGAACTCGACGAGGTTGAAGTGGGCGCCGACGGAGACGATCAGCTCCGCCCCCTTCTCGTAGGCCATCAGCATCGCCACGTCCTCGCTGGTCCCGGCGGCGGGGACGACCGAGTGGCGCAGGCCAAGCTCGACCAGGCGCTCGCAGCCGGGGGCACGGCCGTCGGGGTAGGCGTGGACGATCAGCTCGGCGCCGCAGCCGAGCGCCTCGTCGCTGGCGGAGTCCATGTCGCCGAGGATCACGTCGGGCTTCATGCCGGCTTCGAGCAGGCCGTTGGCACCGCCGTCGACGGCGACGACCAGCGGCCGCATGTCGCGGATGTAGGCGCGCAGCGCTTTGAGGTCGCGGCGGTGGCGGTCGCCGCGGACGACGATCAGCACCTGACGGTCGCGGAAGGAGGCCCGGGTCGGCGGGAACTCGATGCTGCCGGTGAGGATGTCGGTCTCTTCGCGGACGTGTTCGACCGTGTTCTCGGCGAACTCGGCGAGCGCCTCGTCGATCCGCTCGCGCTGCTCCTCCAGCTGCCGCTCCAGCTCCGGAGCCGTCAATACCCGCCCGTGCAGGACCTCTTCCTCGCCGATCCTCACCGTGCCGCCGTCGATCCGCAGCCGGTCGCCCTCCTTGAGCAGCTCGAAGAGGCCGGCGCCCGGGGCGTCGACGAGGCGGATCCCAGCGTGGGCCAGCATCAGCGGCCCGGCGTTCGGGTAACGCCCGTCGGAGGAGGGCGAGGCGTTGAGGACGGCGGCGACGCCGGCTTCGATCAGCTCCTCGGCGGCGATCCGGTCGATGTTGAGATGGTCGATGACGGCGACGTCGCCGGGCCGCAGGCGCTTGACGAGGTGCTTGGTGCGCGTCCCCAGCCGTGCCGTGCCCTCGATCGGGGCCTCCGGCCGCACCCCGTTGCGTCGGCTCAGCAGGGCGGGAAGACGACGGCGACTAGCGGTGGCCACCGGATCAGGTTAGGACACCGAGCCGGCGCCAGACAAGACCTCAAGCCGCCGCGAGCAGCTCTCGGGCGTGTTTCGTAGCCGCCTCGTCGCCGCCCTCGCCGCCGAGCATGCGGCGGATCTCCTCGACGACCGCCTCGCCGTCGAGCCGCTCGACGGTCGCCAGCGCCTGCTTGCCGGCCACGTCCTTCTCGAGCCGGAAGTGGACGTCGGCCAGCGAGGCGACCTGGGGCAGATGCGTGATGCAGACGACCTGGCGACCGGCCGCCAGCGCCCGCAGGCGCTCGCCGACGACGCGGGCGGTGTTGCCCCCGATCCCCGCGTCGATCTCGTCGAAGACCATCGTCCCCGCGGCACCGCCCTCCCCCAGCCCGCTCAGGGCCAGCATCACCCGCGATAGCTCGCCACCGGAAGCGGCGTCGCGCAGCGGCGCCGGCTCGATTCCCGGGTTGGGCGCAACCCGCAGCTCGACCGTCTCGCGGCCGTTGGCGCCAAACCCCTCCGGATGCGGCTCCAGCACAACCTCGAGCCTCGCACCCTGCATCGAGAGCCCCTCCAGCTCGGCCGCGACCCGCTCTTCGAGCGGCTTGGCGGCGGCGGCACGGGTGGCGCTCAGCCGCTCGCCCAGATCCCCGCGGCGGCGTTCGGCGGCGGCC
>Ga0207710_10000180_pt1 | contig 63999 bp, 65 predicted proteins | sample KBSS24metaG_FD_184400 | JGI IMG/M metagenome (GOLD analysis project Ga0207710, IMG submission 184400) | Switchgrass rhizosphere microbial communities from Kellogg Biological Station, Michigan, USA - KBS S2-4 metaG (SPAdes) (version 2) | ecosystem: Host-associated > Plants > Roots > Rhizosphere...
CCTGCGGCCCGAAGTCGTGCCCGTCGGCGCGCTCGCCGGGAACGCAGAAGAACAGCGTGCCCGGCCGGACCCTGCGGCTGTCGTAGGCCAGGCCGGTCACCTCGGCGTCGGCGTCGCCGCCGACGATCCGCGCGCCCTCGAGTTCCGCGACAAGCTCGTCGAGCCTCATGCGCAGGCGATTCTAGGTAGCGCTCCGGGTGCCCTCGGCGGGCCTATTCGGGCGCGACCCCGAGATACGGGAGGGCGAAGGCCGCGATCTGCCCGAACGCGGGCGCCGCGACCGAGCCGCCGTAGATTTCGCCCTGCGGCTGGTCGACGATCACCGCCGCCAGCAGCTGCGGGTTCTGGGCCGGCGCGAAGCCGATGAAGGAGGCGACGTACTTCGTCTCCGAGTACCCGCCTTCTTCCGCCACCTGCGCGGTTCCGGTCTTGCCGGCGAGGGTGTAGCCGGGGACGCTGACCTCGGAGGCGGTGCCGCCGGGGGCGAGCACCCCCTCGAGCATTTCCCGCACCTCGGCGGCGACCGCGGGGCTGATCACCCGCTTGCCCTTCGGCTCGTGGACCTCTTCTTCGCCGATCCGCTTGATCAGCTGCGGAGGCCGCAGCATCCCGTCGCTGGCGATCGCGTCGTAGCCGGCGACCATCTGCATCGGCGTCACCGCCAGGCCCTGGCCCATCGGCAGGTTGCCGATCGTCGAGCCCGAGTATTCGTCGAGCTTGGGGACGATGCCGATTTCCTCGCCGGGGAACTGGACGCCGGTCTTGCGGCCGAAGCCGAACTTTTCGATCCACTTGCTGAACCGGGTCGCCCCGAGTTCGAGGCCGATCGTGACCGCGCCGACGTTGGAGGAGTGGGCGAGGATTTCGCCGACGCTGAGGGTTTCGGTGCCGCGCGGCTCGGCGTCTTCGATCGTGCGGTCGGCGACCTGGAGGCTCGGCGCCAGGGTGAAGGTCGAGGTCGGCGTCACCACTTTTTCTTCCAGCGCCGAGGCCACCGTGAAGGCCTTGAAGGTCGACCCCGGCTCGTAGTTGAAGCCGGTGGCGCGGTTCATCAGGTCTTCGTTGCTGGCTTCGGAGAGGTCGCTGGGGTCGACCGGCGGCCAGTTCGCCATCGCCAGGATCTGCGAGTTGCGCGGGTCGACCACGATCGCCGTCGCTCCCTTCGGCGAGTACGTTTCGCCGACTTCGCCGAGGACCTGTTCGGTCTTCTGCTGGATCAGCGGGTCGAGGGTCAGCTCGATGTCTTCGCCGTCGCTCGCTTCCTTGACGGTCTGCAGCCGGATCGGGTCGCCGAGCGCGTCGCGGACGATCTGCCGCTCGCCGTCTTCGCCGCGCAGGATCGATTCCTCGCCGGCCTCGAGCCCGGTCAGGCCCTGGTTTTCGGAGCCGACCGAGCCGATCACCTGCCCCGCCATTTCCCCCTGCGGGTAGGTGCGGCGGCTGTCGGGCAGCTCGCCGATCCCTTCCAGGTGCAGCGCTTCGACCTTGGCGGCGGCGCCGAAGTCGACTTTGTGGGCGATGTATGAGAAGCCGGATTCGGCGGTCAGGGCTTCGAGGACTTCCTGGTCCTCGAGGCCGAGGATCGGCGCCAGCTGCTGGGCCGCCTTCGGCGGGTCCTTCACCTGGTAGGGCGTCGCGTAGATCGTCGCCGCGTCCTCGGAGGCGGCGAGCGCGTTGCCGCTGCGGTCGAGCAGGCTGCCACGCAGGCCCGGCACGGTCACCGTCTCGGTCTGCTGGGAGATCGCCTCGGAGGCGAGCTGGGAGCCCTGCACGCCCTGCAGCCAGAAGGCGCGGCCGATGACGACGAGGAAGCAGAGCAGGAAGCCGGCGAAAAGCAGGCCGATCCGGCGCTCGATCAAGCGCATCCGGGCGTCCTACCCCCCGGCCGCCGCGAGCCGCGCCGCCGCGGTGGCGACGACGCCGTGGCCGGCCTCGACGAAGTGGATCGCGTCGCTGTTCGGCATCGCCAGACCGAGCGGCCCGGCGGCGTTGCGGACGGCGCCGACCCCGGAGCCCTTCGCGTCCAGCCCGCGCAGGATCGAGTTCTCCTCTTCCAGCGCGGTGATCTGTTCGTCGATCTTGCCCGAGGAGGCGGCGAAGCTGAGGGTGACGACGTTGAGGGCGACGATCCCGACCAGGAGCACCCCGAGCAGGCCGATCCAGGCGCGCCCGCGGGTGAGGCGGACGACCAGGCCCGAGTCGGGCAGCTGGCTGACCGCGACCGCCGTGCGGCCGACCGCGATCGGGATCAGCTGGCCGCCGGCGACGGCGCGCTGAGCGGTGGCGCGGGCGGTGCGAGGTGCGGCAGCCTGCGCGCGACTCGCGGTCGCGCGGGCGCCGCGGGACGCCGTTGCCGTTTTGCGGGGCGCCGCCTTGCGGGCGGGCGCCTTCCGTGGCGCGGCCTTGCGGGCCGGTGCTTTGCGGGCCGGTGCGGCAACCGCGGCCGAGGCTTTGGGACGGCCGCGCGTCGGGCGCAGCGGCCGCTTGCGGGCGGGCGACGTCTTCGCGGGCGAGGCCGTCTGGGCGCGGGAGGACCTCTTCAGCGGCGCCGCCGGCGCGCCAGTCGCCCGTTTGGCGGGCGCGCGGGGCGGTTTCGGCGGCGCCGTCGCGGGTGCACGGCGAGCTGGGGCAGCAACGGCCACTAGGCGGTCTCCCCCACGGTCGCCTCGGCGATCTTCAGCGCCGCCCGCAGATGGGCTGAGCGAGCCCGCGGGTTCGCTTCGACCTCCTCGGGGCCGGGCGGGACCGCCCGGCGGGTCAGCAGCTCCGCCTCCGGCTCGTGGCCGCAGACGCAGATCGGAAGCTCCGGCGGGCAGAGGCAGCCGCGCGCCTTCTCGGCCAGGAACTGCTTGACCGGCCGATCCTCGAGCGAGTGGAAGGAGATCGCCGCGAAGCGACCCCCGACCGGCAGCATCTCCCAGGCCAGCGGCAGCATCTCCCCCAGCGAGTCGAGCTCGCCGTTGACGGCGATCCGGATCGCCTGGAAGGTGCGCTTGGCGGGATGGCCGCCGCCGAACTGGGCCGCGGTCGGCATCCCCGCCTTGACAGCGGCGACGAGGTCGGCGGTGGTCCGCAGCGGCCGCCGCCGGACGATCTCGCGGGCGATCCCGCCGGCGTAGCGCTCCTCGCCGAAGTTGCGCAGGACCTGGGCGATCCGCGACTCCGGCCACTCGTTGACGAGGTCGGCGGCGTCGAAGCTCTGGCGCGTGTCCATGCGCATGTCGAGCGGCGCGTCATAGGAGTAGGAGAACCCTCGCTCCCACGCGTCGACCTGCATCGAGGACATCCCTAGGTCTACATAAACCATCTCTGGGCGCACACTTTCGCCGTGCAGGGTGCGAAGCCCTTCCGCGAAGTCGGTGCCGATGAAGCGGGTCCGGCAGGGCGCCTCGGCGGCGAACTCCTCGAAGCGGGCCGCGGCGGCGGGGTCGCGGTCGATCGCGATCAGCGTCCCCTCGGCGCCCAGATGCTCCGCCACCTGGCGGGCGTGGCCGCCACCGCCGAAGGTGCAGTCGACGGCCGTCTGGCCGGGCTCGGGGGCGAGCAGCGAGACCAACTCGGGGGCGAGGACGGGATCGTGGCTCATCGGCTCGATCGCTCCCCCGGGCCGGGGCTCCGAGTGGTGGGAGATGGTGGGAGTGCGGGCGGCATGAAGTCTCATCGTCACGCACCGGCTCCGGCGCCGGCCAGGCCCTCGGCGATCTCCGGTGCCGCAGCGTCGAGCTCTTCCTCCTGCTTGGCCCAGGCCTCGGCGTTCCAGATCTCGAGGTACTCCCCCGCGCCGATCACAACGCAGTTGCCGTCGAGCCCGGCGTGCTCGATCAGCGGCTTGGGGACGCGGATCCGCCCGGCGGCGTCGAGCTTCTCGTCGAAGGAGCCGCCGTGGAAACGGCGGCGCAGCTGCCTGGCGTCGCGCCCGAAGGGGCTGTGCGGCGAGAGGAAGCGGTCGGAGAGCTGCTCGAACTCCGCGGTCGTATGCACCCAGACGCAGGGGTCGAAGCCCTTCGACAGAACGATTCCGTCAGAGAGGCTGGCCCGGAAGCGCGAGGGAACCGTCAACCGGTCCTTCGAATCGAGGCTGTGCTCGTAGAGACCCCGAAAAGCCACTTCGGCGGGTTCCTTTCTGAGCGGGAGGGCCGGGGGAAGAAGAAATTGGACCGGGGTGATGAGGTGGGAGGAGCCTCACCACCCCGGTCCTGGGCTTCAACTCGAGCGCCACAATAACCCACAGTCCCCCACTTTGCAACACGACCCTCCTCTGCAACCCCGTTTGCACCCGGGGACCGCGGCCCGGGCCGGTAGGTTGCGCGCGTGCCGGACGACGCCACCGCCCCGCCCGACGACGCCAACGACCTGCGCGGCTTCCACTTCAAGCGCTTGATGCGGAAGCCGCTGACGCTGATCCTGATCGGCGCCTTCGTGCTGATCGTCGGGATCGGCGTCGCCGCCGTCACCGCCCCGCTGCTCGGCCTGATCGCGGCCGCTGGCGCCCTCCTGGTCGGCGTCGGGATCGTCTTCGCGATCGCCGACTCGCGCGCCGCCGACGCCTTCTTCGCGGCCTACGCCCAGCAGCACGACCTCGTCCTCGGCGGCCGCACCTCCCTGCCCGCGGCGACGCCGCTGCTGCGCAAGGGCGATGACCGCTACGCCGAGCGCACCCTGACCGGCGTCCTCGGCGAGAACGTCGGCGGCATCCTCGCTCTCTATACCTACGAGGACGAGACCACCGACAGCGAGGGCAACCGCCAAACCAACTACTACCGCTACACGCTCGGCCTCACCGAGGTCCCCGAGTGCGCCGGCCGCGTCCCCGAGCTCTACTGCCAGCGCAAGTTCGGCCTCCGCGCCCTGGAGAAGTTCGAGGACGTCTTCCGCCGCTCCAAGGAGCGGGTGACGCTGGAGAGCGAGGCGCTCGACGAGCGCTACGAGATCTTCGCCGGCAAGGAGCAGGACGCGGTCTGGCTGCGGCGGCTCTTCAGCCCCACCTTCATCGTCTGGCTGGCCGACAGCGCCCCCGAGAAGTTCGCCTTCGAGCTGGTCGGCGGCACCCTCTGCTGTTACGTCAACGGGCACAAGGAGGACGCCGCCGACCTCGACGCCGTCGCCGTCGCCACCGCCGCCGTCGCGAAGCGCCTCCGCGACGAGTCGACCGAGTAGCGCTGAAGGTCCATGCATCCCCTGCCGATGAGACATCGGTGAAGGCGGGATGAACGGGCGGCAGTCGAAACGAGTCGCGGAACGAATCGAGTCACTTTTGATGCCCGGCGAGGAATGCCGCTGCGTGGTCATGACCGAGACCGGACCCTGGCTCTACCTGGCCCTGGCTGCAATCGCCGCAGGCCCGATCGCCGATGCGCTCACCGGCGAACGCGGCTTCAACCTGTTCGGGTTCTTCGTCGCCTTTCTTTTTCTCCTCCAGATGCGCCATATCGCACTCGTCGCCACCGATCGGGCTCTCTACGTGGTAGAGGCTAAGAAGATCTCAACCCAGCCGCCCAGGGCGATTCAGCCATCGGCGTGCGCCGAGGCGAAGGTGCACGCCCTCTGGATCACCATCGGTGGACAGGCCTACTTGCCAATCCCTGCTCATCTGAGGAGAGCGCACCAGGAGCTGGCGACTGAGCTGGCCCCACTCGAGACGACAGCCACGGAGCACCCCCGGCACTAGAAGCCCGCCAGCAGGGTGCCGGCGTTGGCGATCAGGCCGGCGGCGATCATCAGCAGGACCGAGGGCACGAGGACGAGGGCGACGACGAGCTGGATCTTCGGAGCGGCGCGGGCGGCGTGCTCCTCGACCGCGCGGTGGCCCTGGCGGCGCAGGCCGGCGGCCTGGCGGCGGAGCTGCTCGGCGATCGGCGAGCCGAGCCGCCGCGAGCGTTCGATCGTCGCCGCCAGCGCCGCCAGCTCCGGGCCCGGCACCCGCCCCCGCAGCGAGCCCAGGACGATCCCCAGCGGAGCGCCGCAGGAGAGCTCGGCGACGGCGACCCGCATCTCCTCGGCGAGCGGGCCCTCCCCCGCCGCCAGCTGCGCGAAGCTGGCCGGGACGCCGCGGCCGGCGCCGGCGTTGACGGCCAGCAGGTCCAGTGCGTCGGGAAGCGCCGCCAACAGGCGCCGGCGCCGCCGGCGCGCCGCCCGCTCGAGCATCGCGTCAGGGACGAGGAAGCCGGCAATCGGCAGACCCGCGATGACCAACAGCGCGGTCCGGCCGGGTGCTGCCGGGGCGGCGGCGAGGGCGGCGAGTCCGCCGCAGGCGGCAGCGGCGAGCTTGGCGGTCAGCACCGCGGCGAGCGGCAGCCGCGGCTCGAGGCCGGAGCGGCGCAATCGCTCGGGGAGACCCAGGCGCAGCGCCGCCTGGGCGGAGCGACTGCTGAGCCGCGGCTGAGGCGAGCCGACAGCCCGACCTCCGCTCGCCGCCACCGCCGGCTCGCCCCCGTCCGCGCCTTCCCCTCTCGGCTCGCCCACGCCTCCCGCAGAGCTCCGCGCCGGCCCGCGGCGCCCGGCGGCAAGCTGGTGCGCTGCGGCGAAGCCGAAGAACGCCGCGATCGCGGCGAGCAGGCCAGCCGCGTTCACTCCGCCACCCCCGAGAGTCGCCGGATCGCTACGAAGCCGGCCAACTGCAGCGCCGCCGCCAGGGCCAGCAGCATCGCCGCCGGGCCCGAGCCGAGCATGCCGGCGACAAAGCCGGGCTGGACCAGCTCGGCGAACAGCGCCCCACCGCTCGGCATCGCGACCACCAGCAGCCCGGTGAAGCGAGCTTGGGCGGTCGCCGAACGCGCGTCCTCGAGCACCCGGTCGCGCTCGGCGGCGCCCGCGCCGAAGCGGCGCAGCAGCCCGGCGAGGTCGCCGCCGGCGAGCCGTTGGCTCAGCAGGGCCGTGGCAAAGGCGTCGACTCTCTCGCTGCCCATTCGCCGTCGCCAGGAGAGGACCGCCTCATCGGTCGGAGCACCGAGGTCCAGCTCGGCACCGAGCCGAGCCAGCTCCGCCGCCGGCGGGCCGTCGAGCGAGTCGGCGGCGGCGCTCAATGCCGCCCGCAGCGAGCGGCCAGCGGCGAGCGAGTCGGCGACCGCGCTCGCCACATCGGGGAGCGCCCGCTCGACCGCCCGGCGGTAGCGGCGGCGGCGGTTCGAGATCGCCCAGCCGGCCAGGGCCGGCCCGGCGGCCAGCAGCGGCAGCGCCAGGATCGGCCCGGCCAGCAGCCAGCCGGCAAACGCCACGCCCGCCGTGCCGAGTGCCGCCAGCCGGCGCCGCTCCAGCGCCGAGGGCGCATAGCCCTCGCGGCCGGCCCGCCACAGCGGCTCCAGTGCCGCCCGCAGCCAGCGCGCCGCGGCGGGACTCGCCAGCAGCGCTTCGCGACCGGCAAGCGCGATCAGGCCGCCGGCCAGGGCTCCGACCAGGGGCGGCAGGGGGCCGCCGCCGCTCATCCGCCCTCGACCTCGACGATCTCGGTGACCAGGCGCGAGCCGTCGCCACGCCGCTCGAGCTGGACGACGAGGTCGATGCCGCGCCGCACCTGCTCGACGATCGCCTCGTGCGGAAGACCGACGTCGGCCATCAGCGCCAGCGTCTCCAGCCGCGCCAGCGCATCGGCCGGCGAGTTGGCGTGCAGGGTCGAGAGCGCCCCCTCGTGGCCGGTGTTGAGGGCGGTGAGCAGATCGAGCGCCTCGACACCCCGCACCTCGCCGATCACGATCCGGTCCGGCCGCATTCGCAGGGCGTTGCGGAGCAGGTCGCGGATCGTCACCTCGCCCCTCCCCTCGATCCCCGGCGGCCGGCTCTCCAGCCGCACGACGTGCGGCTGCTGCAGTCGCAGCTCGGCGGCGTCCTCGATCGTCACCACCCGCTCGCGCGGCGAGATGAATCCGGACAGGGCGTTGAGCAGGGTCGTCTTGCCGGAACCGGTGCCGCCGCTGACCAGGACGCTGCGGCGCTCGGCGACGACGGCGGCAAGCAGCTCCCGCTGAGCGGGGCTGAGGCTGCCGCGGGCGACGAGCTCGTCGAGGCCCGGTCGCTCGGCGCCGAAGCGCCGGATCGAGACGACCGGTCCGTCGATCGCCAGCGGCGGCACCACGACGTTGACCCGTGAGCCGTCGGCGAGCCGGGCGTCGACCATCGGGCTGAGCTCATCGACGCGGCGGCCCAGCGGGGCGAGGATCCGCTCGATCGTGTTGCGGAGCTCCTCCTCGTCAGCGAAGCGGACCTCGGTCGGCTCCAGCCGCCCGCGCCGCTCTACATAGACGACCCGCGGCCCGTTGACCATCACCTCCTCGACCGCGGGATCGACGAGCAGGTCCTCCAGCGGCCCCAGGCCGACGCTGTCGCGGACGATTCGCGCCACCACCTCCTCGCGCACCGGGCCCGGGAGGATCGCCGCCTCGGCGGCGACCAGGTCCTGGGCCGCCAGTGCAAGGTCGGCCTCGCCGGTTCGACCGGCCGCCGCTTTGAGGCGACGGGTCTCGACCAGGCGCGACCGCAGCGAGGCTGCCAATCCAGCCAGGTGACGCTCGCGGGCACTCATCTCAGGCGCCGGGCAACAGGGTCAGCTGGCGGGCGAAGCTCTCGGCGGCGATCAGGTGGAGAGCCTGGCCGCGGGTCAGCGCCAGGGTCGCCGTCGCCGCCCCTTCGACACCGTCCTGGGTCGGCGTCAGAGCCAGCAGAGGCACCCCGGCAGCGGCGACGTAGGTGCGACCGTGTCCGGCGGCAGTCGGTTCGGTGGTGACGACAACGTCGACGATCGTCCCGACGCCGCCGGGGCCGTCCGCCGCCAGCGCGGTGGCGCCGCTGACCGAGATCGGCACCGGGCGCCGCCCTGCCCCGAGGCGCGAGTCCGGCGCCGCCGCGTGCGGAGGGCGCATCTGCGCGGCCAGCAGATAGGCGCCGGCGGGGACGGTCGCCGCCGGCACCAGGCCGATCGCCTCGGCCGGCGAGCGCAGGGCGCCAGGGGGGACGAAGCGCGCCGGCACCCGCCGCGTCTCCAGCGCGACCGCGGCCCGCTCGGGGTCGATCGGCTCGCCGGATCGCAGCGCCTCCGTCGCCACCGCCACCGGACGCAGCCCTCCGTAGCCGCGAACGACGCTGTCGCCATAGCCGTCGGCGATCGTGGCGGCGAGGGCGGCGGCGAACAGCGCCGCCACCGCGAAGAGAACGGCGCGAGCACGGCGACTCACCGTGCGACCACCGTCGCCTCGACGGCCGGCAGCCGCAGCAGCGCTTCGGTCCGACCGGGCGAGCGGCGCAGCTCGAAGCTGCCGCCATGCTCGGCGGCGATCCGCCTCACCACCCGCAGGCCGTGACCGTGGCGATGGCGACCTGGGTGTCGAGAGAGCCGCCCGGTCGGCCGCCGCGGCGTCCGCGGGCCCTTGTCGATCACGGCGACGGTCGCCGAGCCTCCCTGGCGCCGTGCCTCGACGACGATCGTGGCGCCACCGTGCTCGATCGCGTTGATGAGCAGGTTGTCGAAGGCCTGTTCGAGCTGCGTGGCATCGCCAGCCACGACCGCCTCGCCCGCCCGCCAGCGCAACTGCGCCGAGCTGCCCGCCAGCTCGGCTCGCGCCCGCCAGCGGGCGAGCGAGGAACGGAGCAGCGGCTCGACTCGGACCGGCGCCGCAGTCGCCGCCTCCGCGCCGCCGTTGATCTCGAGGTCGAGCCGCTCCAAGGCCTGCGTCGCCAGTCGCAGCGAGGATCCGATGCCGTCGGGGTCACCGGAACGGGGAGCGGCGAGCGCCAGCGCCTGCAGCGGCCGGCGCAGCTCGTGCAGGCACTCGTTGAGGGCGCGGCGTCGCCGCTCCCCCTGCGCGCCGCGCACCCCGAGCGCCGCCAGCGACGCCGCCAACGGCCAGCCCGCGGCGAACTGAGAGAAGCTCAGATCCATCCCCGCCCCAGCTTGCGACCGTCGATGGGCATGGGCCGGTCAAGTGCCGGCGCCGCCCGGTCTCTCCCCCTCCCACCCGGGGCGGCCCATGCAAAGAGCGCACCCGCCGGCCCCAATGCGGTCTCGGCCAGGCGCCTCGAGGCGGCGGGTGCGCATAGATGAGACCCGTTGAACGCTGAAAGTCGTTCCCCGTGAGCGTGGAATCAGTGTTTAGCGACAGTGCAACAAAAGGCTTTTTTCGCTCTATAAGTCACATTCGAGAAGAGAAACGACGGAGCGTTTTGAAATACTTTGATTGAGAAACCGGGGTATAAGGCTCCGCTTTCCCCTCTTCCTCGCCCCGCCCCCATCACTCAAAATCGGAGGATCAAGACAGTGGCCCAGACCCGCACGTCGCCCGAGGGCATCACCCAGCAGCTCGCCAAGGCGCTCGCCCACCCGCTTCGGGTGAGGATCCTGACCTCGCTGCACAAGGGCATCTCCAGCCCCAACCAGCTCGCCCAGGAACTCGGCGAGCCACTCGGCAACGTCAGCTACCACGTCAAGACGCTGCTCGAATTCGACTGCGTCGAACTGGTCAAAACGGAGCCCCGCCGTGGCGCCGTCGAGCACTTCTACCGCGCCACCGAGCGTGCCTTCTTCAGCGACAGCGACTGGGAGAAGATCCCCGCCTCGGCCCGCAAAGGGATCTCCGGCGCCGTTCTGGAGATGATCGGCCAGGACTCGACCGAGGCGCTCGTCGCCGGCACGATCGACGCCCGCAGCGACTCCCATGTCAGCCGCACCCCGCTGGTCCTCGACGAGAAGGGCTGGACCGAGCTCAACAAGCTGCTCGGCGAGGCGGCGGAGAAGGCGGTCAAGATCCAGGACGAATCCGCCGGTCGCCTTGCCGACGGCAAGGGCGAAAAGATCGAGACCAAGCTGGCGATCCTCCACTTCGAGTCGCCCTCGGCCGAGTCGAAGTAGCTCGGGCGAATCCGGCGGCCTCAGCCTTCGATGAGGCGATAGCCGACGCCCCAGCAGTTGACCACATAGCGGCCGTGCTCAGGATCGAGTTTGCGCCTGAGCCGGCTCGCGTGTGAGTCGAGCGTGCGGGTGCGACTGGGGCTGCGGAACTCCCACACCTCCTCCAGCAGCTCTTCCTTGGCGAAGACCCGGGTCGGCTCGCTGGCCAGCACCCGCAGCAGGGCGCACTCCTTCTTCGCCAGCGAGACCTCGCGGCCGCCGACGGTGACCTGACGGCGCAGGGGATCGAGTTCGAGTGCCCCGACCCGGCAGGGCCCGTCGCGCCGGCTCCGACGCCGCCGCAGGACGGCATCGACGCGAGCCCGCAGCTCTTCCGGCGAAAAGGGCTTGACGAGATAGTCGTCGGCGCCGGCCTCGAGGCCGCGGACGCGATCGGTGATGGCACCGCGGCCGGAGAGGACGATCACCGGCAGCCGCGGGTCGAAGCGCGACTGGATCCCGTCGGCGCGGCGGATCTCACGCAGGACGTCGAGCCCGGACGCGTCCGGCAGCCCGAGGTCGAGGAGGAGCAGGTCCGGCTTGTTGTAGCGGCAGAGCCGCAGGGCATCGGCGGCGCTCGGTGCCGGCAGGACACCGAAGCGGTCGGCGACCAGGTGGTCGCAGAGGAGGTCGAGGGTGATCGCGTCGTCCTCGCAGACGACGACGCTGGCGATCTCTTGGCGGTGCGGCAGCACGGGCAGCGTCAAGTCGGGGGCAGCACGGACTCTCCCCCCTGCGCCGCGGGAATCTCCAGAACTGCGCGGGCGCCCCGATGGGCGAGCAGGCGACGCGGCGGCACCGAGAGGTGGACGGCGAGGGGTCGTTCCCTCGCATCGAGGAAGACGACGTCGATGGCGAAGCGCATGCCGAAGGTGTGGACGCTGGCGCAGCGCGGGACCAGCAGGCCGGCGCCGGCTCGCTCCCGCGGCAGCCAGGCGAGGCCGAGCAGCCGCGACCGCGGCCCGACCGCGACCGCGACGTCGTGAGCGAGGACCCGTCGCCTGGACAGGACGGCCAACCGTCGCGCCAGGGTCGGGTCGCTCATCCGCCCCCAAGTCCTCGACGCCTGGTCGTCCTCCCCCGCCGCTCCGACACCGCCGGGTGCAAATGGCCGTTCAGAGGTGGCCCCGAGCAGGCACGGGACTACGATGATCGGCAAGATCATGTCCCTGTTCGCTGGGCTTGCGAACAGCTGGCTTCAACTCATGGAAAAGAAGACGACCCGCAGAGGGAATTACGAGTCTGGCTCCGACTACGTGCTCGAGTACGGAGAGCTCCGCTTCGCCTTCAACGAGGAGGACTTCGGACAGCGGGTCGAGCAGGCGGCGGTCAAACTTGGCTTCGTCGGCCAGGGCCTCAGCCAGGGTGAGTTGGAGGATCTTCTCGACCTCGCCGTCAGCGGTGAGATCGCCGAGCCCAGCTCCCGCCTCGGCGAGCACATCAACGAGAACTGGGAGGACCTGGTCGGTCCCGCCAACCGCAGCCTCGTCCACTGGATTCGTCGCCTAGTCTTCCGCGGCGCCTGGCTCGACCAGCGCGTCAAGGAGGGTGAGCTCGACGTGGTGTTCGATGAGCGGACTCAGACCTTTGGGTACGTGCAGCCGGATCGCAGCTCCGAGCTGATTGAGCTTTCCAAAGAGCCGAGCTGGCGGCGGATTGCTTATCGGCGGTAGTTAGCCGGGCCCTGGGTAGGGGTTCCGCTTAACTTTTTCGTGAGTCGCCGGGGCGTCGTCCGAGTTCCAAGCCGGCGAAAAAGTACAAGACGCTTCACCCCTACCCAGGGCCCGGCTCACGAACGTGGATGAGAGACTCGTCGGCAGGTTGAAAGTCGCCTAGTGACTCCAGGGCGAAGCGCGCGGGGCTTCCCGCCCGATGCCTCTTCCTTAGTTAGTTGCTCGAAGTCTCTAGTGCGGCTACTACGGTGAGGGAGCCGCCGCCGGTGGATCCTTGAGTTCTTCCGGCGTCGAAGAACTGCTTGGCGGTGTCGGGGTCGGTGGCGTCGGCGAGGCGGGTCAGGGAGTCGACCAGGAGGATGATGTCTTCGCCTTTGCCGGCGCGGGCCGCGGCCTGGGCGAGGGCGTCGCTGGCGTGGCGGGGCTGGCCGGCGGCGACGATCTCGGCCTGCGGGGCGTCGCGCTTCCAGTCGGCCAGCTCCTCGGGGCTGGGGTCGATCAGCAGCGCCACCGGGTCTGGGCCCTTGGCGGCGGCGGCAAGGTCGGCGGCGACCGCGCGCAGCAGCGCCGTGCAGGCCTCGCGGCTCTCGGCACTGAGGACGGCCTGGCGGCCGGCCTCGGGGGGCAGCAGCAGGGTCTGCAGGGTTACGCCCTGCTTGCCGCGGCGGCCGAAGCGGCGGCGCCGGCGGCGGCGTGGCCGGGCCGACTCGCCGGCTGATGCGGGGGCATCGTCGGAAGTGGTGTCAGGAGCAGGTTCAGGATCGCGGTCGGCCGCGGCAGGCTCGGGGGCCTTCTTGGTCGGGGTCGGGGGCGACGAGGACTCGTCCTCATCGGCGGCCTCCTCGCGCTCGCGCGGCGGGCGACGACGCCGACGCGAACGGTCGCGCTGGCCACCTCCCTCGCTGGGGCGCGAGCGCGACTGCGAGCGCGGCTTGCGGGCCGGGGCATCGTCCCCGTCGCCACCGCCACCTCCGGACAGCCGCTCGATCAGCTCGATGCGGGTGAGCATGCGGTAGCGCTCGACGCCGGCGTCGGCGGCCAGCGCGTGCAGCTCTGCCAGGTGCTTGTTCTCCAGCTCAGCCTTGGTCATCGGCAGCGCAGGTTATTCGACGGGCCGGAGCGGGGACCTCGACGCTGCGGCGACGGCACCTCAGAGCGCCGCCGCGGGGTCGATCCCCTCACGCGCCGCGGCCTCCGGCCAGGCCTCGGCCTCGCGCTTCACCTGACGGCGCGTCCAGCCCAGCTCCTCGCCGAGGATCTCCGCGACCGGCCGCACGTCGGCGGCGCTGCGCAACTGCGGGGCCGCGAGGATGCCGAGCCGGGTCCGCCGCAGCAGCACGTCGGCGACGCTGCGCGCCTGCTCGCGACGGGCGGCGATCGCGACCTCGGCCAGCAGGTCGGGGCGGCCGGGGACGATCGGCGCCGCCAGCTTCGAGTCTTTCCAGGCGAGGTCGAGCACGGCGCGGGCGGCGTGGCCGTAGCGGAAGGCGAGCTGCTTGACCGACGCCTCCCCGACACCCTCGGGGGCGCTGAGGTCGTCGAGCCGCGCCTCCATGCCGAGCGGGATCTCGGCCGTGTGGCAGGGGGCCTCGCGGCCCTCGCGCTCGACCAGGCGGTCGACGGTCTGCTTCGCCATCCGCCGCCAGGTCGTCAGCTTGCCACCGGTGATCGTCAGCATCCCCGAGGAGGTCTCGTACAGCTCCGCTTTGCGAGAGATGTCGACTGACTTGCGCGGGTCGCCGCTGGAGATCAGCGGCCGCACCCCGGCGTAGGCGCCGACCAGGTTGGCGCGGCCGAGTGAGGTCCCGAAGAACTCGTTGACCGCGGCCAGCAGGTACTCGACGTCCTCCCCACCCGGCTGCGGGTGGGCGATGTCGCCGTCGAAGTCGTTGTCGGTGGTGCCGATCAAGGTGCGCCCGTACCAGGGCAGCGAGAAGATCATCCGGCCCTCGCCGGCCGGGACGATGCAGGCGGCCCGGCCCATCGGCAGGTCGGCCGAGTCGATCACCAGATGGGTGCCGCGGCTCGGCGCGATCCGCGGCACGTCCTCCTCCTCGACCACCTCGGGGCGGATCTCGTCGGCCCAGACGCCGGTCGCGTTGATGACGTTGTCGGCGCGGACCTCGACCCGCTCGCCGGACTCCGCCTCGACGAAGGCCACCCCGCCGGCGCGGCCGTTGTCGGAGAGGACCTCGACCACCTCGGCGCCGTTCAGCATCACCGCGCCGAAGCGCTCGGCCTCGCCGAGGATGGTGAGGACCAGCCGCACGTCGTCGGTCTGGCAGTCGTAGAACATGTAGGCGTCGTGCGGGTCGCGGGCGGCGAGCGCCGGCACCAGCGAGAGCACCTCGTCGCGATCGATCGTGCGGTGGCGGTCGGGCGACCAGTAGAAGTCCTCGTCCTCCTCCTTGGCGGCGCGCAGCTCGCGGCGGCTGCGACCGACCCGCGTCGTCGCCATCACGTCGTACATGTTCAGCCCGATCCCGAGCTTGCGGTCGCGGCGCTCCTCGCCCAGCGAGGCGACCAGGAAGGGCGTCGGGTAGACCAGGTGCGGGGCCAGCTGCACCATCAGCTGCCGCTCCAGGAGCGCCTCGCGGACCAGGCCGAGGTCGAAGTTCTGCAGGTAGCGGAGGCCGCCGTGGACCATCTTCGAGGAGCGGCTGGAGGTGCCCATCGCGTAGTCGCCGCGCTCCAGCAGGGCCACCGAGTAGCCGCGCGAGGCGGCGTCGAGGGCGACCCCGGCGCCGGTGATGCCGCCGCCGATCACGACCACCTCGAAGCGCTGACCGGCGATCGTCTCCAGGGCTTCGGCGCGGGTCAGCATCGGTCAGGGCCTCAATCGAGGAAGACGGTCTGCTCGGCCACCGGCGGGCGCTCCGGCACCGGCCGCTCTTGGCGGGGATGGCCGAGGTGGAGCAGGGCGACGAAATGCTCCTGGGCGGGCAGGCCGACGGCGGCCAGCCCCTCTTCGCTTCGCAGCAGCTCTGGCGTGCGCCAGTAGCCGGCGAGGCCGCGGGCGTGGGCGGCGAGCAGGACGATGTAGGAGCTGACCGCGGTCGCGTGCAGGTCCTCCTCGTCCTGGACCGGGTCGCCGGAGAGGGCGGCGGAGACGACGACCAGGGTCGGGCAGCGGTCGAGCTTGGCGGCGCCCTCGGGCCCGGCCACCTCCTTCAGCCTTTCCAGCGAGCGCGGGCCGACGACGCGAAAGCGCCAGGGCGCGGTGAGGTGATGGTTGGGCGCCCAGGCGGCGAGATCGAGCAGCCCGGTCAGCTGCTCGCGGCTGAGCGGCTCGGTCGTGAACGCCTTGTGGGTGCGGCGGGTGCGGATCGCGGTCTCGGTGTCCATCGCCCCGAGGGTATCGGCAGGGGTCGCAGGGGACCGCGAGTCAGAGGCCGTAGCGCCAGCGCATCCAGCCGCGGCGGACCAGCAGGGCCAGACCGAAGAGGAGGGCGCCGGCGAGGAGGCCCGCGACGATTGCGCCGGCGGGGCTGGAATTCGAATCGTCTTCGGTTTCCGGTTCCGATTCGGTTGACGGGGTCGAGACAGGGGGTGCGACTTCGGCGCTGCCGGACCCCTCCCTCACTCGCCCCCCGGGCGGAGAGGTTTCGGCTGGCGCCGCGGGGCTGACTTGCCCGGGGGTCGCAAAACGTTCGGGAGGGGCACCGGCAGCGCCGGAACCGGCTGCGCCCGGCGAGACGCCGCCGGTCGGGTCGGAGGCGGGGGGCGGGACGGCTTCCAGCGGGGCCAGGGTGGCGGCCCCGGTTCCGCTGGGTGAAGTGGGGGTTGGGATCGAAGTCGGGTTGGGTTCCTGGGGCGGTGGGCTCACTGGGTAGTGGGCTTCCGACATCGCGACTAGGGCATAGGCCGTGACCCAGGTCGGGGTCTGGTTGCTGGACTTGGAGTAGGCGTAGTGGCCGTCGCCGGCTTGGCGGGCGGCCAGGTAGTCGAGGGAGGACTTGCCGCCACGGCGGTAGGACGACGGGTCGCCGCCGGCGGCGAGGATGCCCTCGATCGCCCAGGCGCTGGACTGGGAGTTGACCGGGCCGCCGGCGCCGAGCGGGAAGCCGCCGCCGGGGCGCTGCGATTCGCGCAGGTAGGCGAGGCCGCGGTGGGAGGCCTTGGAGCCGGGTGAGAGCGCCTGGATGACGGCGCCGGTGCCATCGGCGGTGCTGGCAGAACCGGGCACGTCGCCCCAGCCGCCGTCGTCGTTCTCGACCTTGCGCAGCCAGTCGAGGGTGCCGTCGAGGCTGCCGTCGGCACCGGCGGCGCGGAGCGCGATCACGGCGAAGGCGGTCGAGCCGGGCCAGCCTTCGTAGGAGCCGTTGTCGCGGCGCTTGGCGAGCAGGTCGGCGACGAGATTGCGGCCGCCGAAGTCATGCGGGTCGAGGCCGGCGCTCTCGATGGCGAGGATCGTGCGGGCGATCGAGCCGGGGCTCTTCTGCTGGTCGATCGTGCGGCGCAGGAAGTCGGCCGGGGTCTTTCCCCCCGCCCTGACGTCGAGCGGGTTGTGGCCGGCAGCCGCCATCCCCAGCATCGCCCAGGCGGTCGTCGTCGGGCTCGAGTCTTCATCGGGCGCGTCGCCCCAGCCGCCGTCGGCGTTCTGAGCCGAGCGCATCCAGGCGACGGCGCCGTCGACCCCGGTTGCAGCTTCGGCTCGCGGCGCCGTCAGCCCGCCGAGCAGGAAGGCGAGCAGCGCCAGCGCGGCGATGCTGCCGCCGCGCAGCCCCGGTCCCAGCCGCCCCGGCGAGGGTGGCGTCGGCGCGGTGGCCGGACGCCGTGACCACTCGAAGCGTTCGCGGAAGCGAACCAACATCCGCACCATCGCCGGGCCGGCGACCAGGGCGAGGACGACGTTGCCGATCGCGTGGGCGGCGTCAAACGGGATCGCGCGCCCCTCGAGGACCAGGAAGCGCTGCCAGGACAGGTCTCCCCCGTACGTCGCCATCAGCGAGAAGTTGAGCAGAGCGCCATAGGCGACGCCGGCGAAACCGCAGGCGGCAGCGAGGGTGAGCCGGCTGACGTTGCGACCGCCCAGGGCCAGAGCCGCGCCGAGGACGCCACAGAGCCCCCAACCGACCATCTGCCAGGGCGTCCAGGGGCCCTGCCCGAACCAGAAGTTGGAGACGAGGGCGGTCAGGGCACCAACGGCGAAGCCCGGGGCGCCGCCGAGCGCGTAGCCGGCGAAGATGACGACGTCGGTGGTCGGCTTGACGTTGGGGAAGGCGGCGAAGGCGACCCGTCCGGCAATCGCCAGCGCCGCCAGCGCCGCCACCAGGGCGACCACCTGTGCCGGCGGCCGCGACCGCTCGTACCAACCGAACCCAGCCACGAGCACCGCCCCGATCACCAAGAAGCTCGCCAGCTCCCAGCTCACGGCATCGGCCCTCCCAGGACGACAGCGCCCTGCTCGGGCGTGACGACGCCGGGCAGATCGAGTACGCGCGCCACCTCGGTGGCGAAGTACCAACCGCCCGAGAGCACCTCGGCAGCAGGACCGTCGGCGATCACCACGCCGTCTCCGAGCAGCACCACCCGCTCGGCGAACTCAGCCGCGAACTCGACGTCATGCGTGGCGACGACCACCCCCGCACCGCGCTCGGCGAGATCGCCGATCAATGCCACCAGGTCTGCCTTGCGGGTGCGGTCCATTCCCCGCGTCGGCTCGTCCAGAGCCACCAACCCGGGCAGCGCCTCGCCGTCCGTACGACCCGCCAACGTGATCGCCAACGCCAGCCGTTGCCGCTCGCCGCCAGAGAGATCCCGTGGGTCCGAATCCGCCACATGCTCCAGGCCCACCAACCGCAGGGCGGCCTGCCCCTGCCCACCCGGCAGTTCGTCCCCGACCCGCTCCCGCACCAGGTAGTCACTCGGGTTCTGGGTCAGCAGCGCGATCCCGCCGGGAACATCGATCTTGCCCCCCACCGACTCCACGAGCCCCGCCGCCGCCCGCAGCAGCGTCGACTTGCCGGCCCCGTTGCGTCCCATCAGCGCGACTCGTTCCCCGCGGCGCACCGTCAGCTCGATACCCCGCAAGACATCGTGCGCCTCGTCCAGCCGCAAGAGCTCCACCCACAGACCCTTCGCCGTGAGGCTCGGCCGGCGGAGGGAGGAGTCGGACCCCCTCCGAACGGCTTGTACTTCTTCGGCATCCGAACCTCGGACGGCCCCCGCCGCCCCACCGAAGCAAGTTGAGTGAGGAGGGGGTCCGACTCCTCCCTCCATCGAGGCGATCCTCGCCCGCGCGTCACGAACGCCGATCGGCAGCGGGTTGACATCGGCGAGTGAGAAGAGTCGCGCGGCCGGAGTCTCCAGTGCAGGATCGGCGTCCTGGGCCCAGGCGAGGAAGTCGCGTGGCGGACCGTCGAATGCGATGGCCCCAGCTGCCATCGCGATAACGCGATCGGCGGCAGCGAGGCACCGCTCGAGCCGGTGTTCTGCCAGCAGGATCGAGACGCCCCACTCCTCGTTGAGCCGACGCAGGAGCCAGATCAGCTCGTCGCCGGCGACCGGGTCGAGCTGCGAGGTGGGCTCGTCGAGGAGAACCAGCTGTGGTCGGGTCACCAACGCAGCCGCGAGCGCCACTCGCTGCAGCTCCCCGCCGGAGAGTGAGTCGGCCGTGCGGTCGAGGAGGTGCGGGATCGCGAGCGCGAGGGCGACCTCCTCGACGGCGCGGGCGCGTGTGGACGGGGGGTCGCCGCGCATCTCCAGGGGTAGGCCGATCTCGGCCGCGACGGTGGTCGAGACGACTTGGGTCTCGGGGTCCTGGGCGACGTAGCCGACCACGGAGGCCAGCTCGCCGGGGCCGGTGGCGAGGGCGTCGATGCCGGCGACCTCTATGCGGCCGGAGATCTCGCCGCCGTGGAAGTGCGGGACGAGGCCGCAGGCGGCACGGAGGAGGGTCGACTTGCCGCTGGCGGAGCGGCCGGCGAGGAGAACCAGTTCGCCCGGAGAGATCTCGAGGGCGACGTCGAGCAGCGAGTCGCGGTCGGCCTGAGGGTAGCGATAGCCGAGACCCTCGACGGCGAGGGCAGGCGCGGTGGCGCGGTGGGTTGCGAGGTCAGGCACCAGGCGCCTCCGGCAGCGGCGCGGAGGCGGGGCCCCGAAGCGCCAGCGCCGCTGCCTCCCTTCCCGCTGTCGCCGTTCCCTTCTCGTACATGTCGCTGGAAAGGGCTGACGGCGCAAGGGTGCGGCGGCGGGCGGGAGGCCGGCGCAGCGGCGCCAGCCCGCTGGCGATGAGCAGGGTGCTGAGGGCGACCGCGGCGGGGCCGAGGGCGACGTGGATCGTCGGGTAGGTGTGGACGTCGTCGGCGCCGAGGGCCTTGCCGGCGATCGCGGCGATCAGGATCGCGGCGGCGAGCGCGTAGAAGCGGGCGTCGAAGCGCGAGCGCGGCTCGGCGCTGCGAGCACGCCGCGCGGCGGCGGCGGCTGGCCGCCGCGAGCGACGGCGGCGCGGCTGCTCGAGCGCGTAGCCGCGCAGCTCCAGCGTGGCGGCGACGTCGACGGAGCGGTCGAAGGAGCCGGCAAGGAGGCGGCGCAGCAGGGGCGACCAGCCGCCCGCGGCGGCGCCTGGCCCGCGTAGCTGGGCGGCGTCGCGGAGGCGGGTGGCGTCGGCGGCGGCGACCGGGACCAGGCGCGAGACCAGCGTCGCCGTCAGCGCCGAGCGGCCGGCCAGCGGACGCAGGGCACGGAGCACCCGGTCGGGGTCGACGCAGGCCGAGTAGACCGAGGCGACGACCATCACCACCGCCGCCCGCAGGCCGATCGAGGCGCCGGCGGCGATCGCCTCGGCGGTGACGTCGACCTGGCCGAGCAGCGGCCACTCGCCGAGCCGGGCAAGCACGGTCTCGCCGCGGGAGACGACGAGGGCGTTGATGGCGACGATCAGCAGCGCCAGCGAGAGGCCCATGCGCAGGCCGGCCCGCACCGCTGAGCGGGCGCCCGCGAGGAGACCAGCAAGCACCGCGGCGGCGCCGGCCCCGATCAGGACCAGCGGGCTCGAGTAGAGGAAGGCGACGACGACGAGGGCGCCGAGGTAGGCGACGGCAGCAGCCGGCGAGGCCGACTGCAGCGGCCCGCGCCGCGGGGTGTAGGCAAACGGCGACCTCATCGTCCCGGCACCGGCAGCGGCGTCTCCTTCCCGTCCTCGATCGCCACCGCGTAATGGTCGCGCAGCTTGGCGGTGCTGAGCAAGCCGGCGGCGGCGCGCACGCCGGCTGGCGTCGCCCCGGTGACCAGCCAGGTCGGCGGGGCTTCGTAGCGGCGGGTGGCGGCGACGAGACCCGCGTTGACTCCGAAGCGCCGCGCGACCGCGCCGGCTTCGTCGAGGCCTTCGAGCCGCAGCGGCGGCAGCGCGCCGCCGAACTCGGCGAAGACGCCGCTTTGCTCGACGCCACCTTCGAGCTGGGCGGCGGCCGGGTCGCGCCGTACCATTGCCCAGGGCCCGACGAGGACCCGGATCGCCCCCGACGGCGATCCGTCCGCGACCTCCACCCCGGCCCCCGCCAGGCGCTCGCGCACCTCGGTGCAGGCCGAGCCGCCGCCGAGGCACTCGACCACGACCGGGTGGTGGCTGCCTTCGTAGCCGCTCGTGAATGGCTGCGGCCAGCTGCCGACCACGGCCGGCACGTGCAGGGCCGAAGTCCAGTCGCGGTAGTCCCACCAGATGGCCTCCCCCCCGCGCAGCGGGAAGGCGGCGGCGCCGACGTTGGACTCGACGCCGTTGACGTAGAAGAGCCAGTCGAAGTAGCGACCGTCGCGGGAGACGCTTTCGGCCCCGTCGATCGACTTGACGAAGCGGCCGCCTTCTTTGGTGCCGATCTCGGCGGCGCCTTCCAGCACCCGCATCACCGTGTCGGATTCGGTGACGTCGCCGACTTCGCGTTCGAGGATCTGCTGGCGGCCGTATTCGTGGGTGACGGTCAGCGTCACCGCGTCGAGGCCCTGGCCCGGCCCGAGGCCGCAGCCGGCGACCGCGAGCAGCGCCAGCAGCGCGCTCGCGGTCGCCGGGCCGCGGCGTCGGGCCATCAGCTGCCGCTGGGGCAGATGCCTGCGATGCAGACCGGCTCGGCGGCCGAGGGAATTTCCTTGCCGTGGGTCGCCCGCAGCAGCGACGGCGCCGCCAGGGTCACGGTGGCGTGGCCCTGCGAGTCGGTCGGACCGCTGGCGCCGCTGACGGTGGCGCCGGAGACCGGCTTGCGCTTGCCCTTTTCGTCGTAGGAGACGACCGTCACCTGGAAGGCGACGTTGGCCTCGGCGCTATCCGGCACTTCCAGGGCCAGCTCGTTCGGGTACGGGTAGGACGAGGCGAGGTCCCAGAGGACTTCGTCGCCCGGGTGCAGCTTCACGGCGTCGCCGCCGACCTGCTGCGCCTTGTGGTCGACCTTCAGGTACCAGGAGGCCTTCTTGCCGCTGACGACGCTGTTGCCGATCCCGCAGAGCCCAAGCCCGAAGCTGAAGGCATCGGTGATCGAGAGCGGCCGCAGGGCCGGGGTCGTCTTCGCCGCCGAGGCCAGCAGGCCCATCGCGGTGGCGCCCTGGAGCGTCACCGACTTGCCGCTGCCGCCGGTGCCGGCGCCGAAGCAGGTCGCCGACTTGCTGGTCTTGATCGAGACGGTGCCAGTGCTGAAGGTCCCTTCGCCCAGCACCTTGCCGCTCTTGCCGACGACGCGCAGCTCCGCGGAGACGCTCTTGGCCGCAGCACCTGCGACCGGGACCAGCGATACAGCGAGTGCCAGCGCGCAAGCCGCGGCCAGCCGGAACAGGGAGAGTCTTGGCATTTACGCCACCCTTTCCTCGAGGGTTGTCATGGCTTGGCCGGGGACAGGTCTCCTGGCTTCCGGGGTGGTCGGCCGCACCTTCCCGGGGATTCGGTGTCGTCCCCAGTGGCTGACGCGCATAGCGCCCGCGACTTCCTTGACCCGGTCACAGTGGCGGGACCGCGCCGGCTTCGCACCGGACTTCCCTTGACCACCGACCGTATGAACGCGGGCGAGTCTACCCACCCCAGCAGCGATCGGATTTTCGTCCAAGTCGTCCCTGCGCTCAGCTAGGCTGCCGCCGCTTTACCGAACTCAAACGTTTACCGGGACTCTTCCGTCTCGTCCGTCCACACATCCGAATCAGGGGAGAAGTCAGATGCGCAGGGGAATCCGCCGGCAGCGGCCGGCCCTGGCGATCGCCACGATCGCCCTCTTCGTCGCCGTCGGCGGCGGCACCGTCTACGCGGCCGGGAAGATCAGCGGCAAGCAGATCCGCCCGAGCTCGCTGCCCGGCAACCGGGTCATGCTCAACTCGCTGCCGGGCAACCGCCTGGTGCCGGGATCGCTGCCCGGCAACCGGCTGGCGCCCGGCTCGATCTCCAGCGACCTGCTGGCGCCGGGGGCGGTCTCGGCCTCACAGCTGGCGCCGGGCTCGGTGACCGGCGTGCAGATCGACGTGGCGACCCTCGGCCAGGTGCCGACCGCCGTCCACGCCGATACCGCCGACTCCGCCCACGACGCCCAGACCGCGCTCAACGCCGTCAACGCCCTCGACGCGGTGCGGGTCAACGGCCACAGCGCCGGCTGCGCCCCGGACACGCGCTTCTTCGCCGGCGCCTGCTGGCAGACGACCAGCAGCGAGGCGGCGGTGCCGGCGCCGACGGCGGCGCAGGCCTGCGCGACCCAGGGCGGCGAGCTGCCCCAGGCGCTGGCGCTGACGGCCTTCTCGCAGCAGCCTGGGATCGTGCTGGCGAACGGGGACGAGTGGAGCGGGGACATCCCGAGCTACACCGCCCCGAATGCGTACAGCGTGATCACTGTCAAAACGAACGGCGAAATCACCTCCGCCGCCTTCAGCGCCAACCACAAATACCGCTGCGTGATCCCGCTCGTCACCTGAGCAAGCGGGATCGCCCGCTCGCCGGCTCAGGCGTCGAGCAGGCGGCGGTAGTAGCGGTAGTCGCGCCGGTCGGGGCGCAGGTTCGAGGCCAGGGCCAGGTGATGGCGAGCCCGCGCCTTCTGACCGGTGTGGCTGAGCGCCCGGCCGAGGCAGAAGTGGGCGTAGTCGTTGACGTGGTGGGTCTCCACCACCGCCTCGAACTCGACCGCCGCCTGGGCGAAGCGACCGGCCCGGTAGTAGGCGCGCCCGAGCGCCTCGCGCACGGAGGACTTCTCCGGCGCCCGCCGGGCCGCCTCGGCGAGCGGCTCGGTGGCATGCTCGAAGTCGCCGTCTTCGAGCAGCTCGATACCGCGCCTATACAGCGTGTAAGTCGGCTCAGACTCGGTATCGAAAGGCATGGGTGAAAGTGTAGGAGGCCTGTCACGCCGACTTCACCGACTCCGGCCACCCAAGCCGACGAGTCCGCCCTGCTACCTTCAAACCAGGACTATTTCGTGTCGGTTTCCAGCAAAAAAGCGGAAAGTTGGACCTGCGACGGCTGTGGCGTCAGCATCAGCCAGGCGGGTGGCAAGCGCTTGGCGCTGCCCGAATCGTGGGCGCGCGGCAAGGACGGCACCTTCTGCCTCGTCTGCCGGCGCGAGCGTGCCGCCCAGGCCGCGCTCGACGCCGCACCGGCCAACTGCACCCTGCAGGCCCGCGCCAAATTGCGCCGCGCCGCCCTGATCGAGTTCGAGGTCAGCCGCCGCCCCAGCCACACCGACGGCGCCATCGCCAAAGCCTGCCGTGCCTCGGTCTTCGCCGTGGCCGCCGCCCGCGAGCGGCTCGAGCTCCCAGCGCCCCCCGCGCAGAGCCGCGGCTCCTAACCAGCCAACGCGGCGCACCGTAATACTCCGGTAGCGATGAGCGACGTGGCGCTGGGGGCGCTGATCGCCTTTGCGGTAGCGGTGGTGACGACCCCGGTCGGGGTCTCTGGCGCCGTCTTCCTTGTCCCCGTCCAGGTCAGCCTGCTCGGCACCCCGAGCGCGGCAATCACCCCGACCAACCTGCTCTTCAACGTGCTGGCGATCCCGGGGGCGCTGCTCCGCTTCCACGGTGAGGGGCGCCTCGGCGGGCCGCTGCTGAGGTCGATGCTGATCGGCAGCCTGCCGGGGATGGTCGCCGGCGCGGCGATCCGGGTGGAGCTGCTGAGCGGCGGCCGCGCCTTCCTGCTCGTCGTCGCGGCGGTGCTGGCGCCGCTCGGCGCCTGGCTCGCCTTCGGCCGCCCGGCGCCGGGAGGAGGCCGGCTTCGCCCGGCGACGATCGTCGCCCTCTCGCTGGCGGTCGGCGTGGTCGGCGGGATCTACGGGATCGGCGGCGGCTCGATCCTCGGCCCGCTGCTGGTCGGCTGCGGCTACAGCGTCCTCGAGGTCTCCCCCGCCGCCCTCACCGCGACCTTCCTCGCCTCGCTCGTCGGCGTCGCCACCTTCGCCCTGCTCAGCCTCGGCGGCGACGACGTCGCTCCCGATTGGACGGTCGGGATCGGCATGGGGATCGGCGGCCTTGCCGGCGGCTACCTCGGCGCACGGTTGCAGCCGCTGATGCCGGCGGCGCTGCTGCGACGCGGCCTCGGTCTGCTGGCGCTGCTGCTTGCCGTCCGTTACGCGCTGCAGGCACTCGGCTGAGCCGTGCCCAGAGACCAGGCCCGACGTCGCGCCGCTCAGGCGGCGCCGGCCTCGGTCCGCCGCGCCAGCCAGGCCAGCAGCCCCGCCATCCCCTCGCGCTCGTGGACGCGCCGCTGGCGATCGGCGCCGTTGCCCTCGCGGAGGATCCGCTCGATCTCCCCCAGCGCCTCGCCGCCGCCCAGCTCGCGGGCGTACGGCGCGACGGCGTCGAGGGTGCGGCGACCGACCTCCGGCGCCGGTGCCGCTGTCTCGGCGTCGACCAGCAGGCGCGCCTCCAGCCCGTAGCGGCCGGCCTGGTAGTAGGACTCCTCGAGCGCCTCGCGAGCCAGGCCCAGGGCCGCCGGCTGCTCGATCTCGCGCGCCGCCAGGGCCTGAATCAGGGCCGCCACGGCGGCGTTCCCCTCGACGTCGGTCTGCACGTCCATCCCCCGCACCTCAACCGTGCCCAGCTTCGGGTGCGGGCGCACGTCCCACCAGATGTAGGTGTAGTCGGCGACCCCGGCCGCCGCGATCAGCTGGTCGGCGACCGCGAGGAACTCCTCGTAGTCGCGGAACTCGCGCGGCATCTCGAAGCGTGGGTAGCTGGCGACCGTCGCCGCCCGGGCCGAGGCGAGGCCGGTGTCCTCTCCCTCGCGGAAGGGCGAGTTGGCGGTCAACGCCTGCAGCAGCGGCAGGTGGTGCCGCAGCGCGTTGGCGACCCGGATCGCGGTTTCGGGATCCGGCATGCCGACGTGGACATGGAGCCCGCAGGGCGGCGTCCGCAGCAGGCTGACAAGGTCCTGCTTGACCGGCTCGTAGCGCTCCTTGTCGACCAGCGTCGCCTCGGCCGGGTCGTCCGGGTGCAGGCCGGAGCCGAGCAGGCGGGCGCCGGCCTGGCGGGCCAGCCGCCGCATCCGCCGCAGGTCGGCGAGCGCCCCATCGGCGTCGCCGCAGACTCCCGTCTTCAGCTCGATCTGGGCGGCGAAGATCTCGGTCGAGACCTGCTCGCGCCCAGAAGGGTCGAAGGCCGCGATCACCTGCTCGGCCGCCGGCGCCAGGCAGCAATCGGCGTCGACGAGCAGCAGCTCCTCCTCGACGCCGAGCGAGAGCGGCGGCGAGGCGCCGAAGCGGTGTCGTCTAGCGTCGGGCAGAGCCTGCCGGTACCCGCAGCGCCTCGCGGGTTAACCCTCAGGCGTCCTTATCCAAAGCACCGAGCAGCGAGTAGACGACGAGATCGAGAGAGCGATCGCCGACCCGTTCGGCCTTCCTCATCGTCGCCTCTTCACGGAAGCCGAGGCGCTCGGCGAGGGCGCGGCTGCGCTGGTTCTCGACCGCGGCGCGGAGCTCGATTCGGTTCAGGCCCCAGCCGTCCAGCGCATGCCGGGCGAGCGCCGCGACCGCCTCCGTCATCGTCCCCTGTCCCTCCCGATCGGCGGCGATCCAGTAGCCGATCGAGGTGGTGCGGTTGACCCAGTCGACGCCGTGGTAACCGGCGACCCCGGCGATCCGATCCTCGACGAGCACCGCTGCCTGGAAGCCGTCGTTGGCCCGCAGCTGCTGCCGGGCCTGGGCGATGAAGGCACGCGTCTCCGCCTCGCCCTGGGCGGCGGCCCAGGGCATCCACGGCGCCAGGTGCTCGCGGTTGGCGACGATCAGGCGGTGCAGCTCCTCGGCGTCGCCCTCCTCGAGCAACCGCAGCCGGGCGCCGGCCGCCAGCGGCCAACCGCAGCCCTCCCGCTCAGCCACCCTCTTCCTCCCGCAGCGCCCGGCGCAGGGCGGCGTCGAACGGTTCCGGCACGATCCCGAATGGCTCCGCCCCAGAGGAGTCGGTGACCACGGTCGGCGTGGTCAGGCCCTCGACCAGGGGGCGGGCGACGTTGGTGTCGACCGGCGTCACCAGGCCCAGCCACAAAGAGGAGAGCCAGGGGGTGATCAGCGGCACCGCCAGCTTCGGCCGCGGGCTCTTCCCCATCGCGATCGCCATCCGGTCGAGCATGTCCGCGTAGGAGAGGACGTCGGGGCCGCCGATCTGGACCTCTCGCCCGCGCGACTCCGGCACCGCCGGGGCGCGCCGCAGGTATTCGACGACGGCGTCGATGCCGATCGGCTGGGTCGGCGTGCGCAGCCAGCTCGGCGCCACCATCACCGGCAGACGGCCGACCAGGTAGCGGAGGATCCGGTAGGACTCGCTGCCGGCACCGACCACCATCGCCGCCCGGAAGTAGGTGAGCGGCGGGCCCTCGTCGGCGAGCACGCGGGCCGTCTCGTGGCGGCTGCGCAGGTGCTCGGAGACGCTCTCGTCGCCGAGGCCGCCGAGGTAGACGACCCGCTCGACTCCCTCCACCCGGGCCATGCGGGCGAAGTTGCCGGCGGCGAGGCGCTCGCGCTCGGCGAAGCCGGTGCCGCCGCCCATCGCGTGGACGAGGTAGTAGGCGACGTCGATGCCCTGCCCGGCTCCCTCAAGACTGGGGGCGTCGGTGACGTCGCCGACCTGAAGCTCGTGCCCGGCTGCCTCGAGGTCGGCGGCCCGAGAGCGGTCGCGGACCAGGCAGCGAGCAGGTTCGCCGGCTTCGGCGAGGGCCGCGGCCAGCCGGCCGCCGACGAAACCCGTGGCGCCGGCGATGAGAGTCGTGTTCGCTGCGATTGGGTACACCTACCCGAATGCGCGTATATGTCCTCGAACAGACGCAACGGGTCGAGATGTCGCCGGCCGAGGCATTCGACTTCTACGGCGATGCCCTCAACCTGGAGCCGCTGACGCCGCCCTGGCTGCACTTCGAGGTGACGACGCCGATGCCGATCGAGATGGGCGCCGGAACCCTGCTCGACTACCGCCTGAAGCTGCACGGCGTGCCGATCCGCTGGCGCACCAGGATCCAGACCTGGGACCCGCCGACCGGCTTCGTCGACACCCAGGTGCGCGGCCCCTACAGGCTCTGGGAGCACACCCACACCTTCGAGCCCGACGGCGAGGGTGCGACGACGATCCGCGACCGGGTCCGCTACGCGATCCCCTTCGGGCCGCTCGGCGCCCTCGCCCACGCCCTCTTCGTCCGCCGCGACCTGGAGCGGATCTTCGACTACCGCCAGCAGGCGGTGGCGGAACGCCTGCGACTGCGCTGAGACAGGAGCCGATGCGCCGATCGCGAATCCCACAGTGCCTGGGAAGCGAGAGAAAGGACCGCCCGTGGACGCACACGATGCTGCCGATGCCCGCTCCGAGAACCGCGGCGGCTGGGAGGACTGGGTCGTCTATGGCCTCGCCCTCGCCGGCATCTACCTGCTGGTCGGCGTGCTCTTCTTCTACGCCGGCAAGGAGAAGCTCTTCGATGGTCTCGGCGCGCCGGCGGCAATCGAGAAACAGTTCAGCGGCACCTTCCTCGACACGATTCCCGGCACCGATGCCGCCTGGACGATCCTCGGCATCCTCGAGTTCGCGATCTTCGTCCTGACCGCGGTCAGCCTGGTCACGCTCGAGTTCCTGCCGAGGAAGCGCAAGCCGTTCCTGCTCTCCGCCCTGGCCCTGGCGATCTTCACCTTCTCGGTGCTCGGCATCGGCCAGAACGTCGTCGGCGAAAACAGCGGCGTCGCCGAGCTCTTCCTCTACGCCGGCGCGACCGGAGTCCTGCTGGCGCTGGTGCTGCTGATGCCGCCCTACGGCGCCCCCGCCTGGATCAGTCGGCGAGGACGCCCCTGAGCGACTGACTCAGGTGTGGTTGGGGCCGTCGTCGTTGCCGTGATGGTGGTGATGCTTGCCGTGATGGTGGTGCTTGCCGTTGTGCTCCTGGTGATGGCCCGGCGGATCATCGGCCCCATGGCTCGCCTGAGCCACGCCGCCGAGTCCCATCGCCAAAGCCACCACGCCGGCGCCGAAGACCCCGAGAAGTCGCTTGCGCATGTCTGCCTCCTACTTGATCGGACGATTACACGTTGTCCCCGGGATACGTAGGCGCAGCGCCGAGGTTCAAACCGCCCGGCCCACGACGGGCGACCAGCAGGTAGAGCCGCACCGAAGCGGCGGCGCTGGCGAGCAGGAGCAGCAGCGCCAGAACACGAACCAGCCACTTGTGTTCGGGCGGTGGGTACCACCAGAAGTCGAGCGGGATCGCCAGCTTCGGGTCGGAGAGGTTGACGGTGCGCGAGCGGCCCTCGAAGGGCGCGTAGGTGACGGTGAGGCCGTCGCCGCCGAGCCGATCGATCACCTGCGAGGAGATCAGCCCCTCGGCCTGGACGACGAGTGCCGAGAGCTGCGGGATCCAGCGGGTCGGGTCGTTGCCGTAGGGGATCTTCTCGCGTTCGACGCCGAAGCGGTCCTGGTAGACCGGGACGCCGGTGAGCGCGTCGACGGCGTCGACGTAGTGGGCGTACTGGGCCGAGACCGCGACCACCTGGACACAGACGGCAAGGGCTGCGACACCGGCCAGGACCCGGCGCCGCAGTCGCGTATCCGCCCACCAGGCGATCGGCACCAGCAGCACCCAGGCGGCGGGGACGATGTAGCGGGGGCCCCAGACCTCGTCGCCCCAGAAGGTGGTCGAGCCGGCGATGCAGGTCAGCCCGACGCCGAAGACCAGCAGGGCGATGGCAAGCGATCGGTCCCGGCGCCAGAGACGCGGCAGCCCGAGCGCTCCGAGCACCACCACCGGGCTGTAGAAGATCAGGCCTTTGCCGGGGCTGAACAGCAGCCCCAGCCAGTTGATCGGCGCCGCCAGGGTGAGCAGCGATTCGTCGTAGCCGGAGTTGGCGATGCCGCCGAAGCGGAGCCAGTTGTACCAAGCGATCGCGGCGATCCAGGCGAGCACGGGCAGGGCGATCGCCAGGCCGAGGCGGAGGCGCCGATCGCGGTCGGCGGCCCGGAACCGCGGCCAGAGCAGGATTGCGATAGCGACCAGGACGAGCAGCGCATAGGGCTTGGTGGCGATCGCCGCCCCGGCGGCGAGGCCGGTCAGCGCCCAGCTCCGCGGGCTCGGTCGTTCTCGGGCCCAGACGGCGAGCGCGAAGGCGACCAGCGAGGCCGCCATGAAGGTCGTCTCCATGCCGATCTTCGAGTACGGCCAGGCGATGCTGGCGACCGTGAAGAGCCCGGCGATCGCCGCCCCCCAGCCGAGCGAGCGCCGGGTCATCGCCACCAGGGCGAAGATCGCCACCGCGGCGATCGCGGCGATGAACGGGTTGTAGAACCAGAGAAAGGTGTAGGCGAAGGGGTATTCGCGGGGATGGCCGAAGTTGGCGTCGATCGCGTGGCCGGCGGCGAAGAACGGCGCCTCCAACAGTGGCTGCAGCAGTCCGGCCGTCGAGTAGTAGTGCCCGCCCCGCCCCTGGAAGTTCGCTTTCAGCGGCAGCGACGAGTCTTCCTTGTCCCAGAAGTGCCCTTCCAGCACCAGCCCCTCGGTCACCGCCGCCGTTTCCGGCTCATATCCGGTCAGCGGCTGCGTCGTGAAGGCGAAGAGGCCGAACGCGGCCACGAAGACCAGCAGCCCCGCCCGCACCGAAGTCGGCCAGATGGCCAGATATCCCCGCATCGCGCCCCCAAGTTAGCTTCGCCCCCGGAGGGCCGTCACTGAGGGCAAATTCGTGCGGCGGCGGAAAGTTGCGGAGTGACCGCGGTCTAGCCGACCGCGTCGGCCCACTCGCTGAGGCGGCCCGCGAATTGCGGGGTCGCGGCGTCGACCTCGACGATCGCGTCGGCGGGGACGTTCGCCTTTTCGGCGGCGGCCATGATCGCCTCGGGCGAGGGTGCCTCGTAGAGGCAGTAGGTGCGGCGCCGGTCGGCACTGAGGAAGGAGAACAGCCAGCGGACTCCCTCGCCGCCGTTGATCTCCTCGATCAACTCCACGTCGGATTCGCTGAGATCCAGCTGATCGGCGAAGTTACGCTCGACCACGTAGAGAGCCATCGGCTGATCGTAGCGGGGATCTCTGACTACCGGGAAGCGAGTCCGTGCCGGTGCGCGTAAGACGCTGCCTCGGTGCGGTTCGCGGACTCGGTCTTGCGGAGGATGCTGCGGATGTGGTTCGCCGCGGTGTGCTCGCTGATCGAGAGCCTGCCGCCGATCTCGCGGTTGCTGAGGCCCTCGGCGACGAGCGCCAGGATCTGCGCCTCGCGCGGCGAGAGGCTGCCGGGCAGGTCGACCGCCGGGGCGCTGACTCCCAGCCCACGGACCTTGACGAGCAGTCCCGCCATCCCGATCCGCTCGGCCAGGGAGGCGGCCTCGCCGAGCAGCGCCTCGGCCCGCTCGCGGCTCGCGGCGCCCCGCCCGAGCAGGAAGCGACCGTACTCGTAAGCCGTGTGCGCCAGCCAGGTCGACGCGCCCATCCGCCGGTTCAGGTCCATCGCCCGCTCGAAGTGGTCCTCGGCACGGGTCGGCTCCTTCAACGTCGCGGCGAGCATCCCCAGGTAGCGATCGGCTGACCCGTAACAGGCCACCAGGTGGCCGATCATCACGTTGGTGCCGGCCAGCGGCTCCAGCTCCGGGTAGACGATCGCCGCCATCCTCTCGTCGTCGAGCGCGGCGCAGGCGTCGGCCAGGTAGACGAGCGCGGCCGTCCACAGCGAGGTCCGGAAGCCGTCGATGCCCTGATCGGCGAGGGCGGCCAGCTCTCGCCTTGCCTCGCGCTCCATTCCCAGCTCGGCGAGGACGGCGACGAGTCCGGGGCGCCACGGCCCCTCACGGTCGACCGCGCCGGCGAGAATCCTCATCGCCGGGGCCAGCTCGGCGAGTCGCCCCTGCTCGCGGCGCAGGCCGAACATCTGGATGCCGTAGGTGCCGGATGCGTCGCGCCCGATCAGCAGCTGGCCCCATTCGGCCGAGCGCTCCGCCATCGCTTCGCTTTCCGCGAAGTTCCCCTGGCAGAGGGCGATCGCGGAGCCGTAGTGCTCGGCCACGTGGTTCATGAACGGCTGCGCCGTCCGTTCGGCCAGCTCTCGGTGCGTGGCGACCTCGTCCCAGGCGGAATCGAGATCGCCGAGGGCGACGAACGTCGCCCCGCGCCAGGCCATCGCCTCGGTCTGGATCTCGGTCTCCCCCATCTCCTCGGCGATGTCCCGCGCCTCGGTCAGCATCGCCAGGATCTCCTCGAGCGGGGTCGTCCCGCGTGCCCAGTAGGACCTGATCAGCACCCCCGCCAACGCCCTGCGATCGCCGTGTTCCCGTGCCAGGGCGATCGCGTTGCCACGCACGACCGCGCCCCGCTGCGCCTCGCCCGCCAGGCTGAGCCCGCGGGAGAGCCCGGCGAGCAGGCCGATCCGCAGCTCGGCGTCACCCTCGCCGACCGCGGTCAGCGCCTCCTCGAGCAGATCGATCGAGACCCGGCTGGCGATCCCGGGCCGCCAGCAGGCCTCCTCGTAGCCGATCGCCGCCCGCGCCAACAGCCCGGCGCTCTCCAGCCGGCGACCGATCTCCGCCGCCGCCACGAAGGCCTCCTGCGCATCGGTCGCCTTGCCCCCCCGGTGGCTGACCGAGCCGAGCTCGAGCAGAACGCGGGCCCGCTCGGCCTCGTCCTCGATGCCGATCCCGATCGCGGTTCGCAGCCGCGTCGCGGCGTCGTCGAAGGCGAGCGCGCCGCTCGCGCCGCTCGCGGCGCGAAGGTTGTAGTCGACAGCCCGCTCGGTCTCTCCAAACGGCGCCGCCGCGCCGAAATGATGGGCGAGGTCCGCGAGCTCGCGGTCGGAGGTGCCGCCGGAGCGCTCCAGCTCCTCCCCGACGCGGAGGTGCATCTCGGCGCGCCGCAGCCGCGAAAGCCGATCGTAGAGCGCCCTCCGCACGATCTCGTGGGTGAAGCGACAGGCGAGCCGCTGCGAGTGCAGCTCCTCGATCATGCCGCTTCCCACCGCCTCCTCGATAGCAACAAGGAGATCGGCCTCGCTGAGGCCGGCGGCGCGACGGATCGGCTCGAGCTCGAACTCGGGCCCGGCGACGGCGGCCAGCTCGAGCAGATCCGTCGTCTTCGGGGCGAGGCGCGAGAGCCGCTGGCCGACCACCTCGTGGACGCTTTCGGGGGTGCCGAGCTCGCTCAACGACCGGGTCACCCTCACCTCGCCGCCGCTGACCTCGACGATCCCGGTCTCGACCAGGGCGCGCCAGAGCTCGCAGACGAGAAAGGCGTTGCCGCCGGTGAGATCGTGGATCGTCTCCGGGAGCTCGCCCAGCTCGGCGCCGGGATCGCCGCCGGCGGCGCGGCTGACCAAGTCGGATACCTCCGCTCCGGAGAGGCCCGAAAGCCGCAGTCGCACCACGTCCTCGGCGCGGCGCAGGTCGGCGAGCGTCTCCGCCAACCCCGCGGGCATGTCGGTCTCGGTGTCGCGAAAGGTCACCAGGAGCAACAGCCGGCCGCTGCCGGCGGAACGCGCCAAGTGCCGCAGCATCAGCAGCGTCGGGGCATCGGCCCAGTGCCCGTCCTCGAGCACGACCAGCACCGGCCGACCGCGACTGACGTTCTCCAATAGGTCAGCCACAGCGGTGTGAAGGCGGTGGCGCTCGGTGTCGGGGTCGGCTTCGACCGGCTCGGGCAGCTCGCCGACGCGGGAGGGCAGGTCGGGCAGCAGTCGGGTCAGCTCGCCGCCGCCGGTCCCCAGAGCGGCGCCGAGCTCGGCGGGATCGGTCGCTCGCACGAGCTGATCGAGAGCCTCGACGAAGGGCTGGAAGGGAGTCCGGACCGCCGCGTCGCAGGCCCCGCAGAGAACCAGCACGCCTTCGGCGGCGGCTTCGGCGGCGAACTCGCGCGTCAGCCGGCTCTTGCCGGCACCGGACTCTCCCGCCAGCAGCACCACGCGGCGACCCTCGCCTTCGGCACGCGGCATCAGCGTCCGCAGCTTCTCCAGCTCGGCCGCGCGCCCGACGAACGGGGAGCTCGAGGCTTGCCGGAGCGAGCCTGGGAGCTCCGGGGTCTCCGCATCCATGGGAAAAAGATAGTCAGGCTTGACTATTCCGCCTGGAAAACGGCCCGTCCGGGCTGCTCGAAGTGGGTCAGATCAGGTCATGACAGCGGGATTCCGCCGTCCTACGCTCGAAAGAGATTGAGACGACCCGCAAGGAGGCACCGATGAGCACCACCGCGCCCAGTGAGATTTCCGGCTTCAAGGGAAGGCTGACCCGCCCCGAGGACCCGGGCTACGAGGACACCCGCGCCGTCTACAACGCGATGATCGACCGTCGTCCCGCCCTGATCGCCACCTGCACCGACGCGGATGACGTGGCGAAGGTCATCTCCTTCTCCAGCACTCACGGCCTGCCGCTGGCGGTTCGCGGCGGCGGCCACAACGGCGCCGGGCTTGGCACCGTCGACGACGGCGTCGTCCTCGACCTCTCGGCGCTGAAGAGCATCGCGGTCGACCCCGAGGCCCGGACGGTCCGGGTCGGTGGCGGCTGCCTGTGGGGCGAAGTCGACGCGGCGACCAACCAGCACGGCCTGGCGACGCCGAGCGGGATCATCTCGACCACCGGCGTCGGTGGCCTGACGCTGGGCGGCGGCCTCGGTCACCTGACCCGCAAATGCGGCCTCAGCATCGACAACCTGCTCGAGGCCGACGTCGTCCTCGCCAGCGGCGAGCGGGTGCGGGCAGCCGCCGACGAGAACCCCGACCTCTTCTGGGCGATCCGCGGCGGCGGCGGCAACTTCGGCGTCGTCGCCTCCTTCGTCTTCCGGCTGCACGAGGTCGGCACGATCGTCGGCGGTCCGACCTTCTGGGCGGTCGAGGACGGCGCCGAGGTGCTGGCGGCCTACCGCGACTTCCTCCCCAACGCCCCCAGGGAGTTGAACGGCTTCTTCGCCTTCGCCTCCGTTCCCCCGGCGCCGCCGTTCCCCGACGAGCTGCACCTGCGCAAGGTCAGCGGCGTCGTCTGGTGCTACTCGGGCGACCCGGCCGACGCCGCCGAGGCGATGGCCCCGTTGCTGGAGGCAACCCCGGAGCCGCTGCTGCACGGGCCGCAGGAGATGCCGCTGCCGGCGCTCCAGGGCGCCTTCGACCCGGTCTACCCGGCCGGGGACCAGTGGTACTGGCGGGCCGACTTCGTCAAGGAGATCCCCGACGAGGCGATCGCGCTCCACGCCAAGTTCGGAGCCCAGATGCCGACCTGGAAATCGACCATGCACCTGTACCCGATCGACGGAGCCGCCCACGACGTCGGCCCGACCGACACCCCGTGGGCCTACCGCGACGCCAACTGGGGCTCCGTCTTCGCCGGCGTCGACAGTGACCCGGCCAACGCCGACAGCATCCGCAGCTGGTGCGTCGACTACTTCGAGGCCCTGCACCCCTACTCGGCGGGCGGCGCCTACGTGAACATGATGATGGACGAGGGCCAGGAGCGGGTGCGGGCGAGCTACGGCGCCAACTACGACCGCCTCACCCAGATCAAGGCCAAGTACGACCCCGACAATCTCTTCCGGGTCAACCAGAACATCCAGCCCCAGCGGGAGGGATGATGGCGGAAGCGATCGTCTGCGGCGCGGGCACCGCCGGGCTCGCGGCGGCGGCGGCCCTCCGGGCCGTCGACGTCGACGTGGTGGCGCTCGAGCGAGCCAGCCAGGTCGCGACGAGCTGGCGGACTCGCTATGACGGGCTTCGGCTCAACACGCCGGGTTGGATGTCAACCCAGCCCGGCTTCCGCGCCAGTCGGCGGCGCTATGGCGAGTTCCCCACTCGGGACAAGTGGATCGAGTACCTCGAGGATTACGCCGCTCACCATCGGATCGACGTTCGCTTCGACCAGCGGGTGCGGCGCCTGCAGGCGGCGGCAGGAGGATGGCGGGTCGAGACCGATCGCGAGGATCTGGAGGCGCGCTTCGTGATCGTCGCAACCGGCTTCGACCACGACCCCAACCTTCCCGACTGGCCAGGACGCGACGAGTTCACCGGCGAGCTGATCCATTCCAGCGCCTACCGGAACCCTGATCCCTATCGCGACCGTGACGTACTCGTAATCGGCCCGGGAACGACCGGCTCTGAGGTCGCCGCCCTGCTCGCTCAGGGCGGCGCGGGACGGGTGCGGGTGGCCTGCCGGACTCCCCCGAACCTGACGGCACGCAAGATCCTCGGGACTTCGGTGAACATCCACGGGCTGGCGCTGGAGCGCCTGCCGCTGGCCGTCGCCGATCGAATCGGCTGGCTCTCACAACGATGGCTCTTCGGCAGCCTCGACCGCTACGGCCTGCCACGCCCACCGACCGGAGTCGCCACCCTGATGAGCCGCCACCAGCAAGCCCCGGCCTACGACAGCGGGTTCGTAAGCCTCCTCAAGGCCAGACGGATCGAGATCGTCGCCGCGGTCGCCGAGTTCGACGGCACGGACGTGGTACTCGCCGACAAGACGCGGATCCAGCCTGATGTCGTGATCGCGGCGACCGGATACCGGCGCGGGCTGGAGCCGCTCGTCGGCCACCTCGGCGTGCTCAACGATGAAGGCAAGCCGCTGGTCTGCGGCGGCAATCAGCACCCCTCGGCACCAGGACTGTTCTTCAATGGCTACAGGTCCGGCCTCAGCGGTCAGCTGAGGCTGATGCGCCCCGACGCCCGGGCGATCGCGCGAACGGTGCGGAAGCGGCGATCGCAGAGGGTTGCGTAACCAGGCCACCGGCAGGAGCAGAGCGTCGCCTTTGGCAGCTCACCCTCACGGCTCCGCGGCGCCTTGCCGATGATTCAAGAGAGCCTTACCCTTATCGCCTTGTCCGACTCGAACGCTGGGCTGGAGCGCCTGGCCATCTACTGCGCCGATGTCGGGTCGATCGCGACGAACTTCGGCTGGGCTAGGGTCGATGGCAACGGAGCGCCAACCGCGTCTGGGACCGTGATCGAGGAGATGGCGGAGCACCTTTCGTCGGACCTGGGTAGCGGCGATCCAATTGCCTTGGGCTTCGAGTGCCCCCTGTGGGTCCCTCTTCCAGTCGAGAGTACGAAGCTTGGTAAATCCAGGCCCGGAGAGTCAGGAGCCGGCCAGAAGGCACGGCCGTGGTCGGCGGGGGCCGGCCTAGGGTCTCTCTCGGTAGGGCTCGTTCAGGCGCCTTGGTTGCTACGGGCTATTAGACCCAACGCGGGTGACGCGCGAGCGACGACCGATTGGGCTCTCTTCATGGCCGGCGGCGCGAGCCTGTTCCTCTGGGAGGCCATGGTCACGGACACGGCCAAGGGGAAGAGTCACGAGGATGATGCTCGGATTGGCGCACTGGCTTTCCAGGCAGCCCTGCCCGATCCACGCGCTAACGACGCATGCCCTCCCCGCGGCCCCATCCTTTCCCTCGCTGGCGCCGCGATCCTCCGCGGTGGTTGGAGCGAAGACCCCAAGGAGCTCGAGCGACCATGCGTCGTAATTCGTGCTGGGACGCCGAACTAGACGCCTGGAGATCTAGTCGCCGACGCCGTTGACGAAGGCCCACGACGCTTTTCGGTGGCGGCGAACGGTCCACTTGACCAGGTACTTCCCGGCACTCGAGGGAGCCGCGGTGAAGATCCGGCTCTTCTTACCGGCAGCGCCGGTTTCACCTAGCCAACAGCGGTGATGCGAGTGGTGCAGACGGTGCCAACAGACCCGATAGGGAGTAAATGACCTCCGCCGATCGACGAAGACCAGATTGAGGCCGTCGCCGACCACGAAGTGGTGCCCTTTGCCAGTCACGGCGCCGCCGACGTAGCCCTCGAAACGACTGGCCGAGGCGGCGCTCGCAGTGATGGCGAGTGCGAGGCCGGTGGCGGCAGCGATCAACAGCAAGCGGCTCGAGAAGCGCCTCATCGCACGATCGTGAAGCTCAGCGACTTGGGCGCGGAGCGCGCTCCCGCGGGGTCGGTGGCGGCAATGACGAGCGTGTAGTGCCCGGGCTTGAGCTTCCTCTTGGGCGAGACGCGGCCCTGGAAGGCCACGCTGTTGGTGCCATCGTGGCCCATAAAGGTGAGCACGCCCGCCGTCACGGTGCGGCCACCGACGCGTCGGGTGAAGCTGAAGGTCACGGTTGCCTGGTCGTTGAGCGAGAAAGAGAAGGTCGTTCCGATCGGCGCCTTCGCGCGGCTGATCGTGGCGAGGCGATTGCCCAGACGCCATCTCGTCGCCGACTGGTGGACGTTCTGGAGGAGCAGGAGGTGGGGAGGCTTCCCCGGATCCGGATCGCAGCAGGGCGGTTTGGGTGGCTTGGGGGGTTCAGAGGGTTCGCCGTGGGCGTCGGTCGTAAACGTCTGATCGTTGCCGTGCGCCACTCCCCCTGAGTTTTCGGCGACGAGCCGGAAGTGATAGGTCGTGCCCGGCGCAAGGCCGCCAACGGCGGCGCCGAGCGGACTCGGGCTACCCGAGGCGCCAATGCCCTGGGGGGAAGTCGAGGCCCCATAAGCCGCGCTCGTCCCGTACTGGAAGTACGCCTTGCCCGAGCCCCCAGCGAGGGTCCCGTTGAGAGTGGCGCTGGACTCGCCGATGTTCGTCGCCGCGGCCGTCGTCGCTTCGTACGGGTTCACAAAAGCCCACGCCGCACCCGTGCCGCTGTTGTCGCGCCAGGCGCCGATCAGCCCCGTGGCACCGTCGGCTGAAAGCGCGACGTTCGTGCCGAATTCGCCTTCTCCGGCCCAGTCGCTGGGGACGAGCTTCGGTCCCTGCTGGGCCCAGGTGGAGCCCGATCGGGTGAACAGCCATGCCGCGCCCCTGGTGCCGTTGTCGGCCAGGCCGCCGACCAGGGCCGTGTCGCCGTCGGCGGATAGGGCGACGGCAACGCCGAACCTGCCTTCCCCGGTCTCGCCCCCGCCGGTGAGCTTCGGGCCCTGCTGCGTCCAGGCCGATCCGGAGCGGGTGAAGACCCAGGCCGCGCCCTTGCTGTGGTCGTCGTTCCAAGCGCCGATCAGCGCGGTGTCGCCAGTCGCCGAGAGAGCGACGATCGTGCCGAACTTGCCATTGCCGGTCTCGTCATCCGGCGTGAGCTTGGGCCCCTGCTGGGCCCAGGTGGAACCCGAACGGGTGAAGATCCAGGCGGCACCCTTACCGCTGTAGTCCAGGTTGCCGCCGAATTCGCTGTCGTCGTTCCAGCCGCCGATCAGGGCGGTGTTGCCGTCGGCGGAGAGGGTGACGTTGGTGCCGAACATCCCTTCGCCGTCCTCGTCGTTGGGGGTGAGCTTTTCGCCCTGCTGGGCCCAGGTTGAGCCCGAGCGCGTGAAGACCCAGACCGCGCCCTTCCAGCCGTCGTCGAGCCAGCCGCCAATCAGTGCCGTGTTGCCGTCCCCCGACAGCGCCACGGTGTAGCCGAACCAGGGGCTCCCCGTCGCGCCGGTGGCGGTGAGCTTGCCGCCCTGCTGGGCCCAGGTGGTGCCGGAACGGGTGAAGATCCAGGCAGCGCCGTCGCGGAATTCGTGACCGGGCGCGCCGATCAGGGCGGTGTTGCCGTCGGCGGAGAGCGCCACGCTCGTGCCGAATCCGTCTCCTTCACTCACACCGGTACCGACCAGCTTCGGCCCCTGCTGACTCCACACCCCGCCCGAGCGGGTGAACACCCACGCGGCACCCTTCCTGCCGTCGTCGTTCCAGCCGCCGACCAGCGCCGTGTTGCCGTCGGCGGAGAGAGCGACGAGGACGCCGAACTCGCTGTTGTCCTCTTCGCCGCCGGTGAGCTTCGATCCCTGCTGGCTCCACACCCCGCCCGAACGCGTCAGCACCCAGGTCCCGCCGGTGGCGGCGGCGTCCTCTGGGACCCCGATCAGGGCGGTGTTGCCGTCGGCTGAGAGAGCGACGCTGGAGCCGAATTCGCCGGCTCCGGTCTCGCCGCCGCCGACGAGCTTTCCACCCTGCTGGGCCCAGGTGGAGCCCGAGCGCGCAAAGGCCCAGGCAGCGCCGACATCGCTGTTGTCGCGGGGCCCGCCGACCAGCGCGGTATCGCCATTGGCCGACAGGGCGACGCTGGCCCCGAACCTGCCTTCACCGGTCTCGCCCGCGCCGGTGAGCTTCGCGCCCTGCTGAGCCCAGGTACCGCCCGAGCGGGTGAAAACCCAGGCCGCGCCGACATCGCTGTTGTCTCGGGGGCCGCCGACCAGCGCCGTGTCGCCGTCGCCTGAGAGCGCCACGCTCGTACCGAATTCGCCTTCTCCGCCGACTCCACCGGCGCCGATCAGCTTTTCGCCCTGCTGGGCCCAGGTCGAACCCGAACGCGTGAATGCCCAAGCGGCGCCCTCGTTGCCGTTGTCACTCCAGCCACCGATCAGCGCCGTACCGCCGTCGCCTGAGAGCGCAACGCTGGCGCCAAATTCGCCTTGCCCGGACTCGCCCGTCCCGGTGAGCTTTCCGCCTTGCTGGGCCCAGGTGGAACCCGAGCGCGTGAAGACCCAAGCCGCGCCGACGTTGCTGTTGTCGCGGGTCCCGCCGATCAGCGCGGTCTCACCGTCGGCCGAGAGCGTCACGCTTCTGCCGAACCTCCCCGCTCCGGTCTCACCGGTGCCAGTGAGCTTTTCGCCTTGCTGGGCCCAGGTGGAACCCGAGCGCGTGAAGACCCAAGCCGCGCCGACGTTGCCGTTGTCGGCTGGCCCGCCGATCAACGCCGTGTCGCCGTCGCCTGAGAGCGCCACGCTGGTGCCGAATTCGCCTTCTCCGACATGGGCGAATTCGCCTTCCCCGACATGGCCCGTGCCGACGAGCTTTCCACCCTGCTGGGCCCAGGTACCGCCCGAGCGAGTGAAGACCCAGGCCGCGCCCGCACCGATGTTGAAGTAGTTCCCGCCGATCAGCGCCGTGTTGCCGTCCGCGGACAGCGCCACGTCGTAGCCGAGCCGGCCGGTGCCGATCGCGCCCGTGCCCGTGAGCTTCTTGCCCTGCTGGATCATCGGGTCGATCCGCAGCGGATAGGCGGCGCCACGATCCGCGACGCGAATCAGGACATGCCCCTTCACCAGCTCCAACCAGGAACGCAGCACCTGCCCGTGCGCGTCGGTTGCGACCAAGCCTCCGTAGCGGAGCGCGGCGCCCTCCCCCGTGAACAGCACCGAGCCGTTCCGCGGCCGCGCCACGAGGTTGCCGGAGAGCGCCAGGGAAAGGGTCAGCGGCCCGGCGGCGGGACCGGGGCGAGCCGCGACGTCGAAGCCCTGCTCGATTCCGAGCGGGCCGTTCGCATACCACTCCGTCAGCGCTCCGTGCGCGTAGCGGACACGGTTGGCGCTCGCGCGTGGCACAGCGGGCCCAACTGGCCGGAGCGTGCTCCCGTGCCCGTAGGCGGAGAGCGCCATGCCAAGCCGCGCGGTGCCAGAGGCAACCGTGACGCCGCGGCGCGAGAAGCGGGTGTGAAGGTGCTGATCGGGATTGACAGCCCGCAGACCCTCGAGGCGATAGGCCGGCGCGCTTCGCCCGAGCGATGCCGAGACCGGGCCCTGCGCGGCCAGCGGCAGACTTTCCAAGCCATGACCAGTTGAGCCATGACTAGTGGTCGTGACGGGACCGGGGGTCTCACCGGGCAGCGTTCGAAGCACCGCCACGCATGCGACCGCCACCGTCACGCCCAGAAGCAAGGCCGCGATCCGGGGTCGCAGCCAACCGCTTCGTGCCGCGACGCCATGCCGAAGCACAGGAAACCCGTGCTCTGCAACTCCTGATCGCATCGCCCGCCCCTCTCCGTTTCCCCACCGGCGCGCCCTCGCCTGTCCATTTTTGCCAGGCCGCAGGCCCGCTGTCAAACGTTTTGACCGCCGTCCTGTCGAGCTGGTCCTGAGAGGGCCGTTGTGGCGGATAGCCCCAGGAGACCCTCTTGCCTCCGCGCCTACAGACCGCTCCGCTGGCGTCAGACTTCTGGGCACAAACGAAGCCATGCGGTGAGGACGGCTCCGCACCGTCGTCAACCAGGAAGGCGTGGGCGATCGCTCGCGCGCGCCGACAGGAGACTCCCCTCGAATACAGGCCATCCGTTTGGGTGTAGATCGAGCCGTAGGCGCGGATGACCACGTCTTTGCACTGTCGCTTCACGGCCGCTTCGACCGGCGCGGGATCAGAAAACGTCGCCGCCGCGGCCAAGGCCCCGAGAACGGCCAGCGTCAGGAGCGCACCGACGCCGCGACTCATCCCACGTCCACGCTGATCGCAAGCGGCCGTCCCGAGTTGGCGATCGCATTCAGCTTGGGTCGAGTCGCGCTCCAACAGACGGCTCCTCCGGCGCCGGTGCTGCAGCGCCAGCCGCGTCGAAACCAGCAGGTGGGTCGCCCGTAGGGGGTCCCGTCGGCGGCGTGCCATGGCCAGGTCTGCCGATATCCACACCCGCTGTAGGTGCCGCGCAGCAGGCGCCTGACGAGGCCGCAATGGATATGGCGCTGGCGCTCAATGGAGCTGAAGGTCAGCCCACCCGAGTGAAAGGAGGGGCAGCTGGAGACCGGTCCGGCTCGACGCACGTCTGAGAAGAGTGCGGAGAGGGGTCTCGGTTCTAAGAAGTTGTAGGCGGCGTGACGATCTCCCTTGTGACAGCCGCCCGCACTCGCTCCGTCGGCGCACACCCAACCTGGATAGCGATCAAGGAGCACATGGCCGCCCGTCGAGTCTTCGACGAACGTCTGTCTGCTGTCGGGCCCCTTCCACCACTCCTTGATGATGCGAACCGCCTTCCGGCAGCGGATGCCCTTCGCCGAGACATAGAGAGGTCCGTATCCCACCTTCAACGATCGGCAGATGCGATAACTCTCGCCCCAGTACCCCGCTCCATGCGCACGCTCGCCGCCGGCCGCGAGGAGCAGCAAGACCGGAAGCACAGCCACCACAGCGACGCGGCATATCGATGTGATTAAAGACCGACTCATCCGCAGATCTCGTTCTCATCGGTGTAATAGAACCCACCGAGAAACCCGGCTTCCTGGTACTCGATGAGCCCGCTGGAGGTATCGATGGTGAACTCGACGGCGGTGTTGCGGCCGCCGGGCCGTGCGTAGAGCCGATAGAAGGACTTTCGCAGGGAACCGATCCTCATCACGAATCGCAGGCGTTTGCCAAAGCGCTGCTTCAGCGCCCGAAGACTTTCCCCCAGTTCGACACCTCCGGCTCCATGCCCAGACCGCGGATCTTCCGCGTAGCCGCTGATCGAAGCGGCGCTGAGCGCGCCACGCGAATGGGTCGCCAGCAACGAAACGCCCTCGAGACCCGGAACGCTCCAGCTGTCGCAGAAGCGGGAATGGGCGACGCGAAGGCCCGGCACGACGGCACGCGCCCTAGCCGCGCTCATGCCGAGCCGCAGCGGTCCGATGCCACGTGGCCCAAGACGCCAAGCCGACGGATCCTCGCCCTCCTGAGAGCGCGCCTGGGACAGCAATCGACCCGCGGGTCGATTGTTGAAGATGCTCTGGTAGCCGGCGATCCGATCACCACTCGAACAAGCCCCGCCCCCCGCCCCAAAGCCGCAGCGCCATCCCGGATAGCGATCCAGGGTCCACCACTCCGAGTCCTGGGGGTGATAGTGAACGCCGGGCCCATCTTGAAACCAGTACCTGAGTATGTGCCGCGCCTTACGACATCTCATCTGGGTCGCGCTGATCTTCGCCTTCCAATTGTCCTCGCCGTGCATCCACCCGCATTTGCGTGAGGAGTTCTTCTGCGCGAGCCGCGCGCTGTAATCAGAGCAGAAGCCATCGCCGAAGAAGTCCTCGAGGACCCGACGTGGGATCTTTCGCAGATCGGAGGCACACCGTCCCGGGTACCCCCAATCACTGCCTGCGCCCAGAATGCGCCAAGGGTGCGTCCCGCCTCGTCGCTTCACCAGGATGTACTGGCCGTTTCCGCAGTTGCGATCGGCGATCACCACGGTCCCATATTTGTGGCGAGGCGTGTTAGCCGTCGAGATAAGGCCGCGACGCTGAACACAGTCCTCGAGGTAGGGCTCTTTCTCGACCACCCGCCACATGCCGTTGGACTCGGCGGCCGTTGCTTGCCGATGTGCCTCAGCAGAGTCGGCCGTAGACACGACCAAAGCGAGCACGAGCGCACAGCCGAACAGCCAGACGAAGCACCGTACGTAGATCATCTCCCCCTCCCCACCCTTTCTGAAGACGGGTGATTGTAGGGTCGCCGGAAAGAACCCGCTTGTAGAAAAGGGCACCGCACATCGTCAGCTAGGCGCGACCCATAGGAGCCCCCGGCCACGCGCCTCACCCTCACGTTGATCAGGTCAGGGGCAGCTTCCGTCTCCTCGTTGTTGCACGCCAGTCCCTCGCGCAGGATCGCCTCGATTCTCTCCCCACGATCCGGCTGAGGACTTAGGCTTCGCCGGATGCAGATCGCTCGCGGGATGGTGATCGCCGGCTTCCGGCTGGACGAGTTGATCGGCGAGGGCGGCATGGGAGTCGTCTGGAAGGCGCGCCAGCTCGACCTCGACCGCGTCCTCGCGAAGTTCGGGACGGGCCGGATGCTCGCGGCCCTCGTCGCGGCCACGACGATCGCGCTCGTGCCCTTGGGCGTGTCCGCCAGCGCGGAAGCGTCGAGCGGGATCCCGTTGAGAAGCTGCCCGCCCTACGACGCTTCCCAGGGCCTGGCGGCGGGGCCCTTCGCGGTCCGCGTCCACCACATCTCCTGCTCGCAGGGGAAGCGGGTGGCGCGCATCGTTGTCCGGCACGGGAAGGACGCGCTGCCGACCTGGATCTGCTCCTTTCGGATCCAGGGGACCGAGGGCACGGTGACGACGTGCCGCCGCGGAGGAAGGATCGTCCGCTTCTTCAGCGGGGGCTGAGGCGCGGTCGCCTTAGTTGAAGAACCAAATCCCTGCCAGGCGAGACGCCCCTGTCGGTCAGGACCGGAAGGACCGTGATGCCGATCTCCCCGACCGTGGTGAGCGCGAGCCCATCGGCTTTGGGAATGCGGGTAACACGGGTAGCCCCTCGTGCCGCAGCCTTGCGAATGACAAGGTGTCGCCAGGCGGTTGCATCAACCTAAAGGGAAAACCCCCCGGAAACCCGAGGCTTTGGCTTGATAGAGCCGACTAAACGCGATACCGCTACGGGGATTCGAACCCCGGTTTCCGGACTGAGAATCCGGCGTCCTAGTCCCCTAGACGATAGCGGCGAGGGACGGGCATTTTAGCGAGACGGGAGGCTCGGGGGCTCGCGGGGGCAGAGTTGGGCGAGGGCGGCGCAACCGGTAGATTGCCTGCTCCCGCGGCTGTGGCGGAACTGGTAGACGCGCACGGTTCAGGTCCGTGTGGAGGAAACTCCGTGGAGGTTCGACTCCTCTCAGCCGCATTGGGCGCCGGCTCAGGGCCGGCGCGGGTTGGCGAGCTTGAGCAGGACCGAGGCGCTCGCCCGCTGGATGGCGGCGCTGCCGCTCGGGTCGAAGGCAAGCGCCACTTTCACCCACAGCTTTCCCCGACGGCGCAGGGTCGCTAACGCCTTGGCGGTCGGCTTCAGGCGCAGGCTGACGACCCGGGCCTGCTTGGCCTCGGCGCTTGCCGGGAGGAGCAGCTTCGGGCGTTTGGCGGTGAGGCGACCGGCGCCGGGCAGGCGAACGCGGAGGATCGCGCCACCGCTGCCGAGAGACTTGGCTTGGCCGAGCACGCGCAGATGCGAGCCGGCGCCGGCCGCGCCGCCGCTCCCACCCTTTCCGCCCGTCCCGCCAGCGCCGGCTCCGCCCGAGCCCGGCGCTCCCGTGGTCGTCACCGAGACGTCGTCGATCCCGGCGTTGAGCGCCTCTTTGCCGGCGGCAACCGCGATGCGCAATCGCACGGTCTGGCCTGCGTAGGGGGTCAGGTTGGCGGTCATGCGGGTCGGCGGCATCGCCACCGGATCCCCGGGCATGGTGCGAAAGATGGTGCGGAGGATGTCGGCGGGGTCGATCGATTCAAGCGCTGCCTCGGGCTTCATCAGGTCGATCCGGTACTGCTGGTTGGCCTGTCCGCCGATCACGCTCGGATCGGTCGAGAGGGTGTCCGGCGTCGGCACGGCAAGTGGCTTGTTGGAGCTGTAGAAGGTCTGCAGGCTCAGCTGGTGCTTGGCGCCGGCGGCCAGGGAGATGTCCTGGTAGAGGACGAGGGTGTCGGGATCCAGCTGATCGGCGATCGCCGCGTATTCGCCCTGCGGCGGCGCCGGCACCGGCGCGGTGCCGCGGCCGCTTTCGCTGATCGGCGGTTTCGTCCCCTTGTAGGCGAACCAGTTGCCGAAACCGGTGACTCCGTGCGTCTGCCAGCCCTGCAGGTTGCCGGTCTCGAAATTGCCGTTGACGACGGTTGCCGCCGTCGCCGCGGTCGGCACCGCCAGCGCCACGACAAGCATCGCCACAGCCAGTGGAAGCAGGCGCAGCGCGCCTCCCCGCTCTCTCATCCCCAAAGCCCCTTTATTAGCGAAAAAACGAAAGAGTGGAGAGCCTAGCCGGAACGGGCCGGCTGCTCAACCGGAACGACGCGAGCGGCGGTGCCCGAGATCTCGGTGACGAAGGTGGGCCAGAGTGCCGGCGGCAGGTCGTGGCCCATCCCTTCGATGATCTTCAGGCGGGCGCCGGGGATGGCCTTGGCGGTGGCCCGGCCACCGGAGGGACGTACCAGCACGTCGCTGTCGCCATGGATCACCGTCGCCGGCAGCTCGAGCCGGCGCAGCCCTCGGGTCCGATCGCCCGAGGCGGTGATCGCGTGCAGCTGGCGGGCGACGCCGGCGGCCGAGTGACCGCGGTCGTAGCCGGTGCCGGCGATGTGGCGGACCCGCTCCTTGTCGAAGGGGTAGGCGGGCGAGCCGATCACGGTGAAGGTCTTGAACGCCCGCTCGATCGCGGCATCGCGGCTGCGGGGCGGCGTGCCGAGCAGGACGCCGAAGGCTTTGAAGGTCGGGAAGCCGACCCAGCGACTGCCGGTCGTCGACATCATCGAGACCAGCGAGCGGACCCGCTCGGGGTGCTCGATCGCGGTCGTCTGAGCGATCATCCCGCCCATCGAGGCGCCGACCAGGTGGGCGGAATCGATCCCCAGGTGGTCCATCAGGCCAACCGTGTCGGCGGCCATGTCGGCCAGCCGGTAGGGAGCGCTCGAGCCCCGACCGGAGAGCATGTCGATCCGGCTCGGGACGCCGGCCTTCTCGATCTTGGTCGAGCGGCCGATGTCGCGGTTGTCGAAGCGGACGACGCGAAAGCCGCGTTCGGCGAGCAGCCGGCAGAAGTCCTCGTCCCAGGCGATCATCTGCGTCGCCAGGCCCATCACCAGCAGCAACGGCTCGCCATCGGGGTCGCCGATCTCCTGGTAGGCGATCTCGATCCCATTCGCGGCCGCGATGCGCTCCTCGCTGAGCTGCATCCGGCGAGTGTAGGTAAAAAGGTCAGCGATGCGGACGGCGATCGTTTCCGACCTGCACCTCGGCGGCGCCGTCGGCGACGACGTCCTGCGTGACCCCGCGATCGCCGAGCTGCTGATCGCCGAGCTGGCCGGAGCCGACCGGGTAGTGCTGCTCGGCGACGTGGTCGAGCTCCGCGATCTCGCCCTTGGCATCGCCCTCGAGGCGGCCCGGCCCTTCTTCGCCGCGCTCGGCGCGGCCCTCGCCGGCCGTGAGGTGATCGTCGTCCCCGGCAACCACGACCACCGCTTCGCCGAGCCGCTGCTCGACGAGCTCTCGCTGGCCAGCACGCCGCTGGAGCTGGAGCACCGCTACGAGCCCTCCCCCGGCCCGACCGCGAAGATCGCCGAGTGGCTGGAGCCGGCGCGGCTGCGGCTCGCCTATCCCGGGATCTGGCTGCGCGAGGACGTCTACGCGACCCACGGCCACTACATCGACCCGCACCTGACCCTGCCGCGGGCGGAGTGCATCGCCGCCGCCACGGTGATGCGGCTGACCGGCCCGCTTCCCGTCTCCGCGACCCCCGCCGACTACGAGCGCGTGCTCGCCCCTATATATGGACTCGGCTACGGCTTTGCCCAGGGGCGACGACGCCGCTACCGCCGCTCCGGCCATCCCGCCGAGTCAGCCTGGAAGCTGCTCTCCGGCGTCGACGGCGACGCCGGGCGGCGCCAGCGCCTCACCCGCGGCGCCGTGCGCGCCTCCTTCCCGGCCTTCATCGGCGGCGTCAACCGGCTCCTCCACGCCGAGTTCGTCCCGGACGTCTCCTCCGAGGCGATCTTCAGAAGCGGCCTCGACGCCGGCGCCGAGATGGCGGCCCGCCTCGGCGTCGACGCCGGCCACGTGATCACCGGCCACACCCACCGTGGCGGCCCCGAAGCGGGCGACGGCGAGTGGCGACTGCGCGGCGGCGGCCACCTCCACAACACCGGCAACTGGATCTTCGCCACCGCCTTCCACCACCCCGGCCGCCCGCCCGGCCCCTACTGGCCCGGCACCGTCACCTGGCTCGAGGACGACGGCCCACCACATCGAGTCCACTTACTGCGGGAGCACACCCACCGCGGACTGAGCGACACGATCGGCAGAACGGCCTGAGTGAGCGAGCAGGGGTAGGTCTCGACGGAGCCTCCCGCTGTTCGCGACGGCGAGACCTACCCCTGCTCGCTCCCCAACCACTCCGCGACGATCCCGCCGATCTCCGGTCCTGCATCCTCTTGGAGGAAGTGACCGGCGTTCTCGATCGGGCGCGGCGGCGGGAAGTTGAGCTGGCTGGAGACCCGCTCGCCGACCGAGAAGGGCAGCACCATGTCGGAGTCAGCCCAGAGGACCAGCGCCGGGCGGTCGTCCTCGCGCAGCGCGTCGGCGACCCGTTTGCCCTCGGCGGCGCCGGCCATCTCCGGCGTCGTCGGCAGGATCTGCGGGAAGGCGCGGGCGCCGGCCTTCGCGTCCGGGGTCGGGTAGGGCGCCTCGTAGGCGGCGATCACCTCGTCGCCGGGGTCGGTCTTGCAGCCGCCTTTGACGAGGAAGCCGACCGGCACGTCGGCGTTGTCGCGGACGTAGTCGCGGAAGGCCAGCCAGGTCTCGCTCATCCGCTGGTGGCCGGTGAAGGGCCCCGTCTCCATGATCACCAGCCGCGAGAAGCGGTCCGGGTGCTCGACCGCGAGCCGCAGCCCGATCGGCCCACCCCAGTCGTGGACGACGGCGGTGGCGTCGCGCAGGTCGAGCTCCTCGACAAGCGCCGCCATCTGCTCGACATGGCGGTCGTAGGTGTACCAGCCGACGTCGATGGGCTTGTCGGAGCGGCCGAAGCCGGCGTAGTCGGGGGCGATGCAGCGGTAGCCGGCGTCGCGCACCGGCGGGATCACCTTGCGCCAGAGGAACGACCAGGTCGGCTCGCCGTGGAAGAAGACGACCGGCTTGCCCTCCCCCTCGTCGAGGTGCGCGAGCCGCAGCCCTTCGACCTCCCGGTAATGCGACTCGAAGGGATAGTCCGGCAGCCCCTCCAGATCCTCGTCCGGCGTCCGCACCGCGTCCACGCTCATCTCCCACCCCCTGTGGAGCTTTTCTCGGCCTATAGCCGACAAACGCTCCACGCTCGCTGGTCGGACCGAGCCTAATCCACGAAATCCGGATCGGCATTTCCTACTTTGTCGGTCGACATTATGCTAGGCTGCCGGCTCGCTTTCCGAAGTAAGTCAGTCGAAAAAGGAAGGAACTCAATGCGGAACGCTCGCAATGCCCGGCGGCGCGGCGTGAAGGCAGCCCTCCCGGTTGCCCTACTCACGCTGCTCGTCGGCCTGTTCGTCGCTGGTTGCGGTAGCAGCAGCAACGACAGCTCCGGCTCATCCTCGTCCAGCGGTGGTGCCAAGCTCGACGTGGTCGGCTACTCCACCCCCGAATCCGTCTACACGGAATCGATCGAGCCGGCTTTCGAGAAGACCGCCGACGGCAAGGGGATCAGCTTCAGCAACTCCTTTGGCGCCTCCGGCGACCAGAGCCGCGCGGTGGCGGCGGGACAGCCCGCCTCGGTCGTCCACTTCGCCCAGGCCGGTGACATGGAACGGCTGGTCGAAGAAGGCGAAATCGTCGCCAAAGATTGGAACAAGCAGCCCTACGGCGGCATCGCCCAGGACTCGGTCGTCGTAATCAGCGTCCGCAAGGGCAACCCCGAGGGCATCGAGACCCTCGACGACGTGCTCAACAAGGAAGTCGACGTCGTCACCCCCAACCCGTTCAGCTCCGGCGCCGCGCGCTGGAACATCATGGCCGTCTACGGGACCCTGATCAACGAGGGCAAATCGCCCGACGAGGCGCTGGCCGGCGTCAAGACCCTGCTGGAAAAGACGGTCGCGCAGCCGGGCAGTGCCCGCGATGCCCTCTCCGCCTTCACCCAGGGCCAGGGCGACGTCCTGCTCGGTTACGAGAACGAGGCGATCAAGGCCGAAGGCGAAGGCGAAGACCTCGAATACGTGGTCCCGCCCTCGACGATCCTGATCGAAACCCCGATCGCGGTCACCAAAGACGCTCCAGAGCCCGCCGCGGAAGATTTCCTCAAGTTCATCTGGTCCGACCAGGGACAGGAAATCTGGGCCGAAAACGGCTACCGCCCGGTCAACCCGAAGCTCGTCGATGCCAAGCAGTTCCCGACCCCGAAGGAACTGTTCAAGATCAGCCAGTTCGGTGGCTGGGGCAAAGTCAACGACGAGTTCTTCGATGACGAAACCGGCTCGGTCGCCAAGATCGAGAGTGAACTCGGAGTCTCGACCTCCGGCTGATGGCTGCGCACCCGGCAAGCGCAACCGCAGCAACCGCACCCCGGGCAGGCATCCGCCTGCCCGGGGTCGGTGCCGGCCTCGGCCGCGGCATCGTCGTCCTCTACCTGAGCGTCCTCGTCCTGCTGCCGTTGGCAGCACTGACCGACCAGTCGCTCAGCGAGGGCTTCAGTCACTTCTGGGATCAGGTCACCGCCCCGCAGGCAGTGCGCTCGCTGGAGCTGACCCTGATCGCCTCGCTGATCGTCGTCGCCATCAACGGCGTCTTCGGGACGATCCTCGCCTGGCTGCTGGTCCGCGACGAGTTCCCCGGCAAGAGCGCCGTCAACGCCGTCATCGACCTTCCCTTCGCGCTGCCGACGATCGTCGCCAGCCTGATCCTGATCCAGCTCTGGGGACCGGATAGCCCCTTCGGGATCGACATCTTCGCGACCCGCACCGCGGTCGTGGTCGCCCTGCTCTTCGTCACCCTCCCCTTCGTCGTCCGCGCGGTGCAGCCGCTGCTGATCGAGATGGACCGCGAGATGGAGGAGGCGGCCGCCTCGCTCGGCGCCGGCGGCTTCACGATCTTCCGCCGGATCATCTTCCCCAACCTGCTGCCCGGCCTCGCCGCCGGCGTCGCCCTCGCCTTCGCCCGCGCCCTCGGCGAGTTCGGCTCGCTGCTGCTCTTCGCCGGCGGCCTGCCGGACACGATGGTCTCCTCGATCTACATCCGCCAGCAGATCGAGTCCGGCAACGACACCGGCGCCGCCGCCGTCTCGGTGGTGCTGCTGCTGGCCTCGGTGCTGCTGCTGGCCGCCGTGAGCCTCATCCAGCGCTGGGGCAGCGGTCACGAACGCTCCCAGGGAGCTGGCCTGACGACGATGCCGATCAGCGGCGACCAGGTGCTGCCGCACGAGCATGAGGAGGACGACGATGAGCGCCGGTAACAGCCTCACCAGTCGCTGGAGCCTGCGCGTCCTCGGCCTCGGCTACATCCTCCTGCTCCTGCTGCTGCCGCTGGCGCTGATCTTCTACAAGACCTTCGAAGACGGGATCGCGCCGCCGCTCGACGCGATCACTTCCCCCGACGGCCTGCACGCGCTGAAGCTGACCCTGATCATGGTCGCGATCGCAGTGCCGCTGAACACGGTCTTCGGCGTCCTCTGCGCGCTGCTGCTGGTCCGCCACAAGTGGAAGGGCAACGTCGTCATCGACGCGGTCATCAACCTGCCCTTCGCGATCTCCCCGGTCGTGATCGGCCTCTCCCTGTTCCTCCTCTACGGCACCACCGGCTGGCTCGAACCGGGCCTGGCCGAAGCGGGGATCAAGGTCCTCTTCTCGGTACCGGGGATGGTCCTGGCCAGCATCTTCGTCTCGCTGCCGTTCGTGGTCCGGGAGACGGTGCCGGTGCTGCAGGAGATCGGCACCGAGCAGGAGCAAGCCGCTTCGACCCTGGGCGCCAACGCCTGGCAGACCTTCTGGCGGGTCACCCTGCCGGCGATCCGCTGGGGCGTCGCCTACGGCGTCGTCCTCACCACCGCCCGCGTGCTCGGCGAGTTCGGCGCCGTCTCGGTCGTCTCCGGCTCGATCTCCGGCCAGACCCAGACGCTGCCGCTCTTCGTCGAGAAGCAGTACCAGAACTTCAACCTCCCAGGAGCGTTTGGCGCCTCGGTGCTGCTCGCCCTGCTTGCCCTGGCAACGCTGTTCGCCATGAACCTGTTGAAAAGAAAGGAGGACGCCTGATGGGAATCTCAGTCGAGGGAGCTTTCAAGAGCTTCGGTGACTTTCAGGCGCTCAACGACGTCTCCATCGAGGTGCCCGACGGGTCCCTCACCGCCCTGCTGGGACCCAGCGGCAGCGGCAAGTCGACGCTCTTGCGGGCGATCGCCGGCCTCGAGACGCTCGACGCCGGTCAGGTCTTGATCGATGGCGCCAACGTCTCCCGCAAGCCGGTCCAGAAGCGCGAAGTCGGCTTCGTCTTCCAGCACTACGCCGCCTTCAAGCACATGACCGTGTTCCAGAACGTCGGCTTCGGGCTGAAGATCCGCAAGTGGGACAAGGCGAAGATCGCCGCCCGCGTCCACGAGCTGCTCGACCTCGTGCAGCTGCCCGGACTCGCCGACCGCTACCCCTCGCAGCTCTCCGGCGGCCAGCGACAGCGGATGGCGCTGGCTCGGGCGCTGGCGGTCGAGCCGCAGGTGCTGCTGCTCGACGAGCCCTTCGGGGCGCTCGACGCCAAGGTCCGCAAGGACCTGCGCGCCTGGCTGCGCAACCTGCACGAGGAGATGCACGTGACGACGATCTTCGTCACCCACGACCAGGAGGAGGCGATGGACGTCGCCGGCCAGCTGGTGGTGATGAACGAAGGTCGCGTCGAGCAGTCCGGCAGCGCCGACGAGCTCTACGAGAAGCCCGCCAACGAGTTCGTGATGAGCTTCGTCGGCGAGGTCAACCGGCTCGGCGATCATTTCGTGCGCCCGCACGACATGGAGGTCGTCCTCGACCCCGACGAGCGGACCGAGGAGGGGATGGTGCAGCGGATCGTCGCGCTCGGCTTCGAGATCCGGGTCGAGTTCGTGCTCGGCGACGGGACCGAGGTCTGGGCGCAGCTGACCCGCAACGAGCTGCAGCGGCTCGAACTCGAGGAGGGCCAGATCGCCTACTTGCGCCCGGTCCAGGCGAAAAGCTTCAACGGTGCGTCACCGGACGACGGCAGCGGGGCCTCGACTCCCCGCGGCCCACAGGACGGCGGCGACGCAGAGGTATCTGCACCCGTTTGAAGAGGCGACGGGGCGGGGCGCGCTTTTGCCGGGTGGCGCCCCGCCCCATCTCGCCGCCCCATCATCCCGCTTTTTTCGTCCTCCCCTTTTTTCTTGCTATTCTTGAGTTAGTTGCTCGACAAACTCTGGAAAGGAGCGGGAGATGAGCAAGCGCGTCAACCACACGACTTTCATATCCAGGGGCCGACTCACGGGCCTGGTCCGCGACGAGGTGCCGGCCGGGGCCGGGCAGAACCGGACCAGCCGCCAGGCCAATCGCGAGTCGGTGCCCTCGGACGCCGATGAGGCCCTCTTCTACCGGGCCCGGCTGATCCTCGGGGACGCCCTCCCCCGGCCGCAGCGCTAGCCGACGACGAGGTCGCCGCAGGCAGAGGCGGCCTCGTCCAGGAGCCCAAGACCCTCCCTCAGGCGAGCCGGCGCTCGAAGCTCTTCTCGAGCCGGCGCTCGTCCTCCGCATCGGCGCTGGTCTTGTCGAGGCGCATCGAGGCGTGGCGGCCGTCGAGGTGCAGCGTCGCCACCTGGTTGTCGAAGTAGGGGCCCTCGACGGTTCGCCAGCCCATCCCCGGCTCCGGCGCCCCGGCGAGCCGGGCCAGGCCCTGGGTCAGCCTCGTCAGCGGTCGCGAGAAGGCGGCCCGGACGACGCGTTGCTCGCCGCTGCTGAGCGGATTGCGGTACGGCGAGCAGACGGCCTGGACGACGGCGCTCCGCACCCCCGCCTCGGGCCGAAAGCCCATTTCCGCCAGGTAGGCGTGATGGACGTCGCCGGAGAGCACCGCGATCGTCGCCGGCGCCTCCCCCCTGCGCCCCGACCCGACCTCTTCGAGCAGCTCCCGCAGGCGCCGGAAGGAGAACTGGAAGGAGGCCCAGTGATCGAAGTCGACGGCGCGCCGCAGCTTCTCGCTGGCCCGGGCCACCAACCCACCCCAGGCGCCGTCGCAGAGGCGCTCGTTCCAGGCCTCGAGCCGGTCGAAGGCCGGCGAGAGCAGGAACGGCACCGTGGTCGCGATCAGCAGGTGGTCGTATTCGCCCTCGGTGTGTTCGACGATCCACTCCCAGACTTCGTCGTCGAACATCGAGCGGCGCTCGCGGGTGAGGACGCGGGCGGCGCGTGAGTCCATGAAGATCGCCCGCACGCCGTCGATGTCGCGGCAGAAGCTCCAGCGAGCCCCGGCCGCGGTGCTGTCGATCGCTTCCGCCCACTCGCGCAGGATCTCGGTCGCGTCGGGGTTGCCGCGGACCTTCGCGTAGAGCTCGCTCTCGTCGAGCTCACGCGGGGAGAGGTTGCCGAGGTGCTGGTAGATCCAGTAGCTGGCGATGCCGGCGATCGCGCGCTCGTGCCACCACTCCTTCGCTTCCATCTCCTCGTGCCAGGAGCGGGAGATGTTCCAGTCGTCGCTCATGTCGTGGTCGTCCCAGACCATCGAGGTGGAGACGGTCGAGAGCAGCCAGCGAATCGTCGGGTCGCCCCAGCTCTCGTGGTAGAGGAAGGTGTACTCCTCGAAGTCGAGCACCTCGGCGCCCGGGGCCGGCTCGGTGCTGCGGCGGGCGCGGATCTTCTCGCGCGCCCGCGGCGAGGCCTCGTCGACGTAGACCTGGTCGCCGAGCAGGAAGAGCAGCTCCGGCCACTCGTCGCGCTCGTCGCCGATCATCTGCCGCGCCAGCACGTGCAGCGCGTCGTGCTCGAAGCCGTCTTCGCTCTCGTCCTGGGTCAGCGTGTAAGGCTCCTCATGGGGCGCGGCGACCCGGCAGGAGCCGAAGCAGATGTCCAGCGAGCGCCCCGGCGCGAAGGTCTGGATCGCGCTCGGCGGCAGATCGGCATCGGGCTCGGGCCAGCGCCGCTCGCCGTCGAGCCGCACCTCGTACTCATAGGTGCCGCCCGGCTCGAGGCCCTCGATCCGGACCAGCGCGTAGTGATGGCCGCCGACGCCGAAAGTCGGCTCGCGGTGGTCGAGGATCTCGACCTCGCAGGGCCCGTCGGTCTCGACCCAGACGGTGGCCTCCGTTTCGGAGGCGTAGCGGAGCAGCGGGCCGAGCAGGAGATCGGTCACCCCGCCCCGCTACCCGCCCACACGCGAAGGCATGCGGGCGGGCAGGGGACGCGGTTGCTACGCGCCTTTGGAGCCGCCGCCGCTGGACGGGGTTTCCGTCGTCGGCAGCGCTTCCTCGGGCTGCGGGTAGGCCTCCACCGAGAGGTTCCAGCTTTTCAGCGTGAACGTCACTTTCGAGGCACCGGCGTACTGGACCGAGACCGTGTGGCCGCCTTTGGCGAGCACCGACGTCTGCACGATCGTGTGGACGAGCGTGGCCGGCGTCGGCGAACCGGAGGTCGCGGGGGCGAAGTTGACTTTGCCCGTCGACTGCCCGTCGACCAGGATCTGCACCGGGCAGGCCAGGTCCACGGTCGGTTTTTCCGCCGTGCAGCTGGCGTTGCCGGAGAACGTGATCACAGCCGAGCTGGCGGTCGCCTTGGTCGCGAACGAGGTGAACGCGGAGGGGATGTAGCCAGCCGTGGTGGCCGAGACCGGACCGAACAGCGCCGTCCCGGCGGCAATGCCGGCGACGGGTTGCAGCTGCTGGTCCGCCTTCGCCACGTAGAGATTCGACGCCGCCTTCTTACGCAGGTAGAGCGTCGAGGCTTTCTTGTTGCTCACGTAGACCTTCGCCGCCTTCTGGCTGGTCAGGAACGACTGGGCCTGTTTAGCCACGGACGGGACAACCGCCACCGAAGCGGCAACGACGGCGGCAAGCACGACCGCCGTCGCCGCCTTGGGCGTGGACAGCCTTCTCTTCAGCAATTCGACCTCCATTTCGATCCGCCGGAGGTCTACTGGTGGTGCCGCCGGACGGGGTTTCTCTACTAAGTAGGTCGATAAACTACAGAAACTGGTAGCCTTTGGCGACCTAGTTGGTCAATAAACTCGAATTAACCCGGTCGGAAAGGAATCACAACGAGATGAGAATCAAGACCCTGGCCATCGCGGCGCTCGCCCTTTTGGGGCTGGCCCTGCCCGCCTCGGCGAGCGCCCAGACCCTGATCGGGTCAGGCTCGGTCGCCGCGCAGCCGGTGCTGCAGGCGCTCTTCGCCACCTACACCAAGACGGTGAACAAGAAGGTCCACTTCGTCTACACCGCCAACGGAGGCAACGCGGGCGTCAAAGACGTGCAGAACGGGACCAGCCAGTTCGCAGGCCAGGCCCGCACGCCGCTCCCCAGCGACGCCGGCACCACCTACATCAAGATGTTCATGGACGGCCTCTGCCTGGACGTCAACCCGAAGAACAAGCTGACCGACATCAGCATCCAGCAGGCCCACGACATCTACCGCGGGCTGCTGACCAACTGGAATCAGATTCCGGGCTCCGGGCTGGAAACGACGATCGACCCGGTCGGCCGCGACACCAATGGAGGGACCTACAACTTCTTCCTCCAGGCCGTGCTCAACAACGAAGCCCCGGCCTCCAACGTCAACGCCCTGACCGCTGACGGCCTCGTCGTCAACGCCGTCAAACAGGACCCGAACGCGATCGGCTACGACGGTCTCGCCTGGCAGGGCAAGGGCCAGAAGGCGCTGAAGGTGAACGGCGTCCCCTGCACCCCCAGCAAGATCAGCGTAGAGCCGCTCAAGTACCCGCTCTCGCGGTACCTGTTCCTGGTCCTGCCGGGCGACGGCAGCACCAGCCCGCCGGCGCTGCAGAAATTCATCGACTGGGCCCGTACCAGCCCCGTCGCCGGCGAAGTCATCGCCAAAGCCGGCGGCGTCCCCGCGTTCAACAAGAAGAAGTAGTTGAACGAGGACCTCTCCCCCGAGTACGGCCCGAAGTGGTCCGACCAGCGCGTCGAGCGAATGCTCGGCGCGCTGGTCTGTGCCGTCGTCGGCCTGCTGCTGGCGATGATCGTCACCGTCTTCGTGCGGGCATGGCCCTCGTTCGCCCATAACGGCCTCGCCTGGTTCGGCCCCGGCGGCAACGTCGACGACCAGCTCAACGAAATCTTCCTGTCGGGCCAGAACGGCCTCGAATACGTCTACACCTTCCACGCCTGGCCGCTGATCTGGAGCACGATCCTGATCACCGGTGGCGCCGTCCTGATCGCCCTCGTCTCGGCCCTCTTCGTGGCCGTCTTCATCGTCGAGTTCGCGCCGGAGTGGATGAGCAACATCCTCCAGCCGGTGGTCCGCTTCCTGGCCAGCGTGCCGTCGGTGATCTACGGCCTGCTCGGCGTCCTCGTCCTCGTCCCCTTCATCGGCAACCACCTGGTCAGCGAGCCGCAGAAGGCCTCGGTGGCCGGCGTCATCTCGCTGACCGGCTACAGCCTCCTGGCAGCGACCACCGTGCTGACGGTGATGATCGCGCCGCTGATGGTCTCGATCTTCTCCGACGGCCTGCGCGCCGTTAAGCCGGGCTGGCTGGAGGGCTCGCTCGCCCTCGGCGTCAACCGCTGGCGGACGACCTGGAAGATCGGCGTCCGCAGTGCCCGGCCGGCGATCGTCGCCGGCACCGTGCTGGCGGTGGCGCGGGCGATCGGCGAGGCGGTGATGCTGGCGATGATCTCCGGCTCGGTCGGCTTCGCCCCCAACCCGGCGGACGGCCTGATCTTCATCTACGAGCCCTCGCGGCCGCTGGCGCCGACGATCGTCAAGAACATCGACCAGCTCAGCTCGCCGCCGGCCAACGCCACCCTCTTCGCGATCGCCGCGGTGCTGCTCTTCTCGGCGGCGCTGCTGTCGCTGACCGGCTACGTCGTGCGCCGCTCGATGCAGAAATACGGAGCCGCCTGATGGAGTCCTCGGTGCAGATGCCGGCGCCGCCGCCGGCCCCGAAGCCGCCCGTCGCCGGCAAGCAGCCGACGGGCGCCGTCGAGGGCAGCGCCACCTGGCGGCTCAGCGACCGGATCGGCCTGGCGATCTGCTGGGCGCTCGGCCTGCTCTTCTGCGCGATCGCGGTCGCGATCGTCGTCTACCTGCTGATCCAGGGGCTCTCCTATCTGAAGCCCTCGATGCTGGTCACCCCCGCCGCCTCCGGCTTCAGCCAGGGCGAAAGCGGCGGCTTCTCGGACGCCCTGATCGGGACCATGATCGTCGCCGTGATGGGCCTCGCCCTGGCCCTCCCGGCCGGGATCGCGATCGCGGTATGGCTGGTCGAGTACGGGCGCCCGGCGGCGCTGGCGCGGATCACCGAGTCGACGATCGAGGCGATCGCCGGCATCCCCTCGATCGTCCTCGCCCTGTTCGGCACCGTGATCTTCTCCGACGTCCTGCTCGGCTTCCTCAGCCGCAGCTCGGAAGGGGTCGTCTTCGGGCGCTCCTTCTTCGCCGCCTCGGCAATGCTCTCGCTGGTGGCGCTGCCGCTGATCGTCGCCAGCACCCGCGAGGGCCTCAACTCGATCCCCCGCCACGTCCGCGAGGCCTCCTACGCGGTCGGCAAGACCAAGGCGGCGACGACGCGGCGGATCCTGATCCCGACCAGCCGCCCGCAGATCGCCACCGGGGCGATGCTGGGGCTGGGCCGGATCATCGGCGACACGGCGATCATCCTCGTCCTCCTCGGCGCCACCCAGAACTTCGCCCCGGTCGAAGGTGCCCCCTTCCCGCTCAACTACCTGCGCGGGGCCGGCACCACCCTGACCAACTTCGTCTACGAGGCCTCCCCCACCGGGAACCTCAACCAGCCACAGAAGGCCTACGCGGCGGCCTTCGTCCTCTTGCTGCTGGTCCTGGCCCTGAACGCGGCCGTCGACGTCGTCCATCGCCGCGCCCGAAAGGTAGGCACGTGGAGTCACTGAAATCGCCGCCGCCGCCAATCCGGCGGCTGCCGCTCGAGGACCCTGCCCCCGCCCGCGAGGCGGCGCCGGCACCCGCTCGCAGCGGCGGTGCCCCCACCGCTCCCGGAGGCTTCACCGCCGCCCGCCGCTCGATCGGGGCGCCACAGTTCTCGATCCGGCGCATGGAGGTCGACGACGTAACGATCTCCTACGGGCCCAAACAGGCGGTCAAGGGCGTCTCGCTGCCGATCCGCCAGGGCGAGGTGCTGTCGCTGATCGGTCCCTCGGGCTGCGGCAAGACGACGCTTTTGCGCTCGCTCAACCGCCTCACCGAGCTGACCAGCAGCGCCAAGCTCGAGGGCCGGATCCTCCTCGACGAGGTCGACATCCGCCTGATCGAGCCGACCCTGCTGCGGCGGCGGGTGACGATGGTCTTCCAGCAGCCGAACCCGTTCCCGATGAGCGTCTTCGACAACATCGCCTACGTGCTGCGCGAGCAGGGCTCGCGCCGGCAGCGCAAGAAGACGCTGGAGCCGGCGGTGCACAGCGCCCTCGAGCGCGCCGGCCTCTTCGAGGAGGTCAAGGACAACCTCGACCACCCGGCCCTGAAGCTCTCCGGCGGCCAGCAGCAGCGGCTCTGCATCGCCCGCGCCCTCGCCGCCCAGCCGGAGGTGCTGCTGCTCGACGAGCCCTGCTCGGCGCTCGACCCGCAGTCGACGCAGGTGATCGAGGACCTGATCGTGAAACTGCGCGACGACGTCGCCGTGGTGATCGTCACCCACAACCTGCAGCAGGCCTACCGGATCGCCGACCACGTCGCCTTCATGTACCTCGGCGACCTGGTCGAGTACAACAGCGCCACGACGCTGTTCGGCTCTCCCCGCGAGAAACGGACCCAGGAGTACGTCAGCGGTGCCTTCGGCTAGCCCCCCACTCGCCCGCTCCAGCGCCGTCGCCGCCTGCGCCCTGCTGCTGGCCGGCGCCGCCGCCGGCTGCTCGACCACGCAGGAAAAGGCCGAACGCCAGCAGGCGCGCGCCCGCCACATCCTCGAGGCCCGGGCAGAGCGCCAGAAGCAGAAGCACCACTCAAAGCAAGACGACAAGAAGGGAGGCGAGAAGGGATGACCGAGACGGACCTGCTGCCACTGGCCACGAAGGGTGGCTATGAGCCCTGCGAGGAGTGCGGGGCGGCGATGGACCCCCAGCAGCGCTACTGCGTCGAATGCGCGGCCCGGCGCGGCAACGGCGCCAACCCCTCCTCGCGCTACTTCGCGACGATGGGCCGCAAGGCCCGGCGCCCGCTGACCCGCCCACCGCAGAAAGCGAACCCGACCAGCCGCGCCGCGGCGGTCGCCTTCTTCGCGCTGCTGCCGATCGCCGTGGCGCTCGGCGTAGTGGTCGGACGTGGCGGTTCCGACGAAGGCAACAACGAGGCGCTGATCCAGGCCCTGCGCAAGCAGGAAGCCGCCAATGCCTCCGCCGGCCCAGTCGCCGCGACCCCGACCACGGGCTCGACTGCCAACACGGCGAAGAAATCCAAAGCCGAGAAAGCCGCTGAGAAGAACGGTGGCAAGGTCGTCGCCAAGACCGCCAACGGCGACGTCCACCAGGTGACCGGCATCAAAGTGAGCAAGGAAAAGACCGAAGCGGACACCAAGCTGGTCGAAGAAAACCCCGAACAGACCGGCGACAACTACATCAAGGCGCAGCAGAACCTGCCCGACGTGATCGTCGTCGGCGGCAGTGGCAGTTCGGCGCCGGCGCCGAGCAACGGGGTGGAACCGTGAGCCGCCGCATCGCCGCCCTCGCCCGCAAACCCGTCGAGCGCCTGCGCCGCCCGGCGCCGGCCCCCACCGCCAAGCCGAAACCGGCGGCGCCGGTGGCGCCGGTGGCGCCGAGCGAGGCCGAGAGCAAAGCCGAGCACGCCGAGCTGATCGCCCAGCGCGATCGGCTGCTGGAGAAGTTCACGGTGATGCAGGCCGACCTCGGCGGTGCCTTCTACGAGATGGCGATCCGCGACCACGTGCGCCTCGACGTCCTCACCCGCAAAGCGGCAGAGCTGCAGCGGGTCGACGCCGACCTGCTGGCGGCGGAGCGGGCCCTGGAGCTGGCCCGCGCCGACGCCGCCGGGCTCTGCCCGAGCTGCCAGTCGCCCTACGGCGCCGCCGACCGCTTCTGCCCCCAGTGCGGCCACTCGCTGGTGACCGAGGCCAGCCGGTGATCGGCTACCTGAAGAAGAACGCCGCCAAGGCGATCGCCGCCGCGGCCTCGCTGACCGGCAAACGCTTCGGCCTGCTGGTCGCCTCGTCGATCGTCGCCACCTCGGCGATCGTCGCCGCGGCGGCGACCAACCCGAACGGCTCCGGCCCGCTGGCCGAACTGCTCGGCCGCAGCCTCGCCGCCGACCGCACCCCGATCGCCGCGGCGCCGACGCCGGAACCGGAACCCGAACCGGAAGTCGCGCCCGAACCCACCCCCGCGCCGGAAGCGACGCCGGAACCGGAAGCGCTGCCGGTCGAAGCGGCGCCGGAACCCGAACCGGAACCGGAACCGGAAGTGCCGGCGCCGGAAGTGCCGGAAACCCCGAGCCCCGAAGCGGGCCAGATCAAACACGTCTTCATCGTCTCCGTGGCCAGCCCCGGTTACGAAGCCGCCTTCGGGACGACGCCGCAGATGCCCTACCTGGCGACGACGCTGCGCCCCAAGGGGGAGCTGCTCAGCGAGTACTCGCTGCTCGACGCGGTCGGGCTGCCCAACGAGATCGCCACGATCAGCGGCCAGGCACCCACCGCCGACACCAAGGCCGGCTGCCCCGACTACGGCAAATGCGTCTACTCCGCCGAAGAACTGACCCTGGCGGACCAGCTGGGGATCGCCCAGTTCAGCTGGCGCGCCTACGTCGAAGGGATGGTCGATCCCACCACCGGCGCCCCCGCAAATTGCGTCTACCCCCAGCCCGGAGCTCCTGAAAACACCGCGCCTGGCAGCTACTCGTCGAAGGCCAATCCCTTCGTCTACTTCCACTCCCTGCTCGACCTCGGCGACTGCGCCAGCAACGACGTGCCGGCAACCGAGCTCGACAAGGACCTGACCAAGGCGACGAAGACGCCGAGCTTCTCCTACATCGCCCCCAGCACCTGCAACGCCGGCGTTCCCGGCCAGTGCCCGCCCAACGCCGACGGGACGCCGGCAACGGAAGGCGCCGCCGCCGCCGACGCCTACCTGGGCCAGCTGGTGCCGAAGATCCTCGCCTCCCCCGCCTACAAGAAGGACGGGCTGCTGATTGTCGCCTTCAGCGAAGCGCCGGCGCCGCCGGCCGGGGCCCCGGCTCCCGCCGAGCCGCTGAAAACGGGCGCCCTGCTGCTCTCGCCGTTCGTCACCGCGGGTTCCACCGACGCCGGCGAATACACGCCCTACTCGCTACTCAAATCGACCGAGGACCTGTTCGGGCTCGAATACCTCGGCAAGGCCGCCGGCGCAAAGGTGCGCTCCTTCGGCCAGGGCCTGCGCGGCGGCGAAACCGCGGCCGGCGACTAGTTCTGAGAAGCTGAGTCGATGGTGGACGCAGGCGGAGAGCCGATAACCGCGGCTGGGATCGCGGAGCTGAAAGCCGAATTGGAGCAGCTCGAAGGCCCGGCCCGGCTGGAGATGGCGGCGCGGATCAAGGACGCGCGGGAGCTCGGCGACCTCAAGGAGAACGCCGATTACCACATCGCCAAAGAGGACCAGGCCCACCTGGAGACGCGGATCAAGCGACTGCAGGAGCGGCTCCGCAATGCCGTCGTCGTCGAGGTCGACGACTCCGCCGACGACGTCTTCGCCTTTGGCCGCACCGCCGAGGTGCTCGACGAAAGCAAAGGCGAGAGCAGCGAGTGGACCCTGGTCGGCTCGACCGAGGCCGACCTGATCGGCGGCCGCCTCTCGGCGGAGTCGCCGATCGGCCGAGCCCTGCTCGACGCCCCGGTCGGCTCGACCGTGAAGGTCGAGACGCCACGCGGCCAGCGCAGCTTCAAGGTCATCCGGCTCGTCTCCTAGGCGCACCCTCGCGTTTGCAACGGATTTCCTGCCTGGCGTCGCCCGGGTCGCCTATGTTGGATGTGGTTTCGGTTCCGTCCAACCGCCAGGAAAGGGTTACTCATGAACGAAACGCTGAGCGGATGGTGGGTGTTCGCCGGGGTGTTGCTGATCGTCGCCGGCGTCCTCAACATCATCTACGGCATCGCCGCGATCGGGGACTCGAAGTTCTTCACCGAACACGGCACCTTCATCGTCAGCGGTTTGCACACGTGGGGATGGGTCCTGCTGATCGTCGGCGTGCTCGAGCTGGTCGCCGCCTTCTCGCTCTTCGCGGGCGGGGAATTCGGCCGCTGGTTCGGGATCTTCATCGGCTCCCTGAACGCGATCGCCTCGCTGCTGGCGATCCCCTCCTACCCGTTCTGGTCGCTGGCGATCTTCGCCCTCTCGATCATCATCATCTACAAGCTGATCGAGGGTCCGGAAGGACGAGTCACGCCCTGACGCCGCGCCTGAGGTGACAATGGGGGCGTGCTGCGGCTGCGTTCATCCGTCGACGCCCAGCGCGCCCCCAGCTTTGCCGGCACCCTGCGTGAGTTGGAAGGGGTGCGCCGGCTGGTTCAGCAGCCCGACGAGGCGGCGGCCGGGGCCGTCGTCTTCGTCGCCGACGTCGAGCCGCACGCCGCCGACGAGGTCGTCGACGCGATCGCGGCGCTCGGGGTGCCGGTCGACGACTACGTGCTGACCCGGGTCGAGGTGGTGGCGCCGCTGCGCCGCCACATTGGCGGCGAAGACGTGATCGAAGGCTTCGCCTGGGTGGAGGTGCTGGGGCAGGCGCGCGCCAACTCGCGGCCGCTCGCCCGCTACCTGGCGCTGATCACCGTCGCCGCCGTGGTCGCCGCG
>Ga0207710_10000181_pt1 | contig 63816 bp, 52 predicted proteins | sample KBSS24metaG_FD_184400 | JGI IMG/M metagenome (GOLD analysis project Ga0207710, IMG submission 184400) | Switchgrass rhizosphere microbial communities from Kellogg Biological Station, Michigan, USA - KBS S2-4 metaG (SPAdes) (version 2) | ecosystem: Host-associated > Plants > Roots > Rhizosphere...
GGAGGCTGTTCCGGGACAGCGGGGTCAAGATACCGGTCGCACAGCGCGAACTGCGGATGCTGGAGCCGGCTCCCCGCTTTACCAAGCCCCCACAACCGCCGGTGGAACGGGATGACGATTGAGGTCACCCCGCACGTTGTGATTCCCGATGGCGATATTTCGCTGTCGTTCGTTCGTGCGTCCGGTCCGGGCGGTCAAAACGTCAACAAAGTTGCGTCGGCGGTTCAGTTGCGCTTCGACCTTGCCGGTAGTGCCGTGCTGACGGAGTCGGTGAAAGCGCGATTGCGCGCTCTGGCGGGCCGACGGCTGACGGACGACGGTGCGATTCTCATCATCGCTAGAAATCACCGGACGCAGGAACAGAACCGGCGTGAGGCCGGGGAACGCCTGGCGGACCTCATTCGTAGCGCGCTGGTGCCGCCCAAGCCGCGCAAAGCGACCAAGCCGACGCGTGCCTCGCGCGAGCGTCGCCTGGAATCCAAGACCCGCCAACAGCGCACGAAAGGGTTGCGCAGCAAGGTAAAGTGGGACAGCTGATTCGGTCCAAGGAGGCACCCTGTGTATACATCCGCGCTCATGGCTTTCCTCCATCACCTGGCCGCATTCACGGTGGTCGGGGCATTGGCTGCCGAGGTCGTGCTGTTCAAATTGCCGTTGACGGTCGTCCAGGCGCGCAGAGTTCAACGCGCGGACCAGATATTCGGGGCTGCCGCTACCGTCCTGCTCGTCGTTGGGTTGTTGCGTGTGGCCTATTTCGAGAAGGGCGCCGATTATTACTTCGGGAACGCTTTCTTCCTGACGAAGTTCACGCTGTTCGTCCTGGCGGCGGTGATCTCCATCTATCCCACCGTGCTGTTTATTTCGTGGAACAAGACGCTCAAGCAGGGTGAGGTGCCGGCGGTCTCACCCCAGACTGCCACTCGCGCACGTATGTGCATGATGTTGGAGCTGACAGCCATTCTCGGCATCGTGTTTTGCGCGCCTTTCATGGCGCGCGGGATCGGCTGACCTCGGCCTGCATCAAGTCCCACAACTCGGCCACATGACGCTGCTGAGTCGCTTCACCGCCGAACGCGACCCTGACCATCCAGCGTCCATCCAAGGTTGCCGATGTGAGGTACGCCTTACCGGACTCGTTGATCCTCTTTACCCAGGCAAGCGTGTGCGCGTCGAGGGCTTCGCCCGTTAAATCCGGCGGCTCGTGACGCACGCAAACAGTCTGCAACGGCGTGGGTGCCACCCGTTTCCAACCGGGAGTAGCGTCCACGCGGGCGGCTAACCACTGCGCGTACCCAATGTCGCGTCGCAAGCGCGTTTGTAGCCCGGTGACACCCTGCTCGCGAATCAGAAACCACAGCTTCAGGGCCCTGAATCGGCGGCCGAGCGGAATACCCCAGTCCCGGAAGTTCTTCACCTGCGAGTCAGCTGCAGTGCGCAGGAAGCTCGGGTTGGTCGACATCACGCGCACGAGGTGCTGAGGATCGCGAACGTAGTACGTCGAGCAATCAAACGACGCACCCAGCCATTTGTGCGGATTGGTCACGAGCGAATCCGCGCCCTCGATACCGGTCCACAGCTTGCGGCACTCCGGGAGGATCATCGCCGAGCCTGCCAGTGCCGCATCGACATGCATCCATAGGCCGTGCGCTTGTGCGACTTCGGCGATATCAGCGAGCGGGTCACATGCGGTAGTGGCGGTTGAGCCCGTAGTGGCTACCACTGCACACGGTAACAGCCCTTTGTCGGCATCGCTCTTCACCATCTGCGCAAGGGCATCAGCGCGCATCGAAAAGCGTTCATCCACCGGAACAACACGCACGTACGTGCGGCCGAAACCGGCCAACAGAGCTGCCTTATCCACGGAACTGTGACTTTGGCTCGACGCATAGACGACCAGCGGCTTCTCGGCGCTTTGCAGGCCACCGCGCGTGGCCCCATGCGACGTTGTCCGCTCGCGTGCACAGATCAGGGCCACCAAGGCACCGGTTGATGCCGTGTCTTGAATCACGCCGCTCCACGCTTCGGACAATCCCATCATCTGGCGCAACCAGTCGATGGTGACCTCCTCGAGCTCCGTTAGGGCGGGGCTGGACTGCCAATTGAGCCCCAACTGGCCGAGCCCGGTGCTGACATAGTCTCCGAGCACGGCTGCCAGCGAGCTGTTGGAGGGGAAGTAGCCAAAGAACCGTGGATCGAGCCATTGCGAGCATGCTGGCAGGATCACGTTGTTCAGATCCGTCAGTACTGCATCAAAATGCTCGGGTTCGGCGGGAGGTGCGGTTGGAAGCGCACGTTTGACCGTGCCCGGCGCCACATTGCGCATGACGGGAAAGTCCCCGCGATACGCTTTCTCGCGGTAGTCGGCGATCCAGTCGATCAGCTCGTGCCCGAGCCGCCGAAATTCGTTGACGTCCATTGGTTTGTGTTTGCCTCAGAAAGGTACGCGCGTTCCGATTCCGTCGCGGACGGCACGCTCATAAATGACGTGTGCCGCAGCGAGATCCTGCGCAGCGACACCCAGTGATTTGTACAGAGTGATGTCGTTATTGCCGGTTCGGCCGGGGATGCGGCCACTCAACACATCGCCGATCTCACCGAGAACATGGCTCTCGTTCACCAACCCAGCATCCATCGCATGCTTCAATTCGCCAGCCTCAGCTCGCGCCGAAGTCCGTGAGTCAACAAAGAAGCGCGACGCGGTAACAACATCGTCGTCAACCTCACGCGCATGAAGCCGACTCGCGCCAACCAGATTCACGTGCGCACCCCGGCCAAGCCACGCTCCGTTCAAAACGGGTTCGTGCGACGCAGTAACTGTACAGACGATATCAGCGCCTTTGACCGCATCCTCAGCCGTCCTGCCGACACTAACGGGCACGGACAGTTTTGGCCCCTGCTCTTCAGCGAAGCGCTGCGCCTTTTCGAGAGACCTGCCCCACACGCGAACGGAGCGCAACATGCGCACCTTCGAGATAGACTCGAGATGGGTCGCGGCCTGCTCGCCAGTCCCCAGGATCGCCAGATGCGACGCATCCTGCCGCGCAAGAGCACGTGTAGCAACCGCGCTGGCTGCCGCAGTCCGAATGGCTGTGAGCTCAGCGGCATCCATGACAGCCAGCGGGAACCCTGTCTGCGCATCAAACAGCAGCACGATCCCAAGATGCGATGGCAGTCCGACCTTCGCATTGTCGGGATAAACCGTAATGATCTTCGCGCCCAGACCTTGGGGATCCGCAAGATATCCGGGCATCACTCCGAAAAAGTTGCGGCCGCCCGGGACCTGCATAACCGTGCGCAACGGCACGTCCGCACCGCCACTGGAGAGCGCACGCATGGCTCGATCCACTGCCTCGATGCAATCGGACATCGGCAATGCGCGCCGCACGTCAGCGCCGCTGACGATCAGAAGCTCGTTAGGGGCAGCCTGCTTTGAGCTCATAGACCTCTCTCGGGCGTACCAGCCAGGCTGCCAGCGCGGGCAGCAGAATGATGGCTGCAAGCATGTTTACGAGAAACATGAACGTCAACATGATGCCTATGTCCGCCTGAAACTTCAGCGGCGAGAATACCCACGTCACCACACCAATAGCGAGCGTGACGCCGGTGAAAATAATGCTGGCACCGGTGACACGCAGCGTCCGCTCGTACGCGTCGTGCACCGCCAGCCCCTCGCGCAGGTATTGCTGCATCCGGCTGTACAGGTAGATCCCGTAATCCACCCCGATTCCGGCGCCTAACGCAACCATGGGCAGCGTACAGACCTTCAATCCAATACCCACGAGCGCCATCACCGCATATACGAGGACCGACACGAGCGCCAGCGGGAGCACCACCAGCACCGTCCCAAGAACTGAGCGGAACGTAAGCAGGCACATCACGATCACCGTCGCGAATACGCCCGACAGGATCCAGAGCTCCTTCGCCTTCACAGTCTCATTAGTCGCGGCCATGGCGCCCAGGTTACCTGTGGCAAGCGCAAATTGTGCCCCCTGCGCAGGGTTCGCTGCCCGCCAGTGCTTCACCGCCGCCACCACGCGCTCGATCGTTTCCGCACGGTGATCCCGTAAAAACAGCATCACCGGCACGATGTTGCAGTCTGCATTCAGCAAACCCGTACTCGTCTCGATGTAGCGGGTGGATTGCGTGAGCTGGGTCTGCTCGCGCGGCAGGGTGCGCCACTTCAGGCTGCCCTCGTTCCATCCCGCGGCGGCAATCTTCGCAACATAGGGCAGCGTGACAACGTCCTGTACCCCCTCGACGTTCTGCATATTCCAGGCAAACCGGTCGATGGCGGTCATCGAGTCATAACTGACGCAAATCGGCTCTCCGGAAGACGCGATCACCGTCAACACGTCAACACCGACCGAGAACCTGGAGGTGATGATGCTGCTGTCAATGTTGTAGCGTGAATGCGGCCGCAGCTCGGGCACGCCGGCCTGCGTATCACCGATTGGTGTCTCGCGCCCCTTCCACCATCCCACCGCTGCCAACAGAGCTGCGGCAATGATGATAGCCAACGCCGGTCCGCGCGCGGTAATACCAGCCAACCAGTGCCACACCGCAGCGAGTCGAGCCTGCCTGTGCTCCACGCGGGCGCGATATCCGCCATCGAAGTGGACGTATGAGACGATGACCGGAAGCAGCACGAGATCCGTCAAGATGACAATCGCGACACCAACACTGGCAGTCGTGGCCATCTCCCGAATCACCTGCACGGGAATGAGCAGAATGGTGATGAAGCCGACGAGATCGGCCAGCAGGGCAATGCTGGCCGGCAGGAGCAACTGCCGGAACGTCCGCCGGGCTGCTCCCATGCTGTCCAGGCCGGCAAAGGCGGCATCCCCGATGGCGCTGATTTTCTGCACACCGTGACTCACACCGATGGCGAAAATCAAAAACGGGACGAGCAGCCCGAAAGGATCGATTCCATAGCCCAGCAGAACAAGTGTCCCGAGTTGCCACACCACGGCGACTACAGAGCACCCTACCGGGACCAGCGCGATCCGCAACGACTGGCAATACATCCAAACGGCCAACAATGTGAGAGCCAGTGTCGCTATCGCGAAGAGAATCACGGCCAGCGCACCATCCGCGATGTCGGCCATGACCTTCGCAAAACCAATCATGCGAATGTCGACCTGCGCCCCCTGCAACCGGCCGCGGACCTTCGCTTCGATCTGGCGAGCCACCTTGATCGGATCGACCGGCCTGCCATTGGCGTCCTGCTCGAGCAGGACCGCGCTCACCAATGCTCCCGAGAAATCGTTTGCCACGAGGCGCCCGACAATGCCGGCTTTCAGGATGTTGTCCCGCACCCGGGTCATGGATTCGGGGGTTGGCTGGAAGTTGGCGGGAATCACGTTACCCGCCTCGATTCCGTCCTCGACGACCTCGAGATAACGCACATTCGGCGTGAACAACGACTGCACGCGGCCCCGGTCAATGCCGTCCGTCACGACCACTTCATCGGTGGCCTTTCTCAGCGCGTCAAAGAACGCCGGCTGAAACATGTTGCCGTCGCGTGCCAGCACTGCGATCAACAGCCGGTTGGCGCCGCGGAACTCAGCGACGTTGGCGCTGAGATACGTGCGCATGTACTCGTGCTGAACCGGCAGTTGCTTCGTGAACGAAGCATCGAATCGCAATCCCCGCGCCGTCACGGCCAGCATCGCGATGGTGACCAGCGAGAACACCGCCAGAATCAGCGTACGGTGGCTGAAGATCAAGCGCTCGAGACCGGCAGTGAACGAGCTGTCGCCGACAGGTGGGCCACCCACAGGCTCATCGGCCATGGGCGGACCCAGCGCAGCAGTCACCGGGCGCCATGTTGATGCGCCTGCCGCCCCCCTCTCCAACCGCGACGAGCGTATCGGCGCCGACAGACATCGCAGCCGACAGACCTTTGCGGTCCTCCTGCTGCATCAGGGCGAACGACCTCCCACCATCCCGGCTCACGAGCACGACGCCAGACAACCCGACAACAGCGACCGCATCACCCTGCGTCCCAAGGCTCACCGCATCGTTGAGCATCGCATGCGTTCCGGTTTCAACCTTGCGCCAAGTCGCGCCCGCGTCTTCCGATCGAAACAGGTTCCCCCGCAACCCATACGCCAATACAACGTTTCCCCTCAGCGGCTTCACCCCGAAGAGCGATCCATCATACGGCGATGGCAACTCATGCCAGGTAAACCCACCATCGTCGCTGCGATAGAGGTGACCGGCCTCAGCGGCGATATACAGTGTATTTGGGGACGCCGCGGCGATCTTGTTGAGATGGAAATCGCGAGCCGTATCGTCAGCCGCGGAGTCACCGCTTGCGGCATCGGTCGCAGGTCCGCGGCCCACGCCGGCGGTCGCAAGCTGGCGGCCCGCGGCTGGCTTGACCGCCAGTGGCGCAAACTTCTTCTGCCCCCAAGTCGCCCCACCATCCCGGCTGCCGAAGTAAACACCATAGGCACCAATCGCAATGACGCGGCGGTCGGCGCAGACCACATCGAGCAGGGGTTGCTGCGATTCGGGAGCAAAGTGAGCCAGCGCCCACGTCCGTCCGGCGTCGCGCGTCGTCAGAATGACTTCGTCGTGGCCGACCGCCACGCCTTCCAGAAAATTACTGAAGCACACCCCGGTCAGCAGCGCTCGAGTTGGAACACTCTCCGCCTGTCTCCACGTTCGACCATGGTCGTCACTCAGCAGTATGTGGCCCCTCTCTCCCACCGCCACCAACCGCTGATTTACAGACGCGATACTGAGAAGAAGGGAACGCGAAGCAAGGGGCGCACGTTCAGCAAAAGCCAGGGGGGCTCCCGGCCTGGCAGCCGCGGTGAGTGGCTCGTCGGCGGCGAGCGGCGTATCTACGCCGAATCTCTCAATGCCTTGTGACCACGCTGGCTGCGCAGCGATCGGCGCCGGCCCGGCGCCGGGCAGCGCGGCGATCAGGGCGAGCGCCGCAGCCACCAGATGCCGTGGCAGCTCTATCGGACCCCTCTCATCTGCAGCGCATTGGGCTGATAGTCCGCGGGCGTGCGCTTGATCGAGAAGTCATACGACCTCGGCTCCTCGTTCTGCAGGTCCATCGCAAGGTATCGGCCATTGGACAGATCCATCACCAGCTCGAGCGTCGTCCACAGATTCGGCAGCTCGTAATAGTTCATGGCATGGCCCTCCTGCACACGATACAACTGTCCACGGCTGTCGTAGCAGTCCACCGCCAGAATTTGCCAGGAGTCCTCGTCAACATACAGGGTGCGCCGGCTGTATACGTGGCTCGTCCCCGGCTTCAGGGTCGAGTCAACTACCCACACCCGATGCAGCTCATAGCGCGGCAGGTCCTGATTGATGTGGTTCTTCTTCAGAAGGTCCGCGTACTTGACCGAGCCGCTTCCCAGTTTGTAGGAATTGTACGGAACGTACATCTCCTTCTTGCCCACCAGCTTCCAGTCGTAGCGTTCCGGACTGCCGTTGTACATGTCCAACTGGTCGGACGTACGCAGATTGTCTGAATTGGTGCCCGGATTGTCGAACGCGACATTGGGCGCGCGCCGCACACGGCGCTGGCCCGGGTTGTAGATCCAGGCTTTTCGATTGTCCTTCGACTGATCCAGGGTCTCCTGCACCAGCAGAATCTCACCCGCAAGGCGCGCAGGTTGAGTTGTCTCCTGGATGAAATACGCGATGACGTTATTGAGACCCGCTTCCGTCATTCCCGGCAGCGAATACTGAATCAACGTGTCTTCCTTGAGCTTCACCAGCGTATAGCTGCCGCCCGCGGTCACGGGTGCCTGACCATACGTGCGCTGCAATGCTTCTGCACGGAACCGCAACACGTGATTCCAGAAAATCTCCACGCCCTGTTTTGGAATGGGAAACGGAATTCCTTCCGCAGCCCCGGTCACCCCGTTGCCACCCGCAGACAGATTCGCGGTCGCCGCGATCCGCTTCGTCGCGTCATAGATCCGCTGCGGAAATGCGGCACTGCGGTGAGTTGGATACACGATCAGCTTGTAGTCAGCGTACGCCTGCAGCAGCTTCTTGTGGCCTTCGGTGAGCTTCGCGGCGTACTGCCCCATATTGGCGGGAGTGATCGTGAAGAGCGGCTTGTCCGAGGCGAAGGGGTCAGGGTGGTGCTCGCCGCTCTTGTAGTTTGGAAAACCGGCATCAGCCGGCGATTTGATACCTCCCGTCCACTCGGGAATCGTACCGTCCGCGTTAGCCGCCTTCTCACCACCCACAGGTGTGAGATCAGCGCCGAGGCGCGCAGCCTCCTGTGCGCTGACCGCGGACCAGCAAGGCGCAGCGCCGAGAAACCCGGCCGCCACCACGGCGCCAGCCAGCGCCCTGAAAGTAATTCCTTTAAGCATGCCCCCTCTCCTTCTGCGCGGGCATTCGCCCGCTCACCATCGATCCAGGGTGTCCCTCGCGGGCCACCCGTGCGTCGCGTGCGACGCACCCATTCATCAAAACGAGTACTTGACGCTCGCCGAAATGAAGTCACGATCGTTCAGCAGGTTGTATTGGCCGGCGCCCCCGAAGTTTGTGTAGTCCACGGTGAGCTCCGTCTTCGCCTGCAGATTTGCCGACACTCCCAGCGTTGCGGCATACCGGCCCTGCACGAAATTACCTCCCGGGCCGGGCGAAGTCCCGGTTACGTCGTGCGCCCATGAGAAGTGCGGCAGGATGTTCCACGCGCCGATCAGACTCGGATACTCCAGCCGACCGGCCAGGACATAGCCCCACGAAGCGCGGGTCGGAAAGCGGCTGCCGGGCTCCAGGTCGCCGAACTGGAATCCGGTCAGCGCCGGATTGCCGCTGACGTTGGTGCCCGGACCCTCCAGGCGCAATCCCTGTCCGTTCGGACCACCGGACAGCTTGTCCGGCAGACCCGGAATCCAGTCCACCGCGCTCTCGAACAGCACCACCAACTGTGAGGCCTTCAGAATGTTGGCCACAGACTTGGTGGCCGTAAACTGCGCCTGGTAGGTGTCGTACCGGTTCCAACCCCGGATCTCCTGGGCGACACCGAAGGCTCCGATCTGATTGCATCCGGTCAGGGAACCCGCGCCCGGCGCGCAGGTAGCCGGCAACGGCGTCTTGCGCAGCTGCGCAATTGAGCCTTCGAAGGGGGTGAGCGCGGCGTACACCAGCTCGACATCATCGAGCTGCAACGGCACACCATGACGATATGTAAACTCGCCCTGCAACGCAATGCCGGTCTTCTGCAACTGGGTGTTGAACGACACACCCAGCATCTTGATGTTCTCGGGATACTCATCGAAATAGCCCGCGGTCTCAGCGTATTCATGCGTGGCGATGTTGGTAGCCTGCGCCGTGACATCACCGCGTGCGAGCAGCGTATTGGCTCCAACCGTGGCGTACTGCTGCGCTGCAGCAACGCTCAGATTGCCGCCGACCTTGGCGGCAGCGGCGGCCCCGGCTCGAGCGGCCGTCAACACAGCCGCCGCGTACGGCAGCCCTGCTGCCAGGCCCTGCGCCGCGCCACCCACCGCCGTAAGTGCTCCGAAGGCGTTGCCAACACCGGCCTGTGTGCCCGTTCGGAACGAAACGACGGGCACCCGGCTGTGATAGTTGAGGAAGTACAGCCCAAACTCGGTGCCGCTGCTGAAGTTCGGCAGGTAGAACTTCAGATTGAAGCCGTACTGCCCGGAATCAGGCGGCTGACGGTCGGCCGTGCGCGGAATCTGCTGGAAGTTGGAAATGTATGGTCCGCCCAGGGGACGATAGTCAACCCCGAGGTCGGAGAACTCACCGAAGTTGAGCACGACGTTGCGTCCGGCCGGAGTGGCCGCATCGTTGGTGCTGAAATAGGAGCCATCCGGCTCCGGCTGGGTCTGGTGCCACTTGAACAGGTAGAGGAACTGACCGCTCAGGTGCTCGGTGAACTGAACGTTGAAGAGGGCCATCTGGTCGGGCAATAGCGCCTGCTTCAGCTCCGAGCCCGGCGTGCGAAGCGCCGATACGTCGAAGTGATTGACGGTGTTCAGGCCACCCTGGATAAACGTACTCTCACCCCAGCTCACGACCTGCTTGCCGAGACGTAGCTCCGACGGCATATTTCCCAGGTTGAAACGCCAGAAACCAAACGCATCCAGCATGCGTGTGTAGCTGCCGACCAGATTGCGTGCTTCGGCAGAAAGCGCGGTACGGTCGGTATCGCCGTTGATCACGGCGAAGTCGTGCAACGCCGAGGCGCGGGCAAAGATCCCGAAGCTCTTGTAGTTGAGGGAGAGCTCGGTAACGGCACTGAGGGACTTGCTGAAAACCGCCTTGCCGAGATAGTTGAGGTCCCCATCATCGCTGTTGGGCGCGCGGCCGCATCCGCCATCAGCCGTCGCGATCAGCCGACAGTCGGGATTGGCTACACGCCAGGACTGGCCATAGGCAATCGTGGTATCCCAGCTTCCGTTGAGATCCCCGAACTGGATCCCCACGGCGTGCGCGGGCAGTGAGACCGAGGCTGCCAGACAGGTTACGACCAAAGTCGCAGCAAGCCGCTCCCTACGCTCAACACGCATCTTGCACCCCCCTTATCCCTAAGTGGGACCATTATGGCACGCGTCAGCTGTGTGTAACTTGCAGTATGCTGTGGCGGATCTGTTCGCTGAGCACGAATTGCGCATCGGCAGCCACTCGCATCAGTACCTCGTCGAACTCCAGCTTGCCGGCACTTGAAAGGCGTATAACGCCGCGGGCGCGCAGCAGGTCTATGAAGTGCTCGAACAGGGTTCGATCGAAGAACTCGGGCGAATTCAACCCATACAGCATCGCCATTCGCTGCGCCGTGAGTTGACAGCGTTCCTCGAGTGCCAGCTGCGTGATCTGCCCACTGCCAGCCTTGAGAAGTATCGCGATCGCCAGGTAGTAACGCTCGATTGTCTGTATGGTCGCCTGCGCTACCAGGGAAAGCTGCATCGCCTTTTCAGACATTGGGGGAGGCCTGCGCCACTCTGTAGCGTCAGCGTTGGACTCGATCAGCCCCTGCTGCTCGAGGCAGACGAGCACGTCCGTTACGACACCAGCCAGTTCTTTCTCCGTCCAACGCAAGAACAGTTCGGCAGCGATGTACGGATAGATGCGCCAAGTCAGGCGTTGGATATCGTCAGTACGCACCGTGGCGTTACTGACGAATGCGCAAGCAACGAGCGAAGGCATCGCGAACAAATGCAGAACATTGTTTCGATAATACGTCGCGAGCACCGCGCTCTCATCGCTCATTCGCACAATATCGCCAAGCGCATGCGGCTCGAGAGACACGACCTTCATGGACTGGCCATACCCCAGCATATCTGCCGCTGACATAGATGTAACAGTCACGCGATCACTGTAAGAGAAACATCGCATCAACTCACGATACAAATCCATCTGCCGCAGCAACTCAGCCTTGGGCAGCGCCAGGCGTGGGGTGGCCAGCAATGTGATCGCGAGCAGGTTGATTGGAGTCACCGCCGCGGCCGCGTTGATATGCCGCATGATGCTGGCCGCCAGATCGTCCACGGCCGCCCCTACCCACGGAACACGCGTATCATCATCCACAACGCGGGTGCGCCAATCGGCGTCATACCGATCAAGGACGTCGGCGAGCTTTATAGGCTCGCCCAGGTTGACGTGAACCTGGCCAAATCGCTCCCGCATGCGCCGCAGGGTACGAATGAGTCCAAACACGCTTTCCTTCTCTTTGGGCTTGCCCGATAACTCGCCGATGTACGTCGTTCCCTCGACGATTCGCTCGTAACCGAAGTAGACCGGTATGAAGACAATGGGCCGCGCGGGATCCCGCAGGAAGCTGCGAACTGTCATCGACAGCATGCCGGTCTTCGGCTGCAACAGTCGCCCTGTGCGGCTGCGGCCGCCCTCAATGAAGTATTCGATCGAATGCCCGCGGGCCATGATCGCTGCCAGGTACTTCATGAAGACGACGGTATACAACCCGTTGCCGCGGAAGCTGCGGCGGATAAAGAAGGCGCCTCCCTTGCGCAGGAACCGACCTACGATGGGAAGATTCAGGTTGATGCCCGCGGCTATGTGAGGGATTGCGTACCCATGCACATAAATCGCGTACGACAACAACAAGTAATCCATGTGGCTGCGGTGACAAGGCACATAGACGACTTCGTTCCCCTCCGCGGTCTGCTCCAGTGTCTCGACATGGCCAAACACCACGCCGTCGTACAAACGATTCCACAAACGCCCTAGCGCCGCTTCCATGAACCGAACGAATGCGTGTGAGTAGTTGGCAGCAATTTCTTCTGCAAACTGCCTCGCCTTGAGCATCCCTTGTCGGCGCGTAAGTCTCTTCTCACGCATCTCTTGCGCGACGACGGACCTCACTGCGCGAGTACGCAAGACCCGATTGACGATCGTGCGGCGGTGAGAAAGGTCCGGGCCAAGACGCGCTGAGCGTTGCTTGGCGTATAAAGCACGCAAACCTCTGGTAACACGCCGCCCCCGCACTGCCGAGCCCGCCTCGTCTCCCAAAAGAGCACGCAACGAAATGGGCTCATCGAACTCGATCAGTGTGGTTCGGCCGTTGAAGAGCACTTGCAGGAACTTGCGTGCCCGGGTCGTCAACGCCCAGTCCTCAACCAACAGGAGCCGGAACCAGGAGCGCTCCTTCTGCGGTGCGCGTCCCCAATAAACGGCGACGGGGACCAGCTCAACGTCAATTCGGGGATCGCTGGCCAGCGCAGCAATCATCTCTTGCAGTTGAGGGGGTGGGCGGCGGTCGATTCGCTCGTCCCAAAACCCACGCGGGCGGCTTAAATAGAAGAACGAGCGCAGGTCCTTCGCCAGGGGAAGCAGCCGCTTTTGCGGCCGCGGCAATTTAAGTTTCACACAGGCGTTCTGGAGGACCGCCAAGTCGGTGACGCTGTGGCGCTCCAGTACGTAGCACACCGGTTTGTCGCGGTCGCGCACGTGCGAATCAGCGTCATCCGGCCGGACCTTGAAGCGCACCCAGAGCGCGAGCAGGCGCCGTAACAGCCAGTTCATCTACTGGAACGCGATCGCCGGCAAATCGAGTGCGATCAGGAAATATTCGAAGAGGTATTGGATTACGCGAATCTGATTGTGCAGGCGATGGTCGCCATCCACGAGATGCAGCGCGGCGCGATAGGTCTGCGCAAACCGAACACTATGCTCAACGGGCACGACATCATCCAACCATCCGTGGACGATGGACGCCGGGCAATCGAGAACGCCTTGTCGTAACTCGGGGAGTCCTTCCATATACAGGGCTGGAGCCATCAAAAACACCCCTCGGGCATGCAGAAGCGACGCAGATGCTACTGCAACGTAACCGCCCATGCTCGAGCCGACCAGCACGAGGTCCCCTGACAGCTCCTTGCAGAAGTCCACGAGCCTTGCGACACGCGCCCGTGGCTCGTCGATCCCGCGATAGTCCACCGAATGGGATTCGTAGCCCTCGCTGCGGGCCACTTCAGCCAGCGCAGATATCTTCCGTCCCCATGGGCCACTTTCCTGGCCATGGGAGAAGACAACGTGGCGATTGACTACGGGCGCTTCCACAACAATTCGTCCAGGCTGATGGCGGCCTCACTTACCACCCGACCACCCGTGAGCTGGACCCCTTCGGCGCGCAGCCGTTTGCGCTGCTCTGCGAACTGACGAGAGGTCTTCGGAAACGTGATGCGCCCGCCCGCCGCAACGACGCGATGCCACGGCAACCCGCTGGGCCCGATTTTCAGGGCGTAGCCCACCAGCCGCGCGCGCCCAGGCAGGCCGGCGCGTTTCGCAACGGTGCCGTACGACGAAACCTGTCCGTGCGGAATAGCACGAACGGCATTCCAGATCGCCTGCAGCGCCTGGTGCGAGGTTCCGATTGCCTGCATCATTTTCTCCGCCGCCGTCCTTCGAACGATGCCGAGGGTGCGAGAATAATGCAGGCAATGCAATTGCGACGCCAAGATGACCCTTGTTAATTGGAAAAAGTGGCCTACGGCCCTTTTTCAGACCGTAGCTTCGTTACCGGACCGCAAAAGGCGCGACTTTTGCGGTCTGCACTGTGCGACCAGCCCATAAGTCTGACTGGTTACTCACTAGGGATTGAAAGTTAATGACCCCAGGCTGGCAATTCTGGATAGACCGTGGCGGAACATTCACGGATGTGATCGGGGTCTCCCCGACCGGACAACTCCACGTGCGCAAGGTCCTGTCCCAACTGGGCGGGGCACAGGACCCTGGGATTAGGGGTGCACGTGACATTCTTTCGGCCTCCGAGGCTCCCGTACATGCCGTCAAAGTCGGTACCACCGTCGCTACCAATGCACTGCTCGAACGCACCGGGGAACCTGTCCTCCTGGTGACCACAAAGGGATTCGCAGACGGTCTTCGCATTGGGTACCAGAATCGTCCCGACATCTTCGCGCGGCACATCGTTCTTTCGGATCGTCTTTATTCGTCGGTCGTCGAAACGTCCGAGCGCATGGATTTCGTTGGGGCAACACTGACACCCCTGGATACTCAGGCTCTGCGAGCGGATCTACAGAGGGCTCACGAAGCAGGACTCCGAACCGTTGCGATCGTTTTCATGCACGGCTGGCTGTTCCCGCAACACGAGCGCGAGGCAGCCTCCATTGCACGCTCCCTGGGCTTTGAAGAGATCTCGGTGTCCCACGAACTGTCCCCTCTCGTGCGCTATGTCGCACGGGGTGACACTACAGTATTGAATGCGTATCTGGCTCTACCTTTGCGCCGCTACGTCTCGGGCCTTCAGCGCGAGCTGCACAACCTTGATCACAATGCTCGTCTCGAGCTGATGCAAAGTAATGGCGGCCTGGCGGCCGCGGATTGCTTTCACGCCATGTCCAGCGTCCTCTCCGGCCCCGCAGGTGGCCTCATCGGCATGCAGTGGATAGGGAGCCGCTTAGGTATCCCGCGTTTAGTCGGCTTCGACATGGGTGGGACATCGACGGATGTGTCGCTTCTTGACGGCGAGCTGCCGCGACGCTTCGAACACACCATCGCCGGCGTTCGGCTGCAGAGTCCAATGCTGGACGTGCATACGATTGCTGCCGGCGGTGGTTCGATTCTGCACTTTACCGACGGACGCTTTGCTGCCGGCCCTGACTCCGCCGGGGCGGATCCGGGTCCCACCTGCTACGGCCGCGACGGTCCTTTGACGCTCACGGATGTCCAGGTGCTGTTGGGACACTTGCGACCTGACACTCTGCCGCCGGTGTTCGGGCATGACGGTCGCGCGCGGATCGACACAGACGCCGTGGAACAGAGGTTCGCCGCGCTCGCGTCGCAAGTTGCCGCAAATGGGGTGGCAAACATGCCGATCGAGACTCTGGCAGAGTCGTTTCTCGACGTTGCCGTCGAGGCCATGGCCAACGCGATCCGGCAAGTCTCGACCCGTCAAGGGCTTGATGCAGGAGAGTTTACGCTGTTTTGTTTTGGCGGCGCTGCGGGCCAACACGCTTGTCGGGTGGCGCAAGCCGCAGGCATGCAACGAGTTGTGATACATCCACTTGCCAGCGTCCTCTCGGCGTTCGGCATCGGCGTAGCCGATCGCCTCGCAATGCGTCGCGCCAGTCTGAGATTGCCGCTCACCTCAGCAGCACTCGATTCCGCTGGCGACAGACTGTGCGAGCTGGAAAGACAGGCCCGCGATGAGCTTGCCGCCTATTCGACCGATGCAGCCATATCGGTGGAACATTGGCTGGAGCTACGCGCTGGCGACAGTGAGACAAGTTTGTCCGTGCCGGCATCATCATACGACAGCGTCCTTTTAGCCTTCTCGGCTACGCATCTGAAGCGTTTTGGGTTCGCCGCATCCGCGCGAACTGTCGCAATCGAAGCGGTACGCGTCGAAGCGCGTATGGCATCGATCGACGCGATAGCATTGCGGATGCCGGAACCCAGGGCCGAAAGCCCACTGCCTTCAGCAGCGCGCGCATGGTTTGGGGGGTGGCTCGAGGTGCCCTTGGTACGCAGCACATCGTTGACTGCGCAGATCGTCGGTCCGGCGCTCATCGTTGAGCCCAATTCAACGGTGGTGCTGGAGCGCGGCTGGCAAGCCCGCCGCCTCCCTGGTGGGGAGTTGATGTTGGACTTTGCCTCTCCCACCGCGTCTGCGGCGGCGGCCGGGGCTGACAGCCACCCGCTGACCGGTGCGGCCTCCGCGCACACGCCGCCCGCCGCCAACGCGTCCGTGCCAGCCCCTGCCCGCATCGAAATCTTCAACAACCTCTTCATGCACATCGCCGAGCAGATGGGCGAGGTTCTCAAGGCCACCGCACAGTCCGTCAACATCAAGGAGCGTCTCGACTACTCCTGCGCGCTTTTTGATGCGAACGGCGGTCTGGTGGCCAACGCGCCTCATATGCCCGTGCATCTGGGCTCGATGGGCGCAAGCGTTCGGGCAGTCATCGAAGGCGCCGTCATGTGCCCCGGCGACTCCTGGCTGGTGAATAGCCCATATCATGGCGGTACTCACCTGCCCGACATGACTGTCGTCACGCCGGTGTTCCTCGGCAATACGACCCAACCCGATTTCTTTGTTGCCTCGCGCGCGCACCATGCTGACATCGGCGGCACGACGCCTGGCTCCATGCCCCCATTTAGCAAAAGCATCGAAGAGGAAGGCGTCCTATTCGAATGCTTTCCTCTCGTCGTCGCGGGGACACTGCGCGAGACCGAACTACGTGTGGCTTTGCTGTCGGCGCGATACCCAGCGCGCAATCCCGACCAGAATGTCGCCGACCTACAGGCGCAACTAGCTGCCAACGCCCGTGGCATTGCCGAAATCGAGCGTGCGGTGCAGAGACACACCCTACCCGTTGTTCACAGCTTCATGCGGCACGTCCAAGACAACGCGGCCATGAGCGTGCGCAACGCCATCGATCATCTGCACCCCGGCGAATTCCGCTACGAGATGGATAGCGGACAAGTCATTGCCGTGCGTATCGACATTGATCATAAGACAAAGAGCGCGCGGATCGACTTCACCGGCACGTCTGCACAGGACCCTCACAACTTCAACGCTCCACGCGCCGTTTGCCTGGCGGCTGTGCTGTACGTCTTCCGCACGCTGATCGACCGCCCGATCCCACTCAACGAAGGGTGTCTGGAGCCGTTGGAGGTAATCATTCCACCTGGCTCAATGTTGGATCCCGCTCCTCCCGCTGCCGTAGCGGCCGGAAACGTCGAAACCTCCCAATGCATCGTGGATGCGTTGTATGGAGCTCTGGGCGTACTCGCCGCCTCCCAGGGCACGATGAACAACCTGACATTCGGTGACAGTCGCCTGCAGTACTACGAAACGATCGCAGGCGGCGCCGGCGCGGGGCCCGATTTCGAAGGGTGCGACGCCGTGCAGACCCACATGACCAACTCGCGACTTACCGACCCGGAAATCCTCGAGTCGAAGTTTCCCGTGCTCGTACGTGAGTTCTCAGTGCGCAGAGAATCCGGCGGCCGCGGCCTCCACCGGGGCGGCGATGGAACCGTGAGGCGCCTGGAGTTCAGGGCGCCCATGTCAGGCGCGTTGTTGGCCAATCATCGGCGCATTGCACCATTCGGCTTGAATGGCGGTACCACCGGCTCACCGGGCACGGGTTCGATCCGACGTACCTCAGGCGAGGTAGAGCATTTGGCCGCTACCGCGCGCTTCGATGTAGAACCCGGCGATGAATTGACGATTGAGACGCCAGGCGGTGGGGGCTACGGGAAGAGCCCGTGATGGCCGGCGCTGCCGACGGCACACTGCTATCGGAATTGACCTACCCTCGCAGGATAGCCGTCTCGATTTCCCATTCCACCCGATGTTTGGACGTGGCCAGCCGGTTAACAGAGACCGGCCTGACCCTGCTTGACCCTGGGTGATGGGTCACCATCCAGGTATCGAACTCACCCGGCTTACTCGTTGCGAACCCGTACAGCAGGTTGAACTTACCTTCCGCCACGGTCTGCTCGCGGTTGACTCGATCGTCGGCTATGGCGAAATGACTCTCATCGGGAGAAGTCCCCACGAAAGCACCCTGCTCAGCCAACGCTTCCAAAAACGCATCGATTAACGTTCGCGCGCGCTCCCACGTCGACGGAATGTTCGGCTCCAGCAGAACCCATCGCGTCCCCTGCTCGATACTGGACGCAACGAAGAGAGCCAACCGGCGCGCCGACAAATACTTCCAATCGGAAGCCCCTACGCCCCCCGCCGCCAGTGTGCGCGGACTCAAGCCCTGCCGAACATTCGAGCGCGACGACACCAGCGTATTCACACCAGCCTGCGACAACCGCAGGCGCTCCTGGTCAGAGACGACGGCTGCCGGTCGCAACCCCGGCCGCAGGAAAGACTCCTCGCTCTCCGTAGCGGCCCACACCGGTGACGTCTCGTCCGAGCGAGCGATCATTCCGGCGGCCGCGCCACAGGAAGCAAACGTCTCCGCGCGACCCCGCAGTCGGTCGAACGACTGAACCCGCGGGAAATACATCACCGCGCTATCGCTGCGGAAAGGCCAGTTGCGAAGCGCCTCGAGCGCCGTTCGCGGTGATATCCATGTCGAGGGCGGGTCAACGATCAGGATCGCATGGCGGTCCCGGCAGAACTTCGCTGCCACCAGCAACGTGCTCAGACCTACGTCGTGCTCACGAGCGAGCGGAGGAATACATAACAAGTTGAAGCCAGGCGTCGCCTGCAACGCGAACATGCCAGTGCTACCGGTGGCAGACCCGATGACGTCATAGTCAGTAAGAGGCGCACCATCGTCACCATCTGGATTGGACACCGCGTAACCGATGGCCGAGCGGCTTCCGCCCATCGCCGAGCGCTCCGGCCGCTTGATCGGCACCGGCCCATGGACCCGCGCAAGATGCGATTCCAAAAGGACGTTGGCGACGAACCGCCCAGACTGACCCAGCACTGACAGCCGACGGAAGATCTCCTGGTCCTCGATCAGCTCCGAGCCCGCCGAGCGCACCCGCTGGAGAACCAGGTTGAAGCTGTCAGTATCGCTCTCCGCAATGCCGTCGTAGTCCACCGATGCCCGCAAAAACTCACGCGAGCCCGGGTTCACGCCGATGAGCCTCAGGTTCGACGAGCCCGCCGGCAGCGTGATCGTCGGCGGCCGCGCACCGTTGGCGACCCGTACGACAAATGCACGACGCCCGCCATTCTCGAAAAAGTGATCGATGGCGTATGACACCGGTGCCGGCTGCCACAGGCCGCCGAAGATATGTTGAAAATCGGAGAAGCTGGAGATCGCGACGGCCCGGTTCACGGGACCCTTCAGGGTGCGACCAACAAAGGCCGCAACGGCGGTCGGTACCCGCCCGATCGCGTGCAGCGCTGGTTCTTTGGTTACGTCTTCTAGACCGGACGTGCGGCTATCAGCCGGCGCCAACTTGTTATCCCCATATACGGCGCGGGCGACTGTAGCATAGCCGTTCTATCGCGTCGTTATATTACGACGCGTTGGGGTTGCACCGCTGGTGCCGACTCGTCGGCCTTCTCCGTCTCGCGTTTTACTTCTTCGTCACGCGCGCGCTCGAGATCGTCCTGCTTGCGGGCGATCTCGGCGAGCATGATCTGCAACCACTCCGACAGCGCGGCCATTATTTCGTCCTGCCCTGAGCACCCGTGTCCTGAGTGCCTTTGTCCTGAGCACCCGGGCCGCCCTCCTCGCTGCCGGGCTTGTTCAAAGCCGGATCGCGTTTGCCGTTGCCGGCGGGACGGGTGAGCGCCGGATCACCCTGCGTGCCCGGCGGACCCGGCGCGGTAGCACCGGGCTCAGGAGGTTGCATGTCCGAGATCACCTGCCGGAAAGTGCCTTCATCCATCGGCAGATCGGTGGTGCCATCCCAGGTGGAGCCGTCCGGAATCCGGTTCTGCACTTTGGTTGCAGCGGCCAGTACCTGCTCGAGACTGCCATCCGCCTGAGAGATCGGCACCGGCACACCGCGTGGCGAATGGGAAAGCGTTGAAACCAGCTCCCAGTTCACCTGTTCGTTGTGGCTCTTCAGCTGTTTCTGCAGCGTGGCGGCCAGTGACTTGTTGAGAAGTTTCTTTTGCGCCTTCTTCCAGTCGCGCGGATCGTCCTCGAGAACATCGAACGCCTGCATGTAGAGCTGGCCGTCCTTCCATCCGAACACGAAAGGCTGATTGACCACGCGCACCGAGGTGCCGACGGGAACCATCTCGAACAGTTGGGCGATGTCCTCGGGATACAGCCGGATGCAGCCATGACTCGAGCGCAAGCCGACGCCGGCCGGCTTGTTGGTGCCGTGAATCAGATAGCTCGGCCAGTCCAGGTAGAACGCGTGCCGGCCCAGCGGGTTGTCGGGACCGGGGCCGATGACCGGCTCCAGGATCTCGCCATTCTCTTTGTGCTCCTTCAGCACCGAGACGGGCACCCGCCAGGTCGGATCCTTCTGCCGGCGAACGATCTTCGTCACGCCCTCGGGGGTTGACCAACCCACCTTGCCGATCCCGATGGGATGGGTGATGACCACCTGCGGCTCGCCTTTCTTGTGCGGCGGGAAATAGAAGAGACGCATCGCGGCAATGTTGACCACGACACCCTGCCGCGGCGCATTGGGAAGGATGAACTCGGTCGGTACGACAATCTGCTTGTCGGCCCCGGGCAGCCAGGGATCAACCTTCGGATTGGACCTGAGGATTTCCTCGTAGCCGATGTTGAAGCGCCGGGCGATATCGGTAAGCGTGTCTTCCTTCGTCGTCGTCGTGAGCTGGACCACGCCAACCACTTCCTGATCGGGGGCCAGCTCGAACTTTTGCGTCTCAGTGGGAGCCGCCTCGACCGGGGCCGGCGGCGGCGGCGGGGGCGGCGGCGCCTCCTTCTCCCGTGATTTGAAAAGAGAGCAGGCTACTACGAGCGTGCAGAAAACCGCCGCGGCAGTCGCGCGGAGCGCATTGGGTAGGAACTTCATGGTCTTGCGATTATGGCATCGTCTTCCTGAACGGGGGCTGCGTTCAAAGCAGTACCGGCTGATTGGGCAGCTCATCGGGGCCGGCCCGCCGCCCGGGAAAGTGCCGGGACAACAATCGGCCGACTGCCCGGACCCCCGCTACCGATCCCTCGCCAAAGCGTTTCTCGCGGTAGTGGCGCTCCATCTCCCGGCAGACTCCATCCCACTCTGACTGCGCAATCCGGGCCGCAATTCCCCGGTCGGCCACGATTTCCACGACATGGTCGGCGAGCAGCAGGTAGATGAGCACGCCATTGTTCGCGGCCGTATCCCACACACCCAACTGACCGAAGACCTGCATGGCCCGCTGCCGGGGAGCCAGGTCCTGCACGAGCTCGGCCAGGTCCAGAGCGGTCTCCACCACAAAGCGAATCTCGCCTGCGTGCAGCGACTCGGTCTCGCGAATGGCCGTTTCGATATCGGCGAGCACTCTGGGTGAGAAATGGCGGCGGGTGGTCCAGCGCGTGAAGAAGATGTGACGCAGAAATCGGCCGGCGTTCATGCTCGGAATTACCAACGGCCAGAGGCGCCGCCGCCGTTGAATCCACCGCCACCCCCGCTGAATCCGCCACCTCCTGTGAAGCCACCACCGCCGCTGCCGAAACCACCTCCCCAGCCGCCCGCGCGTGGATAGCTCGACCACATTCCACCACCCGAGAAGCCCGAGATGAGGCAGAACAGGAAGGCAATCAGGGCGGCGATCAGTGCGATGAAAATCGCCTGCCCCACGAGGTACACCACGACGCCGGTGGCAGCTCCCGCAATCACTGCGCCAAGCCCGCGGCCAAACAGCGAGCGCAACACGACTGACCCGAAGAACACGGCAACGAACAGGAATGGCACGAGATGGGACAGGCCGCGAACGGAGTGGCCCTGCCACCCGAGATCGGGCGCGGGCAGCGGCTCCCCATCGATGACCCGGATCATCTGGTCCAGGCCCGCGTTGATGCCGCCATAGAAATCCCCTTGGCGTAACAGCGGAATGACGGTTTCGGAAATGATGCGGTGGGCGGTTAGGTCAGTCAGCACACCCTCCAGCCCCTTGCCGACCTCGATGCGCAGGTCCCGGTCGTTCTTCGCGACCAGCAGCAAGGCGCCATCGTCGATCTTCTGGCGCCCAAGCTTCCATTGATCGACGACGCGGATCGAATACTGGGAGATCTCCTCGGGCTCGGTCGTCGGCACCACCAGGACCGCAATCTGCGCGCCCTTGCGAGCCTCAAAAGCAGAAAGCTTCTCCTCGAGCATCGACTGCTGCTCGGCCGTCAACGTACCCGTGAGGTCGGTGACCCGGGCGGCGAGCTTCGGAATGGGCTGGCCCGTACCGGGCTGCAGACTCTGGGCGAAGGCGGTGGTAGCCAGGCTCGCCGCGAGCAGCGCCAGTGCGGTCAGTACGCGCAGGAGCACGGATGTCACTTGGGGACTGGCTGCCTCGCGCCGGCCCCTGCATCTGTACCCGCGCTACCCGCGCCGGACGGCGCGGGTAGCGCGGGGGAGCGCGCGGGTGTATCTCCGAAATCTACCGTGGGCGGCGCCGCAATGGCCTGCTCGTTCGCCACCGTGAAATTCGGCTTCACCTGGAAATCAAACATCTTCGCCGTGAGGTTGGTCGGAAAGGCGCGCACCGTCGTGTTGAAGTTGCGCACGGCATCGATGTAGCGCTGGCGGGCGATGGCGATCCGGTTCTCGGTGCCCTCGAGCTGCGCCTGCAGGTCGCGGAAATTCTCGTTCGACTTCAGATCCGGGTAGGCCTCGGCGACCGCGATCAGCCGCTTGAGCGAGCTGCCCAGCTCATTCTGCGCAGCCTGGAATTTGGCAAACGCCTCAGGATTGTTGAGCAGATCCGGCGTCAGTTGAATGGCGCCGGCCGCCTGCGCGCGCGCCTGGGTCACGCCGATCAGCACCTGTTGCTCCTGGTTGGCGTAACCCTTCACGGTCCGCACCAGATTGGGAATCAGATCGGCGCGGCGCTGGTACTGGTTGACCACCTCCGACCAGGAGGCCTTCACATCCTCGTCCTGCCGCGTGAGCTGGCTATAGCCGCAACCCGAGAGTCCCGCTGCCAAAATCACAAGGAAAGCAAGGGACCATGCACGCATCGGCATCTCCTCGACGATTCTTTTGATTTCAAGGGCCCCGCCAAGCGGACTGGGCCACCGCGGTCAGGCGCCGCAGCAATTGTCACACGCCGGCGCCCGGTACGGTATTCAATCACAGACGCGACCAATGTCTTCAAGCACGCTGCGCCAGTGGCCAATACCCCCTCGCGCGGGAGGGGATACCACCATTGGAGCGCGTGCCGCATGTCGGGCACCTATAACTACGGCCTGGTGCTGATCTCGATTCTCGTGGCGGTCGTCGTGTCTCACACGGCGCTGCGCCTTGCCGCTCGCGTGGCACGGGCGAAGGGCTCATCGGTTCAGCTTTGGCTGGCCGGCGGCGCGGTCGCAATGGGGACCGGCATCTGGTCGACCCACTTCATCGGCATGCTGGCCTTCACGCTGCCCATCCCCCTCTCGTACGGTCTTACAGCGACGCTTGGTTCGCTCTGTCTCGCGATTTTCACTTCCGGATTCGCGCTGCAGCTCGCAAGCAAGCCGCAGGCCAGCAAGGTGCGCCTGGCCAGCGGAGCGTTAGTCATGGGCGCGGGCATCTGCGCGATGCACTACGTGGGCATGACTGCGATTCAAGTCGTTCCCATGATCCGGTACGAGCCGGGTCTCGTAGCAGCATCGGCAGCGGTTGCCATCGCCGCTTCATTCGTAGCGTTATGGCTGTTCACCAACCTCGGCACGCAGGACACCTGGAAGATGCGCGCCGCTCGCAGCGGCGCCGCATTTGTAATGGGGTTGGCCATCAGTGGAATGCATTACACCGGCATGGCTGCCGCCCGATTCGCAGCCAACTCATACTGCATCAACGCGGCCGGCGGCGGCATGGACAGCCGCTGGCTGGCACTCGTCATCGCCACTCTGACTCTTGGCCTGCTCGCCGTCACGACCATTCTGTTGGTGTACGACGCGCACCTGGAATCAAACGTCCGCCGCTACAACGAAATGTTGGAAAACGCGAACGCCCGGCTGCGGCATGCTGCGACCCACGATGCACTGACAGGCCTGCCCAATCGCGTACTGCTCGCCGACCGCCTGCGGCAGGCGACCCAGCGAGCTGCCCGGCACCAGGGGCGCTTTGCGGTTCTGGTCGTGGACCTCGACCGCTTCAAGGCAATCAACGACTCGCTCGGTCACATCGCAGGCGATGAGTTGCTGCAGGAAGTTGCCCAGCGACTCTCCAGGCTGCTGCGCAAGGACGACAGCCTCGCGCGGCTCGGAGGCGATGAGTTCGTCATGCTGATTCATGAGGTGTCCTCACCGCAGGATGCGGAAGAGGTCGCGCGCAAAGTACTGAGTCAGGTTGCGCTGCCGGTTCAACTCGCTGGACTCGACGTACACGTTTCGCCGAGCGTGGGTATCTGCCTCTGTCCGGATGACGGCGCTGATTCGGAGACGTTGCTCCAACATGCCGACGCGGCCATGTATCACGCGAAGAAAAAGGGGCGCAACACGTTCCAGTTCTTCGTACCTGCCATGAATGCGTTTGCCCGTGAACGGCTCGAGCTCGAAACCGGACTGCGCAACGCGCTGGCGCAGCGCGAGTTCGAGTTGCATTACCAGCCCAAGGTGGACATCGCCACGGGGCGTATCGAAAGCGCCGAGGCATTGATCCGCTGGCGTCATCCCAAGCGCGGATTGATTCCACCGGGCGGTTTCATCCCGCTGGCCGAAGAAACCGGCCTCATTGTGCCGCTGGGAGAATGGGTGCTGTACGAGGCGTGCCGCCAGGCCCGTGCATGGCAGGCCGAAGGTCTGCACCTGCGCATGGCGGTCAATCTGTCGGCACGTCAGTTCCGACAGGACAGCTTGATTGATACTGTGCGCGGTGCGCTGACTGCGGCCGGGTTGGAGCCGCGCTACCTCGAGCTCGAATTGACCGAGAGCGCGGTCATGCAGGACGCGGAAATCTCGGTGCAGATCATGCGCAAGCTGAGCGAGGCCGGCCTGCGCATCTCGGTTGATGATTTCGGCACCGGCTACTCGAGCCTGAGTTATCTACGGCGGTTGCCTCTGGACAAACTCAAGATCGACCGCTCGTTCATTCGCGAGATCGTCACGAGCCGCGACGATGCCGAGATCGTGCGCGCCATAGTGACATTGGCGCACAGCCTGCACCTCAAGGTCATTGCCGAAGGTGTGGAAACAGCAGAACAACTCACCTTCCTGCGCTCGCTGGGATGCGACCAGTACCAGGGCTTCCACTGCAGCCCACCCCTGCCGCCGGCCGAGTTCATCGCCCTGCTCCCCCACCGCCCCATCGACGAATCCAAACGTGTGCCCCCCGCCTTGGAGGACACGATGATCAGCCGCGTGTTGCGCAAGGTGTAAAAAAAGCCCAGGGTTTGACGCCTGGGCTTTGAAGGGCGGACTTTCGATGAAGGGAAGGAAGTCCGCTAGGGGATATCGGCAAGAAATCTGTGCAATAAATCAGTGCAACCGGGCCCAGTGAAGTATCTTGATGTCATCCGAGTCCAGGTCGAAACTCTGCGCCAACAGCGCTCGCAGCTCCTTCGTACCGCCGACATGCTCCAGCGGATGCCGCAACTCGACGACACCACTCCACTCGTTCGCATTGGCGGCTGTTTGAGCCTTGGCCCGTGCTGTTACGAAGTGGGTGTAGTACTTGGTAGCCACGGTTAAAGATTAGTTGGGGTGCGCCGCGGTCGTCCGTGAAATGGGCCACAGAACATCGCCCTGATTTGTCAAATTCTATTCACCATAATCCAGTGCATTGATCCGATGGGACGATACCGACCTCCACAAGCGCCAGGCTCTCAATACATCACTCCCGAAGGCGCCAAGCGCCTTCAGGACGAGCTGGACGAGCTCTGGAAGCACGAACGTCCGAAGGTGACTCAGGCCGTGTCCGAGGCGGCAGCGCAGGGCGACCGTTCGGAAAACGCGGAGTACACGTACGGCAAGCGACGGCTGCGGGAGATCGACAGCCGCGTGCGCTTCCTACGCAAGCGGCTGGATGGGATGATCGTAGTTGACGGACCACCGTCAGACCCAAAGCGCGTTTTCTTCGGCGCCTGGGTGACGCTCGAGTCGGAGGACGGGACCGAATCCTCTTATCGGATTGTCGGTCCCGACGAGTTCGACATGGCGCCCGCCTATATCAGTATGGATTCGCCTCTGGGGCGTGCGCTGATGCGCAGGTCACTCGATGACGAGGTAACAGTGGAGCTGCCCGGAGGCGCGCGGAAATTCGTGATCGTCGAGATCACGTACCGCGCGCGCGCCTGACGGGGCCCCGGGCGCCGCGTTGGCGCGCGCCCTTGTGCTACCAGAGTACCCGGACGTTCTTGAACTGCCAGGGATCGGTCTTGTCGAGATCCTCGGGGAACAGGCGCTCCCGCTCATGGAGCGGCGTCCAGTCTGTGTACTGACCCACCTGGGGACCCAGATACGGTGTACAGATCTCCAGGTTGCGCCGGAAATCGATCTCGTCGGGCTCAACCAACCCGCAGTTTGGATTCTCCATCGCCCAAACCACACCGGACAACACCGCAGCCGTGACCTGCAGGCTGGTGGCATTGTTGTACGGAGCGAGCTTCCGCGCTTCGTCAATGGAGAGCTGGGAACCATACCAGTAGGCGTTCTTCTTGTGCCCGGCGAGTAATACGCCGAGCTCGTCGATGCCGCCCTTCGAGATCTCGTCCATGAGAATACGCTGCCGCTCCTGCTGCACGTAGTTGCGTCCCAGCAGCTCATGGATGGAAATCACAGCCGAATCACACGGGTGATAGGCGTAGTGCACGGTCGGCCGATAGGCAACCTGGGAGCCTTCCCTCACGGTGTAGTAATCCGCCATGGAAATCGACTCGCCATGGGTAATGCAAAACCCATGGAAATGACCCGCACGCGGTGTCCAGGTGCGCACCCGTGTCGCCGCGCCCGGCTGCATGAGATAGATGGCCGCCATGCAGCCGAAGTCATGCCGCTTGCCGTCGCGCGGGAAGTTCTTCTCGTGCGAGCCCCAACCCATCTCGCTCGGCTGACAACCCTCGCCAACGAATCCGTCGATCGACCAGGTGTTGACGAACTCGCCCGGCTGCTTGGGGACGGTAGTCACCTGGTTGTCGCGTTCGGCGATGTGCATCACCTTGACACCGAGCTGACGAGCGAGCTCGCCCCACTCCGCCCGCGACTTCGGATTCCCGGAGTCCACACCGGTATCGGCCGCAATGTTGAGTAGCGCCTGCTTCGCGAAGTGCGAGACCAGCCCCGGGTTTGCGCCATGGGTGACCACGGCCGTCGGAGCCCGGGTGTTGCCTGGACGCAGGGCCAGCGCTTCCTCGCGGAGCGCGTAGTTTGTCCGCCGTGCGGCAGGAACGGTTGGATCGGTGTAGCCACCCGGCCACGGCTCGATGCACGTGTCGAGGTACATCGCGCCTCTTTCCCAGCAAAGCTTGATGAGCGCAATGCTGGCAACCTCAACAGACACGTTCAGCAGGAAATCTCCGCGGCCCAGCAGCGGAGTCAGAATGCGGCGATGATTCTCCCGCGTAAGGGTTTCCTTGACGAACTTGATGCCGTACTTCTCGGCCTCTTCGCGGCCTCTGTCAGCAGCCGTAACGATCGTGATGCGATCCGGTGATATGCCGATATGCCGCAGGAGGAGGGGCAACACGCCTTGCCCGATGCTGCCAAAACCGACGATTAGAATCCGCCCCGGGAAATCGACGTAAACCTTGTGATTGCTCATGATGCTCCGATGCCGTCTTTAAACTGCAAATGCGCCCGCGGCGCACTTGCGCACGCTGTCAAATTATCGCCGCCAGTGTGGCGGGTAGGTGCGATCGTAGCCGGGAAGTGCCTCCACGCGCTCGACCCATCGACCGAGCGCGGGATAATTGACCTCCACGGGCAGGAACCGGGATGCCAACTCGCGCGCCTCGGGGCGCTCGAGCGCCCGCCGCAGCAACTGAAACCCGGGAAATATGACCATGTCTACCGCTGAGAAGCTTTCTCCCACCACCCAGTCGGATTTTGACAGCCGCGCTTCGATTGTGCGCGCCTCGCTCGCGGCATGATGCATCGCCGTTGTCACCTCCTCGCTGCCGAGATTCGCTTTGCCGAATACGGCGTTGAGGATGGTGCTGACGTGCGGCTCGATGTAAGCCTGATATTCGCAGATCACCCGCATGATGGTGCCCGCTTCCTCCGGGGTACGGCCGAAGATAGGCGGCTCGGGATACTTCAAATCCAGGTAGTACAGCACCGCCAGCGACTCGAAACACACGTAGTCGCCGTCCTTGAGCACTGGAACTTTGCCGCGCCAGTTGAGCGCGAGCATCTGCGGCGACTTATGCTCCTGCTTGGAAAACTGCAGCACGTGGCTCGTATAGGCCAGCCGCTTGTATTCGAGCGCCAGCAGTACCCGCCAGGAGTAAGGACTGCCGCTGCCCCAGTAAACGTCGATCGCCATCGTTGTCTCGCTCGAAAATCCTGATGTGATTGTAACGACAACAGGAGAAGGCAGAAAATTAACCTGAGGAAACCACCCGATGTATACGACGTTAATTGAGCCTCAGGCGCTGGCCTCCCACCTCAGCGACACTGATTGGGCCGTCCTGGATTGCCGATTTGAGCTGGGACGCCCCGAATCGGGCGTGCGCGCCTACGCGCAAGAGCACATACCGAACGCAATCTACGCGCACTTGGATAACGATCTCTCCAGCCCTGTCACTCCAACCAGCGGCCGACATCCACTGCCCATGCTGGACGTATTCGTCACCACGCTTGGCCGCTGGGGAATAGACGAAAACGTGCAGGTAGTTGCGTACGACCAAGGGAATGGCGCCTATGCATCGAGGTTGTGGTGGCTGCTGCGTTGGGTCGGCCACGGTCGCGTAGCAGTCCTGAACGGCGGCTTCGCTGCCTGGCAGCAAGCCGGACTACCGGTCAGTAAACAACCCGGTGTCAGGCAACTGCGCGGCTTCACCCCGCGTCAAGGGCAGAGAAATTTCGGGAGTGTCGTCGCAACGGCCGAGCTGCAGAAGCTTGTGGCAGACGGGCAATTCGTCACCAGCCAGCGCACGCTGATCGACGCACGCACCGCGGACCGCTTCGCAGGCCAGAACGAGACCATCGATCCCGTCGCCGGCCACGTCCCGGGCGCAATCAATCATCCCTTCGCGCATAACCTGGATGCGGAGGGACGTTTCTTGCCAGCGCAGACGCTGCGCTCCAAATGGCTCGAAACCTTGCGGGGCCAGGCACCTGCAACCGCAATCGCGATGTGCGGCTCAGGTGTGACCGCGTGTCACAACCTGCTGGCGCTCGAGGTCGCCGGTCTTCCCGGCGCGCAGCTCTACGCTGGCTCCTGGAGCGAATGGATTCGCGATGCGGCGCGTCCGACCGAGCGGCCAGCGAGGGAATCCCCAGCGGGGACGACCGAGCCACCGCACGAGTAAAGTTGCCGCCGGAGCCGGGCAGGTAAAGCCTCAGCACGCGCCGCGCGCGCGCCGGTCATACATTTTTGCTATCTTTTGTGGTTTTGGGAAACTCAACGCGCGTGGCTTCCGACCCTAAAATCCCTCCCAACAGCGCCACCGGCAACGGCGGCACCCGCAAGTACAACCCCGCCCAGCCCTGGAGGGTCGAAGACTCCCAGGAGCTCTACCTGGTCAACGCCTGGGGCAAAGGCTACTTCTCGATCAACGATGCCGGCCACGTGGTCGTACGCCCCGATACGCAGCCGGGCAACGAAATCGATCTCTACGACGTGGTGGAAGGGCTCAAGGCCCGCGACCTGACGACCCCGGTCGTCGTGCGGCTTTCGGACATCCTCGCGCACCGGCTGAAGCACATGCATGCCGCGTTCTCGCAGGCGATCGCGGAGAACGATTACAAGAATCGCTACGCTGCCGTGTTCCCGATCAAGGTCAATCAGCAGCGCCTCGTCGTCGAGGAGGTCTACCGCTACGGCCGTGAGTTTGGATTCGGCCTGGAGGCCGGCTCGAAGCCCGAGCTGCTCGCCGTCATGGCCATGACGGAGAACACCTCGGACCGCCTGATTGTCTGCAACGGCTTCAAGGACGACAGCTACATCGAGGCGGTGACGCTTGCGACGAAGCTGGGCCGGACCATCATCCCGGTCGTCGAGAACTTCGACGAGCTCGGCTTGATCCTCAAGCACGCACACTCCTATGGAGTGCGGCCGCGAATCGGGGTGCGCGTGAAGCTGTTCAGCGAAGGCTCGGGCCGGTGGCGCGACTCGGCCGGCGAGAAGTCGAAGTTTGGACTGTTCGTCACCGAGATCCTCGAGCTGTTCAACATTCTCAAATCCCACGACATGCTCGACTGCCTGCAGTTGGTGCACTGCCATCCGGGCAGCCAGTTGCAGGACATCCGCCGGGTGAAGGATGCCATCAACGAGTTGGCGCACGTCTACGCGGAACTCAAGCTGATGGGCGCGGGCCTGCAATACATCGACGTTGGCGGCGGCCTGGGCGTCGACTACGACGGTAGCGGAACCAACTTCTCATCGTCGATGAACTACACGCTCAACGAATACGCAAGCGATGTCGTGTACCGGGTGGCAAGCGTGTGCAACGCCCGCAACATCCCGCACCCGATGATCATCAGCGAGTCCGGGCGCGCCGTGGCGGCCTATCACAGCGTGTTGATTTTCGATGCGTTGGGCTCATCGGCGCTCGACAAGTTCCAGGTCACGGGCAACGAGGCCGACGAGTACCGTGGCGCGCAGGAGCTGCCCGCCCCCGTCAAGGACCTGTCCCTGGCCTATCGCTCGGTGAGCGAGCGGCGGCTCGTGGAGTGCTATCACGATGCCCTCACCGCCCGTGAGCAGGTTCTGCAGATGTTCAATCTGGGCCTGCTGTCGCTCGAGTTCCGGGCGATGGCCGAGCGGTTGTACTGGGCGACCTGTGCGAAGATCCGCGATGCCTGCCGCAAGCTCGACCGGCTGCCGGAAGAGCTCGAGGACCTGGAGGCCATTCTTTCCGACACGTACTTCTGCAACTTCTCGGTATTCCAATCGCTGCCCGACAGCTGGGCCATCGATCAGCTGTTTCCGATCATGCCCATCCATCGGCTCGACGAGCGCCCGACCCGGACCGGCGTGCTGGCTGACATAACGTGCGACTCGGACGGCAAGATCGATCGTTTCGTTTCACTGCGTGACGTCAAACGAACCCTCGAGCTGCACGAGCTCAGGGATGGCGAGAAATATTATCTGGCCGCCTTCCTGGTCGGGGCCTACCAGGAAACCCTCGGCGATCTGCACAACCTGTTCGGTGACACCCACGTGGTGCACATCCGGCTGCACGACGAGGGCGGCTGGTGGATCGAGGAGATCGTGAAGGGTGATACCGCCAACAAGGTGCTGGAGTACATGGAATACGACGTCGCCGAGCTGGCCCCCGCCCTGTCGCGCGACTGCGAGCGGGCGATCCGCGACGGGCGCATGACCATCGCCGAAACCCAGAAACTCAAGCGCTTCTACGAAGGCGAGCTCGACGGGTACTCCTACCTGGAGCCCGCCGGACCGTAGCCTGTAGTGGGCCCGTAGTGGGCCCGCAGTGGCGGCTGCCCCACACCAAATACGCTGAATTCGCCGCGGCTCCTGGCCCGGTGTTTGCTTCCCGCAAACACCGGTAGTAGCATCCTGTTACGTTCGTGTTCACCTTAGGATGAGGATGCTTCGAGCGTGTTGGTTGTTAGTTACGCTGCGGACTTCTCATTCTTGGACGAACGAAGGTGCAGACCGCCCGCGGGTTTGCGGTTCGATCCTTCAGGAGAGAGACTTTTCGGCATGACGACGCTCTACGTGGGCAACCTGCCCTTCAACGCCACCGAGGCGGACGTGAAGGCTCTGTTCGAACGTCACGGCAAGGTGGATTCAGTCAAGCTGATCAACGACCGGGAAACCGGCAAGCCGCGTGGCTTCGGCTTCGTCGACATGGCGCCAAACGAGGCGCAGGCCGCCATCCAGGCCCTCAACGGGTTCCAGATGAACGGCCGGCCGCTGCGTGTCAACGAAGCCCAGGAGCGGCCTCAGCGGCCGCGCCAAGGTGGAGGCCCTTTCCGCCGCTGAGGGCGCAAGCCGCGGTCTTGCCGCCGGCGAATGACCCCGCTTCGTGCGGGGTTTTTTTATAGTACGCTCGCCTTCGCCATGCTCACGAACAAGAAACTTCATTCCGTCATGCTGGCGGCAACCCTGGCTGTGATGGCGAGTTGCTCGACGACCAGCACCCGCGAGACCACCGCGCTGGCACTCGACAAGATCCTCGCCGGCAGCCAGCGCTCAGCCGAAAACACGGCCCGTGACCGTTACCGGCATCCGAAGGAGACGCTGCTTTTCTTTGGCATACGCCCGGAGATGCGCGTCCTGGAGGTATGGCCCGAGCCGGGTTGGTACTCGGAAATCATCGCTCCACTGGTGCGGGAACATGGCAAGTATTACGCGGCGGTGAATGCCGCGGACCCGCAGAGCAAGTATGTAACGGAGCGCCTGTCGGATTACCAACGGAAGCTGGCCTCGCAACCTGACGTATACAGTGGAGTAGAGGTCGTCACCTTCCCGACTGACGGGGGTGATGTCGTGCCTCCCGGCTCGCTCGATATGATCGTGACGTTCCGCAACATTCACAACTGGATGGCGCGGGATACCGCGGAGCAGGCCTTTGCTACTGCGTACAAGGCGCTCAAACCCGGCGGCGTGCTCGGTGTCGTGGAGCATCGCGGCAATTCTGCCGCGCCCCAGGATCCGAAAGCCAAGAGTGGCTACGTGAACGAGGATTACGCGATCCGCCTCATCGAGGGGCAGGGCTTCAGGCTGGTGGGTGAATCGCAGGTCAACGCGAATCCGCAGGATACGAAGGACTACGAGCAGGGAGTATGGACCCTGCCGCCGACATACCGGCTGGGTGACAAGGACCGGGACCGCTACGCCGCGATCGGCGAGAGCGACCGGTTCACCCTGAAGTTCATCAAACCCAAGCGCTGATCCTCACCACATGTCTTTCATGCGGGCCGTTATGTCGAGGGTCGACTCTCCGCTGCTTTGCAGTGCAACATCGGCCGTTCCCAGGCTGGAGCCCTGGAACGTCGTGGCCTCCAGCGTCTTCAATACCCTTTCCGTCAGAAACCGGCTGCGGCCCCCGTACACGTGCGCATCGCCCTGGCGCGACTGGGCGGTCAGATGGAACTTCAGCGGCGCGATCAGCATCAGGTCGTTCTGCGCCCGGGTGAGCGCGACATACAACAACCGGCGCTCCTCCTCGATCAACTCCGCCTTGCCCGTTGCAAACTCCGACGGGAAGCTGCCGTCCACCACGTTGAGCAGATAGACGGTATCCCACTCCATCCCCTTGGCGGAGTGGATGGTCGTGAGTGTCAGGTAATCCTCATCGAGTACCGGACTTCCAGCCAGATCGCTGGTGGCATTCGGCGGATCGAGCGTGAGCTCCGTGAGGAAGCGTTCCCGCGAAGGATATTGACCCGACAGCAGCTCGAGCTGGTCCAGATCGCCGAGGCGCGTATGAAAGTGCTCGTAGATGCGCTCGAAATGCGGTTTGTACCACTCGCGCGCCATATGCAATTGGCCTGGCCACTCCCGTCCCGGCTCGGCCAGGGCCAGCAGCAGCTCGGTCAGCTTTTCGCATCCATGTTTGGACGGTGCGGGCGCTGCGAAGCTCTTCAGCGCCGCAAATGAAAAGCCACTGGCTTCGACGTGCTCCACTGCCTTGCGCGCGTTCGCCGGGCCCATGCCCGGAAGCAGCTGCAGGGCGCGGAACGCGGCGAGCGAGTTACGCGGGTTGTCGGCCCAGCGCAGCAGCGCCATCAGATCCTTGATGTGCCCGGCCTCGAGGAACTTCAGACCGCCATATTTCGTGTAGGGAATTTTGCGCTTACCGAGTTCCACTTCGAGGACGTCGCTGTGGCTCGAGCTGCGGAACAACACTGCCTGACGGCGCAGCGGCACATTGGCTTCGCGGCGCCTGAGAATTTCCGCGCAGACGTACTCCGCCTGGGTCTGCAACTCATCTACCGTGACGATACGTGCCCGCGCCCCTTTGCCCCGGATGGACAACAGGTGCTTGCGCTGCTGACGCGGCGCCTCCGCCATCAGCGAGTTGGAAACGTCGAGGACTTCCTGGGTGGAGCGGTAGTTCTGCGCCAGCGTGACCACTTCGGCCCGCGGATTGAACCGGTCGGGAAAGCCCAGAATGTTCTCGACGGCGGCCGCGCGGAACGAATAGATGGCCTGGGCATCATCACCGACCACGGCGAGCCCCGAGCCGTCCGGCCGCATGGCGTGCAGGATCTGCGCCTGCAACTTGTTGGTGTCCTGGTATTCGTCCACCAGCACGTGATCGAAGTGGGCACCGACATGTTGAGCCAACCGCGGCTCTGACATCATGACGTGCCAGTAGAGGAGCAGATCGTCGTAGTCGAGTATGGCTGCTCGCTGCTTCTGCTCGACGTACGCCCTGTAGAGGCGGGTCAGATCCGCTTCCCACTGCGCACACCAGGGATACTGCTGCTCGAGGGTCTCCTTGAGCGAGCGCTGTGTGTTCACGCGGTAGGAGTAGATCTGGAGGCAGGTTTCCTTGCGCGGGAAGCGTTGCTCCTTCGCGGCCAGCCCCAACTCCTGGCGCAGACTGTCCATCAGGTCCGCGGAATCCGCCCGGTCCATCACACTGAACTGCGGATCGAGCTTCAGGTGCTTGGCGTAATGACGCAGCAGCCGGTTGCCCACGGAATGAAATGTGCCCGTCCAGCTCAAACGCTGGGTGATGGTCTGACTGACCCCACCCAGAGCCTCGTTGAGCGCCTTCTTCGCGATCTCGTAAGCGCGCCGGCGCATCTCCACCGCCGCTCGCCGCGTAAAAGTGAGCATCAGGATCCGAGCGGGATCCACCCCATGGATCACCAGGTGCGCAACCCGATGTGCGAGCGTATCCGTCTTGCCGGTACCGGCCCCGGCAATGATCAGCAGGGGACCGGACCGGAACCCTTTGTTATCGGGCAGCGGCTCGCCAAAGGTCACCGCCTTGCGTTGCGGTCCGTTCAACTTCTCGAGATGTGACGTGGTCGGCATGGTGCGGCCCGAATATACGAAGCGTCCGGCTGCCTGTCACTGCGCACAGTCACGCCTTTCCAAAAAAACTGAACGGCGCGGAGCGCCACCAGCACTGCGTACCTGGCAAAAGGTGAGACGCATGCGTCGAACCCTTTTGCCAGCGGCCGACGTAGTCGGGCTCCGCCCGGCCAGTGCCGGGCCAAATAAATCAGCGCAGCACGTTACCGTCCGCATCCAGTACTTTCACCTCACCCAGGCTGAGCTTGCGCACGGGCGCCTCGATCACGGCCACATCGCCGACGATGATCCAAGTGAAGGCATCCGGGTGAATGAGCTTGCCCGCCGCGGCCGCGAGATCGGCGGCACTCAAGGAATCCACCTTGCCGACGAACTCGTTCAGATAGTTGTCGGGCAATCCATAGGTCAGGATATCGGCGTAGGAGCTGGCGACCTCGCGCGCGGTCTCGTTGCTGCCGGGAAGGGTCAACACCAGGGCGTCCTTTGCGGCCTTGATTTCCACGCCGGTGGGCTGCCGTGCGCCGACGAGGCCGCGTAACTCCTTCACCGTCTCAGCCAACGACTCGGCGGTCTTGTCAGTCTGCACCATTGCGCTGACCACGAACGGTCGCTGCCCCTTGGCGCTGATGAGATTCGTTCCCGCACCGTAGGACCAGTGCTTGTCCTGGCGCAGGTTCATATTCAGCCGCGAGATGAAGCTGCCACCGAGCACCGTGTTCACCGTCTCGAAGGCGATGTCGTCGGGATCCGAGCGTGGCGGCGCAACCTCGACCCCGAACACGAGTGACTGTTCCGCGCCAGTGCGGTTCACCAGGAAGATCCGCGGTTTCGCAGGCATTGGCACACTGCCCAGCTGCTTCGCCCCCAGCGGTTCGGCTGGCGCGTGCCATCCAGCCAGGCGCTGCTCGAGCAGCGGCGCGATCTGCCGCAGCGTCGTGTCACCCACAATCAGCAGCGTCGAATTGTCCGGCCGCACCCAGCGGTGATAGAACGCGCGCAGCTCATCGACGGTCATGGATTGCACGCTCTGCTCGGAACCGATTCCGGAGAACGGGTTGGAGTACGCATGCCCCTCGCCATAGACAAGCTTCGGGAACAAGCGGGATGCGATGCCTTGCGGCTGCGACTTCTGTTGCTGAATCGCGGCGACCGACTGCGCCTTGAGGCGCTGCAGCTCTTTTTCGGGGAATGTTGGATTGAGCAGGATGTCACTGAACAGCTCGAGTGAGCCCGCGAGTTGCCCGCTGATGGAATTGAGAGAGATGTAGGAGGTGTCCAGGCTCGAGCCGGCGTTGACCTCGGCACCGAGCTCTTCCGCGCGGGCGGCGATCTGCAACGCAGTGCGCGTTTTCGTCCCGTTGCTGATCATTGCGAGGGTGAGATTCGAAGTCCCCGGCTTCGCGAGACTGTCGGCGGCGTGTCCGGCATCGACAATCAGGCTGAGCTGAATGACCGGCACCTCGTGGCGCTCGGCAAGCACCACCTTCAAACCATTGGAAAGAGTGGCGCGCTGCAGGGGCGGGAGCGTCAAGGGCGCCGCACTGCCGACTTCCGGGAGCTTGCTGCGGTCAGCGCCGCTTGCCGCTGCGTGATATTCAGGGAATGGCTGTACGTTGAGTACAAAGACGCCATCGGATAACCATCCGCGGGCGGCATTCTGGACATCGGCGGCCGTTGCATCGCGAAGCCAGTGCAACGTCGTCTTGTAGAAGTCCGGTGATCCACCGTAGAGCTGACTCTCCCCGAGGATGGCGGCCTTGCCACCGGAGCCGTCTATCCGCTCGACCGAGCGAACGAATGATGCATAGGTCGCCGTCTTGATCCTGCTTAGCTCCTCTTTGGTAGGACCTGTCTTCAGGAAGCGGCTGACTTCCTCATCCAACGCTTTTTCCACGACAGCCGGGTCGCCGCCCGGCTTGACCGTGGCAACCAGTTGCAACTGGGACCCGATTTCAAAGGGTCCGATGCCCGCGCTCACGCTCGTGGCCACCTGGTCAGTGTAGACGAGGCGTTTGTACAGACGGCTGTTCTTGCCACCGGCCAGAACTTCACTCGCTATCTGCAGCAGCGTGAAATCGCGAGTGTTGTAGCCCGGGATGTTCCAGGTCTTGTAGATCCGTGACTGCGGCACACGGTCCTGCAGGCTCGCGCGCTTCTCGCCGCTCATCTTGGCAACCCATGCCTCGTTGCGCTTCAGCACGGGTCCTGGGCCGATATCCCCGAAGTAGTGCTCGACCTTCGTGCGCACCTCTTGCGGCTGCACGTCACCCGCAATTACCAACACCGCGTTGGCGGCTCCGTAGTATGTCCGGAACCAGTTTTTGACATCCTCCAGGGAGGCCGCGCTGAGATCCTCCATCGACCCGATGGTGGTCCACGAGTACGGATGACCAGCCGGATAAGTGCTCGCCGCGATCAGTTCATCAACCTTGCCGTAAGGACGGTTCTGTCCTTGCCGCTTTTCGTTCTGCACGACGCCCCGCTGCTCGTCGAGTTTTCCCTGGTCGATGGCCCCCAGCAGATGCCCCATGCGGTCGGATTCGAGCCACAGCGCGGTATCGAGCGCATTGACAGGCACGTTCTCGAAGTACGTGGTGCGATCGAGCCACGTGTTGCCGTTCATCTTCGTGGCACCAGCGCTGATCAGTGGCCGGAAGAACTCGTCGTGATGGTTCTCAGTATTCGTGAACATCAGGTGTTCAAACAGGTGCGCGAAGCCTGTACGGCCCGGACGCTCGTCCTTGCTGCCCACGTGATACCAGATGTCCACAGCGACGATCGGCGCCTTGTGATCCTCATGCACGATCAGCGTAAGACCATTCGGCAGAACGTATTTCTGATATGGAATCTCGAGGTCGGCCTGCATATCGGCCTGAGCGTGGGCGACCGCGCCCGCAGCACCGGCCTGTGCGGACATCCACAACGCCACCAGCAAAGTCAGAATAGTGTTTCGCATGACGCAAAGCCTACACGATACGTAAGGCGCTCTCCCGGCAAATCGAGGAACGAATCGCAAGCCGCGACCGGCTCCAGCTGCCCGGCATCCTTGTGACCTGCATGCCGGGCCGGATCATCTGCCCGGCGGAGCAATCTCGAGCGACGCTCTTCCTCATTGGCACTACATAACACCTGGACAATCGTCGGTGCGACCGGCGGCAGCGCGGCGAGCAGCGGCGCTTCGTGCTCGCCGCTGCGGAAGTTGCCTTCGAGGATCAGGCTGTCACCGAGCGCCAGCAGGTCCCGTGTGATCGAGAACATGACAGCGAACGAAATGTTACTCAGCACACGGGAAGGCACGGCCGATCCCAACACGTCCAGCAAGGGTTCCTTGATCGTATCCTTGCAAATGAGGGGCAGCCCGTGACGTTTCGCCAGGTCCCGCGCGAGCGTGGTCTTGCCCGTACCGGGCAAGCCAGTAATGATGATTACGCGAAACTTGCGCATACTCGGCGTGTATGAAACCTGAAAACCAGACTGTTCACTTTCGCGGTCGAGTCATCAAGGTCACCACGGATGACGTCGTCCTTCCCAATGGCCATCGAGAGAAGCTCGAGGTCGTTCACCACCCGGGCGGCGCTGCGGTCCTCGCCCTCGATTCGCAGGGGCGGGTGTGCCTCCTGCGGCAGTACCGATACGTGGCCGGCGGCTGGATATGGGAGCTGCCGGCCGGCAAACTCGAGCCCAACGAGCCGCCGCTGGAGACCGCGAAACGCGAGCTGATCGAAGAGGCCGGGGTCAGCGCTAATCACTGGGAGAGCCTGGGCACCGCCCTGAGCTCGCCGGGGGTGTTCGGCGAGGTCCTGCATCTTTTCCATGCCACGCAGCTGCAGCCGCAGACGACTGCCCATGAACACTCTGAAATCATCGAAATTCACTGGTTCCCGTTTGCTCAGGCGTACGAATGGGCGATGAACGGCGAGATCCGCGATGCCAAGACAATCATTGCGCTGGCCCGGGCATTTGCGCTTGCTGCAGCGCGTAGGCCATCAGGTGCGAATAATCCGTGACGGAACTCTTGGAATCCGTTTTGACCCGCCGAGTATCGTGTTCATACCGGGTGTAACCGGCTATGCAATTAAACGTAATCCATGGCAGATCCAAAGCATCGCTCTACGCGCCCCACCGGGGCCGAACCCAAGGATGGACGCAGGCGCCTGAGCAGGGTCGTTCACGATCACAAAGGCACCGCCATTGTGGAATGGTACGACGCTCCGGGCGACTATGACCGCCCCGTGCTCGAAATCGAGGGCGCGAGGACAGCGCCAAAGCGCGGCTTGAGTACGGGCTCGTTGGAGATTGAGAGCGCAGAAACGCACGATCCGTACATGCGAGGTGCGGAAGGGGACCGCAAGCGCACGCCCGGCCAACGCACAGACCTTCGCAAGCTGTCTGCGTGGATCAAGATGATGCGGTCACTGGAGGAAGCGAAGAAGCGGCGGGACGAGGACGACGAAGACTGACGCCACCCGCGCCGCGCCTACGCCGTGCGCTGAATGTGCGCGAGCTTGCGAGCGTTCGTCAGCCGATAGAACCGTCGCAGTTCCGCCAGCACTTCCACCTGTGACCGTCCCTGCGCGTCGCGCAGCGACTGCTCGAGCCGCGTGCAGAACTTCTGTGCGTAGCGACTCGCCTCGCGGTACAAATTCTCCCGGCCGCCCGCCAGGCGCGAATCAATTCGCGTCCGTTCGAATAACAAACGCAGCAACTCGGCTGGAAACCGATCCGGGAACTGGCGGCGCATGAGCCAGTAGCTGCCCACGTACTTGTCCACCTCCGCCTGCATCTCCAACTCCAGAAGTGACACGGGCTTGTCGTGGCCCGCATTCCAGGCGAGGTATAGGAAATGGCTGACACCCTCGAGCGCCGTCCAATAATCCGCCACATTCCCATCGTGCAGCCGTTCCATCGGATCCGCGCGATCGAGCCGCTGCAGCAGTTCCGGATCGAGGTACAGCGACATCGCGATCTCGCCGGTACCACCCTCTTCCGGCTGGGCGACAATGAGCTCTTCGTCGGTGGGTCCACTGCCGCGCGCGGCAGCGGGCAGGCGATCCCGGTCAGTGACCAGGAAGTCGTACACGTCGTGAGAGATGCTCACGTCATAGATGCCGCCGATCAGATCCTGGAGGCGTTTCAGGATCATGGGGTCAGTGTGCGAACGCCGTTGCGCTCGCGAAGGTCGATGCGCCCGACGCCGTCGGATCCACGCCGAGGCGCTTGAGAATGTCGTAACTGCGGCGGCTGCCGGTTTTCAGCCAGATCTCGTACAGCCTCAGAATGTCCTTGTCCGAATGGGTGTGCGAAGTCTCGCTCACCTCATTCAGCGCATCCACCATCGGTTGAAACTTCTCGGCGAGCTCGCCGAATACATTACCCAGCACCCGGCTTCTTCCCCGTGACAGGGTTTCGGCCAGCGTCGCGTAGGCACGCCCGCCCATGGCAATGTGATAGTCGATGTCGATCAGCTTGCGCGCGAAGCTCTGCGCAAAGAAGCCGGCAATGAAGAGCGAGACGTCTCCGAGCCGCTGCAAGGAGCGATTGCGGTCCGCGGCCGAGGGCGCTTCCAGGGCTTCGGACAGCATGACCACGAGGGGTTTGAGGCGAGTACCTTCCGAGGTCTGCTCGTACAGCGCCTCCGAGCGGGAGAACAGCGTGAGCAGGTTCACGACGTAGTGTTCCGTCTGATCTTCAACCGCCAACTGCTGTTTCTCCAGAGCTCCGTGCAGCTCGTCTTTGAAGAACTCGCGCAGATTGGCAACCGGTACTACACGGGTCGAGGGGTGATCGCTTGGCATACAGCAACGGCCTCCTGACTTTCGCTCTCTCTACTAATAGAACGGCAGAGGGTGCTCAAAGTTCACTCACCTGCCGCCGTTGATTCCGTGATCCATTCCACCAAATTCGCTCACCCCGCGCACGTGCAAAAAGTCATACGCCATTGTAGGAATTTCCAAACCTTGGCAGCGCAGCGGTTAGACTGCTAACAATGAAGGCCAACAGGGTTCCGGTGAGAGACCGGGCCAGGAGAAGCAGGTGGTCGCAGCTTCGCGAATCGGCGCGCGGGCGGGTTTTCTGGGATTTTCTGGCTATCAGTGGCTCGTGATTGCCGCCGCCTGGGCGGGCTGGGGATTCGACGTCTTCGACGCCCTCCTTTTCAACTTCGTCGCGCCAAACTGCGTGCCCGTGCTACTCGGCCTTCAACCCGGGACGCCCGGTGCTCACGAGGCGACAGTCTTCTGGATTGGTGCCATTACCTCAATTTTGCTGGTAGGTTGGGCTACCGGCGGCGTGTTGTTCGGGTGGCTCGCCGATCGGATCGGACGCAAGCAGGCGCTGTTTGCAACGATTGCGGTATACGCCGCCGGTACCGGACTGTGCGCAGCCGCGACCGATATCTGGCAACTCATCGCGTTTCGCACTTTGGCGAGCCTCGGCATCGGGGGTGAGTGGGGAATTGGCGCCGCTCTTGTCGCCGAGACAGTGCCGGACAACAGGCGCGTAGAAGCAGGCGTCATTTTGCAGAGTTCCTCGCCCCTCGGCATCGTCCTGGCGAGTACTGCAAATTACCTGATTGCCGGCGTGTGGTTCGCCTCGACGCCCCAGACTTCGTGGCGGTACGTGTTCCTCGCTGGTCTGGCACCCGTAATTCTCGCGTTGCTCATCAGGATATTTGTACGAGAAAGCACGCAGTGGATGACCGCAGCTAGGCGGGAAAACCCTCCGTCGCCACGCGAATTGTTCAGCGCAGATACCCTGAAGCTGACAATCAGTGGTGTTGCGGTAGCAGTTACGGCTGTCGTCAGTTGGTGGGCATGCAACGCTTTCGTACCCCTGCTCGGCAGTACACTGGCAGGCGAGCACGCCGCGCAGCTGGGCCTGTCCGCGGATGCCACCCGGCTTCTGGCTGAAACGTGGAAAGCGCGCGCCTCCAATGCCTTCAACTTCGGCGGTCTTTTGGGCGCATTCGCTGCCATTCCCCTCAGTCGAACGCTCGGCCGCCGGTCTATGTACGTCGCCTATTTCCTGTATTCCGCACTGATGCTGTTTGTGACGTTCGGTCTGGATCTCGCGCCGTCAACACGGTTGGCGATGCTCTTTTTTGTCGGTGCCGGCGTGTATGGCGTATTCGGCACGTTTCCGTTTTACCTCCCGGAGCTGTTCCCGGCCCGCCTGCGCGCCACCGGCTCGGGTTTCTGCTACAACATCGGCCGCCTGCTCGCGGCAGGCGGTCCGCTGTTCGTCGGCATGGTCTCCGCGCGCGCCGGCGGCTCCAGCGCCGTTCTGAGCGATACGCTGCTCTGGGTCGGCGTGATTCCGCTGGTTGCCGCGCTCACCGCGAAGTACTTCATCGTTGAGACGCGTAACCGGCCGTTGCAGTGAGGTCAGTCAATGGCCTGGTACCCGCCAGCGGCAGGAATGACAGCGACTGAGTGCCGGCAACTGTGTAAATCAGCTCGAAAGGCTGTTTGTCGTTGCTCGAACCAATATCGGCGCGCAGTGGCGCCGCCAGCACCGGGATGGGAAAGCCACGCCACGGCTCGAGCGCCACTGTGGTCAGTCCACGTCCAGGTCCACTGATTCCGGGAGCACGTACCAGTCGCGCGTTTGGGTACGGCCATTGTCGAGAGTCGTTGTCACTGGAATCGCGAGAATGGGCCCGGCCAACATCTGCCGCCCACCCCAGCCGCGCGCCACGGCGGCAATTGCCTGTTCGCGCAGGGCAGTACGCTCACTCACCAAGCCGTGCAGCCACGCCAATGGAATCAGGAGCAACAGCGCCACTGCAACGATTGCGAGCCCCTTCTTGACTGCCGGATTCAAGTTCCACTCCCACTGCACTATTGATTGATTGCGCCCAGGATGGCCACTGGGCGTGGCAATCCCGTGGGAGGGTTGTGGCAAATTATGGCGGCGGCTAAGACGTCACTGCGACCCGGGTCAAATGGCGTTGGCCGGCGGCTCAAGCCTTCAGTTGCACGGCCAGTTCGATACAGTCGCTGACGTCAATGTCCGCGGGACGCACGGCCGCAGGCCATGTCTGGCCCGTTCGATTCATCCACGCAGTCGCCAAGCCGGCAGTGCGGGCGGCTTCGACATCCAGCAGCGGATCGTCACCGACATAAATGACTTGCTGCGGCTCGAGTCGCAGGTCGGCGACCAAGCGCTCGAAACAGCGTCGATCGGGCTTGGCGGCCCCGACGCCGCGGGCGTTCAACGACACACTGAACAAGTCAGCCATCCCGATGCGGGCCAAGTCCGCATTGCCGTTGCTCAGCGTCGCAAGCGCGTAGCGGTCGCGCAGTCTGTGCAGCCCGGGGCGCACATCGGCAAACAGGTCAAGCTGGTTGCGCGCAGCGATGAAGATCTCGAATGCGTGGTCCGCGATGCTCTCGTCGTAACCGCACTCGCGCGCATGCTCCGCCAGTGAAGCAATTCGCAGATACGTAAAATCGTGCGCATTGTGCGGCTCCCGGGCCGCAAGCTGCATCCGGGCAGCACGCATATCGTCCAGCGAGAGCTTCTCGGGAATGCGAGGGCAATTGTCCCGCAGCCATTGCAGCCACTGTTCCTCAGCTCGGGCGAGCACAGGATCGACGTCCCACAGGGTATTATCCAGATCAAACGCAACGGCACGGACAGTGTCCGAAAGGCCCACCATATGTCTGAATTTCACCTCGTGATCGGCAACAAGAACTTCTCCTCCTGGTCATTGCGGCCCTGGCTACTGATGACGCACCTGGGAGTGAAGTTCGGGGAAACCATCCTACCCCTCGACACTCCGAAGTTTAAAGACGAAATCGCGAAGTACAGCTCCGCTGGCCGGGTGCCGGTACTGCTGCACGGCGCACTGGCCATCTGGGACTCCCTCGCCATCTGTGAATACATCGCAGAGGTCACGGGACGGGGGTGGCCTGCGGACCGCACGGCACGCGCCGTGGCGCGCTCAGTGTCCGCCGAGATGCATTCGGGCTTTGCGAACCTCCGCGCGGAGTGGCCAATGAATGCGACGGCTCGGAACCGGCGCACGGCCATGACTCCCGGACTCGAAGCCGACATAGAGCGCATCGAGGAGATCTGGAATGACTGCCGGTCGCGATTCGGCAAGAGCGGGGGTCCCTGGTTGTTCGGTGAGTATTCGATAGCCGATGCCATGTACGCTCCCGTCGTGCTTCGTTTCAACACCTACGGCGCGCCTCTCACCGAGACCGCTCGCTGGTACGTCGCTGCGGCCCTCGAAGATCCTAACCTGCAGAAATGGTTGGTCGCCGCCAAGAGCGAAACGTGGACGGTGACGGGATATGATGTGGGCTTGGTTAAATGATGCGCATCGCTGCCGCAGTGCCTGCCCTGCTTCTGTCGGGCTTGGCTTCACAAGTCTCGTTTGCGCGGGCCACTGCGACCGCGCCCGTGCCGCCCGCGGCCCACTCCGCCCCCGCCCAGATGCGACCCCTCACCGCTGACGACCTCGTCAGGTTAAAGCGCCTTACGGATCCTCAGGTTTCACCAGACGGCCGCTACGTCGCCTTCGTGCTGCGCGAGACGGACATGGAAGCAAATCGGGGCCGCACCGATGTATGGCTGCTGGACCTGACGCAGAAGAATGCAACACCGCGCCGGCTGACGCAGAACGAAGCAAACGACTCGAGCCCGCGTTGGGCACCCGACAGCCGCACGATCTATTTCCTATCGACCCGCGCCGGTCAATCACAGGTGTGGCGATTGTCTCTGGCGGGAGGTGAAGCAGTCCGCGTAACGGACTATCCCCTTGATGTTGGCGCGCTCAAGGTTTCGCCAAAGGGCGATCGCATCGCCATCACCATGGAGGTGTTTCCTGACTGCGGCGATTTGCGTTGCACCCAGGACAAGCTTGCAGCGCTTGACAAGAATAAGGCGACCGGGCGGGTCTACGACCGTCTGTTCATTCGACACTGGGACACCTGGAGCAACGGCACGCGCTCGCACCTGTTTGTTGCGCGCATCAGCGCCGACGGCAAGGCAGACACACCACTCGATGTTTCCAGGTCCCTCGACGCCGATATTCCTTCCAAACCAAATGGCGGTGATGAGGAGTTTGAGTTCAGTCCCGATGGCGCCACCATCGTCTTTTCGGCGCGCATAGCGGGCCGTACAGAGCCGTGGTCAACCAACTTTGACCTGTACCAGTCTCCCGTGGACCATGTAGCGCAGCCCAAGAACCTGACAGCCGCGAATCAGGCCTGGGACACGCAGCCCGTGTTCCTGAAGAACGGCGACCTTGCCTGGCTCGCCATGGACAGACCTGGTTTCGAGGCTGACCGCTTTCACGTGATGTTGCGGGATGCGAAGACTGGCGTGGCGCGGGCGCTCACTCAATCCTGGGACCGCTCCGTGGGCCGCCTCGGTGTAACCGCCGATGGCCGCAGGTTGTTGGCGACAGCCGAGGATGTAGGACAGGTGGCACTATTCTGGATCGACGTTGCCAATGGCACGCCCCACAAGATCGTGGACACCGGGCACGTCAGCAGCTTTGCCGCGGCCGCCGAATCGGTCGTGTTCGCGTGGGAGAATCTGGGTGCGCCCGCCGACCTGTTTGCCGTGTCCGAAAGCCGCGGCACGCCACGCCAGCTGACGAAGGTCAACCAGGAACTGCTCGGCCGCCGCATCCTGAGCGAGTTCGAACAATTCAACTTCAAGGGCGCGAATGACGAGACGGTGTATGGCTACGTGATGAAGCCCCACGGTTTCGAGCCAGGCAGGCATTACCCCATCGCTTTCCTCGTCCACGGCGGGCCGGAGGGTAGTTTCGGGAACTACTGGACCTACCGCTGGAATGCTCAGACATTCGCGGCCAGCGGTTACGCCGTGGTCATGGTCGACTTCCACGGCTCCCACGGTTACGGGCAGGCCTTCACGGATGCGATCAAACATGACTGGGGCGGCAAGCCACTCGTTGACCTGCAGAAGGGCCTGGAGGCAGCCAGCACCCGCTATTCCTGGCTGGACAGTGAGCGGGCCTGTGCCCTGGGCGGCTCCTACGGCGGGTACATGATGAACTGGATCGAAGGCAACTGGCCCGACCGCTTCCGCTGCCTCGTCAACCACGACGGCATCTTCGACAACCGCATGATGTACTACTCCACCGAAGAGTTGTGGTTCGCGGAGTGGGAGAACGGCGGCCCGCAGTATGAGAACCCGCAGGGCTACGAGCAATTCAACCCGGTCAACTTCGTGTCAAAGTGGCGCACCCCGATGTTGGTCGTGCACGGCGAACAGGATTTCCGCGTCCCCTACGACCAGGGGATCGGCGCGTTCACCGCCCTGCAACGGCGTGGAATCGAGAGCCGGTTGTTATTGTTTCCCCACGAGAATCACTGGGTGTTGCAACCTGCCGATTCGGTACAGTGGTATCAGAACGTGCTCGGCTGGCTGGATGCTCACCTTAAGAAATAGTGGACCCGCGCGAATCGCCGGTCACCGGTGGCGATCAGCTCACTGCTCAGTGCCGTGTGATTTGCGGAACCTGTAGAACGGCTCGTCCTGGCGGCCTTGCGCCAGGTGACCCGGCTTGTCAAAGGCAAGCTCCGCGGTCGCGTATTCCACCGGCCCCAACTCGGCGCGGGATTGAATCTGCGTGATGATTCCGGCACCGCCGGCACGCCCGTGGCAGGTCTTGGGGTCATTGCTGCCGACGAAACGTCCTTCGGACGGAGCACTGCGCTTCCAGCGCAGGCTGCAGCCCTTGGTCGAGTGTACGTCCTGCGTCATCAGGCCTTTGAACAGATCGGGATTGAGCTGGCCATTGCGCCAGCGGTTCGGCTCGCTGAGAGTGTAGTCGGTCTGCACGATATCCTTCTTGAGCACACCGAACATCACCACCTTCTGACCGAGAACCCGCTTCGGATCGCCGGCAATACTCTCCTGCACGTAGAAGACGTTCTCACCGATCATGATGGCCTCGATCGGAACGATGTCGAGCGCGAGCGCCTCGTGCGGCGGCTGCACGCCGTGCGCAATGTCAGCCTCTACCTGGGCGGTATTGTCGTAGTGGCCGGGAAACATCACTACCAGCTCCTGCAGAGCGACATCGGGCTTCTCGGTGGTGCTCGCGCACCCGGCCAGGGTAAGGCACGCCACCGCAGCCGCTGCCGCGGCCGCATTGGTCAGATATCCGGACAATCCCTTGGAAGTCATTAGGTGTTATCCATAGTAGGCTCGCCATTCTGCCCGATAGGAAGTTCCCAGCCCCATGATTTTCTCGAGCAGCTCCTCATAACTTACTCCGGCCGCGCGGGCGGATTCTGCGAAATCCTCCGCAGCTTCAAGGTTGGGGTTGGCGTTCGCTTCGAGCACATACACCTGGCCGTCCGGCCTGACGCGGAAGTCCATCCGCGCATAACCTGACAGCCCCAACGCCCGATAGATCCGGCGCGAGAGCTTATCGAGAGTGGCGAGCACGGCAGGCGGCAGGTCTTCGGCAGCCCGCGTCGTGATGCCGTACTTGGCCTGGTAGCGCTTGTCCCACTTCACCTTGCGAGTCGCTATGGCCGGCAGCGATTCGGGCATGGAACCGAACACCATCTCCCAGACGGGCAGGCGCGTCAGCCGGTCGTTGCCCATCACGCCTACATACAACTCGCGGCCCTCGATGAATTCTTCGACGAGCGCATCCGAGCCGACCTGGCTGTGCACGAATTCGATCCGCTCCTTCAGCTTCGCGAGGTCATCGACGACCGATGCCTGGGCGATGCCGAGCGAGGCGTCCTCGACCGTGGATTTCACGAACAGCGGAAACTGCAACTTGCGTGGCACGTGAATCCGCGCCCCACGCGCAAAGACCGCAAACTGGGGTGTTGGAATCCTATGGAACGTCAGCAGCTGCTTGCACAGCGACTTGTCACGCGACAGCAGCAGGCCGCGGGGATTGCAGCCGGTGTACGGCTGGCGCATCAGCTCGAGAAACGCTACTACGTGTTGATCGTAGGTGACGATGCCGTTGAATTCTTCGAGCAGGTTGAAAACCACATCGGGTTTCCAGTCGGCAATCGCGCTGCGCAGCTCCGTGAGACTGTCGAGGACGCCCATGCTGCGGACATCGTGGCCGCCTTTGCGCAGTGTCGTCGTGACGTCGTATTCAGTGCGCCACTCTTCAATTTCCTTGTCAGTGTGACCTTCGAGATTTTCCGGCGGCACCAGGCTCTCGTGCATGACCACGAGCGTGCGCATTTTTTTCATAGCGGGAGGTGCGGAGTCTCGCCTTGAGAATACAAGCGTACGAGCCGTTCGAGCATCCAACGGGAATGCCGGATGGCATCACGCCGGTTGCATTGTACGAACAACTGCAGGGACTCGCTGCGTTCGATCAACATGCGCAGGATCTGGTGGACACTATAACGCTCCATCCCGAGTTCGCGGGCGACGGCATTGACAAGTGGGTTTTTATGAGCGCGCAACAAGGTGGAAGCACGGGCAGCCCCGCGCCGCGGCTTTTGCGCACTGAAGATTCTTTTCAGCAATTCATCCGTCAGGCCGCGACGAATCTGGTTGTTGCGGGCGAGTCTGCGGCGGTAGTGCTCGGCCAGTGTACGCGTGTTGAGGTCGATGGGCTCGATTCGTGACTTGTTGCGCACGGGAGCGGGTTGGCCCCGCACGCTCGCAACCAACTCTTCGACGACGCTCAGCTTGTGGAAGGCGGGCCAATTGGCGTAACTGCGCCGCCAATCGGAATTGGGCTTCAGCCACACCGCGAAGGTTTCCGCGAAATCCTCGGTGGGATGGGCCTGTGCATACCATTCGCCAAGATGATGCACATATCTCCTGCTGCCGGGACGCGCCTTGTACCGATTCGGGTACTGCAGAGAGGCCGGGCCGAAGACCTCCCGCCAACGCTTCCGACGCCGCAATCGGTAGGCGTTGTCGACCGCGTGCCCCGCCTCATGGCGAAGGATGCGCATGAACCACCGCGCATTGCCACCCTCAACCTCACGCATGATATGCCGCTCGAGCTTCTCGAGCCGTGGGTGTGCAAGGTAGAACGGCACGGCAATTCCAGGCACGCCGTCAGGTGAGAACCATTCTTCTGATAGCCAGACGTGAGGACGCACCTGAATGCCTCGTCCTTCGAGCTCTGTATAGAGGCGGTCGACCCTGCGCTTCAGTGGCGAGCGCTCTAGCGACAACTTCAGATCGCAAAACCGCAGCGACAGGAGCTCTTCATCGGATAGCCGCGTCCACGGGAGCGCCTTTCGGCGCTTTCCGGCATTAGAAGAGCGCCTGGCGGAGGCGGCGCGGCTGCGGGCGGCCTGTGCCAACGGAAGTTTTCCTGCTGGTTGTTCTGGTCGGGCGAGCACGGGAAATTACCAAAGTGCTTGCGCCCTGTCTTCGGGCAATAGCTCTTCGTGCTTCGGGCCCATCCTTAGGCGTGCCGAGTGCGCACGGCGAGGCTCGACTGTTCAGCCGCTCAGGCGCTTAGGCTGACCAGCCCATGCGCCAGCAGCCGATCGGCGTAACCTTCTATCAAGTCCTTTTGCATCAGGCCATTGCGCCATGATGGTGGAATCGCACTCATGCCGTAGTGTGCACCGGCGAGCTGCCCGCAGACCGACGCGACTACGTCCGAGTTACCACCAACATTTGCGGCACGCAGCACTGCATCACGAAAATTATCTGTCGAGCCGAATGCCCAGAACGCAGCGGCAAGTGCCCCGGCTGCGGTATTGCTCGTGTGCTCAGCCGCCTCGGTGATCAAAGTGACGTCCGCGAGAATGCGAGCCTTCGGCTGACCGGACAATGCGGCGTTCAGTGCGCGCCCGAGCTGGCGGCAAGCATCGAGCACCGCGGGTGCCTGGCAGGTGGTTCGTGAGGAGTCGGCAGCCTGTTGCAGAGTCGTCTCCAGAGACGCCAGGTAGTAGAGGGCGATCGGAGCGATCCGGGAGAGCGGCTCCGGATCGAGCTGCTCCGGGTCGAATGACCCTGGGAATACGACCCGTCGCCACTTCGCCAGGGCAAGGGAGCGCGCCGTATTTGCAGTAATCCCAAGGCACTGGCCAGTGCAAGACAGGTAACCGTCCTGCTGCCAGCGCCCGTACCTCTGTATCTGATCGCGAGGATCGAACCCGTCGCACTCGAGCAGGCTCTCCGCCAGGCAAAGCGCCATGGCTGTGTCGTCCGACCAAGCACCGCGAGGCAAATCAAACGGCCCGCCACCGATCATGTCCCCCACGGGCGCGAATGATCCTGGCCGACGGAATTGAGTCGCGGCCGCGACAGCGTCCCCCACCGCGAGACCGAATAGCGTGCCTACGAAACGTTCACGTAGCGCGCGCGCGGCCGCCAAGGTACCTGTATCCAACAGTGGGTCTGGATCGCCCGAAGTCTCCGCAGGGCCAGGGACCGCTGGCTGGGCGGGGTGAGCGACATGTGCCGGGATGTCCTGCGGTCTGACGATTGCCGGTGAGGCTGGCATGACGATCGTGGCGGCGACTCGTGTGACGGTCGTCGTCGGGCCGGCCTTGGCGTCAAGGACGACCGCTGCGGCCGGCGCGACGGTGTTGGCCGGCGGGGCGGCTGGCGTGACGGTGTTGGCTGGCAAGCTGCCTGGTGTGCGGGTCGTCGGCTGGACGGGCTGAGCATCACGGTCGGACACCGGAATCGCTCCGGAAGCCTGGCTCGGGGCAGCCGTCTGGCCGCCCGCCAAAGCTTGTCTCACCGCCGAGAATTCATCCGCCTCTCCAGGCGGACTGACGACGGTCGGCAGAATCGGACCAGAGGTAGAACTCGGGCCAGGTGCCTGGCTGTTCCCCAAAGCCTCTCGCACCGCGAAGAATTCATCGTCCTCGGGCGCCAAACTCGGTTCGCGCCGCGGTGTGCCTGTGGAGACCTGGCCCGGCGCTGATGCCTGGCCAACGCCCGCAACATGTCTTGGCGCCGGCGGCTGGTCGGCCGCGGAAGCGTGCCTTGACGCAGGCGCCCGAACGGCCCCGGTCCCCTGCCCCGGTGCAACCGCTTGACCGGTCCCGGCACCCTGCCTGGATGCGGCCGCCTGACCGGCCAAGGCACCCTGCCTCGGCGCGGCCGCTTGGTTGGCCTCTACACCCCTCGGCGCGGGCGCCCCGGGGGGCACGCCATCAGCAGGGCCCAACCTCCGGCTGGACCCCTCTGGAAACTCGCTCGGCCTGGACTGCTGGCCAGCCTGACCAGCAGGGGTGACCGGCGACGCGCGTCCTGTGTGAACCTTGCCAGCTCCCCTTCGGGAGCCATGGTGGCTCCCCGCCTCTGCATCCGTCGCTCGCGCCTGCTGCGAGGCCTTGTCTCGTTCCGCAGCCTCGCGCGCCCTTACCGCGGTCGCAGTCCGGCCGCCACCATTGGGAAAATTCGCCCCCGCGCCCTGGTTGGCCGATGCGCCCTGGTGAGCCAATGCGCCCCGCGCCTGCGCGGCCGCGGCGGCTAGCCCTCCGCCGGCCACATGGCTTGCACCCGGAGTCCTTCCACCTGCGCGTCCCTTGCCTGCCGCAAGATTTTGCATGGCCGCCCGTGCCTGGCCCGCGCCGGTGGCTTGGCGCGCAGCCCGCGACTGAACATCCGCGACAGCGAGCGCTCCCGACCGGGTACCCACGGCCGACATCGGGCCGACACTCGACACCGCAGAGGCGAGCGGATTCATCTCGAATCCGCCATTCTTCAAGCTCGGCTTCCACTCGCGGACGTAGCTCGCCTGCGCCTCGGTTTCCGGGACGAATGCCCAACTCTTCGATCGCTTGCTCTGCTGCCACAGCCGATTGAGCTCATCGAGGGCACCGTCACCTGACAACCCGCGCTCGACCAACAGACAGCCAACCACAGTCCCCGTGCGGCCTATGCCGGCACGACAGTGCACATAGACAGGGCGCCCGGCACGCATCGCGTCGCCAACATACTCGAGTATCTCGGCCATCTGCTCGCGCGAGCCGGGCAGGCCGTGATCTTTGATCGCCTTACGCGTGTATTCGACGTAGAACGGCAGATGGGTGTCGTACCGCGGCAGCTCCGTCGGCTTGGTCAGATCGACAAAACATTCGATGCCGGCGGCCAACAGCTTTTTCAGCCGGTCCTTGGTCTTGTCGCGCGTGGGCCCGCCCGGATGCTCGCCCGCCAGCAACAGCCCGGGAACCACCCAGTAGCAATGTCGCAAGGGCAGGTGTGGCGGTGCGGCTGTAGGCTCGCTCATACCGGCAACCGGGTCCGTGTCAGGCTGAAACAGTCAGTGAGTCGAGCCGGCCCGCAAGCGCAACTTCTTCGCGTTCCGTCATGTGCGGCACGCGCCGTGCATCCAGGCCGGCAAAATCAAACTTGCGCGTGTCGGCCAGGTGCTCGAGCTCGACGTTGCGCAGCGACGAAAAAATGGCCTCCGTGCGCCCAGGAAACTCGCGCTCCCAGTCGGCCAACATCTTCTTGATGGCGACCCGCTGCATATTGTCCTGGGACCCGCACAACTTGCAGGGAATGATGGGAAAGCCGCGGCCGCGCGCGTAGCGCTCGATGTCGCGCTCGGCAACGTAAGCCAACGGCCGGATGACGATGTGACGGCCATCTTCTGACAGGAGCTTCGGCGCCATGGCCTTCAGGCGGCCACCGAAGAACAGGTTGAGAAACAAGGTCTCCACGATGTCGTCGCGGTGGTGACCGAGCGCAACTTTGGTGATGCCATTCTCTGCCGCGAAGCGATACAGCGCGCCGCGCCGCAGCCGCGAGCACAGCCCGCACATGGTGCGCCCCTCGGGAATCACCCGTTTGACGACGCTATAGGTGTCCTGCTCGATGACCCGATATTCGACACCGAGATCCTCGAGATACGCCGGCAACACGTGCGCGGGGAAGTCCGGCTGCTTCTGATCCAGGTTGACGGCGATCAGGTCAAAGTGAACCGGGGCGCTGCGCTTCAAGGACAGCAGGATGTCGAGCAGTGTGTACGAGTCTTTTCCTCCTGACACGCACACCATGACACGATCGCCGGCGCCGATCATGCCGAAGTCCTCGATCGCCTTGCCTACCCGCCCGCGTAGGTGGGCCTGCAGCTTGTGAAAGGTCCGGGAAAGTTTCGCGTCCGCGTCGGCAGCAGTCATAGCAACGATCTTACCAGCCGCCGACCGGGGTTTTCAGGCTGCGGCGACGCTTTGTGCACTCTCCTCCAGGTACTTGGACTCAACATAACGTATAAACGAGACTGCGGACAGAGGCTTACCCGTGGCGCCCTTGAGCAGCTCCTGCACCGGCACCTTGGCACCCAACCCGTGAACGTGGGTCCGCAGCCAACCCAGCAACCCCGAGTACTCGCCCTTCGCCAGCTGTTCATCCAGCTCGGGAACATCCGTGCGCAGCGTTTCGTAGAGCTGCGCGGCGATCACGGCCCCCAACGCATAGGATGGGAAATAACCAAACGATCCAACCGCCCAATGGATGTCCTGTAGACAACCATCGGCATCGTTGGCCGGCCGAATTCCCAACCGTTGCTCCATGCCTGCGTTCCACGCTTCGGGCAGATCACGCACCGCGAGTTCACCGCTCAACAACTGCTTCTCCAACTCGTAGCGCAACATGATGTGCAGCGGGTAAGTCAGCTCGTCGGCGTCCACGCGGATCAGCCCGCGCTTCACCCTTGTCAGGTGCGCATAGACGTTCTCGAGTTCCCACTCGGGGCCACTCACGCCGAAATGTTTCGCCAGCAGCGGCTGGATAGACCGCACGAAGGGGCGGCTCCTGCACAGGATCATCTCGATCAGCAGCGACTGGCTCTCGCCGAGGGCCATTCCACGGTCGCGGCCAACAGGCTGATCACGCCAATCCTGTGGCAACCCGAGGTCGTACAACGCATGGCCTGTTTCGTGAAGTGCGCCGAGCAGGCCAGAGAATGGATCGTTGGGATCCAGGCGCGTCGTGACACGGATGTCGCCCGGAACGCCTTCGGTGAACGGATGCTCGCTCTCATCGAGACGGCCCCGATCGAACGGGAAGCCCATGGATTTCATGACTTCCAGGATCAGCGCCTTCTGCTTGCCCGGCGGGAATTTGCCCGTCAGGGGCGGCAGCACGCGGGTTTCCTGCAATGCGATCGCTTCGCGAATCAGTGACGGCAGACGGCGCGAGAGCGCTTTGAACATCGCGTCGATGTCCGCGGTCGTGATGCCCGGGCTGAATTCATCGACCAGTGCATCGTAGGGGGCGAGGTTCAGCGCCTGCCCGAGCAAGGCGGCTTTGTCACGGACGAGGTGAACGACTTCCTCGAGATGGGGCGCGAATAATTCGAACTTGCCTTGCTGACGCGCTTCCAGCCAGCGGGCTTCGGCGCGCGCGGCAGCTTTCGTCAAGCGTGAGATCAGTGCGACAGGAGTGGCGATGGCGTGGTCGCGTTGCCTGCGCATCTCGCGAAGGTTTGCGACCTGCCAGTCGATGAGGCCCTGGCTATTGGCCTGGGCTCGGTCGAGAAGGCGGGTGATGCGCGGCGCCGTGAGCAGAGCGTGATGCTCGGTCTCGAGCGCCGCGAGCTGTTCACCTCGAACGTCGGCGCTGCCACGCGGCATCATCACCGCAGCATCCCATCGCAACAGCGAGAGGGCGCCGCGGAAGGCATAAAGCCGTTTGAACTCCTGTTCGAGTTGCTTATACGGTGAGGCTGACATTGGTTTGATACTCGGATTCGGATCGCGACCAGCCTAGGCGGGCCCGCTGAATTGCGGTCCGCGAGCTGCACGACGGGGAGTAGTTTACCAGCGGGCCACGGCCAAGCTTGGGGTGCCCGAGTACTTATTCAGCAGAATCAATTACTTAGATGTGCAGGACAGTGATTGACACGCTGCCGGGGGCTCCCACTTTTCATTACATATTCTGGGCCATGGCCGGTAGGGATTTCCACGCCAGCATGGCCCGTTTCCGGTCCTCTCCCCAGTGATACCGACCGAGACTCCCGTCTTTCCGCAACACGGTGTGGCACGGAATCAGCCACGCGACGGGATTCGCACCAACCGCGTTGCCGACAGCGCGCGTGGCCGTGCGACGCCCGACGGCATCAGCGACTTCTGTATAGGTCGTCATTCCGCGCCCTCCCAAATCGATGAGCGCCTGCCACACTTTCAATTGGAAGTTTGTGCCGCTGACGCTCACTTTGAGAGCCGATTTGCCTTCCCCCTGCCAAATCTGACGCGCTATGGAGAGTGCATGAGCGTCGTCCTGCTCCAGGGTGGCGTCCGGCCACTGCTCTTGGAGCGCTCCCACGGCGGACTTTTCTTTTCCGGCCTCGACGAACGCGAGATGACAGACACCGCGCAAGGTCGTCGCCAGGAGCGCACGTCCGAAGGGCGTGTCGGTGAATCCATACCGAATCACCGTACCGCGTCCGAGTAACTTCAGTTCCCCCGGGGTCATCGCATCCAGCGTCACGATGAGATCGTGCAGCCGGCCGGGACCAGACAGTCCGACCGAATAAGCGGCGTCGAGCACCGATGGTTGCGTGAACAGGGCGCCCTTAGCCGCATTACCCGTCACGAACGCCAGGTACTGTTTGGGCGTGACCCCCGCCCAGCGCCGAAATAAGCGATTGAAATGAAACTCGGACAAGCCGGCATGCGCCGCGACGTCCGCCAGGCGCGGCTGCTCCCGGAATTTGTCCTCGATGTAGCGGATCGCACGTGCGATGCGCGCGAAGTCCCGGCCATCTACGAATTTGCCGTTGCCGTTTGCCATGGTGGACATGATATGGAGTCGGTCGCTGCAGGATCGACCCGAATCTTGCGGGACGTCCGCTACACTTGCTCCCGCATGCAAAAGCAAGCTTGGACCTGGACAACGCGGCATCTCCCCCAACCCGCGCGCATGGCACGGTGGGGCCACTTCGGCACGCCCGTGCTGATCTTCCCGACGGCCGGTGGCGACTTCGAAGAAATCGAGCGCTTCCAGTTGATCGCTGCGCTCGGCGGGCTCATTGACGGAGGCCGCATCAAGGCCTACTCCATCGATGGAGTTGCTGTGCACGCCTGGCTGTCCGTCACCACGCCGGGGCAGGACTGTGCACGCATGCAGGATCGATACGACTCCTTTTTATATGAGGACGTACTACAGCGTATCCGGGAGGATTGCCAAGACGATCGCATCGAACCCGTTCTGGCCGGCGCATCGCTCGGAGCATTCGCCGCCGTAAGCGGCATCTGCCGGCATCCGGATTCCTTTCGCGCCGCGATTGGTGTCAGCGGGGTCTACGAGCTTGCCCACAAGTACGGGTCTCAAGACGGCGCTGCATTCTCTGCGCTCGCCTGCCTGGAGACTTTGAAGGGACCCCGCCTCGAGCAGCTGCGCCGCCGCTCGATCGCACTGGGTAGCGGCACTGGAGACTACGAAAATCCTGCCGATTCCAAGCGCATGGCCGATGCCTGCAGCGCCAAAGGGATTCCCTGTCGATTGAGTGTCTGGGGACCGGAGCGCGGCCACAGCTGGTCCACTTGGCGCGACATGCTGCCCGGTCTGATCGCCGAGCAGCTTGCGAACCCGTCCGCGGGACTCGGCCAGCCCAAGGGGCCCGTCTGACCGCGGCTCTCCTAGCGGCGGTGATCCGGTTGCCAGGACAGCATCAAATCGGGCCACCTCGCAACAGTAACGCCGACAGCTATGGACGCAATGAGCAGCAACATCACCACCAGCCCGATCAGAAAGCGGCGCAGTGCCGAAACCCGCCCCCTTCGTTCGATGGTCAAAAGTCACCTCCGGGTGCTTTGGCCGACATCATAAACCGGTAATCTCACAATGACCCTGACCGTCTGTCTCATGGCATCTGAGGCCGCCCCCCTGTCGAAGACCGGGGGCCTGGCCGACGTATCCTCGGCACTGACCAAATACCTGCACGCCGCCGGGCACGATGTCAGGCTGTTCACCCCGCTGTACTCATCGATCGATCGCGGCAAATTTCCGCTGCGCCCGGTGGAGGGTCTGCAGAACATGGACGTCGTGGTGGGGCCGCACCGCTATGTCATGTCAGTCATGACGACACCGATGCCGGGCTCGGCTGCATCCATTTACCTGCTCGACTGCCCTGCCCTCTATGCACGCGCGACCCTGTACACCGCGGAGCCGGATGAGCACCTGCGCTTTCTCGCCTTCACCCGCGCGGTGTTCGTGTGTTGCCAGCGAATGCAATGGTCGCCCCAGATTCTGCATTGCAACGACTGGCACACGGCGTTCGCGCCACTATTCCTGAAAGCCGCGTACGACTGGGACAGATCGTTCGCCGGCACCCGCTCGGTGCTCACCATTCACAACATCGGTTACCAGGGGGTGTTCAGCTCGACAGCGATCGAGGACCTGGCCCTTGGGCCCAAAAACTACATGTTGCATCAGGATGACCTGCGCACCGGACGTATCAACCCGCTGCGCCACGGAATCATGTACGCCGATGCGATTACGACCGTGAGCCCAACCCACGCGCGGGAGATTTCCACCGATCAGTATGGAATGGGGTTGCAGGACACTTTGCGCGCCCGTGGCAGCGCGCTGAGCGGAATCCTGAATGGCGTTGACTACGACGAGTGGGACCCTAGGCACGACCGCTACCTGCCCAAGCACTTCGATCCTGACACCCTGCAGGTGAAAGCACAGCTCAAACAGCAGCTGCTGCAGCGGCTCAACCTCGAGATTGCCCCCACCACGGCGCTGGCCGGCATCGTCAGCCGCCTCGCCTCGCAGAAGGGCATCGACCTGATGTTTGAATCGCTGCCGCAGATACTCGAATGGCGTGAGCTCGGATTCGTCGCCCTGGGCAGCGGGGACGTGCAGTACGAGAAATTCCTCGCCGAGCTGCAACAGAAATTCCCCGGACGGGTCGTTTTCCGGCGCGGTTACGATGATGAGCTCGCACATTGGATCGAAGCCGCCTGCGACATGTTCCTGATGCCATCGCTCTATGAGCCTTGTGGCCTGAACCAGATGTACAGCCTGCGCTACGGCACCGTGCCCATTGTTCGCAAGACGGGCGGACTGGCGGATTCCGTCGAGAACTACGATCCGGTCACCGGGCACGGAACCGGGATCGTCTTCAATGATTTCGATTCGGAAGGACTCGAATGGGGCCTCAATACTGCCCTGGACTTCTATGCCGAGCCGCAACTGTGGGCACAGATGGTCCGCAACGGCATGCAGCGGGACTTCTCGTGGCAGCGGCAGGGTGGCCTGTACGTCGATCTATATAAAAGACTGATTGCGTGACCCACGCCGGCCGCAACTCGTTGGCCATCGCCTGGATTGAAAGTCCAGTGGGCTTGTTGCGCGCCGGCGCCTCCGCGACCGCCCTCCAACTGCTGGAATTCGTCACAGCTGATTCAACTCAGACTCAATCCGGTGTCCACACTCCCTTACTCGATCAGACCCGGCGCGAGCTTGCCGAGTACTTCGCCGGCACGCGGCAGCGCTTCGAGGTCCCGCTGAGCTTTCCCGGAACGCCGTTCCAGGAGCGGGTCTGGACCGTGTTATGCGGCATCGGCTACGGCGAGCGAATCTCGTATCTCGAGGAGTCGCGGCGCGTAGGCGATGAGAAAGCGATTCGCGCGGTCGCGCAGGCAAACGGGCAAAATCCAATCGCGATCATTGTCCCGTGCCACCGGGTGATCAACTCGGACGGTAAGCTGGGTGGCTACGGCGGCGGCCTGCTCCGCAAGCAGTTCCTGCTAGACCTGGAGCGAGGCGACCGGCTGCTGTAGCTGCGTGCCGCGCCCGCTCGGTTGCGCGCCCACCATACGGATGTTCTGCACTCATTTGCCGGCCCGCACCTGTTATACAGCGCAGCCGTCCAACATCTTGCTGGAAACTCCCTCGGGTGTTGCGCGTTTACATTGTTCACGCAGCGGGCGGTGTCGCCAATCGCCGAACGTTGGCGTGATCCGGCGGCATCTGCAATCCTAGGTGTTTAATTCGCAGCAGGCAGTCTATGACCCGAAAACTCGCTCACGGCACTTGCTGGCTGGTCATTGCGGCCTTCTTTACTGCCTGCGGCGGTAGTGGTGGCGGCGATCCGGCATCGGTCACCCCTCCGGCCGCGACCGCCCCCATGATCACGACTCAACCCACCAACGTTGCAGTGACCGTCGGCAAAGCTGCAACATTTACAGTTGTCGCCTCAGGGACAGACCCACTGACATACCAATGGCAGAAGGGCGGGACAGCGATTGCGGGCGCGACAGCCGCCAGCTACACGACGCCCGCCACGAAGGTTACTGATGACGGCGCAATGTTCGCCGTCGTCGTCACGAACTCCGCGGGCAGCGCGACGAGTAACAACGCGAAATTGAGTGTTGCCGCGATGTCCGGCGGCGGACCGTCGGCCTCCGACGTCGTCACTCACAAATACGACGTAGCCCGCACTGGCCAGTACCTCGTCGAGACGACTCTAACGCCAGCGAATGTCAACTCGAGCTCCTTCGGCTTGCTGCGGCACTTGAAGGTGGACGGCAAGGTAGACGCTCAGCCGCTTTATCTGTCGCAACTGACGATCGGCATCACCGCGCACAACGTCGTCTTCGTGGCTACGGAGCACGGCTCCGTTTACGCATTCGACGCCGACTCGGGCGACGTTCTCTGGCAGAAATCGATGCTCGGTTCCGGTGAGAAACCCAGCGGTGAGCAAGGGTGCAGCCAGGTCACTCCCGAGATCGGCGTAACATCCACACCCGTGATCGACCGGACTGCCGGACCCAACGGCACGATCTACGTCGTTGCGATGTCATTCGACAGCTCATCGAAATACCACCAGCGGCTTCATGCGCTGGACGTAACCACGGGCGCAGAACTGCTCAACGGCCCGACCGAGATCACGGCCACCTATCCCATTCCAAACGCGGCCGGCACGACGACATTCGACCCGGGGCAGTACGAAGAACGGGCAGCCCTATTGCTTACTAACGGCCTGATCTATACCTCGTGGACCTCTCACTGTGACAGTGCTCCCTACGGTGGTTGGATTATCGCGTTCAAGCAGACCGACCTCACTCGCGCTTCCGTCCTGAATGTGGCGCCGAACAGCGGAGCTTCGCAAAGCGGAGGCAACGGCTTCAGCATCAACGGCCCCGCCATTTGGATGAGCGGCGCGGGTCCGGGCGCAGACGCCGCGGGAAATGTCTATCTGCTCACAGGCAACGGCCGCTTCGAAACAACTCTGGATGCCAAAGGATTTCCGAACCAGGGCGACTACGGCAACTCCTTCGTAAAGATCGCCAATTCCAATGGAACACTGGGCGTTGCCGACTACTTCAGTATGTCGAACACGGTGGCCGAGTCGATGGCCGACCAGGACCTGGGCTCAGGTGGCCAGTTGCTCCTGCCTGACATGACGGATAGCACCAACACCGTCAAGCACCTCGTGGTGGGCGCCGGCAAGGACGCAATCATCTACGTCCTCGACCGCGACAACATGGGTAAGTTCGACTCGGCGAAAAACAACATCTGGCAACAGCTCAACAGCGCCCTGGGTGGCCAGATCCGCTCCTCGCCCGCCTATTTCAATGGCAATCTGTACTATGGCCCGTGGAACAGCACCCTGAAGGCATTCAGCATTACCAACGCAAAACTCTCGACGGCCGCGACATCACAGTCGGCGGCGACGTTCGGTTACCCCGGAGCGTCGCCCGTCGTCTCAGCCAACGGTACGACGAACGCCATTGTCTGGGTGGACGATAACAGCAACGTGGCACTCACGGCGCTTCGTGCCTACGACGCGGCGAACCTTGCGCGCGAGCTGTACAACAGCAACCAGGCGACCGGCAGCCGCGACCAGTTCGGCGCCGGCAACAAGTTCATCACCCCAACGGTGGCCGAGGGCAAAGTCTTCGTGGGAACCAACAGCGAGGTGGCGGTATTCGGCCTGCTGCACTAGTTCGAGGCCAGGGGGTGGCCGGGGGTGAAAGAGTCAGGCCACCCTGCCCCCGCCTACTGCCACTTGAACGTGCCCTGCTCGTTGAACGAAATCGAGCGCAGCAACCCGACCGAGAGCGCAATCTTACCCTTGATCCGGTAGTCCACCTGGTTGTTGCCCGAGCCGAGCACCTTGATCAGCACGCTCGCCATGTTGGCCGACACGCTCATATCAAACTCGGCCTCGCCGAGTGCCGGCACGACGAAACTCTCCCCTGACATCCCGTGCGCCAGCTCCTGGTCATCCACATCGAGCTCGTACGAAAGTCCTTTGACAGGCAACTCACGATCATTGGGATTCTCTACCCGCATCCGCAGCTTGAGCTCCTGATGCCACAGGTCGCTCTTGAGCATCTGGATACTCACGACCGACAGCTTCGGCTTCTCGAGCTTCGGCACGAACAGCGAGCACGCGGGCAGTGCCAGCGCGGCGACAGCTACGACTATCCATTTCACGGGAGGCCATCTCATGGGCGGATAGTAACAAAGCCCAAGCGCGTCGCTGACCGGATACGGTCCGTACTTTTACGCGCGTCTCAATTTCAAGCGCGGCCGTAGACTTTGTTCAAAAGACGACATTCGCGGGCCAGCTCCGCAGTCAGCACGCCTGGAGGCAGCCGCCAGCTCCAGTTCCCCACGGCCGTTCCCGGAGTATTCAACCGCGCCTCCGACCCCAACCGCAGCAGGTCCTGCACCGGAATGACCGCGAGACGGCCAACCGATCCCAGGGTTGCGCGGATCAACGCGTCGGGCATCGATGCAGGAGTCAGGCGCAGGAAATACTCCACGCGCCGCAACGACTCACCATCCAGACTCGCATACCACCCCAGAGTCGTATCGTTGTCGTGAGTACCGGTGTACACCACACAGTCAGGCTCGTGCATGTGAGGCAGGTGGGGATTGTCACCGGTGCCGCCGAAGGCGAACTGGAGCACCTTCATGCCCGGCATCCGGAACTCCTTGCGTAGCGCTTCCACGTCTTCCGTGATGACGCCGAGATCCTCCGCAACAATCGGCAGATCCCCCAACTCACGTTGCAACAGGGTCATCAACTCCTTGCCGGGCGTCGGCCGCCACTCGCCGCCGCGAGCATTGGGAGCGCCAGCCGGCACGGCCCAGTGCGCAGCCAGAGCGCGAAAGTGATCGATGCGCAGGACATCGACACGCTCGAGTTGTTGCACCACCCGGGCACGCCACAGCGCGAAGCCGTCATCCTGAATCGCCTTCCAGTCATATAGCGGGTTGCCCCACAACTGACCGTCGGCCGAGAAGTAGTCCGGTGGCACGCCCGCGACGGCTGTTGGCCTGCCGACCGCATCCAACTGAAACTTCGAGCGGTACACCCACGTCTCAGCCGAATCGGGGGCCACATAAAACGGCAGATCACCGAGCAACCTGACTCCGCGTGACAGGGCATGCTGGCGCAGGCGGCGCCACTGCCATGCAAACGCAAACTGCTCGGTCTTGACCCGCTGTATCTCGGAGGCCAGCTCCAGGCTCACACGCGCCATCGCGGCGGGCTCGCGATCACGCACATCCGCGGGCCAAAGCCACCACGGCTGCCACTGATGAACGGCGCTCAGTGCCTCGAATAATGCATAGTCGGGCAGCCACTGAGCGGATGCCGCCAGGAACGGCTGGTAGTCAGGAGAGTGGCTGTCAGGAAGCTCCTCGGGATCTATGAACGCGTACCGGCCAGCAAAGTCGGAGCGTACCCAATACGGTGAGCCGTCGGAGCCCGTCGGCCCTACCGGCAAGATCTGCCAAACACTGAAGCCGCCCTCGGCCAACCAATCAACGAACGCCCGTCCGCCTCGCCCGAGAGCCGCATCGAGCGAGCCAAGGTGCAACAGGACACCCGCGCGTCGCTGGTCGAAAACTGGCAAGCGCATCAGGCGTTCGCGCGACGCATGACTCCTCCATGCTCCGGCGCGCCTCGGCCGATGGAAATCGGCTGTGAGAGGGTCTCAGGTGGAGCAAGGCCCAGGAGCCGGTAGAGATTCACAAGTTGGCGTCGATACAAGCGGTCGAACTGCGTCACGGCGTCCTGTGGGTTGTAATCGCCAAACCACCAGAACCAGTCGGAAGCTTCGCACAAGGCAAGCTGCCGCTCGGCAGCCGCCTTCTGCTGCAGCCCGAGCCCACCGATACGCATCACCCGGTCGAAAGCCAGCTTGGCCTCGCACAACAGGTCCCATGCCCGGTTCTTTTCCGGATCGCCCATCCACGTAGCGAGAGTGCCATGCACCCAACTGCCCGCCATCACATGCGTCAGCGGCGCCGGCTTGATGCCGCGCCCAAGGCATTCCGACAGTGTGGTCAATTCGAGCAAGGGATGACTGGCCAGGCCTGCGTACAAGGCACGCAGGAAGTAATAGCCGTTGAAGGGATAATGTTCCCACGCATTCTCGCCGTCGAGCGCAATCACGACAGCGTGATTGGGCGACGAATCCCCATGAGCGGATCTGTAGCGCTGCGCCAACTGGGCAACCTCGTTCACGAGATGATTCGCCGCATCATCGCCATGCCAGGTTGCGTAGGTGAAGCCAATGAGGTCCGACAGCGCATCGTCGCGAAAAAAAGCGCTCATCGAGGTCCCGGGCAACTGATACGGCCGGTTGTACGCCAGCGGGTCAGCTGCCGCCTGGGCGTTCGTCAGCGACAGACTGCCGCGCAGCACATTTGTGCTGCTGGCAGCCCATTTGAACCCCGCACGATCGAGCAGCTCGAGCGTACCGCGACTGATCGCGCCCTCTGAAGGCCAGCAACCCGCCG
>Ga0207710_10000182_pt1 | contig 63613 bp, 65 predicted proteins | sample KBSS24metaG_FD_184400 | JGI IMG/M metagenome (GOLD analysis project Ga0207710, IMG submission 184400) | Switchgrass rhizosphere microbial communities from Kellogg Biological Station, Michigan, USA - KBS S2-4 metaG (SPAdes) (version 2) | ecosystem: Host-associated > Plants > Roots > Rhizosphere...
TCGACGTCCCGACGCTTGCCCTCCGTCCGGTGCTCACCACCAACATCACCACCCTGCTGGTCGGGTTCGGGATGTTCGGCGCCTTCCTGCTCATCCCCCAGCTGGCCGAGACCCCGAAGGCCAGTGGTTACGGCTTCGGCACCAGCGCGACGACCGCCGGCCTGCTGATGGTGCCCGGCTGCCTGACGATGCTGATCACCAGCCCGCTCGCCGCGGTCATCGGCCGGCGCTGGGGCGGTCGGGCCGCCCTGTTCCTCGGCAGTGTGCTGGCCACGATCGGCCTGGTCCTCCTCGCCAGCATCCCCGGCTCGCGGGTCCTGCTGCTCGTCATGTGCATGGTGATGTTCGGCGGGATCGGCCTGGTGTTCGCCGCGATCCCGAACCTCATCGTCGACGCTGTCCCGCCCAACAAGACCGGCGAGGCGACCGGGGTGAACACACTGCTGCGATCGGTCGGCGCCTCGCTGGGCTCGCAGGTCTCGGCCAGCATCCTCGTCTCCCATACAGGCGCCGGTGGGATGCCCACCAGCGACGCCTACCAGATGGCCTTCGCGGCCTCGGCGATCATCACCCTCGTCGCCGGGCTCGCCGCGCTCACCCTGCCTCGCCACCGCGGATCCGCCGGCACCGCGGCGTCGGCCGCGCAGGTGACCACGATCCCGGCGCCGGAGGCCGCGTCCGTCGCCACGGCGGCGGTGCACGTCGGCAGCCACCCCGTCGCCGACCGGGCATGAGGTAGGCTCGCCCGGCGGCCCCCAGCCGGGAGGTGCCCGGCCGGGCGGCACGACCATGCACAGCGCGGCCCAGGATAAGCGATGTGTTGCAATGATCCGGTGATGCCGTCCGAGACCCGCAGATCGGACGCACGGCGCAACCACGAACGGGTCGTCCGGGCCGCGATCGAGGTGTTCTCGGAACTGGGCCTGTCGGCGACCGTGCCGGACGTGGCTGCCCGGGCCGGAGTCGGCAAGGCGACGGTCTACCGCAACTTTCCCAGCCGGGACGAGCTGTTGACCGCGGTCATGGAACGCCAGCTCCAGTGGTTCGAGAACCTCGTGCAGTCCGCCCTGGCCGATCCCGACCCGGCGGCGGGGTTCCAGCATCTGATCATCAGCTGGTTCGACCGGATCGTGACGAACCGCCTATTGCAGGACGTGATGCGGACGAGAACCCTGCCCAGCGCCGAGCTCCAGCTCGACCACCTCATCGCAAGCGTCGACCAGATGATCGTCCATGCGCAGAAGGCGGGCGCGGTGCGCGTCGACGTCACCCCCGGCGACCTGCGCACGATGGTGAGCGGTGTCGCCCAGCGCCTAGTGGAGACCGGCCAGCAGGACCTCGAGAGCCGGCGGCGGTTCACCCGGCTCATCTTCGACGCCTTCCGTCCCCGGGTCGGGCTCGACGAATGACCCTTCCGGCTGGCCTGGTCGCAGAGCTGACCGCGGTGCGGCCTGGCAGCCGTCGTCGGACCAGTGGGCGAGTGTTCTCACCGGTTGGTCCACCGGGGCTCGCGTTTCTGCGCGAACGCGGCCAGGCCCTCATGGGTGTCCGCGGCGGCCAGGAGCTCGTCCACCAGATCCGTGCGGCGGCGGACGGCTTCGACGGGGTCCGGGATGCCCTGCGTCTCGGCCATGAGCTGGAGGGAGATCCGGACGGACGTCGGGGAGCCGGTGAGGATGCGCCGCGCCAGCTCGCGGGCCCCCTCGAGCGCCCCGCCCGGCGCGGTCACCTCGTTGACGAGCCCCCATCGGGCCGCCTCGGCGGCGCTGAACCGGCGCCCGGTCAGGATCATCTCGGTGGCCACCTTCGCCGGGACGGTCCGGGGCAGCCGGACGAGCCCGCCGGCGCCGGCGACGAGACCGACCTTCACCTCGCTCAGCGCGAACTCGGCCGTCTCGTCGGCGACGACCAGATGGCTGGCGAGCGCGAGCTCGCAGCCGCCGCCCATCGCGAAGCCGTTGACGGCGGCGATCACCGGCTTAGCCATCGCCCGGCGGCTGGTGAGGCCGCCGAAGCCGCTCTTGGGTGCCCAGACCGGCTTCCCCGACGCCGAGTACACCAGGTCGTTGCCCGCGCAGAACGCCTTGTCACCGGCTCCGGTGAGGATGGCGACCCGCAGCTCGGGATCGGCGAAGTAGGCGTCGAAGATCTCGTCGAGCTCCTCGCTCGCCATCGGGTGCAGGCTGTTGCGCACCTCGGGCCGGTTGATGGTCACCTCGAGGACGTGCCCGTCCCGGCGGACGAGCACATGCTCGTAGTCGTCCCTCAGCACGCGGGGCCGGGTCGGGTGAAGGGCCTCCATCCGCTCCGGCGTGGTGGTGACGTGGTTGCCGAAACCGAAGGAGCGGACGTAGACCCGCTGCCCGACCGGCGCGTCCGTCGAGAGCAGGTCGAGGATCTGCTCGTCACCCTCCGTCCCCGCCGCGAGGAACCGGCCGCCGCCGTTGTCGAGCTGGCCGACGACGATGCCGGACCGCTTCCCGTCACGGCTGTACCTGACGGTGAAGGTCTCGACCGTCGCCCAGCCCTCGGGCTCGACAGCCCGCGGGGCGACGGGCACGGCGTCCAGCTCGGCCTGGATGGCGGCGGAGCGGTCCGGCCGCCACGGCCTCGGGGTGGTCGAATAGACGCCGACGGAGTACTTGGACAGGATGCCGCCGTTCGCGCCGACGAACCCGAACGAGCCGGGCGTGGCCCGGGCCCGGGCGACGGTCTCGGCGATGCCGTGCATCGAGTAGTTGTTGCCGGGGCCGCCGAAGAAGGGCAGGCCGCCGGTGAGGGTGAGGCCGCGGGGGTCGTCGGCGCGCAGGCCGAGACCGTCCGCCACCGTCGACACCGCGATCGGGAAGCAGGAGTAGAGGTCGAAGGTGGCCACGTCATCGACCGTGATCCCGGCGACGTCCAGCGCGTGCCGGGCCGCCGCGACGATCGCGGGCGCCTGGCTGAGGTCGGGGCGGTCGAGGAGGTTACGTTCCCGCAGGTCCGCGTGGCCGGGCAGGAACACCCAGCGATCGGTCGGCACGCCGAGCCGCCGCGCGGCCGCCACCGACATGACCAGGACGGCCGCGCCCAGGTTGACCTTCTCCCGGGCGACGACGTAGCGCGGGTAGGGGTCGGCGATGAGCCGGTTGGCCTCGGTCGGGGTGACGAGCTCGGGCGCGGTGCGCTCGACGGGCGCCGAGGAGTGCGGGTTCTTCGCGGCGACCGCGGTGAACGGCGCGAACAGCCGGCCCATCCCGAGCGCGTACTCGTCGCGGGTCTGCCCGAGCCGGGCCCGGCGGGCGTTCTCCAGCAGCGCGTAGCTGGCCGGGGCGCCGGACAGGCCGTGCGCGGTGAACTCCCGGGAGACCAGGCCGGCCAGGCCGAAGCCGCGGTCCTCCAGCGTGCCCTCGACGTGCTCGGTCCAGTCCGGCCGGTCGTCGGCCCGGGCCAGCGCCTCGGCGCTCGAGACGGCCTCCGCCCCGACGACGATCGCCGCCTCGACCGTCCCCGCCGCGATCGCCCCCGCCAGCTCGTTGACCAGGTGCTGCGGGCTCTGCCCGCCGGCCACCTCGAGGATCGCCCGCCCCGGCGTCACCCCCAGCCGTCGCGCGACCGAGCGCGGGAAGTTGTCCGACCGGCCGAGCGGGGCCCGGGCGCCCGGGCCGGAGTTCTCGAACTGGCGGGTGGCCGCGATGGTGTCGAGCGCCGCGGCCACGGCGGCCGGGTCGGCGCCCGAGTCGGCCAGGGCGCCGCGGGCGGCGTCGGCCGCGAGGTCGGCCGGTGAGCGACGGCGGTAGTCGGCCTCGCCGAGGCGTTCCGACGACTGCCCGACGCCGACGACGACCGGCGTGCGCGGGTCGAGTTCCTGGTAGCCGCGCGCTGTCATGGCACTCGTGTCTGTCATGGCGCTGATCTCCTCGGCCGGCACGGGTAGGACGGGGTCACGTCGCCGGTTGCCCGGCGGGCCGCCAGGTCACGACGGCGTCGAGCGCCTCGACGGTCGAGCCGTCGACACGCAGCGGGTTCACCTCGAGCGCCAGGAGCTCGTCGCCGAGGGCGAGGGCGAGGTCACCGATCCGCGCCACCACCGCCGCCAGCGCGTCGAGGTCGGCCGGGCGCCCGCCGCGCACGCCGTCGAGCAGCGGGGCAGCCCGCAGGCTCCCGATCAGCTGGCGGGCCCTGGCCCGGGTGACCGGCAGCGGGGACAGCGCGGAGTCCTTGAGGACCTCGACGAAGACGCCGCCGAGGGCGACGGCGAGTATCGGACCCCACTGGGGGTCGCGGACGACCCCGACGAGCAGCTCCACGCCGCCGGAGCGCATCGGCGAGACGAGGACGCCCTCGAGCACAGCGCCCGCGACCGTCGCGGCCGAGGCGGCGACCGCGTCGTACGCGGCGCGGGCGTCGTCCTCCGACACCCCGAGCCGGACCCCGCCGATGTCGCTCTTGTGCTCGATCTGGGGTGAGCAGACCTTGAGCGCGACCGGGCCGCCGAAGGCCGCGGCCGCCTTGGCCGCCTCCTCCGGTGACCGGGCGAGCACGGCCGGCACGACCGGGATGCCGGCGTCGGTGAGCAGCCGCCGGGCCGCGTCCTCCGACCACGCACCCGACCGCCGCTCCGGCGCCGGCACAGTGATCGGCGCCGACGCTGACACCGACGTCGGCTCCGGCTCCGGCTCCGGCTCCGATGCTGACACCGACGTCGGCTCCGGCTCCGGCTCCGATGCCGATGCCGGCGCCCCGACCGGCCCGGCCCCCGGCGCGTCCCGGGTCGTCTCGGACCACCAGGTGACGTTGCGCAGGGCGACGACCGCCTGCCGCAGGCCCATGATGGCGACCGGCACGCCGCCGGCGTCCATCGCCGCCCGCGTCACGTCGGTGATCGGCTGCATCACCTGGTTGACATACACGCAAGGTGTCGCCGCCGCCCGTATCCCGGCGCCGACCGCGTCCACGTAGACCTGGACCGGGCTCGGCCCGCCGCCGGTGGGCCGCCAGGGCAGCGAGTTCACGACGGCCACCACCCCGACCGAGGGGTCCCGGGACATGGCTGTGACGGCGCGGGTGAAGATCGTCGGATCGATGACCGCCGCCCCGGTGATGTCCAGCGGGTTCTGCGTCGTCCCGTAGTCGGGCATGACGTCGGCCAGCGCCGCGACGGTCTCGGCGGCGAGCTCGGGCAGCACGGCCCCGACGTCCTGGGCCCGGTCGGCGATGATGTCGCAGGCGCCGCCGGAGATGGACACGACGCCGATGCCGGGCCGCTCCAGCCGGCCGAGGGCGGCGGCTGTTCCCGCCGTGACGAGCATGTCCTCGATGGAGTCGACCCGGATGATCCCCAGGTCCCGGAAGACCGCGTCGACGGTCGCGTCGTCGCCGACGAGCGCTCCCGTGTGCGCGGCGGCGGTCCGGGCCGACAGCTCGCTGCTGCCGGCCTTGAGGACGACGATCGCCTTGTCGGCCGCCGCGGCCCGCCGAGCCGCCCGGCGGAAGACCTCGGGGTCGCGGATTGCCTCCATGAAGATCGCGATCGCCCGGGTGTGCTCGTCTTCGACCAGGAAGTCGAGGACGTGACCGGCGGTGATCATCGCCTCGTTGCCCAGCGTGACCATGTAGGACAGGCCGACGCCGGCCAGCGTGGCGAAGTCGAGCATCGCGCTGGAGCTCGCGCCGCTCTGGGACAGCAGCGCGACCGGGCCGGCCGAGTCGGGCAGCCCGGAGATCGAGGTCAGCGGGACGCGGTCGACCATATTGGCGAAGCCGAGCATGTTCGGCCCGAGCAGCAGCAGGCCCAGCTCCTCGGCCCGCGCGACGAGCCGGTCCTGGGCGGCCCGCCCGGCCGCGCCGGCCTCGCCGTAGCCGGACGAGAGGACCACGGCGTTGCGGATGCCGGCGGCGGCCGCGTCCGCGAGCGCCGCCTCGGTGCCCGCCTGGGGGACCATCATGAAGGCGACGTCGATCGGCTCGCCGATCTCCTGGCAGGACGTCACGGTCGGCTGGCCGTGGGTTACGGTGCCGCGCCGGTTGACCAGGTGGAGCTGCTCACCCAGGCCGAACCGCGTGAGGTTGCGGTAGACGTTGGCCGAGAACCGCGACTTGTTGGACGCGCCGACGAGGGCGATGCCGCGCGGCCGGAACAGCGACTCGAGGCGGTCGCGGGCAATGGTCGTCACGGGACACTCCACGTCACGGGACACTCCAGGCGGCGCGGTTGTCGTCGTCCACGATCGTCATCGGCACCTCCCGCTCCCGGCGCGGGAGCGATTACTGAACGATCTCCGTCATTAATTGGCCGAGAGGACCATATACTTGCGATCAGCGGTCAGCAACCGACCCGGGTTCGCGAAGCGACAGCGGTGAGGCGCGGGATCGTTCGGCGCCGGATCGGCCCGGTGGGGCGGGCGACCGCGTGGGAGGGTTGGGGAATGAGCACCGCATCGGCGGCGGTTGCCGGGCGTCCGCGCGACCCCGGTGTGGACGCGCGTGTGGCCGAGGCGGCGGTGGCGCTGTTCGGGGAGGTCGGTTGGGCCGGCTTCAACGTCGAGGCGGTCGCCCGGCGGGCCGGAGTCGGCAAGGCGTCGATCTATCTGCGCTGGCCGACCAAGGAGGCGCTGCTCGACGCCGCGCTCGAGCTCCGCATGCCGACGATCGAGGAGATCCACACTGGTAGCGCCCGGGGCGACCTCGTCGAGCTGGTACGCCAGCTGGTGCTGCTCTACCTCGGCCCCAGCGGCTCCGCCGCGATGCGGCTGGCCCTGGACGGGGCCATGGTGCCCGAGATCCACGCCCGGCGGGAGGCCGTCGCCCGGGCCCAGATCCAGGCGGCCCGCTCGATAGTCAAGCGGGGGATCGAGCGCGGCGAGCTGCCGCGCTCGACGTCGGTCACCATGCTCCTCGACGCGCTGTGCGGCGGGGCGATGATGCATGCCAAGAGCACCCCGCCCGGGCTGCGCGAGAAACTCGCCGCCGGCGCCGACGAGTACGCCGCCCGGTTCGTCGAGTTCATTCTCGGCTTCACGTTGAACGTGCGGGAGCCCCCGGCCGGCGGGCTCAGCCCGGCTACCCGGCGGCCGGGCTGAGCGCGGGGATCTCTCCTTTGGATGGGAAGTCGATCTGAAATATTCCGGGAGCGGTTTCGGTGGACATTTTTACTATCTCCGGAGCGGCGTGGCCTGGCCAGACTGTTCCGCTCGTCCAGCGGGCCCCCTTCAGGCGGACGTTGGCCAGGTCGACGTCCCGCAGGCCGTAGAGTCCGCGCAGGCCAGAGTCGTTTCGACGTTCGCACAGGAGGCCGATGGCCCGTGGCCCCGCGTAGGCGCGATGACTTTCGCGGTCGTCGCGCGTCTCATCCATCAGACGCTGTTGGCCGAGATGTCCACCGGACGATGAGGGGTAACTCATGAAGATCACAAATCTGGGAGAGGCGGACGGGCTGCCGCCGGTGGATTGGGCCGCAATTGCACAGAAGCTCGACGCGGGGGCGGTGCCACCTCGGGACGCGGTGAACTCCCGCACGACCTGGCTGTCGACCGTCAACGAGGACGGCAGCCCGCATGTGACCGCGGTCGGTGCTCTGTGGCTAGACGGCGCGTTCTGGTTCCAGACGGGTGCAAGCACACGGAAGGGGCGCAATGTCGCCCGCGATCCCCGGTGCTCGATTGCGTTGTCGATCCGCGACGCGGACGTGGTCATCGAGGGTGACGCAGCGCGAGTGACCGAACAGGGTGCACTGGCCCGTATTGCGAAGGCGTGGGCCGACAACGGCTGGCCGGCCGAACCCGACGACGGCGGGTCGGGCATCACTGCCCCGTTCAACGCGCCGTCGCAAGGACCACCACCATGGAACGTGTATCGCATCGAACCACGCTCGGCGATCGTGACCCTGACGGCGGAGCCGGGCGGCCTGACTCGCTTCCGGTTCTGACCCCGGCTCATCGGCCGAGTCGTCCTCATCTGCCGCATGCAGATCGTTTCCGAGTCGTGGAATCTCGGCCGCGCAGGTGTCCGGAGGCTCAGGCGGTGCCGCGCTGTCAGCGGTGCAGGTTCATCATCAGGGTCCGGTACTCGTCGAACGGTCCGAGCCCGGCGGCGGCTCGTCGTTCGTCGAGACGGTCGGGGTCGGCGATAGGTTGAGGCTGCAGCTCGTCCTGACCGTCGGGTCCGTACCAGAATTGGGTGCCGTAGAGCTGGAGATCGCCGCGGGCGCGCCGGACTCGGTCCGTGAGATACGCAAGGTCGGCGGGGGATGCTTCGCCGGCGTCGACGGCCGCGGTCATCCGGTCCAGGCATTCAGCCTGAAAGACGCGATCGTGATCGGCGTGTTGTGCCAGCAGCCAGGCGTCGTGCGCGCCGTCCTCGCCCACCAGGGATGTGCCCGGCCAGCCGTGCTCGGCGATGACGCGCCTAAGCCAGGAGGTGTTGTCCTGGTCGACCGCCCCCAACCTCGCGAACACGTCCTCGTCAACGCGGTCACCGCGACGCGCGGGCAGGACCCGGCGCATCGCTTGGTCAGCCTCCACCCGCCGCGCCAACTCCGACCGCAGTACGTCATCCACACCGTTCAGTGTGCAGTACACCCGAAGGTGTAACGGTCCATCCCGCAACCATTTGGCGGATACGCAACACGATGACGCGCCGCGACAGCCGCTGACCAGCCCGGAGCGCCCGCTATCCCTGGCGTGTTCGACGTAGCCCATACAGCTGTTCGGAGGCCCGACGGCCACGCCCTGGCGGAACCGGGTGAGCAGCTCCTCGACAGTGGGCAGGGCCGGCCCGGCCGGGGGCGTGCAGTAGTGGCAGTGCGCCGCGTCGTGCCGCTGGCACCGGTCGGCGGCCAGGTCGGCGGTGTGGCGGGCGGCCGGCCGGCGGGCTCAGCCCGGCTACCCGGCGGCCGGGCTGAGCGCGGGGATCTCTCCTTTGGATGGGAAGTCGATCTGAAATATTCCGGGAGCGGTTTCGGTGGACATTTTTACTATCTCCGGAGCGGCGTGGCCCGGCCAGACTGTTCCGCTCGTCCAGCGGGCCCCCTTCAGGCGGACGTTGGCCAGGTCGACGTCCCGCAGGACGGCGCGGCTTAGCGTCGCCCGCCGGAGATCCGCTCCGACGAGGGTGGAGAAGGTGAGGTCGGCTCCGGTCAGGTCGGCTTCCAGAAGCATGGCCGAGCCCAGGTGGGTGTCCCGGAGGTCGCATTCGACGAGGGCGGAGCGGCGGAGGTCCGTCCCGACCAGCTTCGCGCCGTCGAGAATGCCACGGGCGAGATCCGCGTCCGACACCCGGGCCCGGGTCAGGTCGGCCTTCTCCAGCCGGGCGCCGCGCAGGTCGGCTCCGCTCAGATCGGCATAACTCAGGTCGGCGGACGTGAGGAGGGCCCCGCGCAGGTCCGCGCCGGCGAGAACGGCCGCGTCCAGGCGTGCGCCGCGCAGGTCGGTATGGCGGAGGTCGGCCTGGGCGAGGTTCTGGTTGCGCAGGTCGGCCCCGGGCCGCTGCCGCGGCCGGCGTCGGCTGTCCGGGGCGAACGCGGGCGTCCGGCGGCCGAGTGCGGCGGTCAGCTCCTCGGTCCGGCTGAGATTGTCGGGCCGGGTCGGCGGTGTGAAGGCGGGGGACCGCCGTGACAGGGCCGCGACCAGCTCACCCCGGAACAGGTCATCGCGCATCGTCCTGCTCGCCCCCTTCCGGCAGCGCCGGCGCCTGCTCCACCAGCGGGTCGACTCGAAGGGCCAGCGGTTCCAGCGGAACCAGGACGGCGACCTGCTGAATGAACAGCGGCGCCGCCATTCCCGTCAGCGTCGCGCCGAAAACTCCGGCTATCTGGTGGCTCATGCCCGCCGCCCAGGCGAGGAGGCCCCCGGCGAACAGCCGGATGACCACCGAAAGCAGAAGCGGTGTGAACCGAGCCTCGTCCGGTCGGTCACGGCCCCGCCACGGCCAGCGCCGGGCGTGCCGCGCCGCTCCATAGAACTGAAGGGACTCGACTGCCCCGGCACCTACCATCCCGACAATCCAGAAGTGCATCCCCGTCATGATCGAGACTTTACTCCGCCGAGGGCGTCTGTGGATCATCCGTAGGGATAATGTCGGATGCCGGTAGAGGGATGTCGCCGCACGGCGTAAGGCGTTGGGGGTAAGGCGTCAGGCGAAATACGCCCGCAGGCCGGACAGGGACTCGTCGAGGATTTCCTCGATGGTCCGCTCGCCCTGCTCGAGCCACTGCTCGTAGGCGGCCAGCGCGAGCCCGAGGCTGACGTGCCCGACGGTGCGCGGCACCAGGTCGTCGGAGGCGACCCCGAGCCGTTCGGCCACGTAGCCGGCGATCACCTCCCGCCACTGCCGGTACTTCAGCGCGGAATGGGCCTGCAGGGCCGGGGTACGCAGCAGCAGCTCCATGCGCTCCCGGTGCCGCGCTACCGCCGCCGGCTCGACATGGTTGAAAGCGAGCACCGCCCGGTGCACAGCCTGGTACACGGGGATGTCGCGCGGCATCCCGGCCAGCGAGTGCCGCAGGCCGTCGAGGCTCTCGTCGAACTGGCCCCACGGGATGTCGCTCTTGGACGGGTAGTAGCGCAGCAGCGTCCGCCGCCCGACCCCGGCCGCCGCGGCGATCGCGTCCAGCGTCGCGGCCTCGAACCCACGCTCGGTGAACACCGCGAACGCCGCCCGCTCGATCGCCGTGTGGTCGGTGACCGGCGGCCGGCCCTTGCGGGGCGACCGCGGGGAGCGGGGGGAACGAGGGGGCCGGGGCAGATGCGAGGACGAGGACATCACGGACACGAGAACCTAACGGACTCCTTGATCGCCCCGCGCGGCACGGTCACCGCTACGGGCCGGAACGAAGGCCGGCAGCAGCGCGCGCACCGACCGGCCGCGCAGCGCCCCGGCCCACACCCCGGCGCCGTAGGCGAGGTCGTCGAGCCGGCGGGCCAGGACGAACCGGGCCGGGTCGAGGTCCGGGCGCAGCCGCCGGTACTCGACCAGCCCGTCGACGACGGCCGCGAGCGCCACCGTCCGGCGCAGCCGCCGGGAGCCCAGGCAGCCGGCCAGGCTCAGCGGCCACCAGTGCCGCAGCAGCAGGGCGCTGGCCTGGGCGGCGCTCGAGCCGAGCCCGTAGCCGGCCAGCTCGGCCGCGAGCCGGACCGGGTGGTCCGTCCGGCGGGTGACCCGGGTCAGCCGGGCCGTCAGCACCCCGAACGCTCCCGCGACCACAGGCGGTGACCACAGGCGCCCGGCGACGAGAGCCACGCTAGCGGCCGCGGTCGGCAGGTTGAGCACGGCTGGCGCGACCGCGCCCGCGTGCCGGCGGGCCAGGTCGTGGGCCCCGGTCCCGTAGAACGCCCGGCGGGCCAGCCAGGGACGCAGGCTGGTCCGGTGGTCGTGGCCGGCCCTCGCGGCCGGTTCGTAGCGGACGAGCCAGCCCGCGTCGGCCAGCCGCCAGACCAGGTCGACGTCCTCGGCCACCCGCATGCCGTCGCTGAACCCGGCGCCGAGCGCGTCCCGCCGCCCGAGCAGGCAGGCGCTGGGCACCCAGCTGATCGCGCACCGCGGCCGGACCAGGCCCGGTCGCGCCCCGAGGTCGAGCGCCGCCCGGGCGTCCTCGTAGCGGGACAGCCAGTTGACGCGGCCCCCGGCCGGGGCCAGGCCCCGCACCCGCGGGGCGACCAGAGCGACGCCCGGGTGGGCGAAATGGCGCAGCAGCAGCGCGATCGCCTCGGGCGCGACCACCACGTCCGAGTCGACGAAGGCGACGAACGGCGTCGTGACGAGAGCGAGCCCCGCGTTGCGCGCGCCGGCCGGCCCGACGTTGCGAGCCAGCGCCAGCAGGCGGGCCTGGTGACTCGCGACGACGCGGGCGACCGCGCCCGGGTCCCGCGAGGCGTCGTCGACCACGATGACGCCGACCTGGCCGCCCAGAGCGGCGAGCAGCCGGTCCAGCCCGGCGGCCCGGTCGCGGACGGGCACGACGACCGTGACCTCGGACAACGGGACGGGCGGCAGCGACGCCGCGACCGGATGGGCCACCCCGGCCGCCACCAGCTGGCCGGCGAGCTGCCTGGAGGTGGCCCCGCCGACCTCGACCCGCCGCCCGGCCATCAGCGCGGCCGCCCGCTCGCTCAGGTGCAGCAGCCGGGGCGGCGCGCCGCCGACCAGCGTCCGCCCGCCGTCGCGCACCCGGACGTCCGGGCCGAGCTCGACGACCGTGCCCGCCGGCGGGACCGCCGGCGGGACCGTCGACGGGACCGCCGGCTGTACCGTCGCGCCGGGGGTCACGCGCGGAAGCCGCCCTCGGCGCTGACGACGGAGCCGGTGAGGACCCCGCCGGCCACCGAGGCACAGTACGCGATCGTCCGCGCGACCTCGTCCGGCTCGATGAGCCGGTGGGTGAGCTGGGAGCGGGTGAAATCCTCGACCTCGGCGAGCCCGTAGAGCGCGGCCGTCGCGGCCAGCATCGGGGTCCGGGTCGAGCCCGGGGAGACCGCGACCGCGCTGACCCCGGTCCCGACCAGGTCGGCGGCCAGGCCGCGGACCAGGCCGACCACGGCGTGCTTGGCCATCCCGTAGGCGCCCAAGTGGAACAGCCCGCGGGTGCCGGCGGCCGAGGCGACGGCGACGAACCGGCAGCCACCCGGGTCCGGCCCGGCCAGCATGAGCGGGACGCAGGCGGCGGCGAGGTTCCACACGCCCATGACGTCGACGCTCCAGAGCAGGTCGGCCTGCTCGGGCGGGGTCTCCCACAGCGGCGACCCGCCGGCGATGACCGCCGCCGCGGCGACAGCCGCGTCGAGCCGGCCGAAGCGCTCCAGCGCCAGCGCGGCCGCGCCGGCCAGCGCGGCGGCGTCGCGGACGTCGGCGACGACGGTCACGACCTGCCCGGGATGCCGCGCGGCCACCGCGGCCAGGTCGTCCTTGCTGGCCTGGGCGTAGGGGAGGCCGTCGGCGCCGGGTCCGGCACAGGCGTCGAGCGCGACGATCCGGTAGCCCTCGCCGGCCAGGGCGTCGACGGTGGCCGCGCCGATGCCCCGGGCCGCGCCCGTCACCAGCGCGACCCGCCCGCCGTCCCCGCTCACGGCGCGGTGCCGGGCGCGGCCGGGGCCGCTCCCGCGGCCGCGGCCCCGGGCGCGGGCCGCAGCCGCCCGGCGTCGTCCGGCTGCCCGGACACGACCAGCGCCGCCGCCCGGTCCACCATCCGTAGCATGATCGCCTTCCCGTCCCGGGCGGTCGCGGCCGTCGGGTCGCCGAGGATGCCCGAGGGCGCGACAGCGGCCACCCCACCGGTGGTGAGCGCCGGCATCAGCTCGGTGATGGGCACCGAGGAACCGGCCTCGGCGCGGGTCATGTCGACCAGCTCCGGCGCGAGATGCAGCATGAGCGCGGTCTCGGTGTATCCGGCGTGGGTGTCGGTCGCGCTGCCCGCCTCGGCCGCCACCCAGGCCACCGGATGCCCCTCCCACCGCAGCTGGGCGACCGCGTTCCCCAGCGCCCGCGCGTTGCCGCCGTGGGCGTTGACGAACACGACCCGGCCGCACCAGGTCCGCAGCGAGCGGACCAGCTCCACCAGCGTGAGCCGCAGCGCCTCGATCCCGATGGAGATCGTCCCGGCGAACGCCTGGTGCTCACCGCTGGCGGTGTAGGCCAGCGGCGGCGCCACCACGACCGGCCGGTCGGGCGCCGCGAGCCGATCCGAGAGCCCTTCGGCAAGCGCGACGGCGATCGTGGTGTCGGTGACGAGCGGCAGGTGCGGCCCGTGCTGCTCGCACGAGCCGACGGGCACCAGCACCATCGGCCGGGTGGGCACGTCCGGCCAGGCCTGATGGGCCAACGGGCGCGCGATCACGGTGACGCCGCGGGCCCGGAGGCCGGCCCCGGGATTCGCTGGGCCACCCGCCCGAAGCGACCGGGAGAATGGGCGGAGCCCCCGGTCGCGGAGGGCGGCAGGTTGGCCAGGAGCATCCCGCCGGCGGGCGCGGGCGACGCTGCCCGACCCGCCGGCGGGTGCTCGACCAGGATGGTCATGAGGCCGGGACTGTGTCCTGGACGGCACTGTCCTGGACGGCACTGTCCTGGACGGCACTGTCTTGGACGGCCCTGTCCCGCGGCGCGGGGACGGCGTCCCCGACGGCGCCCAGCGTCCGGGTGAAGCCGTCGGGCACGACGACGTCGTCCGGGCTCAGCTCGTGGATGGACGACCGGCCCAGGGCCAGCAGCGTCGAGTCGATGCCGTTACGCAGGACGTCCAGGACGTTCTCCACGCCGGCCTGGCCGCCGGCGGCCAGCCCCCACAGGTAGGCCCGACCGATCATGACGGCACGGGCACCGAAGGCCAGCGCCTTCACGACGTCGCTGCCCCGGCGGATGCCGCCGTCCATCACGACCTCGAGGTCGCCGCCGACCGCGGCCACGATCGAGGGCAGCACCCGGATCGGCGCCGGCGTCCCGTCCAGGTTGTTGCCGCCGTGGTTCGACACCGAGATCGCGTCGGCCCCCAGGTCGCGGGCCCGCAGCGCGTCGTCGACCCGGCAGACGCCCTTGAGTAGGAACGGCCCGTCCCACTGCTCGCGCAGCCAGGCAATGTCCTCCCAGCTGGCCGGGGGCGTCCCCATCCACTGGCCGTAGGCGCCGAAGAACGTCGGCGGCTTCTCGCCCGGTTCGACCAGGTTCGGCACGCCCAGGTCGGGCAGCGAGCCGGAGCGCAGGTAGGCCATCAGCCAGGACGGCCGGGTGATGGCCTGCGGCGACAGGCGCACCATCGCCCTCAGGTCGAGCTTCTCCGGGATCCACGGGCTGCCCCAGTCCCGGCTGTGGGAGAACGACCAGTCCAGGGTGACGATCAGGCCGACGGCGCCGGCCCGCTTCGCCCGGTCCAGCCGGGCGATCATCCAGTCCTTCGAGCCCATCCAGTACGTCTGGTAGAAGACGCGCGGGTTGGCCGCGACGACCTCCTCGATCGGCTTGCTGGCGAACGAGCTCAGGCCCATCGCGGTACCGCGCGCCGCCGCCGCCCGGGCCACCGCGACCTCGCCGTCGGGGTGGACGGCCTGCACGCCGGTTGGCGAGATGAGCACCGGCAGCGACAGCGGCTGGCCCAGCACCGTCGTCTCCAGGTCCCGCTTGGCCGACAGGCCCGCGACGTGCGGGGCGAACCCGAGCGCCTCGAAGGCCTCGGTGTTGTCCCGCCAGGTCACGCCGGCCTCCGAGCCGGCGCGCAGCGCGCTGAACACCGACTTCGGCAGCCGCTTCCGCGCCCGTCGGCGGGCTTCGGCGACGGATTCGAACCAGGTACTACTAGCCATCGAGATTCCTCATTGAATGGGTTGGTCGGGGCGCCAGACGCCGATGGCGGGGGCACCCGGGGTGAAGCCGGCCAGCGGGTTCTCGGCGCAGGCGGGCACGGGCGGGGCCGTCACCGCGTCGGCACGGACGCCCAGCTGGATCAGTACCGGTTCGCTCCGGCGGCCCGGGGCCGCCCGGCGGGCCGGTTCGGTCCGGTGCGAGTGGTCGTGGCTGGCCGGTGGGACGGTCCGGGACGGCTCGGCCAGCGCCGGCTCGCCGAAGCCCCGCACGCACTCCGGGTCGGGGCCGTCCAGCGGCAGGCCGGTGAAGAACTTGGCCGCCATGCATCCGCCGCGACAGCCGTCGTAGTGCTGGCAGCTGGTGCAGGCACCGCCCTCGGCCGGCTCGCGCAGCTCGGCGAACAGCGGCGAGTTGCGCCAGACCGCACCGAAGGAGCCGTCGGCGACGACGTTGCCCGCCCGGAATTCGTCGTGGATGGTGAACGGGCAGGCGAACACGTCGCCGACCGGGTCGATCAGGCAGACCACCCGGCCCGCCCCGCACATGTTCAGCCCGGGCAGGCTCCCGCCGAAGCCGGCCAGGTGGAAGAACGAGTCGCCGGTCAGGACGTTCTCGCCCGCCCGTACCAGCCAGTCGTAGAGCTCCCGCTGGCCGTCGGCGGTCGGGTGCAGCTCGTCCCAGACGTCGGCCCCCCGGCCCGAGGGCCGCAGCCGGGTCAGGCGCAGCGTCGCGCCGCGCTCGTCGGCGATCCGTTTGAACTCGTCGAGCTGGCTGACGTTGTGCCGGGTGACGACGACGGACAGCTTCGCGTCGGCGAAGCCGGCCGCGGCCAGATTGTCGAGCGCGCGCAGGGCCATGTCGTACGAGCCGGGGCCGCGCACGGCGTCGTTGACCTCGGCGGTCGCCCCGTCCAGGGACACCTGCACGTCGACGTAGTCGCTGGCGGCCAGGTAGCGGGCCCGAGCCGCGTCGATCTTCACTCCGTTGGTGGAGAACTTAACGCCGACCTGGTGGTCGACGGCGTACTCCAGCAGGTGCCAGAAGTCCGGGCGGACGGTCGGCTCGCCGCCGCCGACGTTGACGTAGAAGACCCGCATGGCCTGGAGCTCGTCGATGATCGCCTCGCACTGCGCCGTGCTCAGCTCGCGGGGGTCGCGCCGCCCGGACGAGGACAGGCAGTGCCGGCAGGAGAGGTTGCAGGCGTAGGTGAGTTCCCAGGTCAGGCAGATCGGGGCGGTCAGCCCGCGCTCGAAGCGGTCGACCAGCGTGACCGGCCTGGCGGCGTTCGAGGTGGCGGCTTCAGAGGTGATCAGCGCTTCAGAGGTGGTCAGCATCGTGCGGTCGGCCCTCCTGGTCCTGGCTCGTCCGGCGCCGGCGCGCCGTCCCGGCGGCGGATCACGTCGGCGTCCGCCAGCCCGCGCAGCGCGCTCGTGTAGGCGTCCCAGTGCGCCGGGGGCACCCCGGCCCGCTCGAACGCGGTCCGGACGTCCGGCGCGCCGGCCAGGGCCTCGACGACCCCGACCAGCTCCCGGCGTTTGAGGAAGATCAGCCGACGGTTGCCGAAGTGGTAGGCCAAGGCGCCGAACGGCTCGGGCCGCAGCGCCACCGAACCGGACAGCTCCCAGGCCTCCGTCAGCATGGCGGGCGGCCTAGTAGACGCCGCACATGCCGTCGATCGAGACCTCCTCGATGAGCGACTCGTCGTCGAGAAGCGGCGTGTCGGTGCTGGTTGCGACGGTCGGCTCGGTCCGCTCGTCCTGGCTGGTGTGGTCGGTGAGCAGGGTGGGAGTGCCCATGGCCGCGTCTCCTGTCCGAGTGGGGTGCTGTTGCCGCCGCGCCCGTGGGCCCGTGACGCGGGCCACTTCGCGCGGTGGCCATCACTTTAATGGCATCAGAGGCCAAAATAAAGGGATGTTCGGTTACTCGCCCGAACTACCCGACGGACCGGCCACACAGGGGCGAGTTTCCGGCTGGGACGAGCCGCTTCCCGTCGCCACTGATCGTGAGGAAGTAGAAGCACGGGGTGACCTTGTCGGCGACCGTCCGCAGGTCCACCGGCCGGGGCAGCAGGCCGTCGGCGCTGTAGTCGGGCACGGCGCGCAGGTTCCTGGTGAACGACGCCCGGGTCGGGCAGCGGCCGGCCGCCTGGATGCCCCGCAGCATCAGGTCGGTGTCGACCCAGCCGGCCAGGGCGACCTCGCTGGCCGCGTGCTTCTGCTCGGGCGCGTAGAGGGCCATGGCCGACAGGAACGGACGGTGCGCGGGAACCGGCGTCTCGAACGGGCGGTAGCTGGTGAACAAGCTCATTCCGGCCAGCTGCCGGCCCGCGGCCAGAACGCTCTGGTCGTCGCCCAGGACCGACATCAGCCGCATGGCGGGCAGCGCCGCCCGGATTCCCCGCGCGACCCGCGTGTTCTCGTCGGGGTTGAAGGCGGAGAACACCGTGTCGGCGCCGGTGGCCGCGATCGTCTGGTCGAGCCGGGCGAGGTCGGCGGTATCCGGGTCGACGGTGAGCGGGGCCACGGCGATCCCGGCGGACGACATGCTGGCCTGGAATTCGCGCGCGAGCGCGGCGGACGCCGCGTCCCGCGCGGAGAGGACCGCGACCTTCCGGCTGCCCTGTTTCCGGGCGTAGTCACCCCAGGTGCTGACCGAACCGCGATCGGAGAAGATGTTGAGGTAGCTGAACATGTTCGGGTACCGGTTCCACACCGGGTCGTTGCCGGCGCCCACGACCGGTACCAGCTGACCGTGCAGCCAGGCGGCGGACCCGCCGGAGGCCGAGCTGAGCTCCTGGATCGCGAAGACGTGCTGCTCGGTCACCAGGTTCGTGGCCTCGGCCAGGTTCCTCGCGGCGTTGCCCTGGTCGTCCCCGCGCACGTAGTCGATCTGGCGCCCGAAGACGCCGCCCTTCGCGTTGGCCACGCCAAGGCGGGCGTCCACGCCCGAGCGGTACGGGCTGAACGTCGCCGCGTCCGCGCCGCTGCTCGGGAACAGCAAGCCGAAGGTGACCCGGTTCGATGTCACGCCGGGCGCGGCCGGGCAGTCCGGACCGGCCGGGGACGAGCCGGAGCCGCAGGCGGTCAGCGCGGCCAGCGCCGTCAGCGCCGTCAGCAGGAGGGCGACGACGGCCGCGGCCCGGCTCCTCGTGCGCCGAAGCGGGATTCTCGGGTTCACGGTAAATCACACCTCTTCCGGGCGGAAACCATCGCGCCGGGCACAGCCGCGCCCGCGCGCCGCTATTAGGAACAAGCCCGGCCGCCCTCGCTGGGCGGGTGGTGGTATTTACTGTCGGACCACCATTCAGCAGCCTGGCAATTATCTTTGGATAACACAGGAGGGTCGGCTCCGGCCAGCGGCGGAAGAGGGCCGGCACCAATGTGCTGAAAGCCTGGCGTGGTGGCTGCTGGCGCCTGGTGCCGGAATATGCTATCCGCCCGGGCGGGTGATTTCGTGTTTGCTTCGTGGGATCTGGGCACTGTCCGCTCGCGCCGGGTGGGGATGATCACCCGCGGCGCCGGTCGGAATTAGGCCAGAAGGTATGACCACCAACTGTGATGTGGTGAAGGCTACGTTCCGCCCCGACCGAGGGAGACCAGGGAGATCGAGGGAGATCGAGGGAGATCGAGGGGGATCGCGACGCCAGGGGGATGCGGGGTATGTCTCGGGAAAATCGATCAGAGAGGTGATCTGTTAGCCTCATTCCGGACGTGGCCCGCGATCGGGGACAGTCGAGGACCGGAGGGGCATCATGCAGCGGACCATGCTCGGCGGCAAGATCCACCGGGCCACAGTCACCCAGGCTGACCTGCACTACGTCGGCTCGATCACCATCGACCAGACGCTGCTCGGCGCGGCCGACATCGTCTCCGGCGAGCAGGTCCAGGTGGTCGACATCACCAATGGCGCGCGCCTGGTCACCTACGCGATCGAGGGGCCGGCCGGCTCCGGGGTCATCGGCATGAACGGTGCCGCCGCCCGCCTCGTCCTGCCGGGCGACCTGATCATCATCATGTCGTTCCGGCAGGTGGACGAGGCGGAGCTGGCCGCCTACGCGCCGCGGGTCGTCCACGTCGACGAGGCGAACCGGATCGTCGCTCTGGGGGGCGACCCGGCCGCGCCCTCGCCCGGCCGCGACGACCAGGTCCGGGGAGACCAGCTCGCCCCGTCCGTCGGACTGTTCGCGACCCGGGGGTAGGCGTTCGTCCGGCGGGGCGGTCGGCGATATTCACACGTGTTCGGTCAGGAAATCGCGCCCGCGGACTATTTCGGGCCTCTGGTCGAGCTTAGTTGGACTATATGCCACTTGATCCGAATCCCGTAGCATGTCTTCATGTCCTCCGCACCTTCTGGCGCTCGCCGCGGCCGTCCCCGTGACCCGAGCATCGACGGCCGGGTCCTGGAAGCCACGCGGGGGCTGCTCGCGGAGCGCGGCTTCGAAGCCACCACTGTCCAGGCGATCGCCGAGCGCTCGGCCGTGCACCCGTCGGCGATCTACCGGCGCTGGCCGTCCCGTATTGAGATCATCGAGGGGGCGGTGTTCCCGGGCCTGGCGCCCCTCATGGGCCAACCGACCGGTGACCTGCGCGCTGACCTGCGGGGCTTCATCCGGGCCTACAGCGACGCCTTGTCCGAGCCAGCCGCCCGGGCCGCGGCTCCCGGCCTGCTGGCCCGCGCCCGGCCCTCGGAGCGGGCCGAGTCCCGCCAGCGGCTGTCGGCATCGGCTCGCTCGCGTTTCTTCGACATCGTGCGGGCCGCGCCGGCCGACGAGATCGACCCGTCCGTCGATCTCGTCGACGTGTGCGACTGCCTGTTGGCGACGGTGATGGCCCGGGCGATCGTGCCCACCTTCGACCGCGACCGTCCCGTCGACCGGCTCGTCGACATGTGCGCCCGGATGCTGCGCCCGCCCGCCGGGCGCGTGCCCACCGCGGACTAGCGCCAGCCGAATAGCCTTCTAGCCGAACACCGGCGGGCGTTGGCCCTGGTAGGCGGCCACCGCCTCGCGCTGGTTGGGCCGGCCGAGCAGCGCGGTGATCTCCTCGCGCTCGAGCGCGAGCTGCTGGGCGGTGCTCCGGTCGTCCAGCCCGGACAGCAGCCGCTTGCCGGCCCGGACCGCGTCGGGGCTGTGCCCCGCGATGCGGGCCGCGAGCTCCAGGGCGGCGGCCCGCGGGTCGTCGGCGGTCCGGGTGGCCAGCCCGAGCGCGACGGCCTCCGTGCCGGCGACCATCCGCCCGGTCCAGTACAGCTCCTTGGCCACGTCCAGCCCGACCAGCGCCGGCAGCCGGAGGCTGGCCGTCATGTCCGGGACGATGCCCCAGCGGATCTCCAGGACGGCGAGCGACGCGTCGGGCGCGACGAGGCGGATGTCGGCTCCGAGCGCGATCTGGAGGCCGCCGCCGAGGCACACGCCGTGAATCGCGGCGATCACCGGCACGTCCAGCTCGGTCCAGACCCAGGCCGCCTGCTGGCCGAGGTGGGTGATGCGCCCGTCGGTGGCCAGGATCGCGGTGGCCGGGCCGCCCGCGCCCGTGCCGCTGGCGAGGCTCGCGAACGTGGTGACGTCGATGCCGGCGCAGAAGCCCCGCCCGGCCCCGGACAGCACGACCGCCCGCACCTCGGGCCGCCCCTTGAGAGCCTCGCCGACCCGGGCGAGCGCGGCGAACATCTCCGGGTCGAGTGCGTTGATCTTGTCCGGGCGGTTGAGCCGGACCTCGGCTATGCCGTCGTTCACCTCGACCACGATGCGCTCAGTCATGACGGGAGCCTAAAGCCGTGGCCGGGCGCGCGTGGCCGCGACCGGACGGCCGCGCGGCGTGATGGTTTCCGGGCCGTCCACCGGATGCTCGCGCGCGGAGCGGTGAATCGTCGCCGGCGACTACTACTATGTTGATCGTGACATCGTTAATCGTGATACGGGGTTGATCGTGATACCGGCTGGCCGTGATATCTCCCCGGTCCGCCGGGGGAGATTTTCGAATGCGGGGCGACCTGAAATGTGGGTGACGCGGTGAGCAGGCAGCCGCTGGCCGGCCTGACCGTGGTCGAATGCGCGAGCTTTGTCGCCGGCCCGACCGGCGGGATGACGCTGGCCCAGCTGGGCGCCGACGTGATCAGAGTCGACCCGCTGGGCGGCGGCAGCGACTACCACCGCTGGCCGGTGGCGCCGTCCGGTGAAAGCTACTACTGGCATTCCCTGAACAAGGGAAAGCGGTCGTTCGCCGTCGACATGCGCTCGGGCGAGGGCCGCGAACTCGTCACCGCGCTGATCACCGCGCCCGGGCCGGACCGCGGCGTCCTGGTCGACAACGTCGTCGGGCGCCGCTGGATGGCCCACGACCTGCTGGCCGGCCGCCGGCCCGACCTGATCCACCTGCGTGTCCAGGGCTACCCGGACGGCCGTCCCGCCGTCGACTACACGGTCAACGCCGAGGTCGGGCTGCCCGGCATCACCGGGCGGGAGGACGGCGGCGACCCGGTCAACCACGTACTGCCGGCCTGGGACCTGGTGACCGGGCTGAGCGTGTCGACCGGCGTGCTGGCCGCCCTGCGGGACCGCGACCGCACCGGCGCGGGCGCGTTCGTCGAGCTGGCACTGTCCGACGTCGCGCTGGCCGGGGTGGCCAACCTCGGCTGGCTCTCTGAGGCGGCCGCCCGCGGCGGCGAGCGCCCTCGCCACGGCAACCACGTATACGGCAGCTTCGGCGTCGACTTCACCTGCGGTGACGGCCACCGGGTGATGGTCGTCGCGCTCACCGAAGGCCAGTGGGCGGCGCTGTGTTCGGTCACCAAGACCGAGGAGGTGTTCGCCGCGCTGGAGACGGCGCTCGACGCCGACCTCACCCAGGAGGCCGACCGCTACCGGCTTCGCGAGACGATCGCCGCGATCCTGCGGCCATGGTTCGCCGCCCGCGACTACTCGCTGGTCCGGGGCGAACTGGACGCGGCCCGGGTGCTGTGGGGGCGCTACCAGGGCATGACGGACGTCGTCGCCGCCCACGCGGGCGGCGCGTCGCCTGTCCTGGCCGACGTCGACCTGCCCGCGGCCCATCCCGGCGCCCATCCCGGCGACGGGCCGGCGCGGGCCATCACCGGCCGCTCGCCGCTGCGGTGGGACGGCGAGTACGGCGCCCCCGGCCAGGCTCCCCGGCTGGGCCAGGACACGGCCGCCGTGCTCAGCGAGGTCCTCGGCCTGACCGACGCCGAGATCGGACGGCTGGCGAGCGCCGGTGTGATCGAGGAGGGCGTATGACGGCGGCGGGCCCGGTCGAGACAGCGGGCGCGGTGGAGACAGCGGGCGCGGTGGAGACAGCGGGCGCGGTGGAGACAGCGGGCGCGGTGGAGACAGCGGGCGCGGTGGAGACAGCGGGCGCGGCGATCACCGTCGCCGAGGGCCCGTACTTCGACGAGCTGACCGTCGGCGACGTCTTCACCTCCGCGCCGGGCGTGACGCTGACGTCGGGCCTCGTCGACGCGCACCGCGCGATCGTCGGCGGCCGCTTCGCGCTCGCGCTCGACCGCGCGCTGGGCGCCGAGGTCACCGGGGCGCCGTCGCTGGTGCCGCCGAACGTCGTCTGGGACGTCGCCATCGGCCAGTCGACCGTGGTCACCCACCACGTCAAGGCCAACCTGTTCTACCGAGGCCTGGTCTTCCACCGCGCGCCGGTGATCGGCGACACCCTGCGCACGACGACCGAGGTCGTCGCCCTGCGCCAGAACCGCGACCGGCCCGGGCGCCGCCCGACCGGCCTCGCCGCGCTGCGCATCACGACCGTCGACGACCAGGCCCGCCCGGTCCTGGACTTCTGGCGGTGCGCCATGCTGCCGCTGCGGGCTGGCGATCCGGACCGGGTCACCGGCCACCAGGACTCCCTCGACACGGTCGGCAGCCAGCCCGGCCAGGCCGCCTACGCCACCGCCGTGGCCGGCTGGGACCTGCCCCGGCTCGCCGCCCACGCCCCGGGCCCACTCTTCGCCGACCTCGCCCTGGGCCAGGCCTGGGAGATCGGCGGGGGCGACGTCGTCTCCAGCGCGCCGGAGCTGGCCCGCCTCACCCTGAACGTCGCCCAGGTCCACCACGACCACCGGGCGGCCGGCGGGCGGCGCCTCGTCTACGGCGGGCACACCATCAGCCTGGCTCTGGCCCAGATCACCCGGGTGCTGCCGGCCATCGCCACCGTCACCGGCTGGGAGGGCTGCGACCACGTCGGCCCGGTCCACGAGGGGGACACCCTGCGCGGCCGACTGGCGGTCACCGGCCTCACCCCGCTCGAGGCCGGCGGCGGCCTGGTCGCCCTGCGCTGCCTGGTCCGCGCGGACGGCCCAGGCGATCCCACCGGCGGTGCGGACGACCGCGACGTCCTGGACTGGCGCCTGATCGCCGTCCTTCCGTAAGGCGGGCTCACCGCCAACTCATCGCCCGTCCCAAGACTGGGCACGGTGAGGCGGTGGAGGTTCTGACCCGGTTGCGCGGCCGCCCGGCGGGCGCGTTCGCGCCGTTCGTCCTGGCGGCGGCGCTGTTCGGCCTGATCACGGCGGGCGTCCTCGTTGCCGGCTGGCCCGGCGCGGGCTGGCTGGCCCGGGCGGACGCGTCCGTGCTGAGCCACATCACGGCCGTGCGGGGCCCGGTCCTGACGCCGATGGCCCGGACGGCGACGGAGCTGGGCACGGGCCCGGTCGTGTACGGGGTGCTGGTGGCCTGCGGCCTGCTCGCCTGGCGGATCACCGGGCGCCTCGCGCCCTCGATCGCCGCCGTGCTCGTGCTGGCGGCCGGCCAGGTCGCCCGGACCGGCATCAACCACCTGGTCGGCCGGCCGCGACCGCCGCGCGAGCTGTGGCTCGTGCACCCGGCCGGGTTCGCCTTCCCATCCGGCCACAGCGCGACCGCGACCATCGGCTACGGCCTGGCTGCGCTGCTGCTGGCCCGGGCCGCACCGGCGCCGGCCGCCCGGCGGGCCGCGGCCGGGCTGGCCGCCCTGGTCGCGGTATGCGTCGGGCTCTCCCGCTGCTACCTCGGCGTGCACTGGCCGTCCGACGTGCTGGGCGGCTGGATGTTCGGGCTGGCCTGGCTCGCGCTGGCCTGGGCCGGTGCCGACCGCTACCGACGCGCGCCGTAGTACTATTCCACTAATCGATTAGTGGAATGGTGATGCGAATGATCGACTTTCACCTTGACACCTCCTCCGGGGTGGCCACCTACCTCCAGCTCGTGACGCAGGTGCGGCAGGCCCTGCGGGTCGGCCTGCTCGCCGAGGGCGACCGGCTGCCCACCGCGCAGCAGGTCGTGGCCGAGCTGGCGATCAACCCGAACACGGTCCTGAAGGCCTACCGCGAGCTGGAGCGGGACGGGCTGGTGCGGGCCCGGCCCGGGCTGGGGACGTTCGTCGTCGGCTCGCTGCCGCGGGCCGACCCGGCCGTCCGGGCCCGGTTCCTGGCCTCGATGGAGCGCTGGCTGCGCTCGGCCCGCGACGCCGGGCTCGACCGGGAGGACGTCGAGGCCCTCTACCGGACGGCGCTGCGCCGCACCCAGATCGAGGGGGCGGCGTGAGCGCCGTCCTGGTCGCGGAAGGCCTCGGCAAGCGCAGAGGCCGGCGTTGGGCGCTGCGCGACTGCGACCTCACGATCCCGGCCGGGAAGATCGTCGGCCTGGTCGGGGCGAACGGAGCCGGCAAGAGCACGCTGCTCGAGCTGACCGTCGGCCTGCTGGCCCCGACCACCGGCACGATCCGCGTGCTGGGGGCCGAGCCGGGGCGGGCGGAGGACTGGCTGGCCCGGGTCGGGTTCGTGGCCCAGGACAGCCCGGTCTACTCCCGGCTGAGCATCGCGGCGCACATCCGGCTGGGCGGCTACCTGAACCCGCGCTTCGACCGGGCGCTGGCCGAGCGCCGGATGGCCGAGCTCGGCCTGGACGAGCGCCGGCGGGCGGGCGCTCTGTCGGGCGGCCAGCGGGCCCAGCTGGCGCTGACCCTGGCCATGGCCAAGCGGCCGGAGCTGCTCGTCCTGGACGAGCCGGCGGCCAGCCTCGACCCGCTGGCCCGCCGGGAGCTGCTGCGGGCGCTGATGGAGTTCGTCGCGGCCGACGGGGTGAGCGTGATCATCTCCTCCCATCTGGTGGCGGACCTGGAACGGGTCTGCGACCACGTCGTCGTGCTCGGGACGGCCCACGTCCGCCTGGCCGGCGACGTCGAGGACCTGCTGGCCCGCCACCACCGGCTGGTCGGCCCGCGCCGGGGCGACGGGACGCTGCCGCCGGTGGCCGGCCAGGTCGTCGAGGCCCGGCACACCGAACGCCAGAGCACCCTGCTCGTCCGCCGCGACCAGGCAGCGGCCGAGACGATCAACCCGGCCTGGGTGTCCCACCGGGTCTCGCTGGACGACCTGGTGATCGCCTACCTGGGCGCCGAGCCCGCCCCCGACGCCCGGCCCGGACCGCCGGGGGCGGGAGCCGCTCCGTCACCACTGGAGGTCGTCCGTTGATCCGCGCCGCCTGGCTGCGCGCCCGTGGGCAGAGCGGGGCGGCCGCCGCCGGCCTGTTTGCCGTCGCGCTCGTCGCCCTGGTCACCGGTCCCCGGCTGGCCCATCTGTACTCGACGACGGTCGGCGCCGCCGGCGCCGGCTCGGACGTGGCCCGGGAGTTCACCCGGACCGACCGGCCGCTGGCCCTGGCCCTGAACGCCGTCGTCCTGGTCGTCCCGGCGCTCGTCGGCCTGTTCTGGGGCGCGCCGCTGGTCGCTTCCGAGCTGGAGAGCGGCACCTACCGGCTGGCGTGGACGCAGAGCGTGAGCCGCACCCGTTGGTTGGCGGCCCGGCTCGCCGTCGTCGGCGGGACGACCGCGCTCGCGGCCGGCCTGGTCAGCCTGACCGTCAGCTGGTGGGCGGCGCCGCTGGACCGGGCCCGCGACGCCCCGTTCGCCACGTTCGACAGCCGCGGCATCGTTCCGATCGGGTACGCGCTGTTCGCGTTCGCCCTGGCCGTGGCGCTGGGGGCCCTGCTGCGCTCGGCCCTGCCGGCGATCGTCACCGGGCTGGTCGCCTTCGTCGCCGTCCGCCTGTGCGCCAACCACTGGCTGCGGCCGCGCTACCTGGCGCCGCTGCACCGGTCCCTGCCGCTCGACCCGAACTCGACCGGCTACGGCTCGAGTGGGAACGCGCTGTTCGGCATCCCGCCCTCGACCCTGCAGCCGGAGGCGCCGGACATACCCCGCGCCTGGATCACGTCGGTGTCGGTCCTCGACCGCTCCGGGGCGAGGCTGGACGGGACGACGCTGGCCAGCACCTGCCCGGACCTGGTAGCGAACGCGCACTCAGGACCGCCGGCGGGCGTGAAGGCCGGCCCGGTCCCGGCGGACGCGGTGGCCACGATGCGCGGCTGCGTCGAGCGGGTCGGCGTCCGCTACCACGAGGCGGTCTCCTACCAGCCGGGCCGTCGCTACTGGGCGTTCCAGGGGATGGAGCTCGGCGTGTACCTGGTGGCGGCCGGACTGGCGGTCGGGTTCTGTTTCTGGCTTGTCCGGCGGCGGCTGGTCTGAGCGAGTGGGGCGGACGACGGGTACATACCCCGAGACGCGCGGTGAGCAAGTGCCGACGTATCGGTGCGCGCCGGCGTCCGGGGGGAGGGCCCGATGCGCTGTGAACCGAGTCGGCGTGAACCGAGTCGGCGTGGACCCAGTCGGCGTGGACCCAGTCGGCGTGAACCCAGTCGGCATGCACGCGGGGGGCCGGGGCGCCGCCACCGAGCCGTCCTGGCCACAGCGGGGATCGGGCTGAGCGCGGCCGTCCTGGCCGGCTGCTCCGGCACCGAGCCGGGCGCAACGGCCGCTCCGTCGCCGGCTCCGGCGGCGTCGCCGGCCCTCGCGCTCCAGCAGAGCTTCGTCAGCATCATCCGGCGCACCCTGCCGTCCGTGGTGGAGATCACCACGGACAACGGGCTGGGCTCCGGGGTGGTTATGGACACCGCCGGTCATATCGTCACCAATGCCCACGTTGTCGGCTCGTCGACGACGTTCTCGGTCACGCTGTCCGGGACGACGAAGACCCAGCCGGCGACGCTCGTCGGCACGTACACCCCGGACGACCTGGCCGTCATCAAGGTCGCTCCGTCGGGCCACCTGCACCCGGCGGCGTTCGCCGACTCGTCCCGGCTACAGGCCGGTGACGTGGTGCTGGCGATGGGCAACCCGCTCGGCCTGTCCAGCAGTGTGACCGATGGGATCGTGTCGGCGGTCGGGCGTACCGTGAGCGAGCCGGCCGAGAGCGGCTCGTCCGGTGCGACCCTGCCGGACGTCATCCAGACCTCGGCGCCGATCAACCCGGGCAACAGCGGCGGCGCGCTTGTCGGGCTGGACGCCCGGGTGGCCGGCATCCCGACCCTGGCCGCGCTGGATCAGGAGCAGGGCGGCTCGGCCGCGCCCGGCCTGGGCTTCGCCATCCCGTCCAACATCGTCACCGACATCGCCGGTCAGCTGGTGCGCTTCGGCAAGGTCGTCGACTCGCACCGGGCGGCGATCGGCGCACAGGTCATCACGTTGGCCAGCGCGTCCGGCGAGTCGATCGGGGTCGGCGTCGCCGGCGTCGCCCCCGGCGGTCCGGCCGATCGGGCCGGCCTGCGCGAGGGTGACGTCATCACCGCCGTCAACGGCACCCCGACGCCGGACGCCGAGTCCCTGTCGAGCGCGCTGGCCGGCCTGAAGCCGGGCCAGCAGGTGCCGGTCGCGGTGACGGCGCCCGACGGGACGAAGCGGACGGTAACCGTCACTCTGGGTGAGCTATGAGTGTGGTGCCTGGCTGGCCGGCGGCGGGGCGGCCGGGCAGGCGGGATCCGAGCGCGGCGGCGGCCAGGGTCGCCCCGGCCAGCGCGGCGAACAGCGCGGTCACCCAGCTGGCGCCGGCACGCTCCCGCAGCAGTCCGAGCATCGTCACACCGAGTGATCCAGCGAGCTGGACGCTCATGAACAGCGCCGTCGTCCCCCGCGCTGCCTCGGGCGCCTCGAGCAGCCGGTAGACGGAGGCGAAGGTGGGTGAGGCCGTGCAGCCGAAGACGAGGCCGAGGCCGACGAACAGCGCGAGCGTCGCCGCCTCGGGCAGCGAGGAGTGGGTGAGAGTGAGGACGGTCAGCAACGCGGCGCTGGCCAGGCCGCCGGCCAGGACGAACGGGCGCGGCCCGGTCCGGTCGGAGCGCCGCGCGCCCTGGGGCATCGAGATGAGCAGCCCGGCGCCGAGCGCGCAGACGAGCTCCCCGGCGGCGTACCCGTGCCGGCCGAAGTGCTCGGCCGCGAGGATTGGCAGCGCGGTGATCATCGAGTACATGGTGAAGCCGACCAGGGCCATCACGCCGAGGGCGGCGGCGAAGCCGCGCCGGCGCAGCAGGCGCGGGTCGAGCGCGGGCTCCTCGGTGACCAGCGCGTGGCGCAGGTAGCCGGCCAGCAGGAGCGCCCCGGCGGCCGCCGGGACGGCGATCAGCACCGTCCGGCCCTGCTCGCCGACCTCCTGGAGCGCGAGCAGGACGGCCACGTAGCCGGTGGTCAGCAGGAGAAGGCCCCTCCCGTCGGCGCTCGGCCGGGCGCCGGCGGCAGGGCCGGGTGTGGCGCCGGCCTGGCGGGGGAGCGCGACCAGCCCGGTGACCAGCACGACCGCCCCCAGCGGCAGGTTCATCAGGAAGAGCCACTGCCAGTGACCGGTCTCGAGCAGAGCGCCGCCGACGATCGGCCCGACCGCCGGGGCGACGTTGATGATCGTCGACATCGCGCCGAGCACCCGGCCGACCCGGTCCCGCGGCGCGAGCGACGCCGCCAGCATGAGCGATGTCGGCTCCAGAATGCCGCCGCCCAGGCCCTGCAGCGCCCGGAAGCCGATGAGCCAGCCGATCGAGGGCGCCAGCGCGCACAGCCCCGAGCCGACCAGGAACACGGCCAGGCCGGTGAGGAACAGCCGGCGGGGGCCGATCGCGGCGGCGGCCCAGCCCAGTGTCGGGAGCATCGTCCCGGCGGCCAACAGGTAGGTCACGGTCACCCAGGCGACGGTGCTCAGTGACGCGTCGAACGCGTCCGCCAGCGGCCGGAGCGCGACGGCGACGACCGTCCCGTCCAGGACGGCAGTGAGCGCGGCCAGGCCGACGACGGGCAGCGCGAGCCGGGCGCTCCGGTCCGCGGCGCGGGCGCCGGCGAGGGCTTCGGCGGAGTCGACGCTCTCAACGGGATCTGAACTTACTGTCATGGAACAGGATTAAACTTGACGGTGTAGTAAAGTCAAATGGCGATAGCGTAAAGATCTGTTACGCTTGGGAGGTGGCCACGCGAGAACGGACAGCGGGCGAGCGACGGGCGGTCCGCCCGGACAAGCGGCGCGCGATCCTGGACGCCGCCGCCCCGATCTTCGGGGAGTCCGGCTACGAGCGGGCCAGCGTTGACGCCATCGCCGCGGCCGCCGGCGTGTCCAAGCCGACGATCTACAGCTACTTCGGGGGCAAGGAACAGCTCTTCCGTGAGTCGGTCGCCGACTCGGCCGTCCAGCTCAACGCGGATGTGTTCGGCGTCATCCAGGGCCTCGACCTCACGGCCGATGGGTGGCGAGCCAGCCTGGCTGGGCTGGCCGTCCGCCTGGTCGACTGCCAGCGCACCGAGTGCTCGATCTTCCTGAGCCGGACGATCGCCGCCGAGTCGGTCCGCGATCCCGAGATCTACCGGACGGTGCGGACGACCGCCACTGAGCCGATCATGGAGGCGCTGGCCGGGCGCCTGGCCATGCTGGGCAACGCCGGCTATCTGGACCTCCCCGACCCGGCGCTGGCCGCCCGGCAGTTCTTCGCGCTGATCGCGGCGGAGATCCCCGAGCGGACCGAGAACGGGACCCGGGCCGTGCCCGAGGCGGAGTTCCGCCAGGTCGTCGAGGCCGGGCTCGAGACGTTCCTGCGGGCCTACGCCCGTCCCGTCAGCCCGTGACGACCGCGACGACCGTCGTGCCGGGGGTGAAGGCGCCGGCCGCGGCCATCGCGTGGAGGCCGAACATCATCTTGCCGGTGTAGACCGGGTCGAGACGGACGCCGTGCCGCTCGGCGAAGCCGGCGACGAACCCGTCGAGTTCGGGGGTACGGCGGGCGTAGCCGCCGTGGTGGTAGCCGTCGGCGACGGTCCAGTTGGTCGAGACCGCGCCGAACGTCCGGCGCTGCAACGCGGCCACCTCGTCGGCGAGGAAGCCCCCGCGCAGCACCGCGACACCGATCACGCGGACCGCGCCGCCCCCGTCCGCGAGCCCGTCCGCGAGCCCGTCCGCGAGCCCGTCCGCGAGCCCGTCCGCGAGCCCGGCCGCGAGGCCGGCGAGGGTGCCGCCCGTCCCGACCGGGCAGCACACGACGCCCGCCGCCGGCGCCTGGGCGCGGATCTCGCCGGCCAGCTCGGCGCAGCCCCGCACGGCCAGCTCGTTCCCGCCGCCCTCTGGGATCACGTAACACGGACCCCAGGCGCGCACCAGCGCGGCCACCGGTTCGCGGTCACCGGCCCGAACCGCCCGGTAGGCCGCGCGGTCGAGATAGGTCAGGCGCATCCCGCCCGCGGTCGCCGCGGCCAGGACCGGGTTGAGGGGCCGGTGCTCCTCGCCGCGGATCACCCCGACGGTGGCCAGGCCGAGCGCCGCGCCGGCGGCGGCTGTCGCCGCGATGTGGTTCGAGTAGGCGCCGCCGAAGGTCAGGATGGTGTCGTGGCCCGCGTCGAGCGCGGCAGCCAGGTTCCCGGCCAGTTTGCGCCACTTGTTGCCAGGGACGGTCGGGTGGAGCAGGTCGTCCCGTTTGAGCAGCAGCCGCGCCCCGGCCCGGGTGAACTCCGGGTCCTCGAGGGCCGTCAGCGGCGTCGGCCGCGCCGCCGGCAGGGCGGCGGCGACCATCGCGGACCCGTCCACCAGTCAGTTCTCGCTTAGTTCTCGCTCAGCTCTCGGCGCGGGTGAGCGCCTCACAGACGGCCAGTGACTCCCGGGCTCCCAGCTCCACCGCGCGCGCGCAGTGGATCACCCACGCGGCCACCCCGTCCGGGCCGCCGCTGATGTAGGCGCGGGCGGACTCGGCGTAGTCGCCGGCCTCCAGGTGGCCGACGTCCGGCGCCGTCAGCGCCTTCGGGTCCAGTCCCAGGCTGATCATGACGAGACGGGCGGCGGCCCGGGCGATGGTCGCGTCCAGCGCGCCGAACGGGCGGATGGCCAGCAACTCGCCGTGGGTCACGGCCGCGACGACGATCGCCGGCGCGGCCGTCTTGACCACCAGGAGGTCGGTCAGTCCGGTCAGCCGGGCCGAGGTCTCGGCCGGCGACGGCGGCGAGCCCAGCCCGAGCACGTCGGCCGCCAGCCGCCCGGCGGGGTCGGTGGCCAGCGGGAAACCGTCGGTACGCCGGGGCCGGCCGAGCTGGTCGGACGGCAGGAGCCCCCGACCGGCCAGGACGTGCATCCGGGCCAGGACCTGGCGTGGCGCCCGCTCCCAGGTCGAGCGCAGCGTGCCCAGCTCGCTGTAGAGCCGGACGGCGGCCAGCGCGGCCGACAGCGGCGTGACCTCGGCAGCGGTCTGGGGATCGCCCGCGTCGGCGGCGTCCCCGAGCCCGGCCCGCAGCGTCTCCAGTGGAACGTCGAAGCCGGCCAGCGCCGCGCTGGCCCGGGCCGAGCGCAGCGACGCCTCGGCGGTCACCTCGGAGCCGCGCCGGCGCATCAGCCGGTGGCGCAGCAGGGTGTCGACCGAGCGCCGGGCGGTCTCGACGGCCTCGGCTACGCCTGGCAGTCCCGCGACCCGGGCGAGCGGATCGCGGGCGGCGAGGGCCGCGGCGGCCATCACGCCTCGGACCTGGGGATGGGAAGCTGGCTCACCCGACCGACGCTACCTGGCGGGCCGCGTCCGGAGGCGAACGGAGGCCGCCACCCCACCCTTCTGACCCGACGAGATCATGCGTCTGGGCGCGGGCCGGCCAGACAGCGCGGCCGCGATGGTGTGTGATGTGGGGCTCGGCCGGGGGAAGACCTGGCCGGGAGACCTGAGGCGGCGCAATCGTGGTCGAAGGCCCGCGCGGGTGAGGGAGGACTCGGTGACGACGGACAACGGCCGGCCTGGACGCGAGGCATCGCTGGGAGAGCTGGTCGCCATCGCGACCAGGGACGTCTCCCTCCTGGTTCGGCAGGAGATCGAGCTGGCCAAGGCCGAGCTCACCCGGCAGGCGATCTCGGGCGCGATAGGCGGTGGCCTGCTCGCGGTGGCCGCCGGCCTCGGCCTCGGGGCGCTGATCGCGGTGACGATCGGGCTGGGTGAGCTGTTCACCTGGGCCGGCATCGAACGATTCTGGTCGTACTTCCTGGTGACGCTGCTCTACCTTGTCCTCGCCGGCCTGCTCGGGCTGTTCGGCGGGCGGCGGCTGAGCAAGCTGCGCCCGCCGGAGCGGACCATCGCCTCGGTCAAGGAGGACGTCGAGCTGCTGCGACACCCGAGCGGCCCGGCGGCCAAGGCCTACGCCAACGGCCAGGTGGACGGGTCCAGCCACTCCCGCGTGGTGGAGCGCGCCACCGGCGGCTGATCCGCCCGTCCGGCCGCGTGCCATTCTCTGGCGGTATGAGTAGTCGGCGGGACCGGCCGCGGCCGCCCGATCCCTCCGTCGTGCTCGTCGACGGGCCCTGGCGGCACCGGGACGTCTCGGCCAACGGCACCCGCCTGCACGTCGCCGAGCTGGGCGACGGCCCGCTCGTCCTGCTGCTGCACGGCTTCCCGCAGTTCTGGTGGGCCTTCCGCGACCAGCTCACCGCGCTGGCCGCCGCCGGCTACCGGGCCGTCGCGCCCGACCTGCGCGGCTACGGCGCCAGTGACAAACCACCCCGGGGCTACGACGTCCACACCCTCTCCGACGACGTGGCCGGGCTGATCCGGGCCCTGGGGGAGCGCGACGCGGTGATCGTCGGCCACGACTGGGGCGGCGTGCTCGGCTGGGCGACGGCCGCGCTGCGGCCGCGGGCGGTGCGCGGGCTGGTCGCCCTGTCCGCGCCGCACCCGCGCCGGGCCCGGTCCGCCCTGCTGGGCGACGTGCGCCACCAGGGCCGGGCCAGCGCCTACATCGCCTACTTCCAGCTGCCGTGGCGGCCGGAGCGGGCGCTGGTGGCCGACGACGGCCGCTACGTCGGCCAGCTGCTGCGGGACTGGGGCGGCCCGGGCTACCCGGACCCCGACGCCGAACGCCGCTACCGGGAGGCCATCCAGGTCCCCGGCGTCGCCCACAGCTCGATGGAGTACTACCGCTGGATGGGCCGCTCCCAGCTGCGTCCGGACGGGGCCCGCTTCGCCGCCGCGATGCGGGCCCAGATCAGCGCGCCGACGCTCCAGCTGCACGGCGCGCTCGACGAGTGCCTGTTGGCCTCGACCGCCCAGGGCTCCGGCCGGTACGTGCGCGGCCCCTACACCTGGCGGCTGCTGGACGGCCTGGGCCACTTCATCCACGAGGAAGCCCCGGACACCGTGACGGCCGCCATCCTGGACTGGCTGCCCGCCGCCGGCTAGTCGCAGCCCTGGGTGCCGACCTGCTGGATGCTGGCCTCGCCGGCCTCGGCGCTCGAGGCGACCTCGGCCGCGGTCAGGGCGTAGCCGGTGTCCGCGTCGTCCGTGGCGGCCGCGAACACGACCCCGTAGACCGTCCCGCGCGACGACAGCAGCGGGCCGCCGGAGTTGCCCGGGCGCACAACGGCCCGGATGGCGTAGATGTCGCGGATGACCATCCCCCGCGAGTAGATGTCGGGCGCCTTGGCGTTGAGCTCGTTGCGGATGCGGGCCGCGACCCGGGTGAACGGGCCGTTCTGCGGGAAGCCGGCGACGACCGCGTCGTCCGTGGAACGGCCCGGCGGGCTGGCGAAGGCCAGCGGCGCCAGCTGCAGCTCGGGGACGTAGAGCACGGCGATGTCGCGTTCGGGGTCGTACAGCACGGTCCGGGCCCGGTAGTTGCGCCCGCCCGCGATCACCGTGGGGTCGGCCACGCCCGCCAGGACGTGCGCGTTGGTCATGACCCGGTGGGCGGCGAAGACGAAGCCGCTGCCCTCGACCTCCCGGGAACAGGACTGGGCCGCGCCCTGGATCTTGACGATGCTGGCCGAGGCGGCCTGGACGCTCGCCGTGGACAGGACGGCCGGGTCGGGTGGTTCGACGTTGACCACCCGCCCGCCGGCCAGCCCGGCGAACACCTGGGGGAAGCCGTTGTCGTTGACCAGTTGCCGCAGGTCGCTGAAGGTGTTGCGGACCGGCGAGGGCATGGCCGAGTCCACTGTCCTGAGGACCTCGGAGTCATGGACCTGGCGGGACAGCGACTGGAACGGCGAGCGGACGACGGCCGTGGCCAGCAGCCAGGCGACCAGCAGCACCGACAGGCCTGACAAGGCCGCGCCGAGCACCGAGTCGACGGTCTGCCCGGCCCGCCAGGTCAGCTGGTCGCGCAGGGCGGCGCCGAGCGCGGTCGCGCCGACCTGGCCCAGCATGGCCAGGATCAGCACGACCAGGATCCCGACCAGGGCCCCGTTGTCCCGGACGCCGATGAGGTCGGCGATCGGCGTGGCCACATGGGCGCCGAGCACACCGCCGCCGAGGAACCCGATGAACGACAGCGCTCCGACCACGAAGCCCTGGCGGTAGCCCGAGACGGCGAACAGGACAACGGCCAGGATCAGGATGCCGTCGAGAAGATCCATGCGAGGTCAGGCCATCTCTGTGAACGCGAACCGCCGTCGGCGGCTGGGGATGGCCCGCGCCGCGGGCCCGGTCACTACGCGGTTGGAGACGCTGCAGTCGGAAACGTTCATGAGACGACGAGCGTGCCCCGCATCCTCTGATGGATGGTGCAGATGAACGGGTACGTCCCCCGCGAGTTGACCGTGAAGGTGACGGTGGTGACGCCGCCGGGCACGGCGAAGCCCGACTGCGCGCCGGCCATGGGCAGCGCGAAGTTGTGGGTGGCCGAACCAGGCTGGACGTGTAACCGCACCGTGATCCGGCCCGGGTGGGCCAGCAGCGTGGACGGGACGAAGTCGAGATCGCTGGTGCCGGTCACGTCGAACACCTGGGTGCCGTTCACGATCGTCGGCCCCGCCGTCGGCGGCCCGGACGCAGCGGCGCCGGACGACCCGGAAGAGCCACAGCCGCCGAGCAGGACCGCGGCCAGCAGGACGCTGGCCAACAGGGCCAGGGCGGCCCGTCCTTTCCCGTTCACAGGGTCTCACCCGCCTCGTCGATCGCGGCCTCGCTCAGCTCGCCGACCGGTCCGCCGCGCGTCGTGACCGGCGCGGGCACCGACCGCCGCGCGTTCCAGGGCCGCTCCCAGCCGCCGGCCCGCAGCAGCGCGTCGAGCAGGCCGGCAGTGAAGCCCCAGACGAACAGGCCCCGCACCTCGAACGCCGGCCCGACCCAGCCCCGCGGGGCCACGCATGACAGCCGGTTGGCCGGGTCGGCCAGGTCCGCGACCGGGACGCGCACGACGGCCGCGGTCTCGGCCGGGTCGACCGGGGCGACCGGCCCCGGCCGGCGCCACCAGGCCAGCACCGGCGTGACCATGAAGTTGCTGGGCGGCAGGTAGAGGCGGGGGGCACTCGCCAGCACCTCGACCGACGCCGGGTCCAGGCCGACCTCCTCGGTCGCCTCGCGCAGCGCCGTCTCGACCGGCGAGCCGTCCTCCGGGTCCGTCGCCCCGCCCGGGAACGCCGGCTGGCCGGCGTGGCTGCGCAGGTCAGGCGCCCGCTCGATCAACAGCACGTCCGGGCCGGCCGGGCCCTCGGCCAGCAGGATCAGGACCGCCGCCGGCCGGGCCGAGCCGTCGGACGGCGGGACGCGCCGGAGGGCGGGGCGGGGGATGAGCGTCTCGAAGTGACGGGCCAGCTCGGCCGCCCACGGGGGCGGCGGCGCCGCAGGCTGCGCGGGGACGGAGGCGGTCACTTCACCGCCTCGACATCGCCGCGCACCAGCTTGGCCGCCACCACCGGGTCGGTCGGGCCCTCGCCGGCGGACGGGCACAGCTTCGCGATGCCGCAGGCGCCGCAGGCCGGCCGGCGGGCGTGACAGATCCGCCGGCCGTGGAAGATCATCCGATCGGAGGCGATGGTCCAGTCCCGGCGCTGGATGAGCGCGCCCAGCTCGGCCTCGACCTTGACCGGATCGGTCTGCTCGGTCAGGCCGAAGCGGCGGGACAGCCGGCCGACGTGGGTGTCGACCGTGATCCCGGGGATGCCGAAGGCGTGGCCGAGCACGACGTTGGCCGTCTTGCGGCCGACGCCGGGCAGGGTGACCAGGTCGGCCAGCCGGCCGGGCACCTCGCCGTCGAACCGCTCGAGCAGGGCGCCGCCCAGCCCGATCAGCGAGTTCGCCTTGGCCCGGAAGAAGCCGGTCGGGCGCAGCAGCGCCTCCAGCTCGTCCCGGTCGGCCCCGGCGTAGTCGGCCGCCGAGCGGTAGCGGGCGAACAGGGTCGGCGTGACCTCGTTGACCTTCTTGTCGGTGCACTGGGCCGACAGGATCGTGGCGACGATCAGCTCGAGCGGGCCGTCGAAGTTGAGCGCGATCCGGGCGTCCGGATGCAGGTCGCCCAGCTCCCGGACGATCCGGCGCGCCCGGCGGGTCAGCGCGAGCGGGGACTCGGCGCGGGAGCCCGCCGCCGCTCGGCCCGCCGCCGCTCGGCCCGCCGTCCGCTCGCCTGGCCGCTGGCTCGCGGGTTGCTCCGTCGCTCGCACGGATCGAGACTATCTGGCCCCTCCGACGACTCCGCCGCGCCGTCGGGGCGGACCACCCATCCGGGCTGCGACACGCCGCGGACCCGGTGTCGGCCCCCGGCCCGGGGTGAGCGACCATGGCCGGGTCATGTTTCTCATTGCCGCGATCTTCTTCCCCCTGGTCCTGCTGTGCCTCATGCTGGCCATGGAACGAGTCGAGCGCCCGCTGCGGGGCGACGACTCCCAGGCACTGGAGGGCTTCCTCGACAACGCCCGCCAGGACGAGGTCAACACCTACGTCGCGCACGGGCTGGCCGCCGCGCTCGAGCGCTACCGCGGCCGGCTGCGCCGCGCGGGCGGGCGGCACCGGGCCGTCTGAGGCAGTCGTCCGAGCTCGCCGGGTGGGGCGTCCGGAAAGCCGGCTATCCGCCGGACGGTCATCACGGATAGTGTTCGCAAGGGCTGTTTCCGTGATCGGATGCAGGTTTTCCGCCGGCTGCCCGTGCCGCCCGGCGGCAACCCTGGCATGCTCGGACGGCGTGGACGACCTGCTTGCCCGTGTTCCCATCTTCGCCGGACTCTCGGAGCCTGACCGGCAGGCTCTCAGCGACCACGTCCAGCGGGTGAACGTGCCCCGCGGAAGTGTGCTGTTCCGGGAGAACGAGCCTGGGGATCGGCTATTCATGATCCTTGCCGGCAAGGTCAAGATCGGGCGAGCCTCCTCCGACGGGCGGGAGAACCTGCTCGCGGTGTTCGGCCCCGGTGACCTGTTCGGTGAGCTGTCGCTGTTCGACCCGGGGGCGCGGACGGCCACCGCGACCGCGGTCACCGACGCGACCCTCCTCTTCCTGGAGCACACCGAGCTGCGGGCCTGGCTCTCGACCCGGCCCGAGGCGGCGATGCTGCTGCTCAAGATGCTGGCCCGCCGCTTCGGCCGGACGAACGACGCCATGGCCGACATGGTCTTCACCGACGTCCCCGGCCGGGTGGCCAAGCAGCTGCTCGATCTGGCGAACCGCTTCGGCGAGCCGGCCCAGCCGGGCAACGACGCCGCCGGGATACGGGTCGAGCACGGCCTGACCCAGGAGGAGCTGGCCCAGCTCGTGGGCGCCTCGCGGGAGACGGTCAACAAGGCGCTGGCCGACTTCGCCACCCGGGGCTGGCTGCGGCTGGACTCGCGCGCGGTCGTCCTGCTCGACCGCGAGCGGCTCGCCCGCCGGGCTCGCTGAGGCCTCAGCCCGCGCCGGTCAGCCCGCGCCGGTCAGCCCGCGCCCGCGGGCTCCATCGCGGCCGCGGGGCCGGCGTCGAGGGCGGCCAGCAGGCGACGGGTCTGCGGCAGCTCGCTGACCGCGTCGGTCCGCCCGGCCTCGGCCAGCGCGCGCTCGTAGGCTGCCCGCGCGCCGACCAGGTCGCCCCCGGCCGCCAGGATCGTCCCCAGCACCCGCCAGGCCAGCACCTGGGCCCGGACGTCCTCGGCCTCGGTCTCGACGGCCCGGCGGGCCATCGCCAGCGCCTCGAACCGCCGCCCGGCGTCGAGCAGCGTGCCGGCCAGGTGGGCGTAGGCCTGCCGGCGCGGGAAGAGCAGCGTCGCCGGCTCACCGGCGGCCAGCGCCTCCTCCAGCAGCGCGATCGCCGCGTCCAGCCGGCCCCGGGCCCGCGCCACCTGCGCCGCGAGCACCCTGCCGCCGAGCTGGGCGTGCGGCTCCAGGTCGAGGTCGGCGAACATCGCCTCGGCCCGGGCCGAGCGCCGCTCGGCTCCGTCCACGTCGCCGACTTCGAGCCGGGTCAGCCCGAGCAGGATCTGGGCCAGGGCGTTGACCATCGTGTGCCCGCCGGCCTCGCCGGCCTCGATCGCCGCGGTCAGGAAGGCCGATGCCCGCTCCGGGTCGCCCCCGCCGCGGGCGGCCAGGCCCCGGGCGATCAGGGTCAGCGCGCGGCCCCAGGTGTCCGCGCCCGCCGGGAACAGACGGGCGGCCCGTTCGGCCTCCTCGGCCGCCACGGTGACGTCGCCGAGCTCGGCGGCCGCCAGCGCGTCGATGGTCAGGCAGACCGCCAGCCCCCAGGTGTCCTCGAGCGACTCGGCCGTCTCGATCAGATCCCTGATGATCTTCCGGGCCAGGGTGAGCTGACCGGACAGGACCGCCACCAGGGCCTCGGTGCCGGCGCACCAGCCCAGGCCGCCGGTGTCGTCAAGGCGCTGGAAGACCTCGGACGCGGCCCGCAGCGCCTCCTTGGCCCGCGGGTAGTCACCCCGGGTAGTCGCGCTCCAGGCCAGGTGCTGCAGCGCCCAGCCCACGCCCCGGGTGTCACTGACCCGGCGGGCCAGGGCCAGGGCGTCGGTGAAGCGGGACTCGGCGTTGCGCCAGCGCCCGGCCGAGTAGTCCAGCAGCCCAAGCTGGCGCAGGCTGGCCGCGCGCAGCCGGGTGTCCCCGGCCAGCCGGGACTCGTCCAGCGCGATCAGCAGGGCGTCGCGCGCCTCCTTGTCGCGGTTCTGCTTGTGCCGCAGGTCGCCCAGGACGCTGTGGGCGGCCGCGCGCGGCCCGTGCTCGGTCACCCGCAGCGCCGGGCGCAGTGTCCGCTCGGCCTCGTCGAGGCGGCGCAACGCCGTCAGGGCCTCGGCGTGCAGGATCGCCGCCGCCAGGGTGTCGGCCTCGCTCACCACCCCGCGGCCCAGGCGGTTCGCGCTGGTCAGGATCTCGGCCACGCCGCGGTGGTCGTGCCTGGTCATCGCGGTCCGGGCCAGGCGGACCAGCGCGTGGAAACCGACCTCGCGCGACGCCCAGGCATCGTCGCCGGGCGGCAGCGCCATCGAGGCGGCCAGGTCATAGGCCCGCTCGGCGTTCGTCCCGACGAACGCCGCCACCTCGGCCGGTGAGCCGGCCATCGACCGGGTCGCCCAGAGCGCGGCCGCGGCGTGCCGGCGAGCCCGCTCGACCTTCGGCAGCCCCGCGTAGGCGACGTCACGGGCCATTGGGTGCACGAACGACCACAGCGGGTCGCCGGCCCGGGGCGGCCGGACGAGTTGCCGGTCGGCCAGCGTCTCCAGCGCGATCCGGAGGTGCGGCAGGTCCCGCTGCTCCACCTGGGCCAGGCCCTCCACCGGAAACCGGACGCCGAACACGGCGGCCGTCCGCAGGATCGCCTTGTCCCCGGGCATCAGGCTGTCGATTCGGGCCGCGAGCACCGACTGCACCCCGGCCGGCAGGGTGGTCTCGGGCAGGACGCCACCCAGGGCCCAGGCGGCGCCGCCCTCGTCGGCCCGGTGGAGCACGCCCTGGTCGATCAGCAGGTTCAGCAGCTCGGTCAGGAAGAACGGGTTGCCGTGGACCCGGCCCAGCAGCGCGGCCGAGGCGGCGTCGTCCAGCCCGGCGCCGCCGAGGTAGTCGCGCAGCAGCGCGGCCGACGCGGCGGCGTCCAGGGGGGGCAGGGCGAGGCGCACCGTGCACGGCAGGCTCGCCACCGGCGGGACCTCCCGGTCGAGCAGCAGCAGCATCGTCGGGCCGCTCAGGCGCCCGCTGAGGCGCCGCAGAGCGTGCCAGAGCCGGGTCGTGGCCCACTCCAGGTCGTCGATGACCAGCAGCAGCGGGGCCTCGGCGGCCAGTCCGCCCAGGACCAGCGCGACGTCGTCCACTAAGGCGTCGATCATCCGGGTGACCGAGTCCGGGTCGTCCCGGCCGACCGGGTCGGACGGCAGGCTCTCCGCCACCGTCGCCGGTGGCCGCACGCCGAGCAGGGTGAACAGCCGTTCGGCCGTGATCCCGGGCAGCGGGGTGCCGGTGGTGGGGTGCTCGAGGCGGGCGACCGTGCGCCGCACCCGCCGCATGACCTTGTCCGGGCTGTCGCCCTCGCCGATCCCGCTGGCTGTGCGGACGATGTCCATCAGCGGGGCCAGGTCGCGGCCGTCGCCGTGGCGGACGGTCCGGCCCCACAGCACCCGGGCGCCGGCGCGCACGCCGACCCGGTCGGCCAGCTCCTTGGCCAGCCGGGTCTTGCCGATCCCGGCCTCACCGGTGATCGCGATGACCGACGGCTCGCGGGCCGCCCGGGTCTCGTCGAAGCGGCGGGCGAGCTCGGCCAGGTCGCGGTCGCGGCCGAGGAAGGCCGCGCCGTCGCCCGCGCCGGGCCGGTCGATGTTGGACGGCCGCAGGCTGATCAGCTCATAGGCCGCGACGGGCTCCCGCTTGCCCTTCAGGCGCAGTGGCGCCAGCTCCCGCCAGCTGGCCACGGAGCGGGTGGCGGCGACGGTCTCGCGGCCGGCGTAGACGGCGCCGACGGCGGCGGAGTCGGACAGCCGGGCGGCGGTGTTCACGGTGTCGCCGATCACCGTGTAGGTCAGCGCGGCCTGGACGCCGGCCAGGACCTCGCCGGTGTTGATGCCGACTCGCAGGCCCAGGTGGCGGCCGCCGGACTCGTCGGTGACCAGGGCGCGCACGGCGTCCTGCATCGCGGCGGCCGCGCGCAGGGCCCGCTCGGCGTCGTCCTCGTGGGCGACGGGCGCGCCGAAGACGGCCATGATCCCGTCGCCGGTCAGGTTGTCCACCCGGCCGCCGACGTCGGCGACCTCGCGAGCCAGCGCGGCCAGGACACGGTCGGTCACCTCGCCGACCCGTTCCGGGTCCAGGTCCTCAGCCCAGGCCGTGAAGTCGGACAGGTCGCCGAACAGCACGGTCACGACCCGGCGCTCGGCCTCGTCCAGGCCGGCTCCGTCAAGGCGTAGCGCCATGCCGCAGTGGAAGCAGAAGCGCGCGCCGGGAACCGTCGGCGTGCCGCAGCCGGGGCAACGCAACGGGCCAGGGTTACTCGGAGTAATCACCATGGTGCGCCCCCTGGGTAGTAGGGCTCGCTTCCATTGTGAGCCATCGAACACCGGGTGTTGCGCACGGGCGAAACCCCTCCTGGCCGTGAGCTGAGTTACCTCCACCAGTTTCGACCGTTCGAGTCATGATCGAAATTCCGCCTCGGGTATCCCGTTTGCCGGCGCGGTTCGCGCCGCGACCGCGCCGGCGGGTCGCGGCTGGGCTCGGATCCCTTGCGGCCGGCTACTCCGGGGTGCGCGGCGGGGCGCCCGGGGCGTCCGGCGGCGGGCAGGCCGGATTGGGCCCGTCCGCGATCGAACGTGCCGGCGGACGGGCGCGCGGCGGCCAGGTTGCCCCGCGCGGAGTAGCCCATCCGGGGGAGACGGGCGGCCGGGTGACGGGGTGGGATCCGCTGGCGTGATGGTCACGGAGCGTGAGATGTGGACGGGACGGACATGGCTTGCGGCGGCTGGGCGCGCCGACGGGTGGTGGTGTTCCCTTCGATCATGATGGTGTCTCCTCCGTTGTGAGGTGTCTGTGGCGAGGACAGCTTCCTGGCCGATCGGGACGCGGCGTCAGGCCTGGCGAAAGATCGGTACGTTTCGCTGATGGTCGCGGAGGCGTTCGACGAAGCCTCCGGTGATCGCCGGGGAATCGCGTACGGAGTCCACCGTCTCCCGGATGGCGGCCGCGGTCTCCAGAGCGGACTGCTCGGCCAACCCCGGCTCCACCCCGGCCAGCCGGGCGCAGCGGCCGATGGCGGGCAGGTCGAACGAGGCGAAGGAGCGATGCTCACGCAGCTTCAGCGCCGGTCCTCGGGAGAGATCGTCGTACTGGATCGTGGACACCAGGTCGTAGGCGGGGGACAGCCGTGGCGAAATACCGTCCGGATACCAGAGCGACCAGTTCTTCAGGTGGGCGTCCTCGTTGCCGATGCCCGCGATGAAGACGAGCCGGCGGATGTACTCGATAAAGTCGTCCGGACCGCAGAGCGCGGCGACCAGCCGGCCAAGGCCCTCGTAGGTCGCGCCACGGTACTTGTCCTCGGACCAGTTCCCGATGACCTGGTTGACGTCCTCGATGTGGATCGGACCGTCGGGAGTGCGGTCGAACCGTCGCACGACATAGACGTTCTTCCCGTCGAAGCGGTCGAAGCCCCGTGGGAGCGGCCCCAGATCGGCCGACGGGCGGAGCTCACTGGCCGGCACGGCGAGGCCGAGGCGTCCAGCCCACCGCATCATCGCGAACTCGTTCTCCGGGACGCCGTGCTTGAAGGTCTCGTCAGGGGATTCGTCGCCGTCAAACTCGGTATGGAAGTCGCGGAGAACGTCGGGGTCTCGTACCGCAAGGACGCAGAAAAGAAGTGTGTTGTCGTCGAATTCCCCGAAACCGAGCGAGCCGACGTCGTCGGCCAGGGTCCGCAGATCCGACTCCTGGGCAGGGGCGCCAGAGGAGTGGAGTGCGTGGAAGACCTCGGCTCGGGTCATGCGCTTGCCGAAGGTGTTGGTGCGGTCGAAAATCTTCCGCAGTGACCCCTCGTCGCCCGTGGTGACGATGTACGCCGGTATTTCGTAGTTTCTGAGCCGATCGGCCAGGCGAAACGCGCGATCCTGGAAGTCACGTTTAAGATCACGATCTCTGAGCCAGCTGAGGACTTTGTTGAGATCGAAGGCCGCGCGAACAGGAATGCGTGTCTCCGACTCGGCGGTAGAGGGTTTGACAAATTTTTCGTTGGTGAGGTCAAAGGAAAGCTCGAACCGAGAGTCGTATCGGTGTGGCGGGACGGGGAGCAGCGCGGCGGCGAGAGAAGTGATCCGCTGCTGGCCGTCGACGACCCACAGCGCCTCCGAAGTGGCTTCAGCGTCAATCCGGATCGGGCCGAGCTCCACGACGCCCGCGGGTGCGGGCCGCCGCCAGAACAGCAGGGTCCCGATCGGAAACCCCTGATAGATACTGTCGAACAGCATCTCGACGTCGGAGGCTATCCAGCGCAGGCCACGCTGAAATCGGGGCACGCGGATCTGACCGCGGCGGGAACTATCCAGGAGTTCTTCGATCTTGAATCGCGCCGCGTCGGATCGGCGGGGGGACCCGTCCATAGGCACAAGTGTATGCGTGTATCCGGCCATGATCGTGTCACGGCGCGGATACACGCAGGTTCAGGCGTCGGGGCGCAGGTAGGCGAGCTGGGCCCGGACGGAGAGCTCGGCCGCCGGCCACAGCCGCCGGTCGACGTCGGCGTAGACGCGCTCGACGACCTCGCCCACCGTGTTCGCCCCGGCGGCCAGGGCCGCCTCGACCTGCGCCAGCCGCTCGCGCCGGTGGGCCAGGTAGCCCCGGGCGGCAGCGCCGGCGTCAGTCAGCTCCGGCCCGTGACCGGGCAGGACGGTGGTCTCGCCGAGCGTGTCGGCCAGCGCGGCCAGCCGCCGCAGGCTGTCCAGGTAGTCGCCGAGGACGCCGTCGGGATGGGCGACGACCGTCGTGCCCCGACCCAGGATCGTGTCGCCGGTCAGCACCGCCGGCGACGTGGGGCCCGGCCCGGTGAGCAGGAACGACAGCGAGTCCGATGTGTGGCCGGGCGTGGCCAGCACCGCGACCTCGACGCCGGCCGCCGCGACCACGTCCCCCTCGCCCAGCCCGTCCGGCCCGAGGCGGTGCGCCGGGTCGAGGGCCCGGACCGGGGCGCCGGTCAGCTCGTGCAGGCTCCGGGCACCGGCGCTGTGGTCGGAGTGGCCGTGGGTGAGCAGGATCAGCCGCACCGGTCCGGCGGCGGACACACCGGCCAGGTGCGCCGGGTCGTCCGGGCCGGGGTCGACGACGACGCAGCCGGCCTCGCCGGGCGCCCGGAGGACCCAGGTGTTGGTCCCCTCCAGGGTCATCGGGCTCGGGTTCGGGGCGAGTACGACGGCGGCCAGCGGGGTGACCGCGCGGGGGAGCGCGACATCGGGCACTGCCCCATCCGACACCATGTGGGGCGCACGCGCCTCCGGTCCGGCCGTGGGCTGGCCCGCGGCCGGGGCTCAGGCCTGCTCGTAGGCCTGGTCGTGGGGCAGCAGCAGGTGGGCCTCACCGTCCGTAATGAGGATCTTGGGCATGACAGGCGCCAGATCGCGGATGGCCGCCGCCGCCATGACGGCGTCGACGCTGTCGTACTCGGCCAGCTCGGCCAGGGTGAACGCGGTCGGCGGGAGCAGGCCGACGGCGCCCTCCTCCTCGCGCTCGAGCGCGGTGACCGGGCGCATCCAATCCAGCTGCTTCGCCTCCGTGCCGTCGGCCTCGGCGACCTGGCCGGGCGGCATCCGGGCCACGAAGAACCGGGTGTCGTAGCGGCGGGGCTCCACCACCGGCGTCACCCAGCGGGCCCACGGCCGCAGCATGTCGGCCCGCAGCGCCAGTGACCGAGCCCGCAGCAGCTCGGCCAGGCCCAGCCGGTGTTCCTCCAGGGCGCGCCGGTCGTCCCGCCAGCTCGGCGCGCTGGTGTCGGCGAGCGAGGCCGGGCTCGCGCCGGCCAGCAGGACACCGCTCTCCTCGAACGTCTCGCGCACCGCCGCGCAGACCAGCCCGCGGGTCAGCGCCGGGCCGGCGCCGAGCGCGTGCGCGATCTCCTCGACCGGGGGCCCGATCCAGGGGATGTCCTCCCGGTTGTCGGCCGGGTCGACCGTCCCGCCCGGGAAGACGTGCATGTTCGCGGCGAAGGCCATGGTCGCGGCCCGCCGCAGCGTGCACGCCTCGACGCCGTCCGCGCCGTCGCGCAGCAGGACGACCGTGGCCGCGTCCCGGACCGGCACCGGGATCTGGGGCCCGGTCGGGTACGCGCGGGCGCGCTCGACAATCTCGGCGGGCAGCCGCTGCCGGGGCCCGTAGCGAGGCGGAAGCGGGGTCCGGGGGCGGGTCGCGGGCTCGTCCATGCCGCGGATGGTAGGCGCTTGCTCCCGGTCGTGGGCGCCGCCACGCAGCGTGCGCGTTTCAGACTGGGACAGCGAGCAGCTCGAGCTCGACCGGCGCGCCCAGGGGCAGCGCGGCCACGCCGACGGCGCTGCGGGCGTGCCGGCCGGCCTCGCCGAACACCTCGACCAGCAGGTCGGACGCTCCGTTGATCACCTTGGGCTGGGCGGTGAACCCGGGCGCGCTCGCGACGAAGCCGACGACCTTGACGATGCGGGCGATCCGGTCGATGCCGCCGATGACGGACGCCGCCGCGGCCAGTGCGTTGAGCGCGCAGACGCGGGCCAGCTCGGCGGCCCGGGCGGCGTCGACGATGCCGGGGCCGGCCTCGGCGCCGACCAGGCCGGTGGCCAGGAGCGTCCCGTCGACCAGCGGCAGTTGGCCGGCCGTCCACACCCAGCCGGCCTGCTCGACTGCCGGGACGTAGGCGCCGGCGGGCGCCGGCACGGCGGGCAGGGTCAGCCCGAGCTCGGCCAGGCGTTGCGAGGGCCGGCGCCCGGGCATCCCGGGCATGTCAGGCCGAGACCTTCGGCCGCTTGAAGTAGGCGACCAGGCTCTCCGGGTTCGGGCCGGGCACGAGGGCGACCAGCTCCCACCCGTCCTGGCCGAAGTTGTCGAGGATCTGCTTGGTCGCGTGGACCAGCAGGGGCGCGGTGGCGTACTCCCACTTCGTGAGCTCCATGGCCGGAAGATTATCCGGCCGGCGACGCCGGCCGGGTGACGGCCGGCCCGGGTACCGTCGGAGGTGTGCGCCGTTCCGAGACACCGAGACCGGACGTTCCCGGCGGCGGCCCGTGGCGGCGTCGCCTGCACGTGGTGACCGGCAAGGGCGGGACCGGCAAGACCACGGTGGCCGGCGCCCTGGCCGTCGCCCTCGCGACCGGCGGCCACCGGGTGCTGCTGACCGAGGTCGAGGGCCGCCAGCAGATCGCCCAGCTGTTCGAGGCGGGACCGCTGCCCTACGCCGAGCGCAAGATCGCCAGTGCGCCCGGCGGCGGCGAGGTGTTCGGCCTGGCCATCGACGCCGACGAGGCGCTGCTGGAGTACCTGGAGATGTTCTACAACCTGCGGCGGGCCGGGAAGGCGCTCGGTCGCATCGGCGCGATCGACTTCGCCACCACGGTCGCGCCCGGCGTCCGCGACGTCCTGCTGACCGGGAAGGTCAAGGAGGCCGTGAACCGCCCGGACGGGGCCCGGGAGGCCGGGCGGGCCTATGACGCGGTCGTCCTCGACGCGCCGCCGACCGGCAGGATCGCCCGGTTCCTCAACACCTCGGCCGAGGTGGCCGGGCTGGCCAAGGTCGGGCCGATCCGGGCCCAGGCCGACAGCGTGATGGCCGTCCTGCGCTCGGCGGCCTGCGCGGTGCACTTCGTCACCGTCCTCGAGGAGATGCCGGTCCAGGAGACCCTGGACGGGATCGCCGAGGTGGCCGCGGCCGACCTGCCGGTCGGGGGCGTCGTCGTCAACATGACCCGCGCGCCGGTGCTCGGCGCGCGCGACGCCGCCCGGGCGGCCCGGCGCGCGCTGGACCTGGAGGAACTGGCCGCCGGCGTGAAGGAGGCGGGGCTCGCGCCCACGCCCGAGATGGTGGAGATGCTCGTGCTCGAGACGGCCGGGCATGCCCGCCGGGTCGCGCTGGAGGCCGAGCAGCGCGAGCGCCTGGCCGGGGCCGGCGCGCCCGTCTACGAGCTGCCCCTGATCGCGGACGGGGTCGACGTGGGCGGGGTCTACCAGCTCGCCGAGCTGCTGCGGGCCAGCCGGATGGTGGGCTGAGATGGCGCGGACGCGGAAGACGGCGCCGCTGCCCCGGCTGGCGCCCCGGCGCCCGGCCGGCGTGCCCGAGTTCGACGTCGACGAGATGCTCGCCACCGAGAAGATCATCGTCTGCTGCGGCTCGGGCGGCGTCGGCAAGACCACGACGGCGGCCGCGCTCGCGCTGCGCGCGGCCGAGCAGGGTCGGCGGGTCGTCGTGCTCACGATCGACCCGGCCCGGCGGTTGGCCCAGGCCATGGGGATCGGCGAGCTGGACAACACCCCCCGCCCGGTGGCCGGGGTGGACACGGCGGCCGGCGGCGGCCTCGACGCGATGATGCTGGACATGAAGCGGACGTTCGACGAGATCGTCCTGGCCCACGCCAGCCCCGAGCGGGCCGAGCAGCTGCTGTCCAACCCCTTCTACCAGGCCCTGTCGTCGTCGTTCGCCGGCACGCAGGAGTACATGGCGATGGAGAAGCTGGGGCAGCTCGACGCGACCGGCGAGTGGGACCTGATCGTCGTCGACACGCCGCCGACCCGTTCGGCGCTGGACTTCCTCGACGCGCCGGCCCGGCTGGGGGCGTTCCTCGACGGACGGCTGCTGAAGGTCCTGCTGGCGCCGGCCAAGGCGGGCGGGCGGATGTACGTCAAGGTGGTGGGGGCCGGGTTCATGATGTTCGCCCGGATCATCACCAAGGTGCTGGGCGCGCAGCTGCTGGCCGACGTGAGCCAGTTCGTGGCCGCGTTCGAGACGATGTTCGGCGGCTTCCGGGCCCGGGCGGAGGAGACCTACCGGCTGCTCGGCGCGCCCGGGACGTCGTTCGTGGTCGTCGCGGCCCCCGAGGCCGGCGCGCTGCGGGAGGCGTCGTACTTCGTCGACCGGCTCGACGCCGACGGGATGCCGCTGGCCGGCGTCGTGGTCAACCGGGTGCACCCGATGGCCGCCGCGCTGGACCGACTGACCGTGGAGCGCAGCCTGGCCGCCGCCGAGAGCCTGCGCGAGCACTCCGAGCACCCGCTGGCCGAGGCGGTGCTGCGCGTCCACGCCGAGCGGGCCCGGCTGGCGGCCCGGGAACGGCGGCTGCGCGAACGCTTCACCCGGGCCCACCCGGACACGGCGCTGGTCGAGGTGGAGGCGCTGGCCGGGGACGTCCACGACCTGGCCGGGCTGCGCGAGATCGGCGCGGCGCTCGCCGGGGACTACCCGAGCGCCGCCGCGTCCTGACCGGGGCGTCCTGACCGGGGGCTGGGCAGGCACTTCCTGACCAGGCACGCAACCTCGCCGGTCCGGTGAGCGTCGAGTAGGTCGGGCCGGCCGTGACGGGCACCGGTTTGGGGCCTGTCTCTGGGCGGCCCTGTGGTTTCGTCGCTGTTACGCCGACGGCGGTCGGCGCGAGCGGAGCCGGTCTCCGGCCGGTGCGGGAGAGGCGGGTGTGACGGATGTCAATCCGCCGGAAGCCCTCGAATCCGCCGGAAGCCCTCGCCGTCCGGGCCGGAGTGCCAGTCCTGGCTGGCCCCGTCGGCGCCGGGCTGGTATCCACAACGGGCGCGCCGGGACGGCGAACCGGCCTCACCCGATGCACACGGCCCGGAGTCCGAGGGATCTCCGGGCCGCGGCCGACAGCGGTGAAAGGTGGAGGGGTGCCCGGACTACCCGACGGACGTCGTCAGGTGGTCGGCCCGGGCGTCGGCGAGGAGCTTCTTCCACGACGTGACGTCCGGCCGGCGCCGCAACAGTGCGCGCCGCTCACGCTCGGTCATTCCTCCCCAGACGCCGAACTCGACCCTGTTGTCGAGAGCGTCGGCGAGGCACTCGGTACGGACAAGGCATCCGAAGCAGCGTGTCTTGACCCGATTCTGAGCCGCGCCCTGCACGAAAAGATCGTCAGGATCGAGGTCCCGGCAGGCTGCGTTGGCAGTCCAGTCGCCGTCGACTGTGGAACCGATGAGGGCGGCCGAGTTCATGCGTCGGGTCGATGGCCGGGTAGCCAGGCTGCTGGTCATGCCACCTGCCTTTCTTGTCGAGACCGGGTCAAGGGGCCCGTGCGGGTGGTGACGGCGGGGCTTCGATCGAAACCGTACGGAGTGACTCGGGTACGAGACAGACCCCACTCGGGTGGTTGTCGGAATGACTCGTCCGGGCTATTGCCATTCTCTACCGACAACGTGCGGTGTGTGAACACATCGTATCTGTGGCGTCACCGGTACGTGTCCGTTGGGCTTCCCGGTAGAATGTGCGTGATCGCGCGTCGGCGCGGTTGCCGGGGGGGCTCATCTGGAGGGTCCCGGACGTGAGCGCGACGACCAGCGAGGGGCGCACCCCCGTGACGGCCGGGGCGGTGCCCCGGCGGCGGATCACGCCGGGCCGGGTGCTGGCGGCGGCCGCCGTGAGCGTGCTGGCCGGCCTCGCGCTGGCCATGCTGATCCTGCCCGGGCTGGGCGTGCTCGGCCTGACCGTCAAGGGCGGCGCCGACAACTTCCTCAGCCTGCCGACGAACCTGATCGTCCCGCCGCTGCCGCAGGCGTCCCGGATGGTCGACGACCGGGGCACCGTCATCGGCTACCTGCGCGGTGAGCAGGACCGCCAGATAGTCAGCCTGTCCCAGGTTCCGCCGGTGATGCGCCAGGCCATCGTCGACATCGAGGACGACCGTTTCTACCAGCACACCGGGCTGGACTACAAAGGCCTCATCCGGGCCTACCTCCACAACCAGGAATCGGGCGGTGTCACCCAGGGCGGGTCGACGCTGACCCAGCAGTACGTGAAGAACGTCCTGCTCCAGGCGGCGGCGACACCGGCCCAGCGCAAAGCGGCCACCGAACAGACAGTGAAACGAAAGTTGCGCGAGGCCCGCTACGCCCTCTACCTGGACCAGCACCTGCCCAAGGACACCATTCTCGAGCGGTACCTGAATATCGCCTACTTCGGCGACGGCGCCTATGGCATCGAGACGGCGGCCCGGCATTACTTCAACGTCGACGTCAGCCAGCTCACCCTGCCTCAGGCGGCGGTGCTGGCCGGGCTGGTGAAGAACCCGTCCGCGTTCAACCCGATCCTGCACCCCGTCGGCGGCAAAGACCGCCGCGACACCGTGCTGGACCGCATGTACCAGCTGCACCACATCACGGCGGCCCAGCTCAAGCGCTACAAGGCCCAGCCGCTGGGCCTGCGCCCGGCGGCCAGCTCCACCGACCCGTGCCAGGTCTCCTACGCCCCGTACTACTGCGCCTACGTGCGCCAGGAACTGCTGTCCGACCCGCGCTTCGGCGCCACGGAGGCCGACCGGGAGAAGCTCCTGTTCGAAGGCGGCCTGACCATCCACACCAACCTCGACCCGGTCGCCCAGAAATCGGCCCAGGACGCCGTCAACAACGTCGTGCCGGCCAACTACCGGGCGGCCGCCGGAATCGTCATAATGCGGCCGGGAACCGGCGACGTCATCGCCATGGCCCAGAACCGGCAGTACGGGCCGTATTCGGACGGGCGGTCAGCCGAGCAGACCACCGACTTCATCCACACGAAGCAGATAATCCCGCTGACGGAGACGTCGTTCTCCGCCGGTTCGACGTTCAAGGCGTTCACGCTGGCGGCGGCGCTGGAGGAGCACATCCCGCTGTCCACGACGTTCCTGGCGCCGCCCTGTTATCACTCCAACGTGTTCGCCAACCCGGACACCGACCACAACGGCCGCGCGGACTCGGCCGACTGCTTCGAGAACGCCGAGCCGGCGGACACCGGGTTCTACTCGATGACCACCGCCACCTGGGACTCGGTGAACACCTACTACATTCCGCTGGCCGAGAAGGTCGGCGTGCTGAAGATGGCCGAGATGGCCCGGCGCCTGGGCGTCACGTCCTGCCGCGTGCTCGACAACGCCGACGCCCAGAAGGCCCAGTGCCCGGGCGGTGGGATCGGGCCGGTGGACGGCTCGGCCGTCCTGGGCTCCAACGAGGTCTCGACCATGGATTTGGCCACGGCGTACTCGACGTTCGCCGCCCACGGCGTACGCTGCGACCCCCGCCCGATCTCCTCGATCACCGAGAAGGTCGGCGCCAGTGACCGGCCGGTGCCGTTCACCGCGCCGGGCGCCTGCCGCCAGGTTCTCGACCCGAAGATCGCGAACACCGTCTCCTCGGTGCTGGAGGGCGTCATCACCCACGGCACCGGGACCGGCGCGGCCATCGGCCGCCCGGCCGCCGGCAAGACCGGCACCGCCGAGGACTTCAGCACCGCGTCCTTCGTCGGCTACATCCCGCAGCTGACGGCGGCGGTGACCATCGCCGACCCGCGCGGGCCGACGTCCCACCCGCTCAACGACGCGCCCGGCGTGGGCAAGGTCTTCGGCGGCACCTGGCCGGCCAGGGTCTGGCGCCAGGCGATGTCGGCCACGGCTAGCGGAATGAACCTGCCGGTCGAGGCCCTGCCGCCGCCTGACAACACCCAGCCCACGCCGCCCCAGGGCACCGTGCCGAACGTCGTCGGCCAGCCGCTGGCGACCGCGCAGCCCGCGTTAGCCGCGGCCGGTTTTCAGGCCACGGCCAAGCCGCTGCCCGACCCGTCCCATCCCGCCGGCACCGTGCTGGCGCAGGACCCGCCCGCCGGCACCCAGACCGCCCAGGGCACGTTGGTCACGCTCACCGTCGCCGCCGACCTCGCCGGCGGCATCGGCCCGGCCGTCCCGCCGAGCAACCCCCAGCAGGGCCCCCAGCAGGGCCAGCCGAACCAGCCAGACCAGCCGAAGCCGGGCCGACGGCACGGGCCGGGCCAGCGCTGACGCCTCAGCCGAGCAGGCGCGCGCGGACGAGGCCGGCCACCCGACCGCCCTCGGCGCGCCCGGCCACCTCGGCCTGGACGGCCTTCATCGCCGGGCCCATCGCCTTCGGCCCGGACAGGCCGGAGGCGGCCAGGACCGACTCGATGATCGCCCTCAGCTCGTCGTCGCTGAGCTGCGCCGGCAGGTAACCGGTCAGCACGGCGGCCTCGTCGGTCTCGCGGGCGGCCTGCTCGGGCCGGCCGCCGGCGGTGAACGCCTCGGCGGCCTCCTTGCGCTTGCGGACCTCCCGGCCGAGCACCTGCCGCACTTCCTCGTCGGACAGCTCGCGGACGCTCTTGCCGGCGACCTCCGCGTCCTTGACCGCCGCCATCGCCATCCGCAGGGTCGAGGTGCGCAGTGAGTCGCGCTTCTTCATCGCGTCGGTGAGGTCCGCGCGCAGGCGGTCCTTCAGCTCACTCACGATCATCTCCGGGGTCGGTGTCGGTGTCGACGGGACGGGGCGGCACGTCGCCCGTCGGTCACCCTAGCCGCCCGGCGCCGTGGGCCACGAACGCATTTCGCCGGCACCGTCGCGACGGGTCCTCGCTCCGCTGACCGGTCAGCCGGCCGCCCTCCGCGACCGGGGGCTCCGCCCATTTTCCCGGTCGCTTCGGGCGGGTGGCCAGCCGGCTTCACCCTCCGCGCCCGGCACGGGGAGACTGGGTGGCGGAGGTCGGCGCGGTGCCGGCCGGGGAGGGGGAGGACGCGTGCGGATCGGACGCATCGTCGCGGGGGCCGGCGCGGCCGGGGCGGTGGCGCTGGCCTACGCCGCCGGGTACGAGCGGACGGCCTACACACTGCGCCGCCTCGAGCTGCCGGCACTCGCCCCGCGCGCGACCGGCACGATCCGGATCCTGCAGATCTCCGACCTGCACGTCCTGCCCAGCCAGCGGGGAAAGCTGGCCTGGGTGTCCGACCTGGCCCGGCTGGTCCCCGACCTGGTCGTCCTCACCGGCGACGTCCTGTCGGCCGAGGCCGCCCGTGACCCCGTGCTGCGGGCGCTGGAGCCGCTGTTCGCCTTCCCGGGCCTGTTCGTGCCGGGCAACAACGACTACGCCCTGCCCACCTTCAAAAGCCCGCACCACTACCTGCGCGGCGGCGGGAAACACCCGCACGGAGCCCCGCTGGACTGGAAGGGCTTCGCCTCCGACCTGGCCAAGCAGAGCGGCTGGCTCGACCTGACCAACACCCGGGCCACCCTGAACGTCGCCGGGATGACCGTGGACGCGCGCGGCGTGGACGACGCCCGCCTGCGCCGCGACAAACTCGCCCGGGTGGCCGGCCCGGGTGACCCCGACGCCGCGCTCGTCCTCGGCCTGTCCCACACGCCCGAGCCGCGGGTGCTCGACGCGTTCGCCGCAGACGGGGTCGCGCTGACGCTGTCCGGCCACACCCACGGCGGCCAGGTCCGGGTGCCGGGGATCGGCGCGCTGGTCAGCAACTGCGGCCTGCCGCGCGCCCGGGCCCGGGGGGTCTCCCGGCACTACGCCGGCAGTCACACCGCCTACTTGCACGTCTCGGCCGGTCTCGGCACGTCGCCCTACGCGCCGATCCGCTTCGCCTGCCGCCCCGAGGCGACGCTGCTGACCCTGACCCCGGTCTCCTGACGGCCCGGCCGGTCACCCTCACCCAACCCGATCCCCGCGTCCTGTATGCTGTGTCTCGGTCGCGGGGTGTGGCGCAGCTTGGTAGCGCGCTTCGTTCGGGACGAAGAGGTCGTGGGTTCGAATCCCGCCACCCCGACCAGCGGTCAGGCACGATGTGGGGTCCTCTTCGGAGGGCCCTTTTTTCTTGACCGCGGATTTTCTTGGCTTCGGAGTGTCTCGCCGGCGCGGTTATGCCGGAATGGCACGTGACCCGGAGTCGCGGGCCGCGCGCTCCGGGCACAATTGGGACGTGGCGATCGGACGGCCGGAGCGGGCCGACAGCGGGCTGCGAACAGTGACGATCTCGGCGCGGCCGAGCGGCGGCTCGGCCGCCGAGGAGCTGGATCCCACCACCCGGTTCCACCGGGCCATGGTCGGGATCTACCAGGCCGCGCGCCGCGACGCCGGCTACAACGCGACCTACTTCCTCCGGATGGTCTCCGAGCAGGGCGGGCTGGCCGCGGCGCGCAACCTCCTGCGGGCGGTGAAACCGTCCGAGGGCTTCACCGCCCTGTGGGAACGCGGACGCCTGGACCTGACCGTCGAGGCCCTCGTCCTGCGGCCCGACTTCGAGGAGCTGTTCAGCCCGGACGAGCTCGACGCCGCCCGGGACCGCCTGGCCGAGTACGGCTTCGAGCCGCCGGCCGGCGGGGCCGGTCAGTAGGTGAGGAAGAGGATCTCGTCGCGGGAGTACTCGTGGCCCGGGTGGTTCTCGGCCAGGTGGGCCTGAGCCTTCTCGACCAGGTCGTCCTCGTCGTCGCCCTCGAGCGGCGTGCCGCACGGGCAGTTCAGGTGCAGAGCCATTGGTCCTCCTGGGGTGAGGGCTCCGGCCGGGCCCGCGGGCGGCCAGGACGAGCAGCCGGCCCGCTGGGTGGCGGAGAAGTTGTCGTCGCTGACGAGCGTAAGCGCGACCGGGCCGCTCGCGCGCGCGGCAGGAGGGCCGAGCGGGCCCGAGCCGCGGCCGGGGTGGCCCGATGTGGTCACCGGCGGATCCGGCTGAGGCGAAGGAGCGGTCGCGGTAGTCATATGCCCAGGTTGGGAGCCCAGACCAGGGAGATCGTGGCCGCCGGCCGGGCGGGATCTGTGAACCCGGCGGAGCTGGCAAAAAAGCCTCCTAATCTGACATATGTTCGGGCTTGTTGTGTTGGAAGCGGTTGCGCCGGGATGCGCGCCGCGACGATGTGTATGATTTGTGACACACGCCGGCATTCGCAGCCTATTGGAATGGTGTGGTCGTGCTTTTACGCAAAGACGCGTACCGGAATCACGTCGTCGCCACAGACGCCGATCGTTGGCGAGTCCCCCCTGGCTGGGGCGGCCCCGTCGCCGGCATGAACGGCCTCACGGGGGAGGCAGGTGGCTTCCGCGGCCTGCCGGGGGCCGCCGGCTCGGTCGTCCGGCCCGGGGTGGCCGAGTCGGACGGCCCGTTCGCGCCGGGGCGGCGCCGGTGGATGGTGTGCGGGGCCAGCCGTCCCGCCAGCGAGGTCACCTCGGCCGGGTGGGCCGGTGGCGGCGGCCAGCTGGGGACGGGCGCCTTCGCGCACCTCTCCTTCGCGCCGGCCGACACCGAGGTGCCCGAGGTCCAGATCCTGGCCGTGGCCGACGGAGCTCCCGAGGCGCCCCGCTCGGCCGACGGCGCGCGGCTCGCGGCCAGCATCGCGCTGACCCAGGCCGGCGGCTATCTGCGCCGCCACGGCGTCCCAGCCGACGCACGCGCCTGGCGGCCCCACCTGGCCGCGATCGGCCGCCAGGTTCTCACCGAGTTCCGGGCCACCGTCGGCGCGCTGGTCGGGGGCGGCTCGATCGACGCCTACGCCGCCTCGCTGACGGTCGTCTTCCTGTTCCATCCGGTGGTCGCGTCGTTCGCGGTCGGGGAGGGCTTCGTCGCCATCCAGACGCATCCGGGAGAGGTGGCGGCCCCGTGCCTGCTCGACGCGGCCCTCGCCGGCGCGACCGCGCCGGTCTACCTCACCTCGGGCGCCGCCGCCGGCGGTGAGAACGGGACGGGCCGGACCGCCGTCGCCGTCGAGCCGGTGGCGAGCGGCGTGCTCGTGGCCGGCTCGCTGCTGGCCCGGGCCGCGCTGCGCCCGGCCGGCCCCGGGTTCGCGCTGGCCGACGACAACCGGGCCCTGCGCGAGATCATGACGGTGAGCGACGATCGCGAGGTGGACCTGGGCGCGCTGGCCCGGCTGGCCGGCCCGGCCGCGGCGGCCGGCGGCGCGGCGGCCGGCGGCGCGGCGGCGGCGACGGTGCTGGTGGCCGTGCCCCGTCCGGCCGCGGCCCGGGCCTGACCGCACCGCCCCGCCCCGCCTCGCGGGGGGTGTGGCCCTTGTCTCCACACCCGTCGCGCCGGGCCGGCGGCACCTTCTTCGCGATCACGGTCCGGCGTCCGATCACTCGGCGGTTCCGGCCGTCTCGCCCCCGTCCTGGCCAGCGCGAGCACCGCGCTCGGATCCGGGGGCTCGACCGCGACGCGTCCCGAATCCGCCGGTCCGCACGCGACGTCCTTCTGTTTACGTTAACGTCATGGCCGGTATCTCGTTGACATCAACAAAAGATTTGGGTCGGGTGGCATGCTCAACGATGATCGGCGGGCGTCCCGGGGCGGCGGTCGCGGACGAGGCGGGGTCGCGGCCGGGGGAGGGGCGGGCGCGCGGCTGGTAGCCGTAGACGGCACGCCCCTGCGGGAGAGCTACAAGTGGGTGGCTCTGTTCGTCTCCACCCTGGGCATGCTCATGGCGACGATCGACGGCTCCATCACGCTGATCGCGCTGCCGGACATCTTCCGCGGCATCGACATCGACCCGCTCCTGCCCGGCAACAGCTTCTACCTGCTGTGGATGATCCTCGGCTTCCTGGTCGTCACGAGCGTGCTGGTCACGACGCTGGGCCGGCTCGGTGACATCTACGGCCGGGTCCGGACCTACAACCTCGGCTTCGCCGTCTTCACCGTCTTCTCGATCCTGCTCTCGATCACCTGGATGAAGGGCCACGCCGCCGGCGACTGGCTGATCATCATGCGGATCGGGCAGGGGATCGGCGCCGCCATGCTGATGGCGAACTCGGGCGCGATCCTCACCGACGCCTTCCCGTCCCACCAGCGGGGGACGGCGATGGGCATCAACCAGACGGCCGCCTTCAGCGGGACCTTCATCGGCCTGGTCCTGGGCGGCGTCCTGGCCCCCATCAGCTGGCGGCTGGTCTTCCTGGTCTCGGTGCCGGTCGGCCTGCTCGGCACGATCCTGGGCTACCTGTGGCTGCGGGAGCTCAGCCCGCGCCAGCCGGCGCGGATCGACTGGCCGGGCAACATCACGTTCGCGGCCGGGCTCATCCTGATCATGATTGGGATCACCTACGGGATCGAACCGTACGGCGGCCACACGATGGGCTGGACCAGCCCCCGGGTGCTGGGCGCGCTCAGCGCCGGCGTCGTCGTGCTGGTGGCGTTCGCCGTGATCGAGACCCGGGTGGCCGAACCGATGTTCCGCCTCGGCCTGTTCCGGATCCGCGCCTTCTCCGCCGGCACCCTGGCCGCGCTGCTGGCCGCGCTGGCCCGGGGCGGTCTGATGTTCTCGATGATCATCTGGCTCCAGGGTGTCTGGCTGCCCCTGCACGGCTACACGTTCGAGCGCACGCCGCTGTGGGCCGGCATCGCCCTGCTGCCGCTGACCGTGGGCTTCCTCATCTCCGGGCCGCTGGCCGGGATGCTCTCCGACCGGTTCGGCGCCCGGCCGTTCGCGACCGGCGGGATGCTGTTGGCCGCCTGCGCCTTCGTTCTGTTCGAGCTCCTGCCGATCAACTTCAGCTACTGGGTGTTCGCCCCGCTGCTGCTGTTCACCGGCCTGTCGATGGCGGCGTTCGGCTCGCCGAACCGGGCCGCCGTCATGAACAGCCTGCCGCCGAACGACCGGGGCGCCGGCGGCGGGATGAGCACGACCTTTCAGAACTCGGCCCAGGTGCTCTCGATCGGGCTGTTCTTCACCCTGATCATCGCCGGGCTGGCCTCGTCCCTGCCGGACAGCCTGCAGAGCGGCCTGGTCGCGCACGGGGTGGCCCCGGGCGTCGCCGACCGCACGGCCCACCTGCCGCCGGTCTCGACGCTGTTCGCGGCGTTCCTTGGCTACAACCCGATCGCGCACCTGCTCGGCCCCGAGGCGCTGGCCCAGGTCTCGCCGCACAACGCCGCGATCCTCACCGGGCGCGAGTTCTTCCCGGCCGTCATCGCCGGGCCGTTCCGGACCGGCCTGCACGCCGCGTTCGACCTGAGCATCGTCACGTGCATCCTGGCCGCCATCGCCTCCTGGACCCGCGGCCCGCGAACGACGGCGGGCCTGGCCCCGGCCGCGCCCGTCCCCGGGTCCGTCCCCGGCGGCCTGGCCGTGCCTGAGACCGACGACGTCACCCTGGCCCAGTCCGCCGCGCAGTTCGTCCCGACCGGGCAGTCCGTCCCGACCGGGCAGTCCGTCCCGACCGCCCGGGCCGCGCCCGACGGCGGCGCCGACGGCTGAGGCCGGCGGCCGCGATGTGCACTACGAGACGACGACGCGCGTGCCGGACTCGGTGCCGCCCGAGCTGCTCGTCTCCTGATCTGGCCGGCGGCTGAACCGGGGGCCCGCCCGGCCCGTGCCTGGTGGTGGAAGGCCACCACGACGGGAGTGCGGGCATGATCGGATCAGCGTCTCTGACCTCAAAGGTCTCGATCGGCGGTGGCCTGCTCGCCGCCGCCGTTGCCCTCGCGGCCTGCGGGAGCAGCGGCGGCGGCGCCACGGCCACCGGCTCCGCGCCGTCGGCCGCCGGCTCGGCGCCGGCCACCTCGGCCGCCGCCTCAGCCCCGGCCGCGGCCGGCGGTGGGACCGCCGCGCTGAACCTGGCCAGCCGCGGTGATCTCGGCCAGGTCCTCGTCGACGCCGAGGGCCACACCCTCTACCTGTTCGAGGCCGACACGGGCGGTAGCTCGACCTGCTCGGGCGCCTGCGCCACGGCCTGGCCGCCGGCCGCGGCCACCGGCACGCCGACCGTGGGACCTGGGCTCAACCAGAGCCTCGTCGGCACCGTCACCCGGGCTGACGGCACCGCGGAGCTCACCTACAACCGGCATCCGCTGTACCGGTTCGCGGGTGACACCGCGTCGAGTGACGCCAGGGGCCAGGGGATCAAGGGGTTCGGCGCGGAGTGGTATGTCGTGAACGCGTCAGGCCAGAAAGTGGATGAGGATGACCAGTCCGCCGCTCCCGCGGCCACGAGCGGCGACGATAATTACCACTACTGACCGGGCCTTAACCGATCTGGTCAGTGCCGATCTGGTCAATACCGATCTGGTCGGTGCCGATCGGGCCACAGCTGGGCCGACCCTGGAGCGGGACCTGGTGCGGGATGGCGCGGACGACGATGTCGTCAGGGGCCGCGGCCGTCGGCGTGACGTCGACGGCCCGGCCAACCGTGCCACCGACGCCCAGACCGGACGGCCAGCCGAGGGCGGGTCAGGCGCGGCCGATGCGTCCGGAGCGGCCGCGGCCGCCGTCGTCGCCTCGGTCTACGCCGAGTACGGACCGATGCTCCAGCGTTACTGCATGCGCCTGCTGGGCGATCCGCAGATGGCGCAGGACGCCGTCCAGGAGGTCATGCTCCGGGTCTGGCGGCATCCGGAGGCGCTGGCCGCCTCCCGCGGCCCAGCCAGGCCATGGCTGCTGACCGTCGCCCGTAACGTGGTGGTCGACTCGGCCCGGGCCCGGCGGGTGCGGCCGACGGAGGTGCCGTTCGAGCCGGGGATGACCGTGCCCGGCGAGGCGATCACCGACGACGAGATCGACCGGGTCGTCGAGTCCTGGCAGATCGCTGAGGGACTGCGCCAGCTCAGCGCTCCCCACCGGGACGTGCTGGTGCAGATGTTCTACCTGGACCGGACGGTCAACGAGACCGCGCGGGTCCTCGGGATTCCCCCGGGGACGGTCAAGAGCCGCGCCTACTACGCGCTGCGCGCGCTGCGCGCGGCTCTGCGGGAGTCGGGGGTGATGCCGTGACCGGGATGCAGCCGTCGTCCGGGCCGGACGCCCCGGGCCCGGACGAGCCGTGCCCCCACTGCGTTGACCTGGGCGCCTACGTCCTCGGTGGCCTGGAGCCGGCCGAGCGCGTCGCCGTCGAGAGCCACCTGCTCGGCTGCCGCGAGTGCCAGGCCGAGCTGGCCGACCTGGCCGGCCTGCCGCCGCTGCTCGGGCGGATCCCGCCGGTGACCGCGATCGCGGTCAGCGACCGGGCCTCGATGGACGACCCGGGCTCGTCGGGCGACCCGGGCCTGTTCGGTGACCCCGGCCTGTTCGGTGATCCGGCTCTCCTCCGTGATCCGGCTCTGTCCGGGGAGCCGGCCGCGCTCGCCGGCCGTGGGCCGTCCGGATCGGCCAGCCGGCCTGGGCCGTCGTCGAGCCGGTCCCGGCCCCGCGGCGGGCGGCCTGGTTCGCGCCCGTCCCGCCGTCGGCGGCGTGAGGGCCACCGGGTGGGCTTCCTCGCCAGCGGCCTGGCGCTGGTCGCGGTGACGCTCGCGGTCCTGTTCGGCGTCGGCGTCTTCGCCGGCGGTGCCGGTTCGGGCAGCCGGACGATCGCGCTCACCGCCGGCGCCGACGGGCATCCCGGTGCCTGGGGGACGGCGAGGCTGACCCCGGAGAAGCGGGGGACGGACCTCCAGGTCATGGTGCACGGCATCCCGCCGGGCACGTGGTGCTCGGTCGTCGTGATCGGCCAGGACGGGACGCCTCTGCAGGTCGCGACCTGGTTCGCCGGTTATGAGGGCGTCGGGCAGGCGAACGCGATGGCGCCGATGCGGGCCGACCAGGTCCGCCAGATCATGGTCCGCCAGATGCCGGACCAACGGACGCTGCTCACCGGCCGAAGAACCTAGGCGTTCACCGAACCGGGCGTTCCCGCTCCGGGTGACGCGGCGGGCAGACCAGCCGCGTGCCCGGAGCTGTCGCCGCGGCGCGATCGTGGTCGCCGAAGTGGTGCTCGACGGCGCTGAGCCAGGCCAGCGGATGGCTCGCGTGCGGGTTGTGGCCAGCATCGGCGATCACCGCCAGGTGGGCGCCCGGGATGCCGGCGGCCAAGGCGCGCGCCGCTGGTCGCAGCCCGCCGTCGTGCTCGCCCACGACCACGGTGGTCGGCACGGCGATCTCGGGCAGCCGGGCCAGGAGCGACGGGTAGTCGCCCAGCTCGTGGCCGAACGCCGCCAGCGCGTCCGGATCGACCTCGCGGAAGCCGGTGAGCGCCCGGTCCGTCGGGTTCGTCGGCTCGGCGGGCTGGCCGGGCTCGGGCGGGCGGTCCTCGTGCCCGCGCCCGCCGTGGGCCCCGGCGGTGGCCGCCAGCTCTAGCAGCCCCGGGACAATCTTCCGTCCGATCAGGCCGGACGCCGGCTCGGCGGCCATGTCGACCAGCACCAGCGACCGGACCGGCGCCGTCACGCCCAGCGGCCGCTCGAGGGTGTAGCGCAGCGCCGCCAGCCCGCCCATCGAGTGGCCGACGAGGTGCAGTCCCTCCGGCGCGAGCGTTCCGGCCACCGCCGCCAGGTCCGCGACGAGACGGTCGAACGTGTAGCCGTCCCGACCGGCCGGCGCGCGGCCGCTCTTACCGTGCCCGCGCTGGTCATAGGCCAGGACCCGGCGCGCGCGAGCCAGGTCCGGCGCGACCTCGTCCCAGTCGGCCGCCGTCCCCGCGATGCCGTGGACCAGGATGATCGGGGTCGCGTCGCCGCCGTCTGGACCGGACCGGCCAGACCGGAACGCCATCTCGGCGCCCAGGCCGGGACCGGCCGGGCCGGCGGCGCGGGGCCGGTCGACGACCCGCAGCGCGACCCCGTCGTCCGCTTGGACCCAGCGCACGACCGGCCCGTTCGTCGGCGCCAGCCCGCTCGCCGGAACCTCGCCGTCGCCGTCGGGCCGTTTGTCGTCCGGCCGCTGCCGGTCCGTCGTCGACACATGCCGTCGCTACCCGTTCGGGCGGCCCGCCTACCAGTCCGAGCCCCGGCGTAGCGCCTCCCTAGTCGCCGACGCTACCGTCGATGCACTCCCGGATCAGGTCGGCGTGGCCGTTGTGCCGGGCGTACTCCTCGATCATATGTAGGTAGATCCACCGCAGGTCGAGCTCGTAGCCGAGGCCCTCGTGAAAGAAGGTGTCGTCCAACGAGCGGCCCGCCGCCACCTCGTCGGACAGCGCGCACTCGCGGACAAACGTCTCGAGGTCGACCGCCGGGTCGGCGCCCTCGAGCTGGAGCAGGTCGGCCTCGTCGTCGACGCCGTCGACGACCGTGCAGTACAGGTCGGGGACGTCCAGGGCGGCGAAACGCTGTCGGAACCAGGCTCGCTCGACCTCGGCCATGTGCCGCACCAGCCCGTGCAGGGACAACGCCGACGGCGGGACGGCCCGGGTCGCGAGCTGGGCGGCGCTCAGCCCGGCGCACTTCATCAGCAGGGTCTGGCGGTGGTAGGTCAGCCACCGCTCGAGCGAGGCGCGCTCGTCGCCGCCGCGCGGCTCGGGGACACGGGATACGGAGGGCGCGGTCCAGGTCATGAGCCGGCCGGGGTGATCGGTCATACCCGCACTATCGCCCGGCCGTCCGACAGTTTTCGCGTGGTTTTCCGCGTGACCGTGCTGGCCTGCGCGTCTGCCGGAGCGAGCCCCTCGGTCGCGGCGCCGGGGTGGGAGCTGTTACTTGCCGAGCGCCTGATAGTGCTCGTTAGCGCTGTATAGTAGGGGTATGAACCTCAAGGAGTGGGCGAACGCGCGGGGAGTCGGATACTCGACCGCGCGCCGCTGGTTCCTTGAGGGCGAGTTGCCGGTACCTGCCCGCCGGGTCGGCGGCCTGATCCTGGTTGACCCGGCACCCGAGTCCGTGCCCGCCGGGCTGGTCGTGGTGTACGCCCGGGTGTCGTCCGCCGATCAGAAGCCCGACCTTGACCGGCAGGTCGCCCGCGTCGCCATCTGGTGCGGTGAACGAAGCCTGCCGGTCGACAGGGTCGTGACTGAGGTCGGCTCCGCGCTGAACGGCCATCGCCGGGAGTTCCTCGCGCTGCTGCGCGACCCGGCTGTGACCACGATCGTCGTCGAGCACCGCGACAGGTTCGCCCGGTACGGAGCCGAGTACGTCGAGGCGGCGCTGTCCGCGCAGGGCCGCCGGCTGCTGGTCGTCGACCCGGCCGAGGCCGACGACGACTTGGTCGGTGACATCACCGAGATCCTCACGTCGATGTGCGCCCGGCTGTACGGCGACCGCGCGGCGGCGAGCCGGGCCCGCCGCGCGGTCGCCGCCGCCACCGAGGCGGCCGAATGAAGAGGTTGCGGGCGTACCGATTCGCGCTGGATCCGAACAACGCCCACCGTGCCGGTCTGCGGCGTCACGCGGGCGCGTCCCGGTTTGCCTACAACTGGGGTCTGGCGCTGGTGAAGGCCGCGCTCGCGCAGCGCGACGCGGAGACGTCCTACGGGCTGGCCGGTGACCTGCTCACGCCAGTGCCGTGGACGCTGCCCGCGCTGCGTCTGCGCTGGAACCGGGCCAAGAACGACGTCGCGCCATGGTGGGCGGAGTGTTCCAAGGAGGCACTGCGCCACGAAAACGGCTGGTCGTATCCCCGGCTCAGCCGGGAGGAACTCGAAGGGAGGTTCCTGGGCCTGATGGCTAACCTCGGTCCGAAAGGCGCCGGGGGACAGTAGCATGCCAGAAAACCGG
>Ga0207710_10000186_pt1 | contig 60552 bp, 54 predicted proteins | sample KBSS24metaG_FD_184400 | JGI IMG/M metagenome (GOLD analysis project Ga0207710, IMG submission 184400) | Switchgrass rhizosphere microbial communities from Kellogg Biological Station, Michigan, USA - KBS S2-4 metaG (SPAdes) (version 2) | ecosystem: Host-associated > Plants > Roots > Rhizosphere...
GCGGCTCGTGCGTGAGGCGGATCTGGTCATCGGTGCGGTTCTGGTCGCTGGTGCCGCTGCGCCAAAACTGGTCACTCGCGCCATGCTGGGAACGATGAAGCGCGGGGCGGTCCTGGTGGACATCTCCATCGACCAGGGCGGTTGCTTCGAGACCAGCCGGCCCACCACCCATGCCGAGCCAACGTTCGTTGTGGATGGGGTGATCCACTACTGCGTGGCGAATATGCCCGGCGCCGTTCCCCGTACTTCGACTTTCGCTCTGACCAACGCGACGTTGCCGTATGTCCGCGCGCTTGCCGACCTGGGCTGGCAGGCGGCCCTGAAGAGGGATCCCGGCCTTGCCGCAGGCCTGAACGTGCAGGCTGGCGAAATTACGCATGATGCCGTTGCACGCTCGCTGGGGATGAAGGCCCGTCCGGCAGCCGTTGCCGCAATTCGATAGGCAACGGTCCGCTGCTGTCTAAGGCGATCCCCTCCCTCGAAGTGGAGTGGATCGCCGACCCCCCGTACGGCTAGGCTACGCTCCGCTTGCCCGCTGCTGCGGTGCGGGCGCTTCCCTAATGCACGTCCAGGAGAACCCCAGAATGAAGAACGCATTGCCGGTTGCCATGCTAGCGCTCATGACCGGCTCGGCGGTCGCCACACCGGTCACGTACAGCGTCGACCCTAACCACACCTACCCCAGCTTCGAGGCAGATCACTTCGGTGGTCTGTCCAATTGGCGTGGCAAGTTCGACAAGAGCTCCGGCACGATCGTGCTCGACAAGGACAAGAGTTCGGGCACGGTGGACATCACGATCGATGCAACCTCGATCGACTTCGGCCACGCGAAGCTCAACGACCACGCCAAGTCGGCCGAAATGTTCGACGTCGCGAAGTTTCCGACGGCCACGTACAAAGGAACACTGGCCAAATTCAAGGACGGGGCGCCCACGGAAGTGGAGGGACAGCTCACTCTGCACGGTGTTACGAAGCCCGTGAAGCTGACCATCAATCAGTTCAAGTGCATGGTCAACCCGATGTCGAAGAAGGAAGTGTGCGGCGCCGATGCGTCGGCCACGTTCAACCGCAGCGACTTCGGTGTCAACTTCGGTGACAAGTATGGATTCAAGCAGGAAGTGAAACTGCAGATCCAGGTCGAAGGGGTTCGCGAGGGCTGATCGCCCGCGCAGCTGTGCCCCGGGGCGCTCGTCCCCGGGCACACCTTGAGCCGTGCAGCGGTCCCACGCCTGCCGGTATAAGCACATTGCCAGGAAGTATTGCGTTGACGGCCTCGCCAGCGCGCCTCGCGTGGAGCATTGTGTAGACTCTCGCAACGCGGGGTCACAATGTCCAAAAGCCAACCGACCGATAACGACCTTTTCGAAGCCATCATTGCCGCTGCTATCGAGGCGGGCAAGGTTGTGCACGACATCTATCGCGGCCAGATCGACGTTAGCCACAAGGCCGACGCATCGCCAGTCACCAATGCTGACCAGGCTGCGGAGGCCATCATTCTCGCGCGCTTGGGCGAAGTGGCGCCTCACATCCCGATAGTTGCAGAGGAGGAGGTCGCGGCCGGCCGAGTACCCACGGTCGGCACCGAGTTCTTCCTCGTCGATCCGCTCGATGGCACCAAGGAATTCATCCAGAAGCGTGGCGACTTCACGGTAAACATCGCGCTCATCCGCAATCGCTTACCGGTTCTGGGCGTGGTTTACGCGCCAGCCAAATCCAGCCTGTTTGCAGGTAACGTCGCCGCGAAAAATGCATTTCGCAGCGACGTCAACACCGACAGTTCCGAGTCAACGCTGCGGCGCGCCATCAAAGTACGACCGGTACCCCTCGACGGTATCACCGCAGTGAGCTCGCGCTCGCACTCAACCCCCGAGACTGACGCGTATCTGGCGTTGTGCAAAGTAACCGATCGTGTCTCAGTTGGATCGTCGCTGAAGTTCTGCCTCGTGGCCGCAGCTGAGGCAGACTTGTACCCGCGCCTTGGCACGACGATGGAATGGGATACCGCGGCAGGTCATGCGGTCCTGCTCGCGGCGGGTGGGAGTGTCTGGGCGCCCGGGGGCGTGCCACTGCTATACAGCAAACCTGACTTTCGTAACTCGCACTTCATCGCAAGCGGCAAGCTGATACCCCCGCCGCTGGCCACTTGAGGGATAGATGCCGCTCGCACTGAATCTGAAGCGCCTCGAAGCCGAGTCCATCGGCATCATCCGGGAAGTCGCGGCCGAATTCCGGAATCCGGTGATGTTGTACTCGATCGGGAAGGATTCGGGTGTGATGTTGCATCTGGCGATGAAGGCCTTCTATCCCTCAAAGCCACCGTTTCCGTTGCTGCACGTCGATACTGGCTGGAAATTCGGCGACATGATCCGGCATCGCGATCAGATCGTTGCTCGCTACGGCCTCAAGCTTCTCGTGCACACGAACGCTGAAGGGGTGGCCCGCGGCATCAACCCGATAGCCTCAGGCTCGCAGCTTCATACCCAAGTCATGAAGACTGAGGCCCTCAAGCAGGCGCTCGACAAGTGGGAGTTCGATGCGGCTTTCGGCGGTGCGCGGCGCGACGAGGAGAAGAGCAGGGCAAAGGAGCGCGTATTCTCGTTTCGATCCGCGGGACATGTCTGGGATCCGCGGAATCAGCGCCCGGAACTGTGGCAACTGTATAACACCCGCATCAGCAAGGGCGAAACCATCAGAGTATTTCCCTTGTCGAATTGGACGGAGTTGGATATCTGGCAGTACACCCGGGCGCAGAACATTCCCGTGGTTCCGCTTTATTTCGCGGCTCCGCGCCGCGTGGTCAAGCGGGACGGGGTGCTGATCATGCGCGACGATGATCGTATGCCGCTGCTGGCGGGCGAGGTGGAGCAAACACTGACAGTGCGGTTTCGATCGCTGGGCTGCTATCCACTCTCAGCGGCGATCGAAAGCACCGCTGCGACGCTGGATGACATTATCCAGGAGATGATCACGTCGCGGACGTCCGAGCGCTCCGGCCGGCTCATCGACAGCGATGAGGCCGCGTCGATGGAGAAGAAGAAGCGGGAGGGGTATTTCTAATGGACGCCAGCCCCCTGCGTTTCCTGACCTGCGGTTCTGTAGACGACGGCAAATCAACGCTGATTGGCCGTTTGCTATACGACACGAAGCTCATCATGGAAGACCAACTCGCGGCTCTGCAGCGCGATAGCCGCAAGCACGGCACGACCGGCGACGACATGGACCTCGCGCTCCTCGTGGACGGCCTGGAAGCGGAGCGCGAGCAGGGCATCACGATCGATGTGGCCTATCGTTTCTTTGCGACGCCCCGCAGGTCGTTCATCGTTGCTGACACGCCAGGCCACGAACAATACACGCGGAATATGGCCACCGGAGCATCCAACTCCGACGCCGCCGTCATTCTGATCGATGCGCGCAAGGGCGTCCTGACGCAAACGCGCCGTCATAGCTACATCTGTTCGCTTCTGGGTATCCGTCATGTCATTGTCGCCGTAAATAAGATCGACCTGGTCGATTTTTCAGGTGAGCGTTTCCACCACATCGTTGGTGACTACCTGGGATTTGCGCAGGCGCTGGGTTTCACGTCGATAGCCACGATTCCTGTTTCGGCTCGCTTCGGTGACAACGTCACCCAGCGTTCCGGTCACATGTGTTGGTATGACGGACCCACGCTCCTCGAGCACCTCGAGACGCTGGATGTCGAGCAGGCGCTCGACGGCAAGCCGTTCCGCTTCCCGGTGCAATGGGTCAACCGCCCGAATCTGGATTTCCGCGGATTCTCGGGCACGTTGGTATCCGGCTCCGTAAAGCCCGGGGACCGTGTGGTCGTTGCTGCGTCCGGTAAGGAGTCGAAAGTTACGCGCATCGTTACCGCCGACGGCGACTTACCCGAGGCGCACGCTGGCGATGCAGTGACGCTTACGTTTGCCGACGAAATCGATGTTGCGCGTGGTGATGTCATCGCCCACGCAGACAGCCGTCCGGACGTCGTCGATCAGTTCGCCGCGCATGTGCTATGGATGGCCGAAGACGAGATGCTCCCCGGGCGATCGTACTTGATGCGCATCGGCACGAAGTTCGTTCCAGCGCGCATCACCAGCCTCAAGCATAAAGTTGACATCAACACGCTCGATCACACTGCAGCGAAGACGTTGGCGCTCAATGAGATCGGGCTATGCAATCTGTCTGCCTCCACACCGGTTGCATTCGATCCGTATTCCGATAACAGGGCAACAGGCGCGTTCATCCTCGTGGACCGTTTCACGAACGCTACGGCCGGTGCCGGCATGATTACGTTCGGGTTGCGCCGGGCGACGAACATTCATCGACAGAGTGTGCTGGTCGATAAGGCTTCGCGGTTGCGCATGCACGGTCATCGCCCCGCGATCCTCTGGTTCACCGGGTTATCGGGTTCAGGGAAGAGCACCATTGCCAGCGTCGTCGAACGCGAACTGCACGCCCGTGGCGCGCATACCTACATGCTCGACGGCGACAACGTTCGTCATGGCTTGAACCGCGACCTCGGTTTCACGGACGCTGACCGCGTCGAGAACATCCGCCGCGTGGGGGAAGTGGCCAAATTGTTTGTGGACGCAGGACTTCTGGTCCTGTGCTCCTTTATCTCGCCGTTCCGCGCAGAGCGGCGGATGGTGCGAGAGCTCGTCGACGCTGAAGAGTTCGTGGAGATCTTTGTCGACACGCCGCTCGAAGAATGCATGCGGCGCGATCCCAAGGGGCTCTACGCCCGCGCCAAGGAAGGCAAGATCAAGAATTTCACGGGCATCGATTCGCCCTATGAGGCTCCGGAGAACGCTGAGATTGTCATAGACTCTCGCCAAGGCAACGCCGAGACGGCAGCTCAGCGAATTCTCGCGGCGCTTGCGGAGCGGCGGATAGTCGGCTAGTAACCGTGTTGGAAGGCGACGTCAGGTCTCACACGCGAGCGTGACTACGTGGTCCGCGAGGGTGAGAGACGCCGTGAGGCCGGGCGACTCGATGCCGAAAAGATTTACCAGGCCGGGGACGCCGTGAGCCGCAGGGCCATCGATGCGAAAATCCGCGGCTGGTTCTGTTGGAGCACTGATCTTCGGGCGGACGCCGGCGTAGGCGGGTTGCAGAGCGCCATCGGGTAGGGCGGGCCAGTACTCACGGATGGCGGCGTAAAAGCGGTCGGCGCGCCGCGGATCCACGTCGTAGTTGGGCTCATCAATCCACTGCACGTCGGGTCCGAATCGTACACGGCCGGCCAGATCCAAGGTGAGATGTACGCCTAAGCCGCCGTGCTCCGGGATCGGGTACACCAGGTGGCTGAAGGGCGAGCGTCCGGCGAGTCCGAAGTAGGTGCCCTTGGCGAAGTAGGGTGTTGGGATTCGCGCTGCCGGAAATCCGTGGGTCGAACGCGCGACTTGTGGGGCGTACAACCCGGCGCAATTGATGACGATGCGAGCACACAACTGAGGCTCCTCATCGTTGATACCCAGCAACACGCCTGCCGCCTCCAAGTACATCGCGGTCACTCGACTGTTGCAAACCAGCGTGGCACCCAGACTCTGCGCTTGCCCCAGCAATGCCAGCATGTATCCGTGTGAATCGATGATTCCCGTCAAGGGTGAATGCAGCGCACCGACACAGGATAATTCATTCTCCAGGCTCACAGCCGCCTCGCGGCCAAGTAACGCCAGTGAAACATTGTTGGCCTGCGCCGCGGTGCGCAAGCGCTCCAATTCCGGCAATTGGGCTTCCGATGTGGCCACGATGAGCTTGCCGCAGCGTCGGTGCTCGATCCCGTATCGCTCGCAGAAGTGATACAGCTGCTCTCGGCCAGTGACACACAATTGCGCCTTGAGCGAGCCGCGCGGGTAATAGATTCCCGCGTGCACCACCTCGCTGTTGCGCGAGCTCGCCCCGGTTCCAAATTGTCCGCAGGCTTCCAGGATCAGGGTTTCACGGCCGCGAATCGCTAGAGCACGTGCGACCGCGAGTCCTACGACTCCCGCGCCAATGACGACGGCATCCACGGTGTCCATCGAGACGCAGTGTAGCGATTCGAATATGATCGCGCGCAGCTCCCGCAGTCATGCTTCCAGGAGAAGTCAGTGTCCGCTGTGAAATACCGTCTCGATGGGAATGTAGCCGTCCTGGAAATCGACAATCCTCCCGTCAATGCCACGAGTATTCAGGTGCGGGAAGGACTGGCTGAGGCGCTGAAGGATGCGGGCGCGGATCCCGCGGTAGCGGCACTCGTGCTTACAGGATCCAACGGCTTGTTTCTGGCAGGCGCCGATATCAACGAAATCGCCTCCGGTCTAGCTAACAAATTCCCCATGCTGCGTGATTTGCAGGTCCAGATGGAGGCGCTTCCGAAGCCCCTCATCGCGGCGATCCAGGGTCTGGCATTGGGCGGCGGGTTCGAGATTGCATTGGCGTGCCATTGGCGCGTCGCCGCAAAGAACGCAAAGGTTGGGTTGCCCGAGGTCAAGCTCGGCCTTCTGCCGGGAGCGGGCGGTACACAGCGGTTTACTCGCCTGGCAGGTCCGGCGGCGGCATTGGATGCGATTACCTCTGGTGCGCAGATTCCCGCAAGCCGTGCTCTGGAGCTGGGTTTGATTGACACTTTGGCCGATGACGTGCTGGCTGAGGCTATCGCGTTCGCACGCCAGGCTGCGGAGGACCAACGGCCACTACGGCTGGCGAGCAACGTCAGCGAAAAGATCACGGGAGTGGACTCCGCGCTGTTCACGGCTTTCAGAAGGAAGCTCGAGGGCAAGGCCCGGGGTCAGCTTGCGCCCTGGAGAATCATTGACTGCATCGAAGCGGCATGCACTCGGCCAAAGGACGAGGCATTCCAGCTCGAACGTGAGTGGTACAACGAGTGTCGCAATAGTGAGCAGCGAAAGGCTCTGGTGCACCTGTTCTTCGCGGAGCGCGAGGCTCGCAAAATTCCGGACGTGCCCTCTGACACCAAGCCGCTGGCTATCCGCAGCGCAGCCATCATTGGGGCAGGCACCATGGGTGGCGGCATAGCGATGAATTTCGCCAATGCCGGTATTCCGGTGCAACTGTTGGAGTTGGGCCGGGAGGCCCTGGAGCGCGGCCTGGGTTTGATGAAGAAGAACTACGCGGCATCCGTGGCACGCGGCAGTCTGACGCAGGATGCCATGAACCGTGCATTGTCGCTCGTCCAGGGAGTCACCGAGTACGAGGCGCTTGCCGGGGCTGACATAGTCATTGAGGCAGTGTTTGAGGACATGCAGGTGAAGAAGGATGTTTTCACCCGCCTCGACGCTGCCTGTGGGCCACAGGCCATTCTCGCGACCAATACGTCGTCGCTGGATATTGACGTGATCGCCGAGGTTACCTCGCGGCCGCAGAATGTCATCGGGACGCATTTTTTCAGTCCTGCAAACGTCATGAAGCTGCTGGAGAACGTGCGCGGCAAGCACAGTTCGCCGCAGACGATCGCGACCGCCATGTCGCTGGGGAAGCTGCTTGGCAAGGTGGCCGTGCTGGCCGGTAACTGTGATGGCTTCATCGGCAACCGGATGCTGCAATTCTATTCCGGCGAAGCCGAATTTCTGCTGGAAGAGGGCGCGACGCCCGAGCAGATCGACAGGGTCATGGAGAGCTTCGGGTTCGCGATGGGGCCGCTCGCGGTTCGCGACCTCGCGGGCAATGATGTTGGCTACCTGATCCGCAAGAGCCGCAGCATCCCGGATGACGAGCGGTTCTCTCCCATCCTGCAGCGCGTGTTTGAAGCGGGGCGGCTGGGGCAGAAGAGCGGCAAGGGCTTCTACCGCTACGACGGCCGGACCCGTATCCCGGATCCGGAAATCATGACCCTCATCGAGGGCGTGTCCCGCGAGCTCGGCATCACGCGGCGCGCGATTGCGGATGAGGAAATCCAGAGCAGGTTGTTGCACCCGTTGGTGAACGAGGGTGCGAAGATCGTCGCGGAAGGAATTGCCATTCGCGCAAGCGACGTTGACATCGTGTACGTCAACGGCTACGGATTTCCGTCATACAAAGGCGGGCCGATGTTCTGGGCGCAGGAAACCGGCTTCGATAAGGTCGTCGCAACCATGCGCAAGCTTGCTCCAACACATGGACAGCGGTGGCGCCCGGCTCCCTCGTTGGAGCGCCTGGCCTGACCTCATGCCACAGGCAAGCGCGTCGTGTACTTCTTCGTACGCAGGACGAAGCTGGTATTCACGGCGCGGACCGCTTTGAGCTGCAGCACGTGGGACGACATGAACCGCTCGTAGGCCTCCATGCTGGCCGCGACGATTCGTAACAGGTAGTCGTTCGGCCCGCTCATGGAGTGGCACTCGAGGATCTCCGGCCTCTCGTTCACCAGCTGATCGAACTCCCGGATTGTCTCCGGGTGGTGGTTCTCGAGCGAAACCAGCGTGTATGCGAGGATCGGCAACCCCACGGCCGGTCCGTCCAGCAGCGTGGCATAGCCGCTGATGAACCCTTCCTCCTCGAGCCGGCGCAGGCGCCGCCAGCACGGCGCCGCAGACAACCCGATGCGCTTGGCCAGCTCCTGGTTCGAGACCCTGGCATCTCCCTGCAGCTCATCGAGTATCCGGCGATCGACGCGGTCCAGCGATTTGGACATGGCTAAATCCCAAATAACGGCAATAACCTTGCCAAGGTGAGCACAGAATAGGCAATCACCGCAAGCTTATTGCCCTTAGCAGAGCATAAACTGTGCGCAGCACGGAAATTGTGCGTGCGGAAACCAGCGGAGCTAGACAATGGTGGCACCGGCCGTCGCGATCACCGCCCATCGTTCCCAAGGTCACGCGCCCGACTGGAAGCGGGTTGCCTACCTGCTGCACCTGTCCCGTGCTCTCGATGACATCGAGGAATCCAAGCTCCTGCCGGAGCGCAAGGTGCTGTATCAGTTTTCAGCACGCGGCCACGACTTTGCCCAGATTCTGCTCGGGCTGCACCTGACCGATCCGCACGACGGCGTGACTGTCTACTACCGCTCGCGGCCTCTTATGTTGGCGTTAGGTGTTGATCTGGAGGATGCTGCAGCCGGTCCACTGGCTCGTTCTGGTTCCTTCAGCGGCGGTCGCGATATTGGCGTGGTCTTCAACATGCCCGGCCGCGGAGGAGCTACCGTGTTGCCTTCCTGCGGCGGAGTAGGCGCTCAATACACTCCGGCGGCCGGCTGGGCCCAGGCAATCCGGTTCCGGCGGGAGGTACTGGGTGAGGCTGCGTACAACCGCAGTATTGCCGTTGTACTGGGCGGCGATGCATCCGTTGCAACAAACGGTTTCTGGTCCGCGCTCACGATTGCAACTACGCAACGTCTGCCGATGTTGTTCTATATTGAAGACAACGGTTACGGCATTTCCGTGTCGTCGCAACAGCAGACGCCGGGCGGCAACATTGCGGCCAACCTGCGCTCGTTCTCGGGCCTGACGATTCTCGAAGGGGATGGCACCGATCCGCGCGCCGCCGCGGACTTGACGCAGAGCGCGGTCGAGCTGGTACGCGACGAGCGGGCTCCCGTTCTGTTGCGGTTGACCGTACCGCGATTGTCCGGGCATTCCGGGCAGGACACTCAGGCTTATAAATCGCCGGAGATCGTTGCCAAGGAGCGTGCGCGGGACCCTTTGGGCCGTCTGCATCGTTTTTTGGTCCCGGGTGTTTTCGCTGAGTCAGAGTGGGCGCAACTGGCTGATCGGGCCCGCCGGGATGTCGGTGCCGCGGTCGAGAGGGCTTTGGCGCGGCCTCAACCTGATGCCGGGCGCCTGACGAGCCACGTGTTCAGCGAAGTCCAGACTGATGGCTCGCCTGAGCTGCAAACGCAGGGCGGTCTGATGCCGGATGGGCACGTATTTCCCGCATCGACAACGACCGCTCATCCGGAAGCCACGCGCATCAACATGCTCACGGCGATCCGGCGCACCCTGGACGTCGAGTTGACCTCCAACAAGAAGATGGTCGTGTTTGGCGAGGACGTGGGTCCCAAGGGAGGTGTGCACGGGGCCACGCTGGGGTTGCAGGAGAAGTATGGACCGGCCCGCGTTTTCGATACGAGCTTGTCGGAGGAGGGCATCATCGGCCGCGCCGTGGGGATGGCGGTGGCAGGCCTGCTGCCGGTCGCGGAGATCCAGTTTCGCAAGTATGCCGATCCGGCAGCGGAACAGCTCAACGATTGCGGGACGATGCGCTGGCGAACACATAACCGGTTTGCCGCTCCCATGGTTGTTCGTATGCCGGGCGGCTTCTTCAAGTGCGGCGATCCCTGGCACAGTCAGACCAACGAGGTGGCGTGGGTGCACGGAGTTGGTTGGCGCGTAGCCGTTCCTTCCAACGCGGAGGACGCAGTAGGCCTATTGCGCACTGCGCTGCGCGGTAACGATCCAACCATCTACTTCGAGCACCGGGCAATGCTCGATGGGGCATGGGCGCGCCGTCCCTATCCGGGCGATGACTTCGTCGTGCCATTCGGTGTTGCGCGTACGGTCCGCTCTGGCAGCGAACTCACCATTGTTACCTGGGGAGCTATGGTGGAACGCTGTGAGCAGGCCGCAGCAGCGTCCGGGGTGGACGCCGAGGTGTTGGATCTTCGCACCCTGTCTCCCTGGGACAAGACGGCGGTGCTGGCATCAGTCAATAAGACGCGCCGCTGTCTCATCGTGCACGAGGACAACCTCACTGCGGGATTCGGTGCGGAAATTGCGGCAGTGCTGGCAAAGGATGCATTCTTCAGCCTGGATGCCCCCATCGAGCGCTTGACCATGCCTGACATTCCGAGCCCGCACAGCCCGGTTCTGCTGGATGTCGCAGTGCCCAATGTCGAGCGGATCACACGCACGATTCAGCAACTTGCGAGCATCTGAATGAGCAGCGAAGTGCAGATCCGAGCTCCCGCCGAGCAGACCGAAGGCACCCGCTCGCAGATTTTGCGATGGCTGAAGTCGGTCGGTGACACCGTCACCGAGAATGAGCCCCTCATCGAGATAGAGACCGACAAGGTGACCGTCGAGATCGCCTCGCCGGGGTCTGGGACCTTACGGGAGATCCTCAAACAGGAGCAGGACGAAATCGGGCCTGGGGACCTGCTGGGGAGAATTGAGGGGGGCGCTTTTGCTGGCAATGGACGTGATGGCGCGGCCTCGGGTTCCAGCGTGGCCTCGGGTGCCGGCGGGGCCTCGGGTGCCGGCGCGGCCTCGGGTGGTGGGCCGGCCTCGGGTGCTGGCGTGGCCTCGGGTGGCGGCCCGGCCTCGAGTGGTGGCCCGGCCTCGGGTGGCGGTCCGGCCTCGGGTGGCGGCCTCGCTTTGGGCGCGGGCCTGTCCCTAGGTTCGGGTCTGACTGCCGCTGCGAGATCCGCTCCTGCAGATGGCTCTCCTTCTGCATCCCGGGCTCTCCTTAGCCCTGCGGTGCGGCGACTGCTGGCTGAGAGGGGGCTGGATGCCTCCGAGGTCCGCGGTACGGGGCAGGGCGGCCGCGTTACGGTTGAGGACGTCCTGAACCATGGCGCTGCGAATGTTGGGTCCGCCCGCGTTTCCGCCGCTAAGGCCGCCCACGCGACCGGCACCCCTTCCGCCGTCGCACCGCGCGAGGACCACACCGGTGTCGTCGCTGGGGCAGCCACGACTTATGCCGTTGGCGCAACCGCCGCTGCGCCCAGCCATCACATTCCGCACACCGCTACCCGCAAGCGCATTGCTGAGCACATGGTGCAAAGCCTGCTGCACACGGCTCCGCATGTGACAACGGTGTTCGAGGCCGATCTGACCGCGGTGCTGGAGCACCGGCAGAGAAATAAGGATGACTTCGCCCGCCGAGGTGCGCCTCTCACGTTGACGGCATACTTCCTTCAGGCCGCTGTCGCGGCGATTCGCGCCGTACCAGAAGCCAACAGTCGCTGGACAGACTCGGCGCTGGAAGTCTTCGATTCCATGCACATAGGTATCGCGACCGCGCTCGATACGGGCCTGATAGTGCCAGTACTGAGGGACGTGCACTCCCGCGATCTCTTTGAGACAGCACAAGGTCTCGAGGATCTCGTCTCACGCGCTCGTGAAGGTCGTCTGTCACCTGCTGACGTACGCGGCGGCACCTTCACCATCTCCAATCACGGCGTCAGCGGAAGTCTTGTTGCAACGCCCATAATTATTAATCAGCCGCAATCGGCTATTTTAGGCGTTGGCAAACTCGAGAAGCGCCCGGTCGTCGGGTCCGAGAATGGAGAAGACCGCATCGTGATCCGCCCGCGTTGTTATGTCACGCTGACCATCGACCATAGGGTGATGGACGGACACCAGGCGAATCTGTTCCTGCAGACATTCGTGGAGCGGCTGGCCACTTCGCATTCGTAGTGCGATGATCCCCGGCTATGTCTACCCAACATAGCATCGGAACATCCGACTTGGAGGACATCGAGCGCGCCAGCCAGGACGAGCTGCGCTCGCTGCAACTGGAGCGGCTCAAGTGGTCGCTACGCCACACCTATCAGAACGTGGCGCCGTACCGGCGCAAGTGTGAGCTTACCGGTATTCACCCGGAAGACCTGAAGTCGCTGGACGACCTGCGACACTTCCCGTTCACGACGAAGGAGGACCTACGCGCAAGCTACCCGTTTGGCATGTTCGCCGTGCCACGCGACGAGGTCGTCCGGATTCATGCATCGAGCGGAACGACCGGAAAGCCCACGGTGGTTGGGTACACGGCACGCGATATCGATACCTGGGCCGATCTGGTTGCGCGATCCATCCGGGCGGCGGGCGGCCGCCCCGGTGACATGGTTCATATCGCCTATGGATACGGTTTGTTTACAGGGGGACTAGGCGCGCATTACGGAGCCGAACGCCTGGGTTGTGTCGTGGTTCCGATGTCGGGTGGGCAGACTGCCAAGCAAGTACAGCTCATCTGCGACTTCGAGCCCGACATCATCATGGTGACGCCCTCGTACATGTTGGCCATCGCAGAGGAGTTCGTCCGCCAGGGGTTGGATCCGGCGGCCTGCTCGCTGCGCATCGGCATTTTCGGCGCTGAGCCCTGGACCGAGGCCATGCGTGTTGAAATTGAACGGCGCATGGGTATCGACGCAGCAGACATCTACGGCCTCTCGGAGGTGATGGGTCCCGGGGTGGCCAGCGAATGCATAGAGACCCGGGACGGGCCCGTCATCTGGGAGGATCATTTCTATCCCGAGGTCATCGATCCGCGGTCGGGTCACGTTCTGGAGGACGGTGCCGAAGGCGAGCTGGTGTTCACTTCGCTCACCAAGGAAGCATTGCCCATCATCCGGTATCGGACGCGCGACCTGACGCGGCTGTTGCCGCCAACGGCGCGCTCAATGCGCCGGATGGCGCGCATTACCGGCCGCTCGGATGACATGTTGATCATTCGCGGTGTCAACGTGTTCCCGAGCCAGATCGAAGAGTTGCTGCTGACGCTGCAGGGATTGACGCCGAACTACGTCCTCGAAGTAAGCAGGGAGTCGCATCTCGACACCCTCACTGTGAATGTCGAATGTGCCCAGCATCTTGGCAGCGATGCGGCTGCCCGCGAGCGGCTCGGTCAACAGCTGCAATACAACATCAAGGAGAGAATCGGTGTGACTGCACGGATCAGTGTGGCCAGCCCGGGATCTCTGGAGCGTTCGGCCGGCAAGGCAAAGCGCGTGATCGACAAGCGGCAGCTGCGTATCTAGCGGCGAATGCCACCAAACCTGGCGTAGGCCGAAGCGTCAGCCGGCGGCAAGGCCTGTTCGAGCGTACTCGCGGTGCCGGTCAGAAACTCCTCGGCCGCGGCGAATATCTTGGCATACAGGCGCGCACACAGCTCGTAAGCGCTCGCGCCCACCCAGTCGTTCGGCAGGAGCGCGGGCGGCAGCAGCGGATCCCGCAAGTGGATCTTGCGATATTCGTGAATGAGCAGGGTGCGAATGACGAACGCCGATTCGGGACTCAACCCATCGCCTGAAGCGGCCGCTGCGGCGGCAAACGAATCGACAAACCGCCGGTAGCGCCGCGCCAGCTCACCCAAGTCCCATCCTGCGCCGACCACGGCCCGGTCAACCTCAAGGTCGCCGCTCGAGCTTTTGAGCAGCAGCGCATCGCGTGCTCCATCGAGGTTGCGTACCCATTCACGGGCCTGTTCGAGATTGCTGTTGGGATGCGCAAAGACGCCGGGGCTCGGCTGTCCAAACCCAAGCCACCGCAGTGCCTCTCGCACGCTTTCGCGGTGCTTGCTGCCGTTGGAGGGCAGTATCAGGAGGGTCCACTGGCCGTCCCAGGAAGCAGGTCCTTTGCCGTAGATGCGTTGTGTAGCTTCGGCAAAGCGGTGCTGACCACGGGGCGTCAGCCGGTACTCACTGCGCCGTCCGTCCCGCCGTGCCACCAGCCAATCATCCTGCGCGAGCCGGGCGACCGAAGTACGCACCAGCCGCTCGGTGAGCCCGAAGGAAGCCGCCAGCTGGATGAGGCTCCCCAGGGTTACGACACCGCCCCGCGGCGCTATGGAATCTCCAAAGACGGTCACGAGGAGTGAGCCGCCGCGAATGGGCCGCTGGCTGCGGAACCGGCGCAGGAGGCCCTGAGTGGCTGCAGTGGTGGGATTCACGCGCACAATTGTGACACAGAAAATATTGCCTGGAACAGATTTCTGTGTCACATTGCAAACCTTGAATTCCTTCGCTGCGGGGGCTCATGTACACACAGGGACTCGATTCGCTGGGGAAAGACTGCGTGCACACCGCCACCGGCGATACCGCTGCGCTCGAGGCACGCTTCCAGGCCAAGGTGGATGCGGACGAGAAGATCGAGCCCAAGGACTGGATGCCCGATGCCTATCGACAGACACTCATCCGCCAGATCTCCCAGCACGCCCACTCGGAAATTGTGGGGATGCTGCCGGAGGGCAACTGGATTACGCGCGCACCAACGTTGCGGCGCAAGGCAGTCCTCATCGCCAAGGTCCAGGATGAAGGCGGGCACGGAATGTACCTGTACAGCGCCGCTGAAACTTTGGGTATCGAGCGTGAGCAGATGTTGGAGCAGTTGCTCGCCGGGACGGCGAAATATTCCAGCATATTCAACTACCCAACTCTGACCTGGGCGGATATCGGGGCCATCGGCTGGCTGGTGGACGGTGCCGCCATCATGAATCAGATTCCCATCTGCCGGTGCTCGTATGGCCCGTATGCCCGTGCCATGGTGCGAATCTGCAAGGAGGAGAGCTTTCACCAGCGGCAAGGGTTCGAGATCATGTTGGCGCTGACGCGCGGCACGCCGGAGCAACACGCGATGGCCCAGGATGCGTTGAACCGCTGGTGGTGGCCGTCGATCATGATGTTTGGTCCGAGCGACACCGAATCGAAGCATACGGCGCAGTCGATGCGCTGGAAGATCAAGCGCTTCACCAACGATGAGCTGCGTCAGAAGTTCATCGACATCACCGCGCCCCAGGCGCAGTTCCTGGGGTTGCAAATCCCCGATCCACAACTGGAGTGGGACGAGCCTACCCAGCACTTCAAGTTTGGTCAGATCGACTGGAGTGAATTTCAGGCGGTGCTGAAGGGGAACGGGCCGTGCAATCGGGAGCGGCTCGAGGCCCGGCGCAGCGCTCACGAGAACGGGCGTTGGGTGCGGGAAGCGGCCGCTGCCTATGCTGAAAAACACCGGGAGCGCCAAGCTCGCGCCCGGGCACAACGCGCGGCGTGAAGCCGGCCTGATTAAGGACGGAGAGCCCGGATGTCCAACGACTGGCCTTTATACGAAGTTTTCATCCGCTCGCGCTCGGGGCTCGAGCACCGGCATGTTGGTAGCTTGCATGCCGCCGATGCCGCAATGGCGGTGGAGCATGCGCGCGATGTATACACGCGGCGCCAGGAAGGCGTGAGTATCTGGGTGGTGCGATCGAGTGACATCGTCGCATCCGACCCGAACGATGCCGATGCACTGTTCGAGCCGGCACGCGACAAGGTGTACCGACATCCAACGTTTTACGCGATTCCTGACGAGGTGAAGAACCTGTGAGCGCTGGGAGTCAGTCGATCACACCGGGCTCGGTGCAGAGCGCGCACTGCCGCTATTTGCTCCGGCTGGGCGATACGAGCCTCGTCCTGGGTCAGCGGCTCGCCGAATGGGTTGGGCATTCGCCGGCGCTGGAGGAGGATCTTGGCCTGGCCAATCTCTCGCTCGACCTCATCGGGCAGGCTCGGCTGCTGTTGAGTTATGCCGGCGAGCTCGAGGGACAGGGACGTGGCGAAGATGCGTTGGCATTCCTGCGTGATGCGCCGGCGTTCCTCAATCTGACACTGGCCGAGCAGCCGAACGGGGACTTCGGGCGGACGATCGTCAGGCAGTGCCTGCTGGATGCCTGGCAACTTGAAGTCTATGCGGCGTTGGCCGATTCCACTGACGCGCGGCTCGCCAGTATCGCGGCCAAGGCGATCAAGGAAACCCGCTATCACTGGCGCTTCAGCTCCGGATGGCTCGTGCGGCTGGGGGACGGGACCGAGGAAAGTCACCGCCGTGTGCAGGAGCCATTGAACGAGCTCTGGCGGTTCACCACCGAGCTGTTTGCTGCCGATGAGGTGGAGGAAGAGGTTGCCGCGGCGGGTATTGCGCCCCGGTTGACTGAATTGCAGCCCCGTTGGTCGGCTCGAATAGACGAAGTGTTGCAGGAGGCGACGCTGGTTCGCCCTGCGGCAATTCCATACCAGTGGCATGGCAAACGCGGGGTGCATACGGAGCATCTGGGGCACATGCTCGCCGAGATGCAGCACTTGCAGCGCACTTATCCGGGGGCACAGTGGTAGCCGGGCGGCAAGCGTCGGCAACCCGTGTTCCTGGCCACGAGTCGGCGCGAGTCTCCGATCGAGAACGTCGGGTTTGGACCCTTCTGAGCTCGGTACCCGATCCTGAGATACCGGTCCTGAGCGTCGTTGACCTGGGAATCGTGCGCCATGTGCGTTGGTCCGGCGGCGAAGACCGCCCATCGGTCCTGCACGTCGGTATCACACCGACCTATTCCGGTTGCCCTGCGACCGAAGTCATCCGGCACTCGATCGAAACAGCGCTCGATCAGGAAGGCTACATTGATGCCATCGTCGAGGACGTACTGTCCCCCCCGTGGAGCAGTGATTGGTTGACGGAGGAGGGGCGGCGAAAACTCCAGTCATTTGGCATTGCACCGCCCGAGAAGGCCGTGTCGAGTCCGCGTCATTTGTTTTGCGCGCCGGCCGTCACGTGTCCGCGATGCGCAAGCAGGGCAACCGAGCGCGTAAGTGAATTCGGTTCGACCCCGTGCAAGGCGCACTACCGATGCACTTCATGCCTCGAGCCCTTTGACTATTTCAAGTGCCTGTAGATCAGCATGCTCAAGTTTCACTCATTGCGAATCGCCGAGCTGCAACCGGATGCGCAAGACGCCGTCGCCGTCGCGTTGGATGTGCCGCGGGAGCTGCAGCCGGAGTATGTAGGTCTGCCCGGTCAACATGTCGTGTTGAGGGCTGAGCTCGATGGCGAGGAGACGCGGCGAACGTACTCGCTGATCAATACCCCAGGCGAGTGGCCGCTGCGTATCGTGGCGCGCGTTCACGAAAACGGAAGAATGTCGCAATACTTGGCCCAGCATGCGAAAGTGGGTGGGCAGATCGACGTTTTACCTCCCAATGGAAGTCTCACACCGCGCCTGGCTGCCGCTGCGGGTGCGCGCTCCGTGCGGACCTATGTTGGATTTGCGTCCGGCTGTGGCATCACCCCCGTGTTCTGCGTGGCGAAGACAATACTGCAGGCCGACGCGGCGAATCGATTCATTCTGTTCTACGGCAACAGCAGTACCGGGCGTGTCATGTGCCTGGAGGACCTGCTGGCCTTGAAGGATCGCTACCTGGACCGCCTGGCGTTGCATTTCGTGATGAGCCGCGAGCCGCAGGAAGTGGAGTTGTACAACGGGCGGGTAGATGCGGCGCGGGTGCGCGAGCTCGCGCGGACGCTGTTCAAACCGGACCAGGTCGCGGAGTATTTCGTGTGCGGCCCGGGAGACATGATTGAGCAGGTATCGGGTGCGCTTCGGGAGTTGAATGTCAGCGCCGAGCGGATTCATGGCGAGCACTTTACTGTCGCCACCGGCGCTCACGCAGCCGCCGCAACCGCCGATGGCACCAGCACCAGCACCGGCACTCTGGCCGGGCGCGCAGGCGCCCACGGAGGTGCCGCAACCGCCGATAGCACCGGCACCGGCACTCTGGCCCGCGCCCACGGGGGCGCCGCAACCTCAACTACGGGGACTACCACGGATTCCGCGCAAGTGACCGTCCTGATGGACGGCCGCCGGCGCACCTTCACCATGCGCATGAACGATGACACGGTCCTTGACGCTGCCATGCACGCGGGTCTCGAGTTGCCGTTCTCCTGCCGCGCAGGTGTGTGCTCAACGTGCCGCACGAAGGTCGTCTCAGGTGAAGTTGAAATGGCACAGAACTACGCGCTCGAGGACTGGGAACTGGAGCAGGGCTATGTGCTCGCGTGCCAGTCGCGGGTCAAAACACCGACGCTCGAGCTCGACTACGACGAGAAGTGAAATATGACCTACCAGCATATCCTGTTAGACATCGCCGGAGGCGTCGCCCGACTCACGTTCAACCGGCCCGACCGGTTGAATAGCTTTAACACCTTGATGCACGCTGAAATGCGAGAGGCCTTGGGGCGTGTCGCCGGCGGCGACGCCAGGGTCCTGGTCGTCACGGGTTCAGGCCGCGGGTTCTGTGCCGGCCAGGATCTCGGCGATCGCGCGGTTGCGCCTGGTGGGGCGGCGGCCGATCTCGGCGAGTCCATCGAAAAGAACTACAAGCCCCTCGTGTTGGCACTGCGCTCGCTACAGATGCCGGTAATCGCGGCAGTCAACGGCGTTGCGGCGGGCGCGGGCGCGAACATCGCCCTGGCATGCGACATTGTCATCGCTGCGCGCTCGGCTAGTTTCGTTCAGGCGTTCTCCAAGCTGGGACTGGTGCCCGATTCAGGCGGAACCTGGTATCTCCCGAGGCTCGTCGGAAACGCACGTGCGTTGGGGCTCACGTTGCTCGGCGACAAGTTGCCCGCGGAGCAGGCGGCTCAATGGGGACTGATCTGGCGGTGCGTAGAAGACGCGGAATTGTCCACGGTAGTGGACGGGCTTGCGACGCAACTCGCCGGTGCGCCCACGCGCGGGCTGGCGCGCACCAAGCAAGCCTTGTACGAAGGCTGGGGACGTACCCTGGAACAGCAGCTCGATATCGAGCGTGATTATCAACGCGAGTTGGGCTACACGGCCGATTACGCAGAAGGCGTCGCGGCATTCACCCAGAAGCGGCCTCCGCAGTTTACGGGCCGTTGAGCTTTGAGTATGGCGCCTGATGCCCAACATCTCGCTGAGCGCGCGGCCGAAGCACTGTTCGCACGCGACATGGCCTCCAGAATGCTTGGCATCCACGTCGTGGGCGTGAAACCCGGCCATGCGCGACTCGCCATGACCGTGCGTCCTGACATGGTGAACGGCCACCGCATCTGTCACGGCGGTTTGATATTCACCCTCGCCGACAGCGCCTTCGCAGCCTCGTGCAACTCGCATAACGAAAACACCGTCGCTGCGGCAGCATCCATCGACTTTCTCGCGCCGGCCTTCGAGGGCGACGAACTCTCGGCCGAGGCCAACGAGCTGTGGCGCGCCGGCCGCAGTGGCCTCTACGAGATCACAGTTACCAACCAACGCGGGGAGCGGATTGCTCTGTTCCGCGGGCGTTCGCACCGCACCGGCGGTCCGGTTACAACGGAGTAGCGCAATGCAACTACAAAGCTTCGCAGCCGGCAAATGGCAAGCTGGAACCCGCAACCTTGTGGCACTTCGTGACGCGACCACGGGCGCGGTAATAGCCAATTCATCTGCCGATGGCCTCAACTATCGCGCCATGCTCGAACACGCGCGCAAGGTTGGTGGTCCCAACCTGCGCAAGCTCACGTTCCACGAGCGCGCTGGCCTTCTCAAGGCGCTTGCCAAGCGTCTAGGTGACTTCAAGGACGAGTTTTATAACCTCTCATATTCAACGGGCGCGACCAGGAGTGACTCGTGGATCGACATCGACGGCGGCGTGAGTACGTTGTTCGTGTATGCGAGCAAAGGCGCGCGCGAGCTGCCCAACAGCCACGTCTATGTCGATGGCAATGTCGAAGGGCTGTCCAAGACCGGCACCTTTGTAGGGCAGCACATCTACCTGCCCCTTGAAGGGGCGGCCGTCCACATCAATGCATTCAACTTTCCCGTATGGGGAATGCTCGAAAAACTGGCACCCGCGCTATTGGCCGGCGTACCGTCCATCGTCAAGCCGGCCACCGCCACTTCTTACCTCACGGAGCAAGTGGTCAGACGCATCGTAGAGTCAGGAATTCTCCCCGAAGGTGCCATCCAACTGATCTGCGGTGGTGTGGGTGACTTGTTCGATCACCTCGATTGTCAGGACGTCGTATCGTTCACCGGCTCCGCCTCGACCGCGCAGAAGCTCAGGCAGCATCCAGCAATCATTGCGAATTCGGTGCGCTTCACTGCCGAGACAGATTCTCTGAACTCGTCTGTGCTCGGGCCGGATGCCGTGGCGGGCGCGCCGGAGCTCGACCTCTTCGTGCGGGAGGTTGTGCGCGAGATGACGGCCAAGGCCGGGCAGAAGTGCACAGCCATTCGCAAGGCGATCGTGCCTCAGTCGCTGGTTCCCGATGTTCTGGATGCTCTCCGCGCTGCGCTGGGAAAGGTGATCGTCGGCGATCCCCGCCTGGAGCAAGTCAAGATGGGCCCACTGGCCTCACTGGGACAGCGCCGCGAAGTGCGCGAGCAGCTCTCGAAGCTCCAGCGCGAAGCTGAGATCGTGTATGGAAATGGGCGCGATGCGGAAGTAGCCGGTGCCGATGCGGACAAGGGCGCATTCATGGCGCCGACCCTGCTGCTATGCCGCGATACGGCGTCCGCGCGTGAAATACATTCGGTGGAAGCGTTTGGTCCGGTTTGTACCGTAGTCCCCTATGGCGATGTTGATTCGGCCGTTACGCTGGCACGTCGTGGAGGAGGGAGCCTCGCTGGTTCTGTGTTCACGGCTGACGACGCGGTGGCGGCCCGGCTGGTTCTGGGGCTCGCTCCGTTTCATGGCCGTGTGCTCGTGATCAACCGAGACTGCGCGAAAGAGTCCACGGGGCATGGCTCGCCCTTGCCTCACCTGGTTCATGGTGGCCCGGGCCGCGCCGGTGGTGGCGAGGAGTTGGGCGGCATTCGCGGCGTGTTGCACTACATGCAGCGCACTGCGGTCCAGGGCACTCCGGGTGTCATAGCGGCCGTCACGGGCCGATGGGTAAAAGGAGCGCCACAACTCGATCCCGGTGTCCATCCGTTCCGCAAGCCGTTCGGCGCGCTGCAGATCGGGGACACATTCAACTCCGCGGAGCGTGAAGTCACGATCGCGGACATTGAGCAGTTTGCCGAACTCTCCGGAGACAAGTTCTACGCCCACATGGACGAGGCGGCGGCACGCCGAAACCCCTTGTTCGGCGGGCGCGTTGCCCACGGGTACTTCCTGGTTTCCGCGGCTGCCGGCCTGTTCGTGGACCCTCCCTACGGCCCGGTGCTGGCCAACTATGGTATCGACGGCCTGAGATTCACCAAGCCGGTCAAGCCCGGCGATCGCATCAAGGTGCGGCTCACGTGCAAGGAGAAGACGCTGCGCGCCGACAAGGGCTTCGGGGAGGTCCGCTGGGACACCGAAGTCACTAATCAGAACGGCGAGGCCGTAGCGAGCTACGATGTACTGACGATGGTCAGCGAGAAAAGCGTCCCCGACGCTTGAAGCGAACCCAATGCCAGCAGAAGCCACTGCAACCATCCCGCTCCAGATCTATGCGGAGCGCTTCCCCCATCTCGCCTTTGCTCAACCGGCACCCGGTGTACTCGAGATCGTCATCTCGAATCCAGCACGCCTCAATGCCGCTGACGCCCACATGCACCGCGATCTGGCGTTGGTGTGGCGGGAGATCGACCTGGACGACTCAGTGGGCGCGGTCCTGGTCCGTGGCGACGGTGATCATTTCTCGTCCGGCGGAGATTTCTCGCTCATCGAGCAGATGATCAGCGATGAGGCCACACTCATACGCGTTTGGAAGGAAGCGAGCGATCTCGTTTACAACCTGATCAATTGCTCGAAGCCGGTGGTGTCCGCGATTCGCGGCACAGCCGTGGGGGCAGGGCTTGCCGTCGCGCTACTCGCAGATATCTCGATAGCCGGCCGCGACGTCAAGATCATCGACGGTCACACCCGGCTCGGCGTCGCCGCCGGCGACCACTCGGTCATCATTTGGCCCCTCCTGTGCGGCCTCGCCAAGGCACGCTACTACCTGCTGACGAACGAACCTCTGACCGGCGAGGAGGCCGAACGAATCGGGCTGGTAGCGCGCTGCGTTCCGAACGACGAGGTCTACCCGGCCGCTCTCGCTGTCGCGCAAAAGCTGTCGCAAAACAGCCCTACCGCGATCCGCTGGACGAAACACGCCCTGAACAACTGGCTGCGCCTGGCCGGCCCCAGCTTCGATGCCTCGCTGGCCCTGGAATTCCTGGGCTTCAGGCTGAGCGACGCCAAGTCGGCCCTGGAAGCCATCCGGAACCGCAAAAAAAATCCACCCTGACGCGCCTACCCACCAGTTGCGGTTCTACCAACCCGAAACGCATGCCCTCGTGTAGACACCGCCTTAACCAACACCCAAACTCCCGTTCCCGGGGTCAATCCCAACGCCGCCACGGCAGTGCGCGTCACCCGTGAGAGCACACTGGCCCCGCCAACATCCACAGTCACCAATACCGCATCTTCCGCGTCGTCCACGAGAGCAACCACGACGCCCCGAAGCTCATTCCGTACACTCAACCCGCGCGGTGCCTCCACAGCCAGGATGATATCCCGCGCCAGCAATTGCACCCGGACACGCTCCCCAACGCCTACACCCCGGACCCCGACACTCAACACTCCAGTGCCTACCCGCAAATCCGCCATACTCCCGGCCGCATCCACCGCGGTAACCATTCCATCAAGCACGGCCCCGACTGAATCTGCCCCCACGATGTCACGTAGGGCGGGCACCAGGCTGACTTCGTTCAGCGCCCCCTGAGCAAGGACACGCCCCGCATCCATCAGCACGACATGCGTGGCCAGCCGCAACACCTCGTCGAACTGATGGCTGACATACACCATTGGAATAGACAAGTGGTCGCGTAACCTCTCCAGGTACGGCAGCACTTCGTCCCGCCGGGCGGCATCCAACGCCGCCAGTGGCTCGTCCAGCAACAGCAACCTCGGCTGCGACAGCAACGCCCGCCCGAGGGAGACCCGTTGCCTTTCACCACCGGAGAGTTGGTTGGGCCGCCTCTGCAGCAGCCGCTCCAGCCCCAGCAACGACACAATAGCTTCCAGCTCAATCCGCTGATGGCCTGTTGGCGAGGCATGGTCACGTTGGACGGCGTTTGCTGCCCGCGTCATCCCGTAGCGCAAATTGCGCAGCACGCTCATGTGGGGGAACAACCGCCCATCCTGGAACACGTACCCAATGCGTCGCCGTTCCGGGGGCGTATCTTCCAACGCCTCCCCATCCAACTCGATGCGCGCCTCATCAGCGGCGAGCAACCCCGAGATGATGTTGATAGTCGTGGTTTTGCCGCAGCCTGAGCGGCCAAACAATGCAACCACGCCCGGTGTCGGCGCCTCGAAGTTGGCATCCAACATGAAGCCATCCCGCCGTTTGACGACCCTGACCTTCAGCATCGTGGCACTGCCTCAATCGCCACTCAGCGCCCCACCAGACTGCGAGCCCGGCGGGCCAGTATCTCCGCAAGCAGCAACCCGATGAGTCCGAGCGCGAACGACAGGATGGCCAGTCTCAGCGCCTGGTCATCGCCACCGGGGGATTGAATTGCCGTGTACAGCGCCAGAGGAATGGTGCGGGTCACCCCAGGTACGTTTGCAGCGAAGGTGATCACCGCGCCGAATTCACCGAGGCCAGCAGCGAACGCGGTGACCGCACCTGCGATCAAACCCGGCAGCATCAACGGCAGCGTGATCGTGACAAACCGATCAAGTGGTTTGGCCCCCAGCGTTCGCGCAGCCGCCTCGAGTCCCGGATCCACGTTCTCCAGCGAAAGCCGGATGGCTCTCACCATCAGAGGGAAGGCCATGACAGCCGTCGCGAGTGCGGCGCCCGCCGTCGTGAAGGCGAGCTGGATCCCAAAGTGATGGTGTAGCCAGCCGCCGATGGGCCCGTGATTGCCGAAAAGGAGCAGCAGCACGTAACCGATGGCCACGGGCGGCAGAACCAACGGAAGGTGAACGAGTGCATCGAGCAACCACCGGCCAGCAAATCGTCCGCGGGTAAGAAGCCAGGCGACGACGACAGCAAGTGGCAAGCTGAAGAGTACGCTGCGCGCGGCAACCTCCAGACTGAGGCGTAGAGCGTCGAGCTCAGCAGGACTCAAGTGCATGGTTACGGTACGCGGCGTAGGCTTTAGTTTGACGGCGGGCCGCACTGTCGCACGGATGATTACCGGTGTGCACGCCCCAATATACCGGAGGCACGGGGCGCCTCGGGCACCGACCCGAGCAGCCGCCGGGTGACCGCGGCCTGGCGCATTGGGGCCGGCACAGGCTGGCGCATCGGTGCCGGCACAGCCTGGGGACCTCCCACGCGGCACTCACTTGACTCCCCACCATTCGCCCTCACTTCCGTTGAACGCTTCTTATGGGAGGTTGGGCGGGGCCCACAAACGCACATGAGCATTGATCGCCATTTTGGCTGGATGTGGACCCAGGCGTGCGAGCTCTTGGACCGAGCCGATCGCATGCAGCGCCAGTTCGTCCGCTACGTGGGACCGAGCGCGGATGCAGCCGTCTGGGAACCACCCGTGGACATCCAGGAGACACCGCATGGGCTGCAATTTGTATTTGCCCTTCCCGGTGTCAACCCGGAGCACATCGACATCAGCCTGGAGCCGAACGCACTCACCGTGAGGGCGATACGTCCGGCGCGGCTCGGTAGTTCGGATTCAGTGGTCCGTCGCATGGAAATTCCACACGGACACTTTGTACGACGAATCGCATTGGCCGGTACACGTTTCCGGCTCGGCGACACCCGTTACTTGAACGGCTGTCTTGAGGTCCGGCTCGTGAGAGCGGGCTCAGGCGCCCCCGGCGAAAATCGAGGACAAGAGTAAAGTCATGGCCGATACACACACTGCAGATTCAGCTTCGCATGGCGAGTCGCCGGTTCTGCCTGGCGACGTGGTTCCGATCATTGCCATGCGCAATGTGGCGCTCCTTCCGGGCACCGTGGTCCCCATCACGCTCGGCCGCGAAGAGAGCCTGGCCGCCGCCCAGGAAGCCGTGCGCAGCGGAAAGAAGATCGGACTGCTGTTGCAGCACGATCCCGCCGTCGAAAAGCCAACATCACATGATCTCAACCAGATCGGCGTGCTCGCCAGCGTCGTCCGCTATGTGACGGCGCCGGACGGAACACATCACCTCGTTGCGCAGGGCGAAGGGCGCTTCCGCGTCAACGAGTTTGCTCACGAACGGCCGTACTTCGCGGCGCGCGTCGAGCTGATTCCGGAGACCAACACAACCGGCCCGCAGGTTGAAGCCCGGGCGGAAGTGCTCAAGGCCCGCGCGGTCGAAGCCCTGTCGCTCTTGCCACAGGTTCCGGCCGAGCTGGCTCGCACCATTCAGTCCATTGATTCTCCGAGCCGCCTCGCGGATCTGATCGTGAGCTTCATGGACGTGAAGGCGCAGGAGAAACAGGACATGATCGAGACTGTGGACCTGCAGGAGCGCCTGGATAAGGTGCTCAAGCTGCTGGCCAATCGCCTCGAAGTTCTGAAGATCACCCGCGACATCACGGAGCAGACCCAGACCGCGCTCGGCGAGCGCCAGCGCGAAGCAGTGTTGCGCGAGCAGATGCGCCAACTGCAGAAAGAGCTTGGTGACGATGAAAGTTCGGACATCGAGATCAAAGAGCTCGAGGAAGCCATCGAGAAGGCGGGAATGACAACCGAAGTAGCCGAGCACGCTCGTAAAGAGCTGAAGCGGCTACAGCGTATGAACGAGGCCAGTCCCGAGTATGGGATGGTCCGCAGTTATCTCGACTCGCTCGTGGCACTTCCATGGTCAAAAACCGACGTCGAGGACATCGACATCGAGCGAGCGCGCCGCATCCTGGACGAGGATCACTACGGTCTCGACAAGGTCAAGCGCCGCATTCTCGAGTATCTCGCCGTGCGCAAGCTGAACCCGCAGGGCCGCAGCCCGATCCTGTGCTTCGTCGGACCGCCCGGCGTGGGCAAGACCTCGCTGGGTCAGAGCATCGCACGTGCCCTGGGATTGAAGTTCCAGCGCGCAAGCCTCGGCGGCGTGCATGATGAGGCGGAAATCCGCGGTCACCGGCGGACCTACATCGGCGCGCTGCCGGGCAACATCATCCAGGGATTGCGCAAGGCAGGCACGCGCAACCCGGTGTTCATGCTCGACGAAATCGACAAGTTGAATGCAAGCTACCAGGGCGACCCGGCTTCGGCGTTGCTGGAAGTGCTCGATCCTGAGCAGAACACCACGTTCCGCGACAACTACATCGGGCAGCCGTTCGATCTGAGCCGGGTGCTGTTCATAGCGACCGCCAACGTCCTGGAAACGATTCCTGGGCCGCTGCGCGACCGCATGGAAATCATCCAACTGACCGGGTACACGGAAGAGGAGAAGCTGCAGATTGCGCGGCGTTATCTCGTGCAGCGCCAGCTGAAGGCCAACGGGCTCGAGGGGGCGCAAGTCGAGATTACCGAAGCGGCACTCAAGCGGGTGATCCATGAGTACACGCGCGAGTCGGGCTGCCGGAACCTCGAACGGGAGATCGGCGCGCTGCTGCGCCGCGCGGCAATGCGGATCGCGGAAGGGAAAACCACCACGGTCAAGATAGATGCAGCCGACGTGCCGGATATTCTCGGACCGACGCGCTTCGAAAACGAGGTGGCACAGCGCACCTCGGTGCCCGGAGTGGCAACCGGACTTGCCTGGACGCCTGTCGGCGGCGACATTCTGTTTGTCGAGTCGGCCAAGCTGCCCGGTAACGGTAAGCTGATACTGACGGGACAGCTCGGCGATGTCATGAAGGAGAGTGCCCAGGCAGCGCTCAGCCTCGTAAAGGCGCAGGCGCACGAGTTTGGCATCGATCCGAAGCAGTTCGATCAGAGCGACATCCACGTGCACGTGCCAGCTGGAGCGATTCCCAAAGACGGTCCGAGTGCTGGCGTCGCGATGTTCATCTCGCTTACTTCCTTGCTGAGGGGTAAGGCAGTGCGGCCCGATGTCGCGATGACGGGCGAGATCAGCCTGCGAGGGCTCGTCCTGCCGGTCGGCGGTATCAAGGAGAAGATGATCGCAGCAGCGCGGGCGGGTATCCGGAAGGTGATATTGCCGGCGCGTAACAAGCGCGATCTCGAGGACATTCCGCAGAGCGCGAAGTCACTTCTCGAGTTCGTGTGGGTGGAGCACGTCTCAGAGGCGTTGGAAGTTGCCTTGGGATCGGGCACCGCGGCGGATAAGCCCGCCGGTAAGGTGCAGAAGGAGCGCGAGAGTCCGCAGCATGAGGCTGCGTGAGGTTGGCTGCTCGCCGCACTAGCGGCGAGCAGGAGGCTCTACCCGAAGGCTGTCTTGTTGGCCGGGCGGTGGTCACTCACTGTTGAAGTGCCATCGCCTGCCTCTTGGCCGGCCTCTTGCATTACGTCGTCCTGGAGCATGCCTTCGGATGCCGCAGGGTCAACCCTGTAGGCAGCGACGACACGGTTGCCCTCGGCGCAAACCTGCGGGATTGCCCCGGCTCCAAACAAGTCCTGCCGCGTGTTCTGCAGCCACCGCTCGATATGCACCGTGAAGCGCGCGATGGCTTCAGCGCGTAATGCATCCGGCGCGCTGTTGCCTAGCGCTTTTTCCTTGGCCGCAGACAGGTGATACCACCACTGCAGACGATCCAAGCGGCCGTCCGACCGTACGTAGGGCAGAGTGATGGAGAATCGACGTCCGTTGCGTGTCGGAGTCGTTTCTGCGAATGCAAAGTAGTCCTGGAGTGCGCGCGGCAGGTCAATGCTTGCCATTTATTATTCCGGGATCGACCTGCCCTGAATCCTACCACGACGCGCTAGGCTACCAGCGCTTTGTCTAGGGTGATCGGCGGCCTCGAAACCGGTTGCCCGGCGTGCGGCGCCAGGCCTTTCTGCTCCAGCCACTCCCGATTGAACAACCGCGACTGATATTTCGCACCACCGTCGCACAATACGGTGACGATCGTGTGCCCGCGGCCCAGTTCCAGTGCAACACGCACGGCCGCTGCCACATTGATCCCGCTCGTGCTGCCCAGGAAGAGGCCTTCCTCGCGCAGCAGCCGATAGACAAACCGGACCGTGTCGGCATCTTCGACGTGAATGGCATCATCGATCGGCGCATCTTTCAGATTCGCGGTGATCCGCGCGATACCGATACCCTCGGTGATCGAGCCCGAGCCGGTTGACTTGAGGGTGCCGTTGCGAACGTATTCAAACAGGCTGCTGCCCGGGGGATCCACGAGCACCGTGCGAATCGCCCGGCGCCGGGACTTCAGATACTCGGACACACCCGCAAACGTGCCTCCGGTGCCGGAAGCGGCCGTAAACGCATCGACGCGTCCGTTGGTCTGTGTCCAGATTTCCGGCCCCGTGCTCTGCAGGTGCGCTTGCCGATTGACGGTGTTGTCGAACTGATTCGCCCAGACCGCATTCGGCAGCGACGCGGCAAGACGCTGCGCGACTTTCTGATACTGGTTGGGATTGCTGTAGGGGACGGTGGGCACCTTGTGCACTTCCGCTCCCAAGGTTTCGAGCAACTGGTATTTCTCAGGCGACTGGTTGTCGGGCATCACGATGACGCAGCGGTAGCCACGGGCATTGCACACATGTGCCAAGCCGATTCCGGTGTTGCCGGCCGTGCCTTCGACGACAATGCCCTTGGGCGGCAGCGCTCCGCTTTTCTCGGCCGCCAGGACGATGGCGCGCGCGGCGCGGTCCTTGACCGAGCCACCCGGGTTCATGAACTCCGCCTTGCCGAGAATCTCGCAGCCCGTCTCGTCACTGACCCCGCGCAGCCTGATGAGAGGCGTATTGCCTACCGCGCCGGAGAATCCATCCGAAATACTCATGCCATGGCCTCGAGTTCAGAACCGATCACGGAATCCGCGGCCGCCAAAGTAGTGACGTCGCCTACGATCAACAACGCGGGTGGCGCAACATTCGCCGCTTGCGCGATGCCTGCGATCGTCTCGAGAGTTCCTCGCAACGTGCGCTGCTCCGGCAGCGTGGCGCGCTCGACTACCGCGGCAGGATGATCGGCAGCCGCTCCGGCGGCCCGCAACTTTGCAACAATCTGTGGCAAGTGACCAACACCCATGTAGAACACGACGGTCTGGCGTGCACCGGCGAGCGAATGCCAGTCCAACGCTTCATCGTCCAGAACATGCCCGGTGACGAAGGTAACGCTCTGGGCCAACTTGCGGTGAGTCAGAGGAATGTTCGCCGCCGCCGCCGCGCCGAGCGCCGCGGTGATTCCAGGCACCACGAGGTAGGGGATGCCATGCGCGGCGAGAACCTCGATCTCCTCACCACCACGGCCGAAGATAAAGGGATCGCCACCCTTCAATCGGGCGACACGTAGCCCAAGGCGTGCATAGTGAACGAGCAGCTCGTTGATCTTCTCTTGCGAGGTGTGATTTCCAGGCTGCTTGCCGACGAAGACACGCTCCGCATCGCGACGCGCGCGCTCCAGCACAGCAGCAGGAACCAACCGGTCATACAGGATCACATCCGCCTGCTGAAGTAATTGCAACGCACGAAGCGTGAGCAGGTCAGGGTCCCCCGGCCCGGCACCGATGAGATAACACTCACCCAACCCGCGGCCGCCTGTAGCAGTTGATCGCGTCAGCTGGCTCGTCCGCAACTCGCGCTCGAAGTCCTTGCCAGCTTCCGCCTCGTCTCCCGCGAAAACACGCGCGCCAACGATACCGCTGACCACTCTTTCCCAGAACGACCGACGCGCAGCGGCCCGCAGCGCACGCTTCACAGCCTTACGCCTCTCGCCCATGAACCGCGCCAAGGCACCGAGCCTTGCGGGAAGCAGGGCTTCCACCTGCTCGCGTACGCTTCGCGCGAGGACGGGCGCCTGTCCACCGGAGCTGATGGCAATCAGAATCGGCGAGCGATCCACGATTGCAGGGAAGATAAACGTCGAAGCGGCCGGATCATCCACCACGTTCACGGGGATGCGCTGCTCTCGAGCGGCAGCCGATACGGCTGCGTTGACCTCAGTCAACCCGGTGGCAGCGACGACAGCGACGGCGCCGTTGACGTGTGACGGGGAGAAGGATGCCTGGATATGTTGGAGCTCGCCTTTTGCGGCAAGCCCGCGCAGCTCGTCGCGCAGTTCCGGCGCAACGACCGTAATACGCGCGCCCGTCCTTCGCAGTAGCTCAACCTTGCGCGCGGCTACCCGTCCACCACCAACGACGACTACTTGCCGCTCTTGCAGCTGGAGGAAAACGGGCAGGTAGTCCATGCGATTGGGTTCATCTGCGAGGCGAGGGTTGTCTCTGAGGCGCGTGCCTCTCAGGCCTGTGCCGCTACCTGACGAATTCTCGGATGTAAGCCGCATTCACGGGACTCGGGTTGTTCCCACCACCAGCGTCCCGCGCGCTTACTCTCGCCGGGTTGTATAGCGCGCGTGCACGGTTGACAGCCGATGCTGGGGAACTGGCGATCGTGCAGCAGATTGTACGGCAGCTTGCGGGCCCGGATGTACTGCCAGATATGCTCTTCGGTCCATTCCAGCAACGGACTTACCTTGTGCAAGCCGTAATCCGTGTCCCACTCGACCGGCTTGGCCTGGGCGCGTGTCGCGGATTGCTCACGGCGCACGCCCGTCACCCATGCACCATAACCTGCGATTGCCCGCTTGAACGGCTCGACCTTACGGATCCGGCAGCACGCCATACGCGCTTCCAGGCTGTGGTAGAAGCCGTTTACGCCTTGATCGGCCACCAGGGCTTCCAGGGCCTGCGCATCGGGGTGAACGACCCTGATCTTGCGCTTGTAACGCCGCTGCAACTTCTCGAGTACCTCGTAGGTCTCTTCGTGCAGGCGGCCTGTGTCGATGCTGAAGATGTCAATCGCGGGAACGTGTGTCCAGATAATGTCCGTCAGCACCATTGCTTCGGCGCCGAGGCTATTCGAATAAACGACCCGGCCGTATTCCTGCACCGCGGCGGCAAGCTGCTCGCGGACGGAAATGGCCTTCTGTTCGAGCTCGAGTGTCAGCAGTTCTCCCATAGTGTGGTGGACTATAGACACAGGCCGTCCACGCCAGAACGAAGCATTTCTTCTGAAGGACTCCATCCCGGTTATAAACGGGTTACCGGTCGATCACAGGCGGGTGCCGCGGCTCCTGTGAGCGGCTCGCCGTGACGTGCAAGGTTGCGCTAGTCTTGCGGGATGAAGCTGCATCAGTTGCGTTATCTCGCCGCCGTCGCCCAATGTGGGCTCAACATCACGGCAGCCGCCCAAAAACTGCATACCTCGCAACCCGGCGTGAGCAAGCAGATCAAGCTGCTCGAGGACGAGCTCGGGTTTCAGATATTCGTGCGCGAGGGCCGCAATTTGACGCGCATAACCCCTGCTGGACAACAGGTCATCGATCGGGCCCTGCGGATCCTCCAGGAAGCACAGAGCATTCGCGACCTGTCCACAGAGCTGCGCGACGAGGGCAGGGGAAGCCTTTCCATCGGCACCACCCACACACAGGCGCGCTATGTTCTGCCCGACGTCATCCGTGAATTCAGAGGGCGATACCCGAATGTCCGGCTGAATCTGCACCAGGGCACCTCTGAGCAGATTGCGGAGATGGTGGCGCACGACCGGATCGATTGTGCTATCGCCACGGGCTCGGAGCAGCTGTTCACCGATCTGACGCTCCTCCCGTGCTATCACTGGCACCGCACAGTCGTGGTGCTGCGCGACCATCCCCTGGCAAGCAGCGGGCGGCTCACGCTCAAGGCGCTGGCCGCCTATCCGATCGTCACGTACACGTTCAGCTTTGCCGGGCCTTCATCGCTGCAGGAGGCGTTCGCGAAGGCAGGACTGACAGCGAACGTCGCTATCACGGCGCGTGATTCGGACGTGATCAAAGTGTACGTGCGCCTTGGCCTGGGCGTGGGAATAGTCGCTCATATGGCCATCGACGAAGAAGACACGGACCTGAAGGCGATCGATGCGTCTCACCTGTTTGCCGCACACACCACCTGGATCGGATTCAGGCGCGGCACGCTGTTGCGCAAGTACATGTACGAGTTTGCGCAGTTACTGGCGCCGCATCTGGATCGGCGCCTGATCGACCGTGCGCATCGCGCTGCGACCGCGGAGGAGGTTGCCGGGCTGTTTGAAGGGATCGAGCTGCCCGAGCGCTGAGTCAAGGTCGAAAGGCGCGTTAACCAAGGCCCTCAACCGGCCGCGCGATACCGCTGTTGCCTGATCGATGGCACCGGCTCGGCCGGCTGGTAAGCCACGCTGTAGCGCTCCAGGGCGGCCAAAGCTGCCTCGACCTTCTGTCCCGGCGCGAGCTCGAACGAATCAAAGCCGCAACGTGACAGGATGAAGAGCAGATCCTGTTTCACAGCAGCGCCCACCGCCCGCAGCTCGCCTTTGAATTGCAGCCTGGAGCGTAGTAACCGTCCTTGCGAATATCCCCGACCCTCACCCGGCGTTGGGAACTCAGCCGCAACGAGAGAAAGCCGCTGAATGTCTTCAGCGAGGTCCTCAACCGCGTCCGCGGGCGAGAGCCGCACGCCGAGCCGCCCCGGATACGCGCGCCACTTCGCTATGTGAGTACGGAAGTCCGCAAAGGGCACAACCAGGGCCGCATTGGCGGCCTCGTCCGCACCGTCTTCGCCCGCGTAGCGCCAGTCATCCGTTACGAGTTCACGCCGCCTTAGAATGTGCCGCATAGGCGCGCTCCTTGAAAGGTTTCACGCCGACGCGGCGGAATGTCTCGATGAAACGTTCGCCGTCTTCGCGCTCCGCGCGATAGACCTCGACAATGCGCTCGATGGTCGATGCGACTTCGGCTTGCGGCACCGAGGGCCCGATTACTTCACCCAGTGCGGTAAAGCCGTTGACCGAGCCGCCGAGCGTGATCTGGTACCACTCCTCGCCATGCTTATCGACACCGAGGATCCCGATGTGTCCCACGTGGTGGTGTCCGCAGGCATTCATACAACCTGACATCTTGATCTCGATGTCACCCAGATCGTAGAGGTAGTCCAGATCGTCGAACTGCGCCTGGATCTGCTTGGCGACATTGAGCGTGCCGGCATTCGCGAGGCTGCAGAAATCCAGGCCCGGGCACGCAATCATGTCCGTGAGCGTGCCGATGTTGGGCATTGCCAGGCCCAACCCGCGCAGCTCCTTCCAGACCGCGTACAGATCGCTTTGCCGTACGTCACCGAGCAGCAGGTTCTGATTGTGGGTGACACGAATCAGTCCGAAGCTCACGCGGTCGGCGAGGGCAGCGACTGCTTCCATCTGTCCCGAGCTCATGTCGCCGGGATTCTGACCGTGTGCCTTCAGACAGACGAAGGCTGCGCGATAGCCCGGCACCCGATGCGGCCGCGTGTTGTAGCGATACCAGGCCTGGAACTCCGGCTCCCGGCCCGCGCACGTATCGATGTTCTGTAGTGTTTCATAGGCCGGGGGCTGGAAGAACGAGCGCACCCGCTCGACTTGCGCTGCCTCGAGCACCGGGCCCGCATCACGGGCCGCCTGCCATTCGGTTTCTACCTGGTCGCGGAATCGGGCGATGCCCATCGCCTTCACGAGGATCTTGATCCGCGCCTTGTGAATGTTGTCCCGGCGGCCATTGCGGTTGTACACGCGCAGGATGGCATCGAGATACGACAGCAGATCCGGCAGTGGCAGAAACTCACGGATGACCTGGCCGATCATAGGAGCGCGCCCGAGCCCGCCACCGACGAGTACCTGGAAGCCAATGTTGCCTTGCGCGTCGCGCCGCAGATGCAGGCCGACGTCGTGCACTTCGGAGGCCGCGCGATCGGCAGGGGAGCCCGTCACGGCAATCTTGAACTTGCGTGGCAGGTAGGTGAATTCAGGATGCAGGTTGGCCCACTGGCGGATGATCTCGCAGTACGGGCGCGGGTCGTCGATCTCGTCCTCGGCTATGCCCGCGAGGTGGTCTGCCGTCACGTTGCGGATGCAGTTGCCGCTGGTCTGAATTGCATGCATCTGCACGCTGGCCAGGTGTTCGAGAATGTCAGGGACTTCCTCGAGCTTCGGCCAGTTGAGCTGCAGATTCTGCCGGGTGGTGAAATGACCGAAGCTGCGGTCGTAGCGGCGGGTGATCTCAGCTAGCTTGCGCAACTGGCGCGAGGCGAGCAGACCGTAGGGAATCGCAATGCGCAACATCGGCGCGTGGCGCTGGATGTAGAGTCCGTTGCGCAGGCGCAGACCCTTGAACTCGTCTTCCGACAGCTCGCCCGCAAGAAAACGCCGCGTCTGATCCCGAAACTCGGATACGCGCTGATCTACGAACGCCTGGTCGAGCTGATCATACTGGTACATGCCATGGACTATATGCCGCGCGCCAGGGTGGCCCGAAATACCCTTTGGTTGTGTGTTCGGCGCCGCTGGTTATGAGCGGGTTACAAGCCCGGGGCGGGGCGGTAAGCTCAGTCCCTTACTCGTAAAGGGGGACTCGATGCCGGGGCTTTATTTCGAAGAATTTCAGGTGGGACAGCACTTCCGGCACGCGGTTCACAGAACCGTCACGGAGACCGACAACGTGCTCTTCAGCACCCTGACCATGAACCCGGCAGCCCTCCACCTCGATGCGGAATATTGCAAGACGACGCCGTACGGCCAACCCGTCGTCAACAGCGTGTTCACGCTTGGGCTGCTGGTCGGGCTGTCGGTCTACGACACCACCTTTGGCACGACTCTGGGAAATCTCGGCTGGGAAGAAGTGAAGTTTCCCCGCCCGGTACTGGTTGGAGACACGCTGCGCGCCGAGACCACGGTAGTGGCAAAGCGGGCAAGTCAGTCGCGCCAGGACTCGGGAATTCTGACTTTCGAGCACCGCGCCTATAACCAGCGCAACGAGGAAGTCGCTTCCTGTAAACGCGCTGCCTTGATGATGAAGAGGCCCGCAGCGTGAGCAACACAACGTCCCTGTTACGGTCCTTGCTCTTTGTGCCTGGGGACAGCGAGCGCAAGCAGGCCAAGGCCCTCGGATCCGGCGCCGATGCGTTGATTCTGGATCTGGAGGACTCCGTCGCGGCGGCGCAGCTGCCGGCAGCCAGGCAGCGCGTGCGCGAGCTGCTGCAGTCACAGACTGATCGATCCCGACAGCAGTTGTGGGTGCGCGTGAATGCACTCTCGAGTGGAATCCTGCTGCAGGATCTCGTCGCCGTCTTCCCGGGAGCGCCGAATGGCATCGTGCTGCCGAAGGCCGCATCGGCCGCCGATGTAGCCGAGGCCGCTCACTACCTCACCGCGCTCGAGGTCCGGGAAGGCCAGGTGCCCGGCTCGACGAGGCTCGTTGTCATCGCCACTGAAACACCCGAGGCGTTGCTGAATCTGAACAGCTACGGCCCGGTGCTTGCGGCCGATCCGCGAACCCGCGCGCGCCTGGCGGGTCTGACCTGGGGCTCCGAAGATCTGTCTGCTGCCATGGGCGTTACTCACAAAACCGATCGCCAGGGCTCGCTGACCTTTACCTTCCAGCTCGCACGCTCGCTGTGCGTCGTCAGTGCGACGGCCCTCGGCGTGCAGGCGATCGATGGCGTGTACCTCGATTTCCGCGACACAGAGGGATTGAAGCGCGACATTGAGAGCGCGCGCCGCGACGGCTTCAGCGCGAAGCTCGCGATCCACCCGGACCAGGTGGGACCCATCAACGAGGCCTTCATTCCGGGTCCCGCCGAAGTGGAATGGGCGAAGCGTATTGTCGCGGCATTCGCCGCATCACCGGATGCGGGCGTCATGAGTCTGGATGGCCAGATGATCGACAAGCCGCACCTGGTGCAGGCGCGCCGTATCCTCGATCTGACCGCGCGGGGAGAATGACTTTATGAAACTCAGAATCAAGGGCAGTTCACTGCGGCTTCGCCTCACACAGGGCGAGGTGCGGAGCCTCGAGGCCGAGGGCGAGGTGGCGGAGCAAGTGCAGTTCGGGGGCGGAGCGAGACTGACGTACCGCCTGCGTACCGACACTCAGAATCCGCAAATTTCAGCCACTTATGGTGATAACGTCATTGATATTCGAGTCCCGCGGGAAGCGGCTCTCACCTGGTCACGCACCGACCAGGTAACGCTCTCTCACGCCCAGGGTGGGGATGATGCGCGGCTGCAGATTGTCATTGAGAAGGACTGGAACTGCCTGGCCCCGCGCGCCAACGAGGATGAGTCTGACAACTTCCCGCACCCGGACACCGGGACGGGCAAGGCCTGCTGAGGACTCGCGAGCTGCCCCGAGCTCGAGGCCCTAAGTCTCGGCCGGGGGCGGCGAGTTGAACTTCTCCCAGAGCTGCTGCTGCTGCTCACTGTCCCCCGCCGCCTGCTCCGGGCATTCCAGGCGCAAGTGCCGATCGGCCAGCGGCGAGCCGGCGAGGTGGCAGAAGTGCGGATATTCGGAGGCCGGCGCGCGGAACGGCTCGAAATGCAGGCACCGCACGCACATCCGCGAAACCGGGAGCGCACCTGTCTCCTGCAACCCCCGAAGCATCTTCATCGCTGATCTATAAAAGATTTCCTGCTCGGAGGCCGTCAGCGCCCCGAATGCGTCCTGCAAAGGATCTGGCAAAGACGCCAGATGACTAACGGAACTTTGCCCCTCGTTCGTCAACATCAAGGCCAGCGCACGGCGATCAACGTCACTGCGGCGTTTCTGGACCAGGCCTTTGGATTCCAGCGCACCGACACTGTCAGATGCCGTCGCGGGGGTAACGCCTAGCTCTCGGGCCAGGGCGGACAGGGTGAGGCTCTCACGCCGTGAGGCGACCACGTCGAGTATCCGACGTTGGGTGGGAGTCAGCCGCTGAACCGCCCACTGGTCCCAGGAGCTGGTGTGGGCAAGGTGAGCGAGACGCCGCAGAGCACTCGCAAGCGCTTGCGGGAGGGATAGTGAAAGCGGGTTGAATTCCAACATAGAAACTATATTAGAACTTCGCCGTAACCCCGTCAAGTAGAAGGATTTTTTACCTCTCGAAACCCAATTTCAGGAGGTCTTCAGGCGTGTCTATATCCAGCGCAGCGCTGGCCATCGGAACCCGCACTACGCGGTCCGGATTCCGCTGCAGCAGGGCCCGAGCGCCCGTGTCGCCGCGGAGGGATTGCAGATCGGGGAAGGTTGAGCGGGGAAAGATTGCGGGGACGCCAGTGGTTGCGCCGTATCGGGCTGCGGCGATGTAGTCGGGTTGCCGGCGCCACGCGCTGACGAGCCGCTTGAGGTCCTCGGCTGTTACTGCGGGCTGATCGACGAGCGTGAGGAGGACCGCCGTGCAGCTGGACGGCAGCCGCGCCACGCCCGCTCGTATGGAACTGGCCAGACCTTCGCGCCAGTCCCGGTTGATGATCACCGCCGATTGCGAATGCTTCAGCAGGGGAGTGAGCTCGGCAGCCCGGGCGCCGAGAACCACGCTCACCGCTGTGCCCGCAACCTCTGCCGCCCGGGCGACTGCTGTATGCAATAGCGGCCGTCCAGCCACGCGAACCAACTGCTTGGCGGAGCCAAATCGGCTCGAGGCACCGGCCGCGAGAACGATGGCGTGTAAACCATCTCCCGGATCGGCGGCTTCGGTCACGGCACCGTCGCCTTGACACGGCCGTAATAGGCACGCTCCGTGTAAATCGAGTCGGCGTCGATCCTGGAGATGGTCCGCCACTCAGACACCGGCAGATTGCGGCTGAGCAGCTGTTCCAGTGAGCCGAAGTGCGTCGTGGCCTGGTCGTTGAAGGCGCGCAGGAACCCGCGCCAGCGATCCACAGGCGCATCGGGGCCGGGGGGGCTCGAATTCCAGGCAAGCCGCGTCGCCGCGAACGCAAAGTAGTCCGCGCAAGCCGCTCCGAAATCGGAGCGTCCCGCGAAAGTCCCGGTCTCCAGCGCGGCCGCGCACGCGTCCGCCACTTCCGCGAAGTGCTGCCGCTCCGTGGCCAGCTGGCTTTGGATGATCTGTATTTCGTTCATGCGTTCCTGGACATCTGAAGGGCGCGTCCGTCACCGACGTACACGAAAGCGTGAATCTCGGAGACGATGGCTAGAGCTATCGATTCAGGTGATCGGCCGCCGATAGGCAACCCGACTGGCGCATGCAAGCGCCCGCGGATCTTGTCCGCGTCGGATGCAAGGTCGGCCAGCAGGCGCTCGCGGCGCACGGCGGGGCCCAGCAGGCCGATATACGGAATACTCGTCGCAGCCAGCGCCCGCAGGTAACTCAGGTCCGAGGGCAGGTGATGACTCATCACCACGGCAGCCGAGAAATGCGAGGGGTCCACCGCTCGGAGCAAGTCTTCCGGGCGGGCCTGCACAACTCGCTCCGCGGACGGGAAATGTGCCGCGGCGGCATAGGCGGGCCGATGATCAACCAACGTGACTTTCCAGTTCAGGCGCGCCGCAAAATCAACAACCGGCGCGGCATCCGGTCCCGCACCCAGCAGCAGGATCCTGGGCGGCAGAGACAGTGGCATGGCAAACACTCGCCAACGGGGCGATGTGGTTTCAAACCAACCTGCGCGTCCCGTCCGGGCCGCTTCGTGCAGAGCCGCCTCAACACCGGGATGAGCGGCGCTTCCCTTGATGGCGACCGTGCCCACGGGCGAGTCCACCCGTTCGGACTCCACGACAACTGCGACCGCGGAAGCCTCGTAGGCAGCATGACAGCGGACCAGATGTAGCAGCGGTTGCCAGTCGGTGTCCGGGCCCACCGGAAGCAGAAGAATGTGCATGGCGCCTTCGCAGCCAAGCCCCAATCCCCAGATGAGGTCGTCGCCGCCGCGCATGTCGTAACTGACGAGACGGGGCTTCCCGGTGTCGATCACCTTTCGCGCGTACTCACCCAGGTCGCCTTCCAGACAGCCTCCGGAGAGCAATCCCGCCGAATCGCCGTTGGCGGCGATGAGCATCAGCGCACCGGGTTTGCGGTACGTCGATCCCGCTGTATCCACGAGCAGGCCCAAAGCGACTGTTCGGCCAGCGGCTCGCTCGCGTTCGAACAGGGGAAGAAGAGGACCGAGTAAGGATTCCACCCGCACAATTATGCCAGCCCCGGGCGGCGGGACGGAGTTCTCAAAAGGAGGACGCACAAGCACCACACAATCGGTAAGCAGACATTGCGTGCACCGGGGCGCGTCAGTAGAGTCGCATCGCTTTTTCTTCTAAAGCTCTAATTCTTCTGGCTCAATTCGATGGCTACCAACCAAGCTCCGGCCGAACCCTGGGTCGTACACAAGTTCGGAGGGTCGAGCGTCGCCGACGCCGACTGCTTCCGCCGCGTGGCGACCATTCTCGACTCCCTGCCCGCATCGCGGCTGGGCATCGTTCTATCCGCCTGCCGCGGCGTTACGGATGCGCTCCTGCGCCTCGTGGCCCTGGCGGAGCGGCAGGACGACAGCTATAGGGGCGAGATTGCTTCGTTGCGCGTACGGCATGCAGCCATCGCGGAAACGCTGCTCACTTCTCAGTCGGCGCGCCTGTACCTGGCGGCCTTCGATCGGGACTGCCACGACCTCGAAGGCATCCTGCACACCGTCAAGCTGACTCGCTCGGCCGCCCAGAATGTCAGCGACCTGATCGCCGGCTATGGCGAAATCTGGTCCACCAAGCTGTTTCATCGCTTCATGGAGGAGCGCGCGGGGCGCAAGGGGCCGTTTCAGTGGATTGATGCCCGCAAGGCCGTCGTCGTCGAATGGGGACCGCTGGGTCCTGGCATCCAGTGGGCTGAGTCGCGCGCGAAGCTGCAGGAGCTCGTGCCCGCCAATTTCGCCGGCACCCTGATCATCACCGGCTTCATTGCCTCCGACCGGCGCGGTGTGCAAACCACCCTCGGGCGCAATGGCAGCGATTTCTCCGCCTCCATCTTCGGGGCGCTGCTGGATTCCAACGAGATTCACATCTGGACGGATGTCGATGGCGTGCTGTCGGCCGACCCGCGGCGGGTGCCTGATGCCACGGTCATCGATTCTCTTTCCTACAACGAGGCGATGGAGCTGGCGTATTTCGGCGCGAAGGTCATTCACCCACAGACCATGGCGCCGGCCGTCGGCAGCGGCATTCCCATCTGGATTCGCAACACGTTTGCCCCGGAGAAGATTGGCACGTTGATCTGCGCCAAGCCGCAATCGAGCTTGCCGGTCAAGGGCATCACGAGCATCGAGAAGGTGGCGCTCATCAACCTCGAAGGCGCGGGCATGATCGGCGTGCCGGGTACGGCGAATCGCCTGTTCGGTGCTCTGCGGGAAGAGGGCATCTCGGTGATCCTCATCTCCCAGGGCAGCTCCGAGCATTCCATCTGCTGCGCGATTCCGCAGGATCAGGCGGAGCGCGCCGCCTCGGTAGTACGGCAGGCGTTTGAGCGCGAGCTGAAAGAAGGGCAGATCCAGGACGTGGACGTCGCTCCGGACCTGGCAATTCTCGCGGCGGTCGGTGATGGCATGGCGGGCACACCAGGTGTGGCTGCGAAAGTGTTCAATGCGCTGGGCAGCACGAGTGTCAACATTCGCGCAATCGCGCAGGGCGCTTCAGAACGCAACATTTCGGTGGTGGTGGACGGTAAGCATGCAACTCGCGCTCTACGGGCGGTGCATGCAGGCCTGTACCTGTCTTCGCACACCATCTCGGTCGGAGTGATCGGTCCGGGCACGGTGGGCCGGGTGTTGCTCAATCAGCTCGCCTCGCAGAGCGCGCGTCTGCTGCGCGATGCCAAGCTGGATTTCCGGGTCCGCGGCATCATGAGCTCCAAGCGCATGTTGCTCGCCGAAAGCGGCGTGCCACTGGAGAGCTGGAAGGCGCAATTCGATGTGAATTCGGTGGAGGCGGACTTCGGAGGCTTCATGGAGCACGTGCGCGTGGACTATCTGCCGCACACCGTGATCATCGATTGCACGGCCAGCGCCGACATCGCGAAACGCTATCCCGACTGGCTCGCCGCCGGGATTCACGTCATCACCCCGAACAAGAAAGCCAACAGCGCCGACCTGCCGTTCTATCGCCGCCTGCGCGAGGCGCGCCGGACGGGCGCTGCGCACTACTTGTACGAGACCACCGTGGGTGCCGGCCTGCCGGTCGTGCAGACCCTGCGCGACCTGCGCGAGACCGGCGATGAGATCACGAGCGTCGAGGGAATCTTCTCCGGCACGCTCGCTTATATTTTCAACACCTACGATGGCCGCAAGTCTTTCTCTGACATCGTGCGCGATGCGCGGCAGCGCGGTTACACGGAGCCGGATCCGCGCGATGACCTGTCGGGGATGGATGTAGCCCGCAAGCTCATCATTCTCGGCCGCGAGATGGGCCTGGACCTGGAGATGGCCGACGTCGAGGTGGAGAGTCTCGTGCCCGCCGGGCTCGAGACAGGCTCCATCGAGGACTTCATGGCGCGGCTGCCGCAACACGATGCGAGCATGAATGACCGGCTGCAGACCGCGCGCTCCCGGGGCAAAGTGTTGCGTTATGTCGGACGCCTGACAGCCGATGGCAAGGCAACCGTCGGCGTAGTCGAGTTGGATGCCCGGCATGCGTTCGCCAACATAGCGCTGACTGACAACGTGGTGCGCTTCGCCACGCGGCGGTATTGCGACAATCCGCTCATCGTGCAGGGACCGGGCGCAGGTCCCGAGGTTACCGCGGGCGGAGTGTTTGCGGACCTGCTGCGGCTGGCCGCCTACCTGGGTGCGCGGCTGTGAGCGTTGCCACCTCGAGCGGCGCGGCGGGATCGGCGCGCATACCTGTTGCGGGCCTGGACCGGGCGACGGCGTTCGCACCCGCGTCCGTCGGCAACGTCGCGATCGGTTTCGACATCCTGGGATTCGCTGTGGATGCCCTCGGTGACCGGGTGACAGTCGCGAAGCGGGAGGAGCCCGGCGTCGGCATCACTCGTGTGCAGGGCATTGCGGGCGAGCTGCCCAAAGATCCCCGGCGCAACACGGCCGGCCAGGCGCTGCTCGCCATGCAGGAGGCCCTGAAGCTGCCCTTTGGATTCACCCTGGAAATCGACAAGGGCATTCCACTGGGCTCGGGTCTCGGCGGCTCGGCCGCCTCGGCCGTCGGCGCTGTCGTCGCAGCCAACGCGTTGCTCCCCGAGCCGTGCGGCAAGCTCGAGCTGCTCAAGTTCGCGATGCAGGGTGAAGCGGTGGCCAGCGGCTCTCTGCACGTGGACAACATCTCCCCGTCGCTGTTCGGCGGGTTGGTGCTGACGGTGGGAATCGATCATCCGCGCGTCAAACAGATTCCGGTGCCGCCCGATGTCCGGGCGGTCATCCTGCATCCGCACATGTTCCTATCGACCAAGCAGGCGCGCGCCATTCTCAAGCGTACCGTGGAGCTGTCCGATTTCGTCTGGCAGACCGCCAATCTCGCCGGGTTCATCTCCGGTTGCTACACGAATGATCTGGACATGATCCGTGCCTCGTTGGAGGACGTCGTCATCGAGCCGCAGCGCCAAGCCCTGATTCCAGGGTTTCAGGATGTGCGCCGCGCAGCGATGGAGGCCGGCGCTCTCGGCTGCTCGATCTCCGGTGCCGGTCCCACGACCTTCGCCTGGGCACGGGAGTCGAATGCCGCGGCCGTGCGCGATGCCATGCGCGGCGAGTTCGAGCGTAAGTCGATCCAACTCGATCAATGGATCGTCGCAATCGAATCGGCGGGCGCGCGGGTGATCGAATCGTGAGCGGTGAGTTCGCCGCAGGTCCGGCCGCGGTCCATTACCAGAGCACGCGCGGCTCTTCATCGTCCGTCAGCTTCTCCCAGGCTCTGCTGCAGGGCCTTGCGCCTGATGGGGGACTCTATGTCCCCAGTTCCTGGCCGCGCGCGGATGTGGAAGCACTGGCCCGTAAACCGACGTTGCCGGCCCTTGCGGCGCAGCTGCTGGCCCCCTTTGTAGCCGGCGATCCCATCGCCCCGCAGTTGCCGCAAATCACGGCCGAGGCATTCAACTTTGAAGCGCCGCTCGTACCGTTGGACACGGACGGACGCCTGGCAGTCCTCGAGTTGTTTCATGGCCCGACGGCCGCCTTCAAGGATTTCGGCGCCCGTTTTCTGGCAGCTAACTTCGCGCGGCTGCGCGGGCCGGATTCACGGCCCGGTACGCGCCCACTGACTATCCTGGTCGCCACGTCCGGAGATACAGGTGGCGCCGTGGCGGCTGCCTTTCACGGCCGGCCGGGTATCGAGGTCGGTGTGTTGTTCCCCAAGGGATTGGTGTCGCCGACCCAGGAGCGGCAACTTACGTGTTGGGGTGGCAACGTAAAGTCATTTGCGGTGCATGGCACGTTCGATGACTGCCAGCGGCTCGTCAAACAGGCCTTCGTCGATCCCCAGCTGCGCGAGCAGACCGAGCTGTCGTCGGCAAACAGCATCAACCTGGGCCGCCTGCTGCCGCAAGCGGTGTATTATGCTTCCAGCAGTTTGCAGATCTGGCAAAAATACGGCGAGCCCGCTTCCTACGTGATTCCCAGCGGCAACCTGGGGAATGCGGCCGCCTGTATCTGGGCGCGCAAGCTCGGACTTCCGATCGGCGAGGTCGTGCTGGCGCACAATGCTAATCAAACTGTGACGGATTTCCTCCACACGGGCGAATGGCGGCCGCGGCCGAGCATAGCAACACTGGCTTCTGCCATGGACGTCGGCAATCCGAGCAATATGGAACGTCTGCGGGCACTCTTTCCGGAATTGGCCAACCTGCGCACTGCAGTCAGTGCTGAAAGTGTGGATGATGCGGCGATTCGTGAGCGCATCCGACAGGGGTTCGAGCGTTATGGTCAGATCTGGTGTCCGCACACGGCGACGGCGGCAGAAGTCTACGAGCGACTCGTCGCCGGGAAACGTCCTGGCAGGTGGGTGATCGTGTCGACCGCGCATCCGGCTAAATTTTCTGAGATCGTCGCGCCGCTGATCGGCCGCAAGGTGCCTGTCCCCGAGACACTGGCGAAGTTGTTCGCGCGCCGGGCAGAATTCACCGCGATCGACCCTGATCTATCCTCGTTGCGTGCTGCGCTGAGCGTCGGGAGGGCGTAGTGGAGGAGTTGGAGAAGCTTCCGCCCACCGCTTGGGGGCTGATTGCGGCTGCGGCCATTCTAGGATTCGCGGCCGCGTGGATCTGGAGATGGTATCGGCAGTACCGTATGCGGGCCGCGTTGCGCACGGCGGTCACTGCTGCGGGGTCGGATCACCTCGTTGACATGCTCGTGCCTGATGGCATGGGCGGCGGTTTCCACGTCGATTTCCTGCTGCTGACGACGCGTGGCATCCTCGTCATCGATCTGCGCGACGTGCAGGGGAATATTTTCGGCGGCGATCAGATGGCGGAGTGGACCGTGATGGATGGGCCGCGCCGGTTTACGTTCACCAATCCACAGAGCGCGTTGTATGACCGCATTGCTGCGGTGCGCGGGGTTGCCGGCGAGGTGCCGGTCGAGGGACGCATCGTATTTACGCGCCGCGGGAAGTTTCCGAAGGGATTGCCCAAGTTTACTTTGATGGTCGACTCGCTGAACGCTGAGTTCCCGGGGGGCGAGCACGAGGCCGTCACGCACTTCGCGGAAGGGTGGTCCAAGGTCAAGAAGGCCGTGACCCCGAGCTACATGGCCCACATGCGGTAGCGTGATCCGCCAACACCAACGACACACAGGCTGTCAGTTTCTTCGCGTACTCGACGTGCAGAAACTCGTTCGGGCCGTGCGCATTTGAATGCGGTCCCAACACACCGGTGATGAAGAACTGCGTCTGCGGGTACTTCGCGCCTAACATCGCCATGAAGGGGATCGAGCCGCCACAGCCGATGTGGATGGCGTCCTTGCCGTAAATCCGGCGGGAGGCGCGCGTGATGGATTCATCCAACCACGGAGCAAGGGCGGGAGCGTTCCAGCCCGCAGTCGCGGCAGCATCCTCGAAACCAACCTGCGCACCGTAGGGCGGATTGCGCTCGAGAGTTTCCTTGACCGCTCTGGCAGCAACAGCCGCATCGGTCGTCGGCGCGAGGCGCAGCGAAAGTTTGAACACGAGCTCCGGTAGCAACACGTTGCCCGCCGATGCGAGCGCGGGCAGGCCATCAGCGCCCGTAACGGCAACGGTCGCACGCCAGGTCGTGTTGATCAGCAGCTCCACGGGATCGTTGGACAGGGGCTGTACCCCGGTTGCGAACGGGATTTTTCCTGCAACGGTCGAGCCAAGGACTTGGGCGGCAGCGGTAATCTGCGCCCGGCGGTCCTTCGGTATCGTCACTTGCAGCTCATCGATCAGGACATCGCCCGTGACTGCATTCTCCAGGCGCGCCATGAGTTGCTCGACGATGCGGAATGGTGTGGGCGCAATCCCCGTGGCCATCCCCGAGTGCACGCCTTCATTGAGTACGCGCACGCGCAGGTTGCCCGTGAGATTTCCGCGCAGCGAGGTCGTGCACCAGACCTGGTCATAGTTACCGCATTCCGCATCGAGGCAGATCACGAGCGACGGCTCTGCAACCTCATCCCCCAGCGCCTCCAGATGGGCGGGCAGATCGACGCTGCCGCTTTCCTCGCAGGCTTCGATCAGCAGCACACAGCGGGCCAGCGGCACTTTCTGGGCTTTGAGGGCGGCGATGGCCGTCAGCGAGCTGAAAACGGCGTAGCCGTCATCCGCGCCCCCACGGCCGTAGAGCTTGCCGTCGCGCATGACAGGCTCCCAGGGGCTGAGGCCCGGCAGCCAGCCGGTGAACTCGGGTTGTTTGTCGAGATGCCCGTACAGAAGCACGCAGCCGGGCAGCTCACCCGGCACGTCAACAAAGAGCAGCGGTGTCTTGCCCGGGAGGCGGCGCACCTGCACCCGCATTCCGGGCAGCGGCTGCGCGCGGCACCACTCGGCCATGAGAGTGATCGCGGCCTCCATGTGCCCGTGGTGTTCCCACTGTGCGTCGAACAGCGGGGATTTGTTCGGAATCCGAATGTACGCGCTGAGCCGCTCGACAATGGAGTCGTCCCAGACCTTGTCGATCGCTGTTCTCAAGAGCTCAATATTCATCGTTCCAGTATAGCGCCGGTATCGATTATTGCTGCGGGAAGGCCGAACAGCCGCCGCGTGGCCTCCGAACTGCTACGCGCAAGCTCTTCCACCGTCGTGCCGCGAGCCCGCGCAACAGTCGCCGCGATATGCGGCAGATACGCGGGCTCGTTGCGCCGCGACTCGGGCTTCGTGGGCAGGTCGCGCGGCAGCAGGTACGGGCCGTCCGTCTCGAGCAGCAACCGATCCGCTGGAATCTCCCTCATGAGCGGCAGCAGGTGCGAGCCGCGGCGCTCGTCGCAGATCCACCCGGTGATCCCGATGGCCAGATCCATCTCCAGGTAGGCAGTGAGCTCCTCGCGAGAGCCGGTAAAGCAGTGAGCAACACCCCCGACCAGTGCTTTGCGGTGCTCGCCCAGGATCGCGGCGAAATCGGCGTGTGCATCACGTTGGTGAAGAAAGACAGGCTTGCCGGCCAGTGCGGCGAGCTCCAGTTGGCGATGGAAGGCCTTCTGTTGGACGGCGCGCGGCGCGAGGTCGCGAAAATAGTCGAGTCCGCATTCGCCCACCGCGACCACTTCCGGCAACGTTGCGAGTTGACGCAGCTGCGCCAACAATTCATCGCTGAGCTCGCTCGCATGGTGCGGATGGACACCCGCGGTGGCGAACAGTACTCCGGAGTGGCTCTGAGCAAGTTCTATGGCCTGGCGCGTGCTCGGGCCGGAGCTGCCGGTTACTATCATCTGGACCACGCCGGCCTGCGCCGCACGTGCAATCACGGCGTCACGATCGCGATCGAAGCTGTCGTGGGCAAGATTGATGCCGATATCGATCAGGGAACTGGCTATCATGTGTGAAGGACATTCTACAGACGCAAGTGCCCGATGCTCTCTCCTGCCTCATGTCTGGCTCGTGGTCTGGCCATTGGACTGGCCATGGGACTTGTTATCCTGCCGCTGGGCGCCCGGGGCGCGCAGACGCAGACGAATTGGCTCGACGTCGAAAGCCGGATCCAGTATGGCTTTTACACCGAGGATGCCCGCTCGCTCGCGGGGGTCATGGAGTTGCTCGTTCCCACGGAGGGCGAGAGCGCTTCCAAGAGCTATTACGCCGGCCTTGCCAACTACCGGCTGACGCAACTGATGCTCGCGAAAGACCGAAGCCGTGCCAAGGAGACCGCCGCGGAGTGCGTGCACAGCCTCGACCGCGCCCTGAAGATCAACAAGGACTTTGCCGATGCGCTGGCGCTGCAGTCGGCGTGTCTGGATATGTTGACGACGCTCGAGGCCTGGCGGACACCGTTCGCCGCCTCCAAGAGCGGCGCGCAGATTGAGAAGGCACGGCACCTGGCACCCAGGAATCCGCGCGTTCTACTACTGGATGCAGTGGCAGTGTATGACCGGCTCAAGGGTTCCGCCGCCGAGAAGGACCGCGCCTTGAACGGCTTCAGGAAGGCCACGGCCGCATTCGAGGTCGAGCGGCAGGAAACCGAGCATGCGCCCGGATGGGGGGCAGCCGAAGCCTACGTCTATCTGGGCCGGTGTTACCTCGATCGGGGCGCAACGCTGGATGCGCGCGATGCGCTGGAACGAGCGCTGCTGATTGCGCCCGAGTTCGCCGAGGCGCGCCGCTTGATGGCAAAGATCACTACAGGATGAGGCTCAAAGAGCTTGGCTACTCCGCAACCAAACAGTCCGCCACCCGGTGCTCCTGAGAAGGGCGCGTTGCTTCATCAGCTGCGGATCGACCGCGGCCTGCGCGAGGAGGTCACGGAAGTGCGCCGCTGGCCGTGGATCGTCGGCGGCGCGCTCGTGCTCGTTCTGATTGGCGTCGGCGTGTGGCTGATGAAATCCAGGCACGCGGACATCGTCGTGCACACCGCCATGGCGCAGCCAATGGTCAGCGGCGGACCTTCGACGTCTGTGCTGGATGCGACAGGTTATGTCACAGCGCGCCGCGAGGCGACGGTGTCAGCGCAGATCACCGGCAAGTTGAGCGAGGTGTTGATCGAGGAAGGCGATCATGTGCAGGTGGGACAGGTGTTAGGCCGCCTGGACGACACTTCCCAGCGGGCGGCACTGGCGCAGGCGGAAGCACAACTTCACTCGGCGCAAGCCTTGCTCGTGCAATTTCAGGCACAGCTGGCCCAGGACCAGCGCGACGTCAAGCGGGCCGAAGATCTCGTCCTGCGCAAGCTCGTTTCGGAGCAGGCGGTCGAACAGGCGCGCACCCTGGTAGATACCCAGAGCGCGCAGCTCGAACAGCAGCGCAAACAGATCGATCTTGCTGCCGCCAACGTCCGCTCGGCCCAGGTGCAACTCGACTACTGCACCGTGCGTGCACCGTTCACGGGCGTCGTGATCGCCAAAGCGGCCCAGGTTGGCGAGATCGTATCGCCGCTTTCGGCCGGCGGCGGCTTCACGCGCACGGGTATCGGCACGCTGGTGGACATGGACTCACTCGAGATCGAGGTGGATGTCAACGAGGCGTACATCAACAGGGTGCAACCCAAGCAGCCGGTGGCCTCCGTGTTGAATGCATATCCCGACTGGAAGATTCCGTCCCACGTTATTGCTATCATTCCGACCGCAGACCGCTCGAAGGCAACGGTGAAAGTCCGGATCGGACTCGATCTGAAGGACGACCGGATTGTCCCTGACATGGGCGTGCGGGTGTCGTTCCTCGAGGAGCAGAAGCATGTCGAGCAGGATGCGCGTCCACCTCGCGGTGTGCTGGTGCCCACGGCAGCCTTGCGCCGGGAAGGGACGACGGACACGTTGTTTGTCCTGAAGGACGGCAAGGCACAGCGCCGGACAGTCACGCTGGGCGGTGCTTTCGGCAATTCGCGCCAGGTCGAGTCCGGGGTGAGTCCGGGCGAGGCCGTGATCGTCGATGCGCCCGCCGAACTGAAGGATGATGCGGCGGTCAGCGCCGCCAGTCCCTAAAACAATTTTTCAAGCAGTTGAGGCAAGCCATGTCCGAATCCATGGTTGAGATACGGAGCGTCACGAAGACCTACGAGCGTGGCAAGCAGAAGGTCGAAGTCTTGCACGGACTCAGTCTCGAGATTCCCAAGGGTGACTTCGTCGCGCTCATGGGCCCGTCGGGCTCCGGTAAGACTACATTGCTCAACCTGATCGGCGGGCTCGACCAGCCGACCTCGGGCGAGATCAGCGTCGGCGGCAAGCGGATCGACGAGCTATCGAGCGGCCAGCTGGCCAACTGGCGTGCGCACAACGTCGGCTTCGTGTTTCAGTTCTACAACCTGATGCCGGTGTTGACCGCCGAAGCGAACGTCGAATTGCCGCTGTTGCTGACCCGCTTACCGGCAGCCCAGCGCAAGAAGAACGTTGCCGTTGCTCTGCAGGTGGTGGGTCTCGCTGACCGTGCGCGGCACAAGCCGAGGGAGCTCTCGGGCGGCCAGGAGCAGCGCGTCGCGATTGCACGCGCGCTCGTATCGGATCCGCAGCTGCTGGTCTGCGATGAGCCCACGGGCGACCTCGACCGCAAAACGGCCGATGAGATCCTGGGACTGTTGCAGGTGTTGAACCGCGAGCACGGCAAGACCATCGTGATGGTCACGCATGATCCGAAGGCGGCCGAGTTTGCCCGGCGCACCCTGCACCTGGAAAAGGGCCAGCTGCTCGAGCAGGGTGCTTTGCATGCGACGCAGGGGCAGCCTGCGAGGGATGCGCTGGAATTACGGTGAGCAGGCGAATGCCTGCGCAATAGGAACCACCCATGACTAAAACCGGTTTCGTCGTTGCGAACCTGTTTCGCAAGAAGACCCGCACCATTCTCACCATCCTGTCGGTGATCATGGCATTCCTGCTGTTCGGGCTGCTGCAATCGCTGAATTCGATCTTCAGCTCGGGTGCCGATTTCATCGGTGCCACCCGCCTGATAACCCAGGCCCGGGTGTCATTCACCACGGCCTTGCCGCTCAGCGTGGTGCCGAAGCTCGAGTCTGTGCCGGGCGTGGCACGAGTTGCCTATTCACAGTGGTTCGGCGGCGTCTGGCAGGAAAACACCCAGGTTTTTACGTTTGCAGTCGATCCGACGCGCTATCACGACGTGTACCCCGAATGGGTCATGCCCGAAGAGCAGTGGAAGGCCTTCGCGAATACCCGCACGGCGATGATCGCCGGCAAGCTCGTTGCGGATAAATATGGTTGGAAAGTCGGCCAGAAAATTCCGCTGTCCTCGAACATCTATCCGCAGAAGAACGGCAGCAAGTCGTGGGCCTTCGACCTGGTCGGCATCTATGACGGCAGTGACGAGAGCTGGAAGAAGCAGACCAACGCGGTGTTCATCAACCACGACTACTTCGATGAGGCGAATCAGTTCGGCAAGGGCCGCGCCAACTTCTTCATCGTCAAGCTCGGTACCGGTGCGGATGCGGCCGCGGTCAGCAAGACAATCGACGCCATGTTCGAGAACTCGCCGGATGAGACCAAGACGCAGACCGAGAAGGATTTCAATCTCAGCTTCGTCAAGCAGATTGGCGACATCGGCCTGATCGTGCGGTGGATATTGTTCGCCGTGTTCTTCACTCTGTTGCTGGTCGTAGGCAACACGATGGCGCAAAGCGTCCGCGAGCGGGTGCCAGAGCTGGCCGTGCTCAAGACGCTCGGTTTTTCCGATGGCAGCGTGCTCGGCTTCGTTCTGTCGGAAGCCATTGCGCTGTGCCTGGTCGGCGGCGTGATCGGACTTGCGTTAGCCACGCTCCTGGGAGCGATGGTGGAGAAGGGCACCGGCGGTCAGTTTCAGCTCAACGTGAATGGCCTGATCTGGGCCATCGGGATTGCCGCGATTCTCATCATGAGCATGGCGGTCGGCCTGTTGCCCGCGTTGCGGGCCCGGCGGCTGAAGATCGTGGATGCGCTGGCGGGCCGTTAAAGGAAACTGAAGTACACCATGCTGAGTCAGACCATCGCCGTCACTGGCATCAATGTGAAAAGCATTCCCGAGCGGTGGGCCCCATCGCTCGTGATCGTCATCGGCCTCGCCGGAGTGGTGGCAGTGTTTACCGCCTTGCTGGCGATGGCGACGGGATTTGAAAGCACCCTCAAGGCGACAGGCCGCACGGACGTCGCCGTGGTCATGCGTGGCGGCTCCCAGACGGAGCTCAACTCGGGGCTGGATCGGGACTCGAGCGACCTGATCAAGCAGGCGAAGGGCGTGCGGGTTGGAGCCAATGGCAAGCCGGTGGCTTCGGCCGAAATGATGATCATTGCCGAGCTGCTGCGCACGGGCAGCACGAAGGATGCCTCCAACATCACGGTGCGCGGTGTCGATCCAGAAGCGTTCGTTATGCGGCCGCAGCTCAAGATCGTGGAGGGTCACAACTTCACGCCCGGATTGCGCGAGCTGATCGTCGGCCGCGGTGTCACGCGCCAATTCAGTGGCGCCGCGCTGGGCAATGTCGTGCGCATGCGTGGCTCCGACTGGACAGTGGTGGGCATATTCGAGTCGGGTGATGCGAACGAAAGCGAGTTGTGGACTGACATCAATGTTGCGCGGAGCACATTCGGGCGTACCGGCTCCAGCTCCGTGCGCGTGATGCTCGATGGCCCGGACGGTCTCGAGAAGGTCAAGGCCTCACTGACCGGCGATCCACGTCTGACGGTCGATGTAGTGCCTGAACAGGAATACTTCAGCAGCCAGACTAAACAGTTCCGGCAGACGATCGGTGTCCTGGCGGGTGTGGTCACGATCATCATGGCGCTCGGCGCGGTGTTCGCGGCGCTGAACAGCATGTATGCCGCGGTGGCGACCCGTGGCAAGGAGATTGCGACTCTGCGCGCCATCGGATTCGGTGGGCTGCCCGTGTTGGCGTCGGTCATGATCGAGGCACTGTTGCTGGCGCTCGCCGGCGGCTTGCTCGGCGCGATCATTGCGTATGTGTTGTTCAACAACCTGTCGGTTTCGACGCTGGGTCAGAACTTCACGCAGGTGGTGTTCAACTTCAAAGTAACTCCCGCGCTGGTCGCACGGGGGCTCATCATTTCGGTGGTCATCGGAATGATCGGCGGGTTGCTGCCGGCAATTCGGGCGGCACGGCTGCCGGTAACGACGGGCTTGCGGGAACTTTAGATCAGCGCACGGGCCAGGGCCGCGACGTCCTCCTCGCGCTGGTCCCACGACACCACGAACCGGGCTTCGCCACTGATTTGCGGACCCCAGTCGTAGAATTCGAACCCCGCGTTGCGCAGCTGCGCTTTGCGTTCGTCGCCCAGTTGGACGAAGACCTCATTTGCCTCGACAGGGTGCAGCAGTGCGGAACCTGCGGCGCGGCCGATGCGTTGGGCGAGGTCGTTGGCGCGGCGTGCGTTGCGTTGCCAGACACCCGTCTCGACGTAAGCCAGAAGTTGTGCTGCTACGAATCGTGATTTCGACAGCAGATGGCCACCCCGCTTGCGGCGGAATTCGAAATCGCGCACCAGATCGGGGTCGAAGAATACGACGGCTTCGGCTGCCAGGGCGCCGTTCTTCGTCGCCCCGAAGGACAGGACGTCCACGCCGGCACGCCAGGTTATATCGCCTGGATGGCAGTCGAGGAATGTCAACGCATTGGCAAAGCGTGCACCGTCCATGTGCACCTTCAATCCAAGATCACGCGCCAGCTGGCTGATGGCGGCTATCTCGGCAGGCCGGTACGCCGTGCCCAGCTCAGTTGCCTGAGATAGCGACACGACCGCGGGCTGCACGGTATGGACGTTGGCGGGATGCTTATCTACCGCGGCCCCTACCGTCTCGCAAGTCAACTTGCCGTGCTCTCCGGGTAGCGAGACCAACTGCGCTCCACCGGTAAAAAATTGCGGGGCTCCGCACTCATCGACACCGATATGCGCTTCCACGTGCGCGTAGATGGCGCCCCAGGGCGGGCTGAGGGTTGCGAGGCTCAATGAGTTGGCGGCAGTACCGGTGGCGACGGGAAACGCGCGCACGGGTGTACCGAAGAACTTGCCAAGGGTTTCATCCAATCGTTGCGTCCACGGGTCATCGCCGTACGCGATCGTGTGGCCCTGGTTGGCTTCCGCGATCGCGGACAGCAGTTCAGGTGCGGCAGTGGCGGTGTTGTCGCTGAAGAAGCGCATAAGCGGTGTTTTCCAGAAAGAAGATTCAGTCGTAGCGCCAGCGGAACGACCAGGCACCGAAGCCCAGGAACGCCACCGCTGTCACCCCCAGGTAGAGCAGATGTGGGGCGATCTGCGTCATGCCGGCTCCGTCCAGCATGACGGCCCGCGCGGCATCGAGTATGTGTGTCAACGGGAAGATACCGGCCACCCATCTCACCCATTGGGGGGAGCCTTCAAGGGAGAACCAGATTCCCGACAGCAACATCATGGGCCACGTCAGCAGGTTCAACAGGCCACCCACCATCTCCTCGCTGGAGAGCCGGGCTGCGATTGTCAGACCGAGTGCGACCATCGACAGGGCGCCCAGCACCGCGATCAGCACCAACAGCGGCAGGCTGCCGGCTCTTTGAAAGTGGATGATCGTGCCGATTCCCACGTACAGCACCGAAGTCACGAACAGGATCAGAGTCAGGCGCGAGAGCACCTGCGCGCTCAGGAATTCAAATGCCGTGACCGGTGTGGCGTGCAGGCGCTTGAGGAAACCGCTCTTGCGATACCGCAACACGACATAACCCACCCCGAAGAGGCAACTGAACATCATGTTCATGCCGAGAATGCCCGGAAACAGGTAGTCCACGTAGCGCAGCGCAGCTCCGGTCACGGGCTGGCGCTTCGCATCGGGAGCCGATTGCAGCAGCAGCTTTTCGGTGACGTAGCCTTTGGGCGAGTCGGTGTTGACCCAGTAGCGCGGCGTGCTGTGCAGCTCGAGGAGCAGATCGATCTGCTGATGAGTCACTTTCTGAACGCCCTGCGCCTCGCTGGCAATGGGCACGAATTCCACGTACCGCTCCTTGAGGAACGGGTGCGCCTGTTTATCGATGACGGTGGCCAGCACGCCGACCTTGAAGAGGGGCCGCTCCTTGCCTCCAAACACGAAGCCCATTCCGATGACCAGGACGATGGGCAGCAGCAGAGTGAAGAACATCGTGGATCGGTCGCGCACGAACTCCAGATTGCGTGCGTGCCAGACCGCCAACATCCGCTTGATCACGCCCGCAGCTCCTTGCCGGTCAGCTCGAGGAACAGATCTTCCAGATTCGCTGGCCGGATGCGCAGATTTGCGAGCGGCACTCGCGCCTCGATCAGGGTGCGCAGCGTCGTATCGAGGTCATCGGTGGTGATTTCCACCCGTTCCACGGTGTCAATGATCCGCAGCGGCAGGTTGCGCGCGCTGGCTGGAAAGTCCTGTCTGGGCAGCTCCAGCATGACTTCCGCGAAATGCTCGTGCAGCAGACGCCGGGGAGGCCCCTGGGCGATGATTCGGCCGCGGTCCATGATGGCGATCTCGTCGCACAGCAGCTCCGCCTCTTCCATGTAGTGCGTGGTGAGGATGAGGGTGCGCTTGCGGGCCTTGATGGACTGGATGAGTTCCCAGAAATTGCGGCGTGCCTGCGGATCGAGGCCCGTGGTGGGCTCATCCAGGAACAGCAGTGTGGGATCGTTCACGAGCGCGATCGCGAGAAGCAGGCGCTGCTGCTGACCGCCTGACAGCTTGCGATTGTCGCGGTCGGCCAGTTTCTCCAATGCGCACAGGCGGATGACTTCATCCACTTCGAGCCCGTGGTGGTACAGTCCGCGGAACATCGTGATGCTCTGGCGCACGGTGAGGAAATCCTGCAGCGCCGTCTTCTGGAACAGGATGCCGGCTTCCTCGCGGAAACGCTGCCCGAGAGCAGCACCGCGGTAACGTACCTCCCCCGACGTCGCGCTGAGAATGCCCTCCATGATCTCGATTGTTGTGGTCTTGCCGGCGCCATTCGGGCCGAGCAGCCCAAAGCAGATGCCCTCGGGCACAGTGAGCGAGAGGCCATCGACTGCCGTTACTGAGGGGTATTGCTTGACGAGATTGCGGACTTCGATAATGGGTTCGCTCACGCGCACCCCTTTGAATTGGCCAGCGGCGCGCGATCCTAGCGGATCGCAGCTTTCGCGTCTGCCTTGCGTCCGGATCACGACTGGTATGCTATATCGGTGCATCATCTGCATGTGCTAGGCATGGTTACGTCCCAGTTGCCGTTGTGGTCCGATAAGGATGCCTCCCAAGGATGGGTAGTGCGTGAAAGTCATCGCGCACGCCGTCTGACCGTGCGTGTCTTTCACACCGGTCGCGTGGAGGTCGTAGTGCCTTCGCGAACCGCTGCTGTCACCATTGAGCGATTTGTCGAAAGACATCGAACATGGATTGAGCGTAAGCGAGAAGAGGCGCGTGCCCGCGCGGTGCCCGCCGCGCCTTTTCCGCCGGTGCAGATCGAACTTGCGGCCTGCGATGAGCGCTGGCGGATCCATCTGACGGGTGTGGGGCGAAGAGTGCGGCTGAGCACGATTGGAAATGGTCTGCTGGCTCTGGATGGTGACGTGAGTGACACTCGCGCCGTTCGGCAGGCTTTGCGCCGCTGGCTCACGGAGCGCGCGGCAGAAGTTCTCGGCCCCGCCTTGAAGCAATGCGCGCGGGAGCTGGGGTTTGAGTTTCAGCGGGTGCTGATTCGCCGCCAGCGCAGTCGCTGGGGCAGCTGCTCGACGCGCGGCACGATCAGCCTCAACTGCTGTCTGATGTTTCAGCGTCCGCAGGTGGTGCGTTATCTAATGATCCACGAGCTATCCCACACGGTGCAGATGAATCATTCACGCCGTTTCTGGCAGACGGTGAGCCGTCATTGCCCTGATTACCGCCGTCTCGACCGGGAATTGCTCGATGGCTGGCGGCGTGTGCCTTCCTGGGTATTTGCTGACGATCACACAGCATGACTACCAAGCGCTACGAACCGTCCGAACGCGTTGATCTGTCAGACGAGGCGGTGCATTGGGAGCTGGGTTCTTCGCTTTCGTACGGCGAATATCTGCAGCTGGACAAGATCCTCGACGCACAGAAACCGCTTACGTACGAGCACGACGAGATGATGTTCATCATCGTGCATCAGTCCTCGGAGCTGTGGATGCGCCTGATGCTCCATGAGCTACGCGGAGTACTCGAGTGTGTGCGCCGCGATGATCTGGATCCGTCGTTCAAGATGCTCGCGCGGGTGTCGCGGGTGCAGACTCAACTCATCTCGACGTGGGATGTATTGTCCACGATGACGCCGTTCGAGTATTCCGCGTTCCGTAATGCCCTGGGGCGCTCATCAGGCTTCCAATCGGTGCAGTACAGGATGCTCGAGTTCATTCTCGGCAACAAACATGCGCAGATGGTCGAGGTGCACAAGCGCGACGCCAAGGGTTACGAGGCATTGCAACGTGCGCTCGAGTCTCCCTCTCTTTACGACGAGGCGCTGCGGTTGTTGAGCCGGCGTGGCTATGGGATTCCCGAGGAGTACATGACACGCGATTTCAGGGAGCCGTATGTCGCCAACAAACAGGTGGCGGGTGCGTGGCTCGGTGTGTATCACAACGCTGAGAAGGACTGGGATCTGTACGAGTTCGCGGAGCGGCTGGTGGACCTGGACCACAAGTTCCAGTTATGGCGCTGCCATCATTTGAAGACGGTAGAACGGATTATCGGGTACAAGCCGGGGACGGGGGGCACGGGAGGTGTGTCGTATCTGGCCAAGGCGTTGGAGTTGAAGTTTTTTCCGGAGTTGTGGCAGATACGGACGTCGATGTAGCCCGCTCCCGGTCAGTGCCAGTGGGCGAAGGGGATGCCTAGTTTGGTGGCTTTGCGGCGCGCGCTGGGTGATGCATTCACCAGGAGCGGGTGGTCTGCGAGGCGGAGGTGGTCGAGGTCGCTGGCGGCGTTGCCGTAGGCGGCTGTTGTCTGGCCGGGGTGTTTGCTGCGCAGACCTGCGAAGCAGCGGGTTTTTTCGGAACCGCGGCGGTTGGGGGTGGTTAGGTGGCCATCCAGGCGGTCGCCGTTCCACCGCACGCCGGTGCAGATTACCTCGTGGAAACCCAATGCGGTGGCGATTGCGGGCACATAGAGATCGGTGCTGGCGCTCATCAGTATCAGGCGCGCGCCTTCATGTTTGTGGCGTTCGAGTGTGGCGAGGGCGTCGGCGAAGACTCCCTGGCTGAGCAGTGACGGGACGAACTGGGCGGTCCAGCTTTCGATCCGGGAGCGCGTCTGGCCTGCGAGTACCGAGCGGATGAATGCGGACTTGAGCTGTCCGTGATCCCGCCTGCCGAGGGCAAACCGCAACAAGGGGCCGAGGAAGGCCAGCACGCCCAGGAGTTTTCTGGACGTGCTCATGGGAAAGCCCATCACATAGGGCAACAGGGTATCGCGGCGGGTAATCGTCCCGTCCAGATCGAATACCGCCAGTTGCACAGGCGAGCCGGCAGCTCCACTGCGGGGTCCCCGGGAAATCGCGCGTCTTGTCGGGCGCTGGTCGCCCTCCAGTAGCGTCAAGCGCGATTTCCTGGGGTGCCTCGGCCGCCGGGCATCGTCAGGCGGCGCGTCCCGAAGCGGCGAGCTGCCGCAACACGTACTGGAGAATCCCACCGTGGCGGTAGTATTCCCGCTCCTTCGGCGTGTCGATACGCACGCGTGCCGTGAAGTTGAGCGGCGTTCCGTTCGGGGGCGTTGCGGTGACAGAGACCTGTTTCGCATCCCCGCTGCTCAGTCCGCTGATCTCGAACACTTCGCGGCCCGTCAGGCCCAGCGATTGCGCGTTCTGGCCGGGCAGGAATTGCAGCGGTACGACACCCATGCCGATGAGATTGGAACGGTGAATGCGCTCAAAGCTCTCGGCAATCACCGCCTTCACGCCCAACAACATCGTGCCTTTTGCCGCCCAGTCGCGTGATGAGCCGGTGCCGTACTCACGGCCGGCGATCACGACGAGCGGGGTGCCATCCTGCTTGTAACGCATGGCTGCGTCGTAGATGGAAGTCTGCTCATTGCTGGGCAGGTGAATCGTGACACCGCCCTCAACACCCGGGACGAGGAGGTTGCGCAAGCGAATATTGGCGAAGGTGCCACGCATCATGACTTCGTGGTTGCCACGCCGCGCGCCGTAGGAATTGAAGTCCACCGGCTGCACACCCTGCTCGATGAGGTAACGCGCTGCGGGGCTGGACTTCGCAATGTTTCCCGCCGGCGAGATGTGGTCCGTCGTGACGGAGTCGCCGAGAACCGCGAGCGCTCGTGCGCCACGGATGTCGGAGAGCGAGCCGGGGGTCATCGTCATCCCGTCGAAGTACGGCGGGTTCTTCACGTAGGTGGACTTCTCGTCCCACGTGTAGCGCTTGCCGGCCGGCACCTTGATGCTCGTCCAGTTCTGATCGCCCGTGAATACGCCGGCATAGCTCTTCTGGAACATGTTGGAGTCGATGGACCGGGCCAGCGCCTCCTGGACTTCGTGATCGCTGGGCCAGATGTCAGCGAGCATCACGGGCTTGCCGGCCTTGTCGGTTCCCAGCGGCTGCGTGGTCAGGTCGATGTCCAGAGTTCCTGCCAGCGCGTACGCCACGACGAGGGGCGGCGAGGCGAGGAAATTCATCCGCACCTCGGGATGCACGCGGCCTTCGAAATTACGATTACCCGACAATACCGAGCAGGCGGTGATGTCGCCGGCCTTCACTGCAGCCGAGATCTCGGGCTTCAGGGGACCGGAGTTGCCGATACAGGTGGTGCAGCCGTAGCCAACGAGCTCGAAGCCCAGGGCGGCGAGGTCGCCCAACACCCCGGCCTTGGTGAAGTAGTCGGTGACGACGCGCGAGCCCGGGGCAAGGCTGGTCTTGACCCAGGGCTTCGAGGTCAATCCGCGGGCGACGGCCTTGCGCGCGAGCAGTCCCGCTCCCAGCATCACCGAGGGGTTGGAAGTGTTGGTGCAGCTCGTGATGGCCGCGATCAGCACCGCGCCATCCTTGAGCTCGAAGGTCTGGCCATCCACAGTTGCCGTGGCGACGCCCTTCGCGGTTGGATTCTTGGCGGTGCGCTCGTCCGCGGACTTCTTGCTATTCGTTTCGTAGACGGTCTTGGCAGACGTGAGCGGCACCCGGTCCTGGGGGCGGCGCGGGCCCGCGAGGCTGGGCTCTACTTTGCCCAGATCGAGCTCCAGCACGTCGGTGTAGTCGGCGGCCTTGTCGCCGCTGTTGCGCCACATTCCCTGGGTCTTGGCATAGGCGCTGACCAGATCGATGCGTTGGCGCGGCCGGCCTGACAATTCGAGGTACCGGATGGTTTCCTCATCGATCGGGAATATGCCGCACGTGCTGCCATATTCCGGTGCCATGTTGGCAATGGTCGCGCGGTCGGCGAGCGGCAGGTTCGCCAGTCCGTCGCCGAAGAATTCGACGAATTTGTCCACCACACCCTTTTTGCGGAGCATCTCGGTCACGGTCAACACGAGGTCGGTGGCGGTCGCACCAGGCTTGAGCTTGCCGTTCAGGCGGAAACCGATGACCTGGGGAATCAACATCGTCACGGGCTGGCCGAGCATGGCAGCTTCCGCCTCGATGCCGCCCACGCCCCAGCCCAACACGCCCAGGCCGTTGATCATGGTGGTGTGCGAGTCGGTGCCGACCAGAGTGTCAGGATAAGCGCGCGGTGCGCCGTTGACCTCGCCGTCGAAGATGACGCGGCCAAGATATTCGAGGTTGACCTGGTGAACGATGCCGGTGTTCGGCGGAACGACCGAGAAATTGCGAAAGGCCGTCTGGCCCCAGCGTAGGAACGAGTAGCGCTCGCCGTTACGCGCGAATTCAATCTTCGTATTGGCCGCGAGCGAGCCGGGTTGGCCGTATTCGTCAACTTGTACAGAGTGATCGATGACCAGCTCGGCGGGCGCGAGCGGGTTGACGCGCTCCGCATCGCCGCCCAGGCGTACGATTGCATCGCGCATTGCCGCGAGATCCACAACGCAAGGCACGCCGGTGAAGTCCTGAAGAATTACGCGAGCCGGCGTAAACGCGATTTCGTACGACGGTACAGCTGCAGGATCCCACGAGAGCAGCGCGTCGATGTCAGCGCGCGTGACATTCACGCCGTCTTCGAAGCGCAGCAGGTTCTCGAGGAGGATCTTCAGGGAGTAGGGGAGTCGCGCGACTTTGTCTCGCGGAAGAGCAGCGAGGCTCCAGATGTCGTAAGAGCGGTCGCCGACTTTAAGAGTCGAACGCGCGTTGAAGCCCGTTACGGGCCGG